>JAEEGH010001146.1_pt1 | contig 78571 bp, 52 predicted proteins | sample 9134181 | NCBI WGS metagenome assembly JAEEGH01 (sample SAMN16246544, study PRJNA631951) | gut metagenome | biome: gut microbiome; feature: rumen; material: DP-attached | host: Bos | place: Iran: Karaj | collected 2018-10 | reverse complement strand
CGATTCGTCTTACCGCCCTCAAGTAGTTCACAACCTTGATATAGCGCTTTACTACGTCATTTGAAAGACGGTTATACTGCTTATCATCCGTTGTCCCTGACAAATAAAGATCTTCCAAGGCTTTGTTTTCAAACTCAACGTTCATACTTCAATCCAGTTGCAAAGATAATACTTTTTGTGAAATAATTCATAAATATGCGAATTATTAACTAATTATGCCCGGCCCTCCACCAAAGGAGAACCGGACCGTAATAATATGCACTTTTTCCCGAACCGAAGTTAAAAAACAGAAATACTTTTTTTTAACAATTGCCCAGTTCGATAAAACAATTATAACTTGTCTTGTGACGAATGAAAAGGAATCAACTCCACACCTGCGCATGGACGATTTTTCCGTCCCAAGGGCCCTCATGAATTGTTTAAAAATAATCCGGTGGAATCTACCCAATGATCCACTTGCCCAGTTTGGGGATGCGGCGGATGAGGGTGCAAAGGATGGCAATGCCCACGAAGGAGAGAAGGGCGGTGGCGAGAATCTCCACGGGAGTGGTCCAGAGGCCGAGCAGGCCTTCGGGGCCGATGCCGAGAGCGGAGCGAAGCCATGCGGATACGGCTCCAAGCAGCAGCATGTGGCACAGATACATTCCGTAGCTCGCCTTGGAAACGGGGAGGAGCACCTTGCGGAAGAAGACTCCGCCGGAAGAGATTTTTCTGGACAGCAGTATCCACGCAAGAGTCATAAGCGCTACACCCAGGGTGTCGTTAAGCCAGGGGCCTTCCCATAGCGCGGCAATGCCCACGGGTCCTTCGAAGGGGAAGGCGCCGGCAGTATCGGCCCAAACTCTGGAAAGAAATCCTCCGCAGCAAATGGCGAAGCCCCCCAGAAATGACGGGATGGCGATGGCGAGAGTTTTTCTCCATTCCAGTCGACCTACAAACCTGCGGAAATACAGCCCCAGGAGCAAATACCCCACAAATCCGCTCAAATAGTAAAACACCCCGTAGGTGTTCCAGCTGGCCTCTCCCCAGAGGGGATATTTCGCCCCGTTCGGGATGCCGGAAGGGCCGTAAATCACCGGAGCCGGGCCGCCCGCCCACTGGCGGATAAGCGGAATGAGCGTGGTGAACAGCCAGATTCCAAGATACAGCTGAAGTTCCCGTTTGCCCACCTTATCGGCCCAGGGGGAAAGAAGAGGCATAATCAGGTATAGGCCGATGAGCATATAAACGAACCATAGATGCCCGGCGGCATAGTTGAAATTGAGCAGCAGGTCTTTGAAATTCTGAACTGGCTGCCCCCAGACAAGGGCGTATACAACTGTCCAGAAAAAGAAAGGCGGGAGTATCCTCAAAGCCCTTTTTTTGAAGAATTCACCGGTGCTGTAGTGAAGCGGGAACTGAAGATAGGCCGATGCGAACACGAACAGGGCCACGGCGGCGCGGGGGAGCGAGTTGAGAACTGCCACCCAGACGGCATCGGCCCGGGTGAGGATAAGGGAACCCTCGCCTCCCAGGTAAAAGGGCTCGCAGCTGTGGGTGAGCATAACCATGAAGAGGGCGGTAACCCTCAGCCAGTCAAGCCATATCTCTCTTTGGTTGTCCATATGTGGCAAAAGTACTCTTTTCTGCGAATATTTGCAAACTGGAAATAATTCACTAACTTCGAACGGTAAAACCTGACCGCCGTGGAGATACTTGTAATCAATGGAAGCCCGAAGGGGCGGAATTCGATAACCCTGCACACCTGTCTGTATCTGGAGAAGAAGTTTCCCCAGCATCATTTCGAGTATCTGGCGGCGGGGCAGCGCATTCACGCATACGAGAAAGATTTCACCCCGGCGCTGGAGGCGCTGCGCAAAGCGGAACTCATAGTGTTCTGCTACCCGGTGTACACTTTCCTGGTGCCCTCGCAGCTGCATCGTTTCATCGAACTGATGAAGGCCTCGGGGGAGGATTTCTCCGCCAAAGCCGCAACTCAGGTGAGCACCTCCAAGCATTTCTACGACATCACCGCGCACCGCTTCATCAAGGACAATTGTGCCGATATGGGCATGCGCTGCCTGGATGGCTTAAGTGCCGATATGGACGATATCCTCACGCCCCGCGGGCAGAAACAGGCCCGGGACTGGATGGATTATGTGATGTGGCAGCTGGAAGGGGCAGATGTGGCCGGGGCTGGCCTGTCTCCCGCGGCGAAAAAAGCCGACAAACGCGCTGTAATCGTGACGGACCTCACTGCGGAAGACGTCAAGTTGAAGGGGATGATAGACCGGTTCGTGGAAGTGTTCCCCTATGAGTGCGACATTGTGAATATCCGCGAATTTCCCATTCAGGGGGGCTGCATAAGCTGTTTCAACTGCGCGGGGGACGGTACTTGCGCATATAAGGACGGCTTCCCTGAGCTTCTGCGGGAGAACATCCATCGGCATGATGCAATCTTGTATGCCTTCCGCATCCAGGACCACTCGATGGGTTCCCGTTTCAAGATGTATGACGACCGCCAGTTCTGCAACGGCCACCGCACGGTGACGATGGGAACGCCATTCGGCTACATCGTGGAAGGGGAGTACTCGAAGGAGGAGAATCTGCGCCTTTTGCTGGAAGCCCGCGCCCAGGTGGGCGGGAACTTCCTGGCCGGGGTGGCCAGCGACGAGGGGGATGCGGATGCGAACATCGGCCTGCTTTCAAATACCCTCTGTTTTGCCCTGGAGCATCAGTATTGCCCTCCCCAGAATTTCCTGGGAGTTGGCGGCATGAAGATTTTCCGTGACCTTATATATATGATGCGCGGCCTGATGAGGGCGGACCACAAGTTCTTCAAGTCCCACGGCCAGTACGATTTTCCCCAGAAAAAGTGGCGAACCTCCTGGGCGATGTATCTCGTGGGCGCACTTATGCGAAATAAGAAGCTTAAGGCGAAGATGGGCGGAAAGATGAACGAAGGGATGATCGGCCCGTATGAAAAAATGCTAAAACAATAGTATTGTGAGTATCAATCGTAAAAGGATCTTACTGCTTGCAATGCTTCTTATGCTTCCGGCATGCAGGTTCTCCAGGGCGTCGAATACATCGGCCCCCCCGGAAGAGGCTGTTGAGGAGGAGGTTCCCGCTATTCCCGCAGGGGCCAAGGCCCTGCTGAAGGCATATCCGGATTTTATCGAGAGTTATTCCGACAATCAGCTCATTTTCCGCGACGGCTCCTCGATGGTGTACGACGACGGCGAGCAGAAGGACCATCTTACAAGGCTGGACTGTTCGGACCCGGAGGATATGTTCTTCCACAAGTACTATACGGGGCCCGTCCACGAGCCGGAGAATTGCTACGACCCGGGACGTTCCCGCTGCGAGGCGCTGTTCAAGAAGATGTACGGCAGCAGTGCGGAGCAGGTGCGTACCCATCTTGTGGATGTGCAGTGGTTCGGGCAGAAGATTCCTTTTACATCTGTTAACGGCGCCGCGGACAGTCTCCGCGCAGTGCAGGCGGATATCCTCGCGAACCATCCTGAGCTGAAGAAATATTTCTCCAATTCGTCATCGTTCTGCTGGCGCACTGTGCGCGGTGCCCGGAGGCTCAGCGCCCACAGCTATGGGATGACCATCGACATCGGCACAAAGTTCTCCAACTACTGGCGCTGGAGCTACCGCGGGAAGGAGGAACTGGACGTTCTTCCTTCATTCCAGAACCGTATCCCAGACGAAGTGGTAATGGCTTTCGAGCGCCACGGATTCATCGCCGGCGCCAAGTGGTACCACTTCGATTCCATGCATTTTGAGTTCCGTCCTGAATTATTGTATTATGAAGGAGAATAGACGATCCCTTTTCGCAGGCCTGCTGATCGGCCTTGGAGCCTGCGGTTTTCTGGCACTGGGAGGTATCCCGGGGGCCATTATTTTCGCGTTCGGTTTAATCGGCGTGGTGCTTTCCGGAGTGCCGCTGTATACCGGGCGGGCCGGAGTTATGCCCTTGAATCAGACTGGAAGCCTTGTGCTTATCTGGCTGTTCAATGTGCTGGGCTGTATCCTCCTGGGCCTTCTTATGATGTCGCTTGGCGGCGAACCCGTGGAAAGGGCGCAGACCGTGGTGGCCGGGCGTCTTGCCCAGGGCCCCTGGCGCGCGTTCCTGCGGGCCATCGGCTGCGGCCTCATCATCGACATAGCTGTGTGGATGTACCGCAGTACGAAGAACATCCTTCCGGTGCTCTTCGGCGTGCCCCTGTTCATCCTTTGCGGCTTCTACCACTCCATTGCCGATGTGGTGTACCTTGTGGCCGCCTGGAAGTGGAATCCCGCCATCCTCTGGTATTATCCCGTCATCGTCCTTGGCAACTACGTCGGCTGCAATGTCCGGCGGGTAGTCCTGCCTCGCGAATAGCCTCTTCGGAGGCTCCTCCATCGGCATTGATGTGCCTTCTGGCGGACAAGTGTCTGTAACTCAGCGAGTTCCTTGTTTGGGGGTGCAAATTTTTTTGCACCCCTTAATGTGAATCTTGCTTTGTATCAATGAGTTGTCCGCCAGAGAAAAACATCATAATCCCGTGGCTGGTGCAAATATTTTTTTAAAGATTGTAAAGAAAAATCATTAAAAAACAGAAAAAGACATAAAAAACGTAAAAATCTGCAATGGCCCGGCCGTGTCATTGGCTTTTTGAGAGAAAAATGTAATATAATTGTACCTCAAAATGATATCGTCATGAGAGGGATAAAACGAAAAATGTCCGATGCCGGCTGCCAGCACATTTATCAGAACACGATGCGGGGAATCCTGCTGTTCTATTCCGATGAAGACCGCATCGTGTATCTTACACTATTCAAGGTGCTTTCTGTAAAATATGGCATTCAGGTCCTGACATTGGACCTGATGTACAACCATACGCATTTTCTGATTGAAGATCCCACTTTGGAGATAATGGCGAGATTCAACGGGGAACTCGCGTCCAGATATGCCATGGCATTCAACCGAGATTGCGGCAGGAAAGGTCCATTGTTCAAAAAGGCCTATGGCAACAGCCCCAAGAGGGGAGACAAGCAGGTGAGGACGTCCATAGCGTATACAAGCAACAATTCCGTGGAGAAGCATCTGTTCGCACGTCCGGAGCAAGACAGGTGGACTTTTCTTGCGTATCTGCAATCGGCCCATCCTTTTTCTGAGAAAATCGACATGGACAAGGCCTCCCAACGTATGCGCCGCGCCCTCTCGTTGCTGAAAACGTTGAGTGGAAAAAACATTCCTCTTTCATATACATACGTAAGAAAACTATTCGCTGGTCTTGATGATAAAGAAACCCTGCAGATGAAGGATGCAATTATCGGCGCCTACATGCCTTTGAACAAAGACTTGCTTCTGAGTTACTATAAGAGCTATGACGACATGATCCTCGCCATCAATTCCAACACGGGCAGCGAGTACGACATGAAGGAGGATTTCGACGACACTTCACACATTAGCTATCGCGACATGCTGTCGATTATTGCAAAATCCAGTTTTGCTGATAATCCCAAAAGCATCCTTCTGGCCAGTCCTTCTACGAAAAAACAGATTACCGATGTGCTGGCGCGTATGACCGGCGCGAAATACGGCCTGATTCGCCGAGTTCTGGATTTGTAGCGGTTTTCGCGCTGGCGGCTAACTCTCTGTGTCCCAGTGAGTTCCATGTTTGGGGGTGCAAATTTTTTTGCACCCCTCGGAGCACAAAACATTGTGTTTCAGTGTATTGGCCGCCAGAATCTCTATGTCAATTGCAGCGCTACGAAAAAAAGAGGCCGGCATCACGGCCGACCTCTTTGAATTGTGTAACAAGAATTTTAGAACTGGTAGTTGATGCCGATGCCGATCCACAGGCCGGCGTCCAGGCCGGGAGTGAAGCACTTGGCAAAGTCGGCGGAAACGATGAAGTTCTGGTTCATGGCGATCTTCAGGCCGGCACCGGCGCTGTAGATTAAATTCTTCAGATTGTCTTCGTTGTAGATTGTGCCGTCGTACGGAGGATTCTGCCGGAGCTGCTCTGCATAGTTCAGGCCTTTGAAGGCGACCAGGTCTACATCCTTAATTTGTCCGTTGAGGATATCTGCACGATAGGTCTTGGTGATAACACCGGCATCGAAGAAGGGATTCACCGCCAGATAGAAATACTGGTTGAGGAGGTTGAACTTCACGAGCTTGATGCGCAGTTCGGTGTTCACCCAGGCCATGCCTTCCGCCAGGATACGGTTCTCGCGCAGACCGCGGATGGTGTTGGAAGAGCCGAAGCCCTCGGAAATCATATTGCGCTGAACAAGCAGGGGGTTGTTCTGAATCATGTAAAGCGGGGTCTCACCTGCGATGGTCTGCTGCCATGCCAGACGGTATGCGAACACGGGCTGGCCGGCGGGGATGAAGTTGATGGGCAGGGAGATGTAATTGCGGAAGTATGCGCAGGCCTTCAGGTAAGGGGATTCGAGAACGTTTCCGTTCAGGTATGCCTCCGCCCAGATACCCTTGTTAGGGGCGGCCTCGATGTCACGGGTGTCGTAGACAAGGCCGGCGTTGAATTCGAGGGCCATGCCGCCATCGGCCTCTTCAGGCTTGATTGCACCAAGGGCCTGGTACTTTTTGAAGAGGGTAATGTTGGTGTTGTAGTAAAGTTTGTCTGCGCCTTTTTCAGGAGCCACGCCGGTGTCTTTCATGTCGCCGAGAGTCCAGTTCCAGAAGTTCACGCCGGCGGCCCAGTTGAGGTTATCCGTGATGCGGCCCTGGAAGTTCGCAAGGATTCTGAGCATCTGACGGCTCATGCCGTAGTAGTTCATGTTGGTTTGGGTTCCGTCCAGGCCGATGATGGTGGCTTCGCGGTTGCTCCAGAGGTCATAGTCCTGAATGGAAGCAGGGCCGTTGAAACCCCAGAAACTGTACAGAGGGTCGTTCATGTACGTTACCGATGCGTTCACGCGCATACCCGGGATAAGATATTTGGAGTCATAGGCCAGGTACAGGCGCATGCGGTGGCTCTTGGTGAAGTAGGAGCCTTCCCAGCTGATCTTGTGGAGGGGATCCGGATAGGTTTTACCGTCACCGTAATAATAGATATCACCGAAAGCACCGGCCTGGAAACCGTTATCTACGGAATATGTGGCCGTGGGCAGGAGGCCGAAGCTCCAGCCTTTTTTAATTTCCTTCTCTTCCTGTGCCGACAGCATGATACCGCAGGCCAGAAGGGCGATTACAACAGAAACAAGTTTTTTCATAATTGTCGTTTTAGCGTTAAAGTGGCACAAAGATATAACTTTTTTTCTGAAAAAACACTACATTTGCACCCCATGCCGAAAGCCAAGAGCAAAATACAGATTACCAACCGCCGGGCCTCGTTCGATTACGAGTTCCTGGAAACCTATACCGCTGGCATCTGCCTGGTTGGTACGGAAATCAAGTCCATCAGGGCCGGCAAAGCCTCCCTGCAGGATGCATGGTGCTACTTCTCAGGCGGCGAACTCTATATCCACGGCCTCAACATCGCCCAGTATCACTGGGGCACCTGGGGCCAGCACGAGCCCCTTAGGGACCGAAAACTCCTCCTTACCCGCCGTGAACTCCGCCACCTGGCCATGGAGGACAAAAAGAAGGGCCTCACCATCATCGCAGTGAAGCTCTTCGTTGCGGAAAACGGCTACGCTAAACTTGTCATCGCCCTGGCAAAGGGCAAGCGCGAATACGACAAGCGCCAGACCATCAAGGAAAAGGATACCCGGCGCGAACTGGACCGCATGGGGCTGTGATGGAGGCCGCTTAAAAAACAGCGAAAAAGTATTGCTTTCTCAAGAAAAAGCAGTACCTTTGCAGTCACATTAAGACGAAGTGGAAAGATTTGGACTGCTTGCAACCACTTAAAAAAATGCTAAAATGCTTTCATATCAGTGTTTTGTGTTTTAGCCTCTTGCATATACAGCCGGGGCTATTTTTTTATACTATATGGTAAAAAACTATCTTTTTACGTCGGAATCGGTGTCTGAAGGACATCCCGACAAAGTTGCGGACCAGATTAGCGACGCCGTCCTTGACGCCTTCCTGTCCCAGGATCCGGAGGCCAAGGTGGCTTGCGAGAGCTTCTGCACCACCGGTATGGTGGTGGTGATGGGGGAGGTGCGTTCCAATATCCGCGTAGATGTTGAAACCATCGCCCGTAACACTATCCGTAACATAGGATATACCAAGAGCGATTATCGCTTTGATGCCGATGGTTGCGGGGTGCTCTCCGCGCTTCACGGCCAGAGCGACGACATCGACCGTGGCGTCTCCAAGGAGGACCAGGGCGCCGGCGACCAGGGCATGATGTTCGGTTATGCCTGCCGCGAGACGGAGGATTACATGCCCCTGCCCCTGTACCTGAGCCACAGGATTCTGAAGATCCTGTCCGAGATCCGCCACAACGAGCCGGACGTGATGCCTTATCTCCGTCCGGACTCCAAGAGCCAGTTCACGGTGGAATACGACGGCACCACCCACAAGCCCGTGAAGGTGCACACCATCGTAATCAGCACCCAGCACGACCAGTTCGACACCGACGAAGCCATGCAGCTGAGGATACGCCAGGACGTGGAGAACATCCTCATCCCGCGTTTCAAGGCGGCCCTGGCTCCGGAAACCGCAGCCCTTATCCACGATTATGAACTTCTGGTGAACCCCACCGGCAAGTTCGTTATCGGCGGCCCGGACGGCGATACCGGTCTCACCGGGCGCAAGATCATTGTCGATACCTACGGCGGCCGCGGCGCCCATGGCGGCGGCGCTTTCTCCGGAAAGGACCCCTCCAAGGTAGACCGCAGCGCGGCATACGCCGCCCGTCACATCGCCAAGAACATCGTGGCGGCGGGCGTGGCCGACGAATGCCTTGTGCAGCTGGCCTATGCGATCGGCGTGGCAAAGCCCGTGAGTGTGTTCGTGGACACGAACGAATCGGCCCATGTGAACCTGAGCGACAGCGAGATCGCGGAGAAGATATGCGAAATCTTCGACCTCCGTCCGGCGGCCATCATCAGGCGTTTCGGCCTCAAGAATCCAATCTACAGTCCTACAGCGGCTTATGGACACATGGGCCGCACGCCGTACAAGGCGAAAGTCCTTGTGAAGGGCGAGGAAAAGGAGGTACAGTTCTTCGGCTGGGAACTCCTGGACATGGTGGAGACCGTTAGAAACGCGTTTGGCATCAAATAGCAGAAAAAACCTCCCGACGGGAGGCTTTTTTGTTTTGATATGTCAACAAAAAGCAGTAACTTCGCACACGGAAAATTGAGATATTTTACTGTATCAATATTTATTCATTTTCTTAAACCCTATGAAAAAAGCTTTTAAAAGCCTTTTGCTCGCTTTCACTATGTTGATTGCGGGCACTGTCGCATTTGCCCAGGTCACCACGTCGGCCCTCTCCGGCCGCGTGACTGACGCAAGCGGCGATGCAGTCATCGGCGCTGCCGTGCTGGCAACCCACGTGCCTTCCGGTACCGTCTATGGCGGTGTTACAAACACTGACGGCCGTTATACCATCCAGGGTATGCGTCCCGGCGGTCCCTACACCGTTCAGGTGTCGAGCCTTGGCTATCAGTCCAAGGACTACACCGGAGTAGTTCTCCAGCTGGCAGAGACCTTCAGTCTCAATGCCCAGCTTGCTGAAGAATCTGCACTTCTGGAAGGCGCAGTGGTCGTGGCGGAAGCCGCATCCAAGTTCGCGGTAGAGAAAACCGGTGCAGTAACCAACATCAACGGCGCTCAGATCTTGACGCTCCCCACCGTGAACCGTTCGATCACGGACGTCACGCGCTTGTCGCCTTATGGCGGTAACGGCATGAGCTTCGCCGGCAGCGACGGCCGTCTTGCGAACTTCACCGTTGACGGCGCAAACTTCAACAACAACTTCGGCCTGAACGACAATCTCCCCGGTGGCGGCAACCCTATCTCCATCGACGCCATCGATGAACTCCAGGTTGTCATCTCCCCCTACGATGTACGTCAGACCAACTTCATCGGCGGTGGCGTGAACGCCATCACCAAGTCCGGTACCAACTCTTTCAAGGGTACCGCATACGTCTATCATAAGAATGAAAACATGCGCGGTGACGCCGTCGACGGCGACCAGATCTCCGGTGCCCGTGCAGTAGACCGCAATACCACGGTAGGTTTCACCCTGGGCGGCCCCATCGTCAAGAACAAACTCTTCTTCTTCGTGAACGCGGAGTATTCCATGATCCCCACCGTGGTTAACCGCTGGAGGGGCTCCACGGACGGAAAGGCCGATGCCAACAACTACATCTCCCGTACAACCCTGTCGGACCTCGAGACCGTTTCCACTTATGTGAAGAACCAGTATGGCTACAACACCGGCTCCTGGACGGATTTCCCTGCCGACGAGTTCAATGCCAAGGTCCTTGCCCGTCTGGACTGGAACATCAACCAGAAGCATCATCTTGCCCTTCGTTACAACTACACCCTGAACCAGTACTGGCAGAATCCCAACGCCACATCCATGGACGGCGGCACCCGTATGAGCCACGCCCGTGTATCCGACTATTCCATGTCCTTCGCCAACTCCATGTACTCCATGCAGAATCTGGTGAGCACCTGGTCCCTGGATCTGAACAGCCGCCTGAGCGACAACCTGTCCAACCAGTTCCTTGCCACCTATTCCAAGCTTGACGATGTGCGTGGAACCAATTCCGATGAATTCCCCTTCATCGACATCACCAAGGACGATGACAACTACATGGCCCTGGGTTATGAGCTGTTCACCTGGAACAACGCGGTTCACAACACCGTTGCAAACGTAAAGGATGACCTTACTTATTATATGGGTGCCCACAAGATTACCGGAGGCGCTTCCTTCGAGTATCAGATGGCGGACAACCAGTACATGCGTAACGGTTCCGGTTACTACCGCTTCAATCTGGACGAGACCACCATGCGCAATCCGGATGGCACCCTGAATGCGGCCGCCCTGTTCGGCAGCACTCCCGAAGTAGTTTGCCTCACCTACGGCTATGACGGCGAAAAGGCTCCCGCAGCCCGCGTGCAGTTCTACAAGGCAGGCGCCTACCTCCAGGACGAGTGGAACGCCACCGATAACTTCAAACTCACCGCTGGCCTGCGCGTGGACGGTCTGTTCTTCAACAATGCAGACCTCATGACCAACGCCGCCATCAAGGCCCTCACCTTCTATCCGAAGGCAAAGAACTATGCGGAGACTCATATCGACACCGGTTCCTGGCCCACCTCCAAGGTTACCGTTTCTCCCCGCGTGGGCTTCACCTGGGATGTATTCGGAAACAGGTCCCTGAAGGTTCGCGGCGGCACCGGTCTGTTCAGCGGCCGTCTGCCCCTGGTGTTCTTCACCAACATGCCCACCAACGGCGGTCTTGTCCAATACCAGGCTCAGCTCAATTCTTCCAAGGGTGTAGATATGTCCCAGTTTGCCGGTCTCATCACAGATGCCAGCGGCAAGCCCACCGTGGACGCTCTTCTCGCCAAACTTGCGAGCCTTGGTTATCCCACCACGGTAAAGCCCGAAGACGGAACCGTTCCTTCTTCAATCTCCGCCGTGGATCCCAATTTCAAGATGCCTCAGGTATGGAAGACCTCTCTCGCATTCGACTACAACTTCCCCACCGCATTCCCGATGAGCCTCACTGTTGAAGGCATCTTCAACAAGACCATCAATGCAGTGTCCATCTCCGACTGGAGCATGATCAACGTTGGCGGCTTCGCCCGCTTCAACGGCGCCGACAACCGTCCCATCTATCCCAACGGTGCTTTCCGTGTTTCCAACATGGTAAACGGCAAGTCAAAGCAGATTTCCGCTTTCGTTCTGGAGAACACCAACAAGGGTTATGGCTGGAGCGCAAACGTTACCCTGAACGCACAGCCCGCAGAGTGGCTGAGCATCATGGCAGCCTACACCCACACCGTGAGCAAGGAAGTTACCGGTATGCCCGGCTCCGCTGCTGAATCGGCATTCACCTATGTTCCCACGAGCGAGGGCCCGAACTACATCAAGCTGCACAACTCGCAGTATGTGACTCCGGACCGTTTCGTCGCTTCCCTCACCTCTCACGACAAGAGCGGCAACCACTACAGTTTCATCTATGAAACCTGGAAGGGTGGTTACAAGTACTCCTACATGACCACCAACGACATGAACGGCGACGGCTACAACTACGACGCCATCTATATTCCTACCGACGAGCAGGTGGAAAACAACGAATTCCGTTTCGTGAGCCAGCCCGACGCAGACCGCTTCATGGCCTTCGTCCACAACGACGCTTATCTTTCCAAGCATCAGGGCCAGTATGCAGAGCCCTACAGCGTGTACTCTCCTTGGGTGCACCGCGTGGACTTCGCCTACAAGCACGACTTCAAGATCAACGTTGGTCACACCACCAACATCCTGCAGCTCAACTTCGACGTTAAGAACGTCCTTAATCTGTTCAACTCCAGCTGGGGCGTGAGCAAGTATCTCAATCCCGAGATCGGCTCCGAGGCCAAGATCCTCAAATTCGAAGGCGTGGATGCCGACGGTTATGCAACCTTCTCCACTCCCAAGTCCATCAGCGGAACCACCAAGACCTTTGTTCCTTCCCACACTCTCGGTCAGTGCTGGTATGCCTCCATCGGTCTCAAGTATATGTTTAACTAATCCCCATCGGCATAATTATGAAACTCAAATATATCATTGCAACACTTCTTGCCGGCGCCACACTGTTTTGCGCCTGCGAGAACGAGGCCGATCACTACCTCAGCGAGGTTAAGGTGGAGAAATCCTTCGTCTCCTTCCCTGCAGCGGGCGGCGACGTTGCTTTCAAGTTCACCACAACCGACTCCTGGGAGCTGAAGAACCTTCCGGATTGGATCACGTCTTCCAAAAATACCGGCGCCGCCGGCGAGAACACTGTTACTCTCACTGCAACCGCAGCAACTGAAACCCGTGAAGCTACATTCAACATCGTCTGCGCAGGCAAGGCCCAGAATGTCAACGCCATCCAGATGACGGAAAAGGTGGAGCGCCAGATTACTTCCATGGCCGATATCGTAGCCGCCGGAAGCGGCACCTTCCGAGCCAAGGGAACCGTGACCAAGATCACCTCCACCAGCTATGGCAACTGGTATTTCACCGACGGTACAGTAGGTGCCGATGTGAACGGCGGAATGGGCATCCAGGTCTATGGCACCCTGAACAAGAAGGGCAATACCTACGACAAGAACAACGCCGCGATGGAGAACCTCAACTGCCCGGCCAACCCGGACGCCTGGGAGTTCAGCGTGGGTGATATCATCACCGTCGAAGGCCCTCTTACCTTATATAATACCACATGGGAACTTGTTGACGTTACCGTTATCGAAATCGAGCGCTCCCTGATCAAGGTGAATTCCACCGAGCTCCTCGGCGGCGAAGAACCCGTGGCCACCAGCGCATTCCCTCTGGAAGGCGGTAATATCAAGGTCAACCTCGACGTAAAGGGCGACGGCTTCCACGTATCCATCCCCGAAGCGGCGAAGAGCTGGCTGCACATCGAAGACTTCAGCGCTACCTCTGTAACTCTCCGTGCCGATGCCAACGGCGGCGGCGACCGCTCCGCGGAAGTAACCTTCAGCACTGAAAAGGGCGGAGTTACCTATACCTGTGTCCAGGCCTTCACCCAGAAGGGTGCGATTATCCCCATCAGCTGCGCCGGCTTAAACGCCCTTGCAGACGGAGATGCACTTTACAGGGTTAAGGGTGTTATCACTAGCATCGTAATGGATAAAAACGATGCCACCAAGTACAACAAGTACGGCAACTTCCATATTGTGGATGAAACCGGCGACGTATATGTCTATGGTCTGCTGGACGGCCCCGGCGGTGCGGCCGCAAAGGATGTCCTCACCACTATGGGTGCAAAGGTCGGTGACGTTATTACCGTGGTCGGCCCTAAGGGCTCTCACAACAACAGCCCTCAGATGGTCAATGCCTATTGCGAGGCATATGTTCCTGTAACGGCCAAGACCTGCGCAGAGTTCAATGCCCTTGCAGACGGCAACGACCTCTATCTGGTCTCTGGAAAGATTACTGAAATCGTGATGGACAAGACCGACGCCACCAGGTACAACAAGTACGGCAACTTCTACGTCCAGGACGACAGTGGTGAAAAGGTTTATGTCTACGGCCTTGTTACCACGATGGAAAGCAAGAGCGCACAGGATATCCTTACCACCCTTGGCGTGAAGGTTGGCGACATTATCACCGTGGTTGGTCCCAAGGCCAGCCACAACAACGCCGCCCAGATGAAGAATGCATTCTATGTATCTCACGAAATCCCGGTTCCTGACAACGTTGTAAAAATCAACTTCAAGCAGTGGGGTGCAGATAATCAATGGACGGATGCTACCAACTACGTTACTATTGAGAGCGGAGTGGTAAAACTGACGGCTTCCTGGGTAGGCGACAATGCAAACGGCATCTGGTACGTGGGTAACGACACCGCTCCCAGTGACTGGCGCTTCTACCAGGCAAGGCAGGGTGGCATGACCCTGTTCATCGCCGACGGTTATTGCGTGAAGTCGGTCAAGTTCACCTATGCCAACAAGAACGGCGGTTATCTCAAGGCTCCTAACGGAGACAAGGTGGAAACCGGTGTGGCATATACTGCCAGTCTCCCCCAGTCCTCATTGTTCACCGTTGCAAGCGATTCCGCAACCAACGGTCAGGCCAGGATTCAGGAGATCGAGGTTGAGTACGATGTCCTTCCCGAGTAGTCTTCTGTACATACATAAAAAGGGCGACCCGGCCGGGCCGCCCTTTTTGTATGAGATTTCTCGACTACGCTCGAAATGACAAGGCTACTCCGCGAAGTGGAGTCCGTTTAATTTGTTCCACTCACCGCGGGTGAAGTCCGGCATCACGACCGGCATGGAGCCGTGGAGAATGGAAACTTCCGTGAGTTCCACAAGGGAGCTCCACTCGGCCGCGTCGTAAACGTCCTGGTCCAGGGGAAGGCCGTTGTGGAGGCAGTAGATGAGGCGGTAGTCCATGATGAAATCCATGCCGCCGTGGCCGCCAACCTTGCGGGCAAGGTCTTCGATATCGGCAACGAAAGGAACCTTGTAGGCTTCCATGATTGCGTCGCGGTCCTCTTCCGAAAGGTATTCTTCGGCATCCAGGTCGTCATAGGACATTCCTTCCTTGAGATTGCCGCTGCCGATTGCGATTCCCTCGTTGGGATACTTGTTGGCGTAACCCTTGGTACCCTGGAGCTGGTACATGCGGCTATAGGGCTGGGGAGTTACTACGGCATGCTCCACAAGGATGGTCTTGCCGTTGTGGGTGCGGATAAGGGTGGAGGTGTTGTCTCCGTTGGCGTAGTGGGGGACAACTCCCTCGCCATAGCGTTCATCGGCCTTTGCCTGGCCGGCCCAGGAGTCTGTGTCCATGGCAACCAGGAGGTCCATTTTATCGCCGCGGTGGATGTTCAGGGCCTGGCAAACCGGGCCGATACCGTGGGTGGGATAAAGGTCGCCGCGATGGTCTTTGTTGTAGGTCATGCGCCAGTCGCCCTGGTAGCTGTCCCACCAGGGGGAAAGGTCGTGGCAATAGGAGCCTTCGCCGTGCACAATCTCGCCGAAGAGGCCCTGCTGGGCCATGTTCAGGCAGGTGAGTTCAAAGAAGTCGTAGCAGCAGTTCTCCAGCATCATGCAGTGCCTGCGCGTGCGCTCCGAGGTGTTCACCAGCTGCCAGCACTGTTCAATGCTTATGGCTGCGGGAACCTCGATGGCAACGTGCTTGCCGTGCTCCATGGCGTAAACCGCGATGGGAGTATGCAGCTGCCAGGGAACGGCCAGATACACTAGATCCAGGTCTTCCAGTTCGCAGAGCTGCTTGTAGCCCTCCTCCCCGGAGAACTCGTAAATCGCACGGGGCGCTCCGCGTTTTTCAAGGCTTCTCTGGGCCTTTTCAACCCTTTCGGGAAGAAGGTCGCAAAGGGCCACCACGGTGGCGTCCTCGATGAAGGGGAAGCGCCTCACGGCGTCACGGCCGCGGTCTCCAAGACCAACGATGCCAACCCTCACGTGCTCGATGGGATCCACTTTGAAGCCCAGCATGCACTGCTGGTCGGCCGGGCGCGGGGGAGTGTTGTAGACAATCTTGTTGTCCTTTATCACATAGCCGTATTCACTGGCCTTCGGGGCGCAGGAGAAAGCCACGGCGGCGACAACCGCCGCGGCAAGTATTCCGATAATTCTTTTCATAAGCTTATTCCAACATCAGGCTGCGGAATTCGTCAATGTCCTCCTGCGGAACCCCGGCCACATCGAGGAGATATTTCTCTACGCCCTGGGCAAAGGTTCCGTCTCCGGCAAGTTCCCAGAAGTAAGGGACAACATCGCTGTAGACCCAGGACATTCTGGTATTCTTGAAGGTGGGTGTGGGATTGCTCTTCTGGTCGGAGATGGAGACGCTGTAGCCAACAGGGGCAAAATAAGTAAGTTCGTATTCCTTGGCGATGTCGCCTTCACGGACACCGAGGATACCGAACAGCAGGATGCCGAGGGTTCCTGTGCGGTCGCGGCCAAGGGAGCAGTGGAAATGGACAGGTTTGCCGCTGCGTACGCTGTTTAGCACAAATTCGAAGCATTCCTTGGTTTTTGCGGCATCTTTTACGAGCATGGTTTTACCACCCTGTTCGATAACGGGAGCGCAGTGGTCCAGACCGGCAACTGCGGGAGTGAACATAACGTCACTCTCCCCGCGCAGGTCGAGTTCCGCACCGAGTCCCTCGAAGAGAACTTCTTTTTCTCCCTGTGCATTCAGGGGATAGGGACTCCACTTTTCGTTGAGGCGCCCGCCACGATAAATCTTGCGGTATTTGATGGTCTTTCCGTCAATGGTTTGCCATCCGCCGAAGTCGCGGCAGTTGCGTCCGCCACCACCCTTGATATTCCCTTTATCGTGGTCTCCGTGGAAATACACCTGATGGAGGGTCCCTATTGTGTTGAAACTACCCTGGGCAAGGATTTTACCGTTGGCTGAAGTAACCTTGTAAGTGTAGCTGTCGTTGGGAACCAGATTGGTGATGTTTACATACAAAGACCCGGCAGCAATTTCCAAATCTCCGCTCCATGAGAGAGCATCTTCCATGTGAAGTGTCATCGGCCCGTCCTCGAGCGCATCCTTGCTCCAGCGGATACTGTACTGCATGGGCATATCTCCATCCGGCCAGTCCGTTCCCCAGTTGGCCCAGGTGAGAGGCTCTCCCACTTTGCCACCGAAGCCGCCGTAATAGTCGAAAATCTTTGTGTCGACTTTGCAGGTTTTATCCTCATATGTTACTTCTGTGAGGAATTTCTCCACCAGGGGGTTGGTGGCCTGGACAGTGCTGCCGCTAATAAGTTCGGGTGCTGCTCCTGCCATGGGATCGCCAATCTGGGTTACTGTTATGCAAATGCTTGTTTTGGGAGCATTGATGAATACGTTGCAGGAACGGTTTTTCATCTTGGGATTAGCTTCGCAAGTCAATGTGACTACGACAGGCTCTTCAGACGCTTCTCCGCTTTCAGGATATACAGAGAGCCATTCTTCGTCGGCTTCAGCCGTCCAGTCTACATTTGATGTGACGGTAAATGTTATTGCGCCGCCATCGGCCTTGATGGAAATATCTCTTTCGCCGGATACAACTACGTTGGGCTCGGCTTCGGGGTTGTTCTTGTTCCCTTTGCAGAACACAAGAAGGGGAAGAACCATTAATAATGCCAGAATTTTCTTGAACATGGTGTTATATTGTTTGTTGATTATTTAACTTCAATCAGATAACTGCCCTTGAAAGTGGGACGGATAAAGGGATCCGATCCCTCGACGGCATAGGCGCGGGGCTGGTCCGCCGCATATTCGGTGACAATGTAGCTACGTGCTGGATCCAGGCCGCGAAGTTCGATAGGCTCTCCATTCCATTCCGGAGCATAGAAAGCATAGTACATTGCCCCGTCTTTCTCTATCACATGGGCTTCCGGCTTGTCAAAGCCATAATCGTAGAGATTCAGGTAGTTGCCCTTGGAAAGCATCTTTTCGCTGTAGATGGGAACCCATTTGCGAAGAAGGGCCTCCTTTTCTTCGGTGAGAAGACTGCCGCCGCATTCCGTGGCGTCCGGATTAGCCTTCGGCCAGGTGAATTTTGTGCCGATGACGCCTCCCACGCCAACCTGGCTGGGGAAATCCAGCCCGCCGTCGCTGAGCTCCACATGGTCCGCATAATAAGCCAGGCCGGGGGCGATTGCCGCATAGGCCTTGCGCTTCATGCGGATCTGGGCACTGGAAGTGGGGTCCGATGCCACCGCCTGGTTGATATACGGCAGGTAGAAGAAATTAACGGCGCAGCCGCAGGGGCAAACCTGCACGATAGACCCCGGTTTATCGGCCTGGGCCCTCTGGTAGATGGTTCGGAAGAATTCCGGATGGCGCTCGCAGGCCTCCTCAGGGAAGGAAAGCCCGCTGGCGGGGTTATAATCCGGGGCCGACAGGTTCAGGTGCTGGCCGTCCAGCTTGAAGCCGTCGAAATTCCACTCTTTCAGGAACATGTCCACGAGTTTTTCCGTGTATTCCCAGGTGTACGGGTTAACGGGGGAGAGATACCAGCTGTCCCACCATGAAATGTCTTCGTGGTTGCCGTCTTCTTTCACCAGAAGCATCTCCGGGTGCTCTGTGGCGCATTTGCTCTCCGGATCCGCGGCCATAGGGGCCCACCAGAGCTTTGCCTTCAGACCGGCTGCGTGGATGGCATCCGTCATGCGGCGCATTCCATCCGCTCCGATGCGGTCGTTGGCCTCCCAGTCGCCTTCGCACCACTGGTAGCCATCGTCCACATCCACCCATTTGAAGCCGAGCTCTACCACTTTGGGAAGAGTGCCGATAACTTCGTCCACGGTAAAGGTGCGCTCATAGCCCCAGGCGCACCAGACGGGCTCGAAGGCCTCTTCCGGGGACTGGGGAGGAATATAATCGTGGGCTTCCCACATGTAACGGGTGAAGGTGCGAAGAGGCTCGAAGAAGTCTCCCTTCGGACCTTCTAGAATGAACTGCTCCAGGGAATACAGGGTGTCTCCCGGCTGCAGCACTTTTGCGTTTGCGAAATCTTCACGTATGCAGGCTTCCGTATGGTTTCCTTTACGCTTTACAGGCATGGAAACCAGTTTGAGAGATGCCTCCGCAACTCCCACGCTAAGGTTTTTCTCCGGAGTCCAGATGCAAACCATGGGGATGCCTCCGCCATAGTCGCTGTCGTTCATGCCAAGATAGTTGCGCTGATAAAAGCCATTATCCACGGGAAGCACCCAGTCTTTTCTTTCGCCGGATGATGTGGGCTGGAAAGACCATACCTCAGGAGCGTCCAGCGATATTCTGGAGGTTTCGATTGCATCTATGCTCACGGGGCGGGCCGTGGAGTTCACAAAACCAACCTTGCGGACGGTGAGCCCCGGGAACCCTGCAGGCTCCTCAAACTTTATGAGGGTTTGAAGCCCGTTCACGGTTTTCCCGTTGCAAAGGGCACGATCCACGGGTGCCTGCGCGCATGCGCACACGAAAGCGGCGGCAAGGGCGGCTGCTAAAAGTTTTCTCATAGTTTGATTTCTTTTGCAAAACGGCCGCGGCATACCTCCCTCACGTGTTCCAGCGAAGTGAATGCCCCGGTACCGCCGGCTGCGGTTGTATTTACTGCGCCGGTGAGGTTGCCGGTTTCCTGGCAGTCTTCCAGAGGCAGACCTTTCACGAATGCGCTTATGAATCCGGAGTTGAAACTATCCCCTGCGCCGATAGCATCGACAACATCGCTGTTGAGGAATGCGGGAAGAAGTTTCATGTTGCCGTCTTTTCTCACGAGCAGCGAGCCCTTCGAGCCGCATTTCACCACCATGGCGTTGCCAAGGAAGGGGAGAACCTCCGCTATGGCGCCCTCCAGGCTGTCTTTACCGGTGAGGGCCTGCAGCTCTTTTTCGTTGGGCATAAAGATGGTTATCTTGGGAAGCACGCTCCTGTAGTCCAGTTTCCATGTTTCCATAGGATCCCACTGTGTATCCAGGGAAACGGTTATTCCTTTTTCGGCTGCTGCGTCCAGAACTTTATGGATGTCCCGAAGGAGCGCGCTCTGCATGAAAAGCGACGACAGGTGGATATGCCGCGTGTTGTCGAACACGTCTTTGTCTATATCGTCCCATCCCATTACATCCATGGAACCCTGATAGGTGAGGTTCGCCCGGTCTTCGCCGTAATTCATGCAGATGGTTGCTCCGGTGGGGGTGGGGCCGTCCATGATGTAGCGGGTGTCCACTCCCTTTGCCTCAAGCGAGGTTTTTACAAGGTCTCCGAATGAATCCCGGCCCACGAGGCCAACGAAGCAGACTTTACTTCCCAGGGATGCGGCGTTGGCCGCGAAAATGGCGGTTGAACTGCCAAGGGTTACCGTCATGTCCTTTGCGAACTTTTCCTTGCCGATTTCCGGCTCCGATTCGATGCGGTTCAGGATGATATCCACATTCAGTTCGCCGATGGCTGCAATGTCGAAACGTTTCATACAGTTTTAGTATTACCTTGCGAATATAGTGAGAAATCGTGAAAATTTTCAATTTTCCATAAAAATTACATTTCGTTTTGTTTCGTTTGAAAAAAACACTATATTTGCATCAGACTAAAACTAAGCGATTATGAATATATACGATTCCGCCCAGGGGCGCAGGTCGGCAATTCTGCAAAAACTCCGCGAAGATTCAACCGTAAGTGTTTCGGAACTTAGCACCGAATTCGGCGTGTCGGAAGTGACCATCCGCAAGGACCTTCGGATACTCAAGGAACGCAAACTCCTTGTCCGTGTGCACGGCGGTGCGATTATGGGCGCCGGCTCTTCGCTGGACGAGGTGGAGGAACGCAACTTCAATTTCAAGCGTCTTGTGAACGCCCGCGAGAAAGAGGCGATAGGCCGTGCCGCCGCCGCCCACATCCGCAACGGAGACACCATTCTGGTGGACTCGGGAACCACAGCCCTGGAAGTTGTGCGCAACCTGGACCGCTTCACGGATCTCACCATCATCACCAACTCCCTCCACGCCATGACGGAAGCCATTAAGTACAAGAGGTTCAAAGTGATACTCCTTGGAGGAACGGTGCGCGAATCAAGCCTTTCGATGGTGGGTCCGCTGGCCGAATCCAACCTTAAACTCTTCTACTGCGACAAACTTTTCCTGGGTGTTGACAGCTTCAGCGTGGAGGCCGGTCTTTCTACCCCCAACGTGGAGGAAGCAAGCACAAATCAGGTGATGATTTCCAGGGCACGTGAAGTGATTGCGATGTTCGATTCATCCAAGGTGAACAAGAGGGCTCTCGCATTCATCGCCATGCCGGACAAACTGAACACCGTAATAACCGACAACCACCTTCCCGTAACGGTGCGCAAGCAGCTGAAAGCCATGAAGGTGAACGTGGAGGTGGTGAGCATTTAAAAATCGAAACGTGAGGAAACACTTTTTTCAAAAAAAAGTCTCAAAAACGAAACGGATTCGGAACTTATTCTTTATTTTTGTGGTGTGAATACACGCGTAATGACACGAAACTACAACACTTACAAGGAAATCCTTCAGCAGCCCGCAGTCTGGAAGAAAGCATTCCGGACGGTTCTGGAGCGTAAAGCGGAAATCAAGTCCTTCCTGGACAGGCATATTTCCGAAGGCTATCAGTTCATTCTCACCGGCGCCGGAACATCGGCCTACATAGGCGATGCCCTGGAGCCGGCCCTGTACAATACCCTCTTAAAGGGAGCCCGTTCGCTGGCAACGACGGACATCATTACCGCCCCGGAACAGTATTTCGGGCCGGAGAGTAAAGTGGTCCTCGTTTCCTTCGCCCGCAGCGGCAACAGCCCGGAAAGCGTGGGCGCGGTCCGCGCGGTGGAGAAAACCGCCGGCAAGGTGGCCCATATCTTCATCACCTGCAATGCGGAAGGGGAACTCGCCAAGATGAAGGGCCGCAATATCCTTTGCATCCTTCTTCCACCGGAAACCAACGACCTTTCCCTGGCCATGACAAGCAGCTATTCCACAATGCTGCTCACCTGTTCGCTCATCGCGAACATCGACCATATTGAAGAGGAGGAGGCTCATATCGACCTTCTTTCCCTCTGTGTGGAAAAGGCCATGAAGGAGTATGAACCCGCGATCAAGGAGATAACGACACGGAAATTCACCCGCGCCGTTTTCCTGGGCTCCGGCCCTCTCAAGGGCGTTGCGGAGGAATCCCGCCTGAAGCTTCAGGAACTCACGGACGGAGCGATAATGTGCGCTTTTGATTCGTTCCTTGGCTTCCGTCACGGCCCCAAGGCCATCGTGAAGCAGGATTCCCTTATGGTGTACATCCTTTCTCCGGATCCCAAGGTGCTTCGCTATGAACTGGACCTCATCGGCCAGGTGAACTCCAACAACAAGGTGATCGCCAGCGTGGTGGTTTGCCAGCAAAAGCCCGCGGAACTTCCGAAGGATAGCTATCACCTTTGCGTGGAAACGGGTCTTCCCCTAAGCTTCCCCGCATATTACGGCTGCGTATCCAACATTTTCGTCGCCCAGCTTCTGGGATTCTACAAATCGATAGACTGCGGGCTTTGCCCGGACACTCCTTCCGTATCCGGAAACATCTCCAGGGTAGTGGAGGGTGTTACCTTATATATATAATATGAAAAAGACAGAGAAACTTCTCCATCGCATCGACGAGCTGCAGAAGGAAACGGGCATTCCCCGCACCATATTCGCGGCCTGTCCCAATTCCCCCACCGTAATCAGGGCTTCCCTGCGTGCGGCAAAACGCAATAATGCCCCCATCTATTTCGCGGCAACCCTCAACCAGATAGACTGCGACGGCGGCTATACCGGCATGACTCAGGAGCAGTTCTGCCGCCTTGTGCGCTTCGAGACGGAAAGGGTTAACTTCACCGGTCCCGTAATTGTTGCCATCGACCATGGCGGTCCCTGGCTCAAGGACAAGCAGCGCACGGAAAAGTGGAGCGTGGAAGATGCGATGAACGGCGTGAAGAAGTCGTTCGAAGCCGCGGTTCTCGCAGGCTACGACCTCATTCACGTGGATCCCACGGTGGACATCAACGTTCCAAAGGGAAAAATAATTGACATTCATGTTGTGGCGGCCCGCACTGTGGAGCTCATCGCCCATGTGGAGAAGTTCCGCAAGGAGAAGGGCATCGCCCCCATCTCATACGAAGTCGGTACGGAAGAGGTTCACGGCGGCCTTGCCGATGAAACTACTTTCGACACATTCATAAACGAACTTAAAAAAGGGTTAATTGTTGCAGGACTGCCGGACGTATGGCCCTGCTTCATCGTGGGAAAAGTGGGAACCGACCTGGATACCACCATCTTCGACGGCGAAGTGGCCAAACGTCTCACGTCCAAAGTTCGTCCTCTGGGAAGCTACATCAAAGGTCATTATACCGATGATGTAGCCAACCCCGAGGAGTATCCGCTCTGCGGAATGGGTGCGGCCAACGTTGGCCCGGAATTCACCATGAGCGAGTACAGGGCCCTTTGCGAGTTGGAAGAGCTTGAAAAACGCAAATATGCGGAAGGCCTTGTGGCCGTTCCTTCAAACATGCGTGAAGTCCTCCTGCAGGAAGTGGAAGACAGCCACCGCTGGGAAAAATGGCTCCATGAAGACGAGCAGGGCAAGAGCCTGCACGCTCTCACCCCTGAAAGGCAGGACTGGATCGTATCCACCTGCTGCCGCTACATCTGGCAGCAGCCCCGCACCCTTGCGGCCCGTGGTTTCCTGTATGAAAACCTCCGGCGTCTTGGCGTGGATGCTGAAGAGATTGTCCTTGGCCGTATAGAGCGGGATATGGACAAGTACTTCCGCGCATTCAACCTCATCGGCTTGAACGATTTACTGTAAACATAAAACAACAACCAATGAAAAAAACACTCATCCGCGTTATCTCAGTGGCAGCCATGCTCATGGTGTCATTGACGGCCTTCGCCCAGAAACATCAGGTTTCAGGTACGGTCACAGACGCTTCCACCGGCGAACCCGTCATAGGTGCGGGTATCGTGATTTCCTCCGGCGGCGGCGTTGTCACGGACTATGATGGTAATTACGTCCTTCAGGCAAGTGACGACGATGTGCTCACTTTTACCAGCATCGGTTTTGAAAGTGTGACGGAGAAAGTCGGCGACCGCCGGGTTATCAATGTCATCCTCCAGCCGGACAGCAAGATGCTGGAAGAAGTGGTTGTGCTCGGTTACACAACCCAGAAGAAGGCGGAACTCTCAAGCTCGGTTGTCACCATGGACGGTGAAAAACTCCGTGACGTGAGCACAGCCGACGTTGGCAACATGCTTCAGGGCAAGGTTGCCGGCGTTGTGGTTATGAACGGAACAGGCCAGCCGGGCGCAAATGCAGATATCCGCATCCGCGGTACCGGGTCCATCACCGCAGGAGCAGGCCCGTTGTATGTAGTTGACGGCGTTGCCGGCGGTGCTTTCAACCCCAATGATATTGAAACCATCACGGTTCTGAAAGACGCTTCTGCAACCGCTTTGTACGGTGCGGCTGCATCCGGCGGTGTTATAGTTATCACCACCAAGACCGGCGGGGACAATGTCCAGGTGAACTTCAAAGCCAGCGCCGGTATCAAGAAAGCCCTTACCGGCAGATTCCATGCAATGGATTCCGAAGAACTGTTGGATTACAAATACATGCAGTTCTCATCCGTAGTGGCATCGGAACTCTATCCGGAATCGCTTCTTGACCAGGATTTTGACTGGGTGAACAACACCTTCAAACTCGGTAATGTTCAGAACTACTATGTTTCCGTAGCAGGTAAATCCGGAAAGGTCAATTACTATGTGAGCCTTGACCATTACAATGAAAAGGGTACGCTCATCAATACCAGCTTCCTTAAGAATGCGGCGCGTGTGAATCTGTCGGCCCCCATCAATGACAAACTCACCATGCACATCCGCCTGAATTATGCCAAGAGCTATGACAGGGGAGAATCTTCCTGGAGGTTGCTGGACGGCGCGTATTTCTCGATGCCTTGGGATATTCCTTATGTCATTGACGCAGATGGAAATATCACGAATGAATTCGTGAAGATCGACAACTATACTTCTCCGCGTCCGGACAATGGCGGCGCTTGGTACACCCAGAATCCTTCCAACATCCTTCACAGCGAGCAGTACAACTATGCGAAGGGTCACGGTGAAGACCTCACCGGAGACCTGCAGCTGGTGTGGAGAGTAACGGACTGGCTCACCATTACGTCAACCAACCGCTACGACACATCCAATTCATACTATGAAAGCTATGTAGACCCCCGTACTTACGACGGTGGCGGCGTTGGCAGTCTCACAAACAGCGACAGTGAATGGAATGGCTGGGGCACAACCAACATCGCAAAGGCATATAAAACCTTCGGAAACCATGACGTGAATGCGATTGTGGGCTGGGAGTACGGTGAAGGCTACACCCGTAGTTTCGACGCCACCGGAACAAGGTTCCCTGCAGGAATGCGTTCACTGTCCAGTTCCATCGTGAGCGGTGCCGATGGCGCAGATTACAAAACGCGCACGTGGGCACTTCTTGGCCAGGCTCAGTATTCATACCTCGGCAAGTATGTACTCACCGCTTCAATCCGCTACGACGAGAGCTATAAGTTCGGTCCTGAAAACCGCGGCGGTATTTTCCCGGGCATTTCCGGCGCATGGATTGTCTCCCGTGAGGACTTTATGGCCAATCAGGACAAATTCTCCTTCCTTAAGCTTCGTGCCGGTTACGGAAAGACCGGTAACGACAATATCCCTGCATTCCGTTACCAGTCGGTTTATTCGCTTTCTTCGCAGTACAATGGCGCCAAAGCCGCAATCCTTGAGCGCCAGGACAACCCTCGCCTCGGATGGGAAGAGGCTTATATGGCCAGCCTCGGTGTGGATGCAACCACATGGAACAACATCAACATCACTCTGGACCTGTACAATACCATCAATACCAAGATTCTCATGGAAAACCCCATGCCGCCATCCTCAGGTTTCTTCGCCATCATGGACAATGTGGGAACCGTCCGGAATCGCGGTGTTGAACTTGCAGTTGACGGTCCCATCATGCTTAGGAAGAATTTCAGCTGGACGGCAGGTTTGAACCTCGGATTCAACCAGAACCGCGTTGTTGCTCTTCCTGGAGGCCAGGATGTTGTAATGACCAAGGGAGAAGTTTCCCAGATGCTCAAGGAAGGTTACGACATCTATTCCTGGTACATGCCCAAGTGGACCGGAGTCGTAACTGTCTATGACGAGGAATACGAAGAATATGTCGGTAAGCCTTCGTGGGAAAGGATTGAAAAGGACGGCACGGTTACAACCGTTACCGAATACAGCCAGGCCACACCCCAGATTGTGGGTTCTGCATCCCCCTGGTTCAGCGGCGGTATCAATACGGCTCTGCGCTGGCGCAATTTCTCCCTCACCGCAAACGGCAACTTCGTGGTTGGTAATAAAATCTACAATAAGACCCGTGAAACAATGGACTCCGACGGCCAGCTTACAAACCTCAACCAAATGTCCCACAACAACGGACTTGGTTGGGTGCGCTGGGACAAAGACGATGAGTCTACCTGGGATATCGCAACCCACCCCAAGCCGAAGCCCGGCCGTTCCGACGGTGCCAACAAGACATCTTCCCGTTATCTGGAAGACGGCAGTTTCTTCCGTATGCGTAACATAACGTTGTCATACGATCTGCCCGAAAGCCTTATTTCCAAGACCATGATGAGCGGCGCCCGTGTATACCTCTCCGCCGACAACATCCTCACGCTCAGCCGATTCTCCGGCACAGACCCGGAAGTGCGGCTGGATTCCGATACATACAGCCATGCCGGTCTGTATTCCAACAACTATCCTGTTCCCCTGTCAATAGTGCTGGGTGTCGACATTAAATTCTAAAAGCAAGGAAATTATGAAAAAGATATTTGCAATAGCATTGGCCACCCTGGCACTGTCGGTATCTTCATGCGAGATGGATTTCTATTCGTCCGACTCCATGACTCCCAACCAGCTCAAGGAGAACCCCTCGTCGGCAATCTATACCACTGACGGCATTTACGCCCTTTTCAAGGAAAAGCTTGCATACAAAGGGCAGAGCGGCGGTGAAAGCGGCAACTACTATGTGCGCCACTATTTCCAACTTTCGGAATTGCGTGGAGACAATGTTACCGTATCCGGCATGAGTGAAGACCCGTTCACTTATGCTTATACTTACAAGGATATTCCCACCCAGAAGAATATCTATTACACCTGGTGGATTGCCTACAAAATCATCAATGTAGCAAACACCAATATTTCGGCTATTATTCCCACCGAAGGGAACGATCAGTTGAGCGACCACCTGCTCGGAGAAAACTATTTCTTCCGTGCAATAGCGCATTTCCACATGGTTACGCTTTTTGCCCAGCCTTATGTGTGCGGCCGCGACAATCCCGGTGTGGTGCTTCGCGTAGGTACGGATGCTTCAGAGACAAAACGTTCTACTGTTGGCGAGATTTATGACCAGGTGGTGAAGGACCTCAAAGCCGCCATCAAATATATGGATGGTTATGAGGCGGCCAATGGCGGAAACCGCGGCAACAAAGGATATGTCTCTGCCGATGCCGCCCGCGCCCTTCTCTCACGTGTATATCTTTATATGGAGAATTGGTCGGATTGCCTGACCGTCTGTAATGAACTTATGGCCCACGCTCCGTCATCCGTGACCACGGGTTATGACTATGCAGACTATCCAACCCACACCTACAATCACGAAGAAACAATCTGGTGCGTGGCTCACGACACATCCGACGAAATCGCACAGCCGGACCATGCTGAAGCATCCATCGCATCCATGTATCTTCACGATGTGAAAGGATGGGGCGAACATTACTGGAGCGAAATCCTTATCGACCTGTTCCAGCGTTATGACGTTGACGGCGTACATGCCGACAAACGCTTCGCATCATACTTCATTATGCCCGGAGACAAAAAGGACGGCAAAGTTATGGTCACTCTTCCCTACAAAGATGAACCCACAAACGACTTCTGCTCCACATACGTTGCAAGCGGCCTTACCAAGAACGCCGACGGCTCCGTGGATTTCAAGTTCTCCGGAAAGACATACAAGGCTGTTCCTTCCGCAGATCCTGACCGTCGTGGAGAGTATTATGTGACCGGATATGATTTTGTCCAGCAAAAGGCCGTGGACGGATATCAGAGCCGTGTATTCGTGCGTCCCAACTGCGATACGGGTAAAGAAGGTATCAGGAATAACGGTGGTAAGTATGTGATTTACTATAATACCAAGTTCAGCTATCAGGATGGTAATCCCATGCTCACCTCTCCTGTATTCCTCCGTTGGGGTGAAGTGGTCCTGAACAGGGCGGAGGCCCGGTATCATACCAGCGACGTCGCCGGTGCTCTGGAAGATGTGAACATCATCCGCCGCCGTGCCGGTCTCCCTGCAACAGCCATGTTCTCGGAAACGGATATGCACGGCTATACCGATGCACTTGATGTGATTCTGGATGAACGCAGGATGGAACTCTGCTTCGAGGGACACCGCATGTTCGATGTCTATCGCAACCGCAAGAGCCTCGACCGCCGTTATGTGGGTTATCACCCTTATGAAGTGATTCCTTATACCGACCTCAGGATCGCCCTTCTGCTTCCGGAAGATGAAATCAACACAACCGGTATGACTCAAATTAGATAGTTTTCTAAAATCTAAACAATACCCAAAATCTTTATTAACTAATTCTTTAATTATTAACAATTATGAAAAAAGTATTTGCATTTCTGGCCGTAGCAGCCATGATTTGTTTCGTTTCCTGTCAGGAAAAGGAAGGCGGCAAAGGTGGCCGTGGCAAGAGCGACTATGAAGCTCCCATCAAGATCGACGGTAACTTCGACGACTGGGCCAAGCTTGATGCAAGCAAGGTTGCGGTAGCCAAAACCGCAGAGGGCAACACCTATTCTTCTCTCAAGACCCTTAAGGTCTATGCCGATGCGTACTATGTGTACATCTACTTCCAGTTTGTGGGTGAAGACATCGCAGATCGCGCATGGGTTCCCTTCCACATGTACATCAACGGTGACGGAAAAACCGAAACCGGCGGTTACGGAGACCAGTTTGCAGAGGCTTGCGCCGATATCATGACTGAAGGTGCAATCTTTGCCGACGGCGAGTTCTGCAGCTACAACCCTTCAGGCCACAAGTGGGTTGGTGAAGTCGGTGGCAACGGTTGGGACGGCTGCTGGGAAGAGGTTGTGGGAGAAGGCTCCAACTTCTGCTCCGGCGCAGGTAGCGGCAACCAGTATGAAATCCGCCTGATCCGCGAAATGTATCCCGGCGGAAAACTTGCCGACAATTTCTCTCTCGGTGTGGACATCCAGCAGAACTGGAACTCCGTTGGTATCCTTCCCAACGCTACTCCGGATCCTGAAAAGAACCCTGCAGGTCATGCACCCCTCCTTCAGGTTACCACTGTTAAGTAATTGTTAATCCTATCAAGGAGGCCGGCATGGCCCGGCCTCCTTGTTTTTCCATTGACACCATGAAACGTTTTCTGCTTTGCGCCATGGTTGCCATTGCAGCCGTCGCCTGTAAGCCTGGCGAGGATCCGAACGCCCTTTGGAATCCCGAATTCACTATAACCGGCGCCCCGACAGAACCCGTTGAAGCCTACGATGTTTTCACTCTTACGGTATCATCTCTGTCGGATGGCGTAATCTACTATGAGGTGGACAAGCCGGAACTGGTGAGCATTGCTCTCAGGAAAAGACGGGTATATTCGGTTGCTACCGGCGCGCCAGAGCAGGATACGCCCATAACAATTACCTTTACACAGGATGATGCCGGCGGTTACGATGCCGCCAGCGCAGTCATCAAGTTTACAATCAAAAAGAAAGAGGCCGAAGAGTATCCCGCCGGTCCTTCGGAAGACCTTGACGGCGTCAAGGTGAGTTTCACCGAGTCATTCGACCACATCACCAATCCGGAACGCGGTTTTTACTGTCCTGCCGATATAAGGAAGGCCAGCCAGGCACTTACTGCAGAAGGAGTGCTTGCTCAGCGTCGCCAGGGGCGTACGCTTTTCTATCTTGGCTTTATCATGTCGGATTTTGTGGATAAGGATCTGCCCCAGGAGCAACTTGATTTGATTCAGGGGTGCTTCGACGCGCTGCGTGAAGGTGGCGCCAAGTGTATCCTGAGATTCTCATACTCAGACAGCGAAGGAGAAACGCCATGGGATGCTGAGATTGACGTTGTTATGCGCCATGTGGAGCAACTTAAGCCTCTTCTTCAGCAGAATGCCGACGTCATCTTCGTTATGCAGGCAGGTTTTGTCGGCGTATGGGGAGAGTGGTATTATACTTCCCACTTTAATTCCAATCCCAAGACAGACCAGGATTGGGCTCCCCGCAAGAATCTGGTGGATGCGCTTCTGGAAGCTCTTCCGGAAAACCGTCAGATTCAGCTGCGCACGCCAAAGTATAAAATGAAGATGTACGGGATGGAGCTTAAGGATACCATAACCGCGGCTACTGCATATCAACCCACTGTCCTGGCTCGTCTGGGCGGTCACAACGACTGCTTCGGGGCAGATGCCAACGACAGGGGCACATTTGAAAGTACAGTACAGAGAAATTACTGGAAAGCTGAAACCCGTTACACGATAATGGGCGGGGAAACATGTGAAATGTCTGCCTACTGTCTTTGTTCAGCTACACTCCAGGATATGAAAGACTATCACTGGACATATCTGAACAATACTTTCCACGGAGGCGTAATAAGCCGCTGGAAAGAAACAGGCTGCTACAATCAGATTGTAGACCGTCTTGGCTACCGTCTTACCCTGCAGGACCTGTTCTATACTCCCAATCCTTCAGCAGGAAAGGAGATTACAATTACACTGCGGATAGGAAACCGCGGTTTTGCGGCACCTATGAACCCTAGGAATGCGTATGTGGTATTCAAGGGGTCGGACGGTTCCATTACCAAAGCCCAGCTGGATGCAGATCCCCGTACCTGGCATCCCGGCTGGCATGTTGCGCATGCAAGTTTGACAATGCCCGTGTCCAAAGGCACATTCTATCTTGAATTGTCGGATCCTATGCTCACCAACCGTCCGGAGTATAGCATTGCGCTTGCCAACGAAGGCGTTTTCGACAGCGAAACCGGCCTTAACAAATTGTTTGAACTCAAATAAAACAGATATATGAAACGCTTTGCCTCCCTGGTTCTGGCTGCCGCCTTCTCGTTTGTGTCCTGTTTTGACTTTTTCAACTCTGTGGGCGAGGATGATCTTACTGTTTCCGGTTTGCCTGGAAAACAGATAGAGGCGTATAAGAGTTTTGTCCTTACTGTAGACAGCCCGTCTTCAGGATACATAGATGTGAGTGCCAGCAATTCTTCCCTGGTTTCAATTCTGGTTGTTGGATACCGCCAGTACAAAGTTACTCTGGGCGCTCCCAAGAAGGAAACCGAAGTGACAATCAGCTTTATTCAGGAAGAAGACGGTGATTACCCGGAACTGACATGTCTGGTTAAGTTTTCAATTCTTCCTCTGGTTACAGAACCCACTCCTCCTCCTGTGGATATGGAGACGGATCTTCCCGGAGTGAAAGTTACTTTTACAGAATCCGAAGATATCATTTATAATCCCGAAAGAGGGTTCTATGGCGGTGCAGTGGACATCTTCTCCGCATCAAATCCTGTCAAGGTATCTGCCGCCAAGGCGGTAAAAACCCAGGGTATGTCTTTGATGTATGTGGGTTTCTACCTTACGGATTTCATGAACGGAGATATCTCAAAGGCATATCTGGACATGATTCAGAGTTCTCTTGACGCCATCCGCGAGGCGGGAATCAAATGTGTCCTCAGGTTCGCATACCAAAACGATGAGGATTCCAAGCCATGGGATCCCAAAGTTGATGTGGTACTCAGGCACGTGGAGCAGTTGAAGCCCATTTTCCAAAAGAACGAGGATGTGATTTTCGTCCTTCAGGCCGGCTTTGTGGGCGTATGGGGGGAATGGTATTACACGGCCAATTTCATCATGGAGCCGTCTTCCAATGCAGATTATGCCCCTCGCAAACAACTCACCGAGGCCCTTCTTGCCGCCCTTCCGGAGTCCCGTCAGGTTGCGCTCCGTACTCCTCAGTTCAAGATGAGGATGTACAACCTCTCCCTGAAGGACACTCTCACCGCGGACATGGCCCACGACGGAAGTTCACTCTCGCGGCTGTCGGGCCATAATGATTGTTTCGGCGCCTCTTCCAATGATTCCGGCACATTCGACAATGAACCAAACGACCGTGCATTCTGGAAGGCGGATACCCGTTATGTCCTTATGGGAGGCGAGACTTGCAAGAAGTCCGATTACTGCACCTGTGATGCATCGCTCAAGGACATGAGCGACTACCATTGGACATACCTCAACAGCGGTTATAACAGCACTGTGCTTTCCCGCTGGCAAAACAGCGGTTGCATGGACGAAATCAAAGCCCGTCTTGGGTATCGTCTTGTCCTGAAGGATGCCTTTTATTCAGAGAATCCTCAGGCAGGAAAAGACTTCACTGTATACATGCGTTTCTGCAACAGGGGCTTTGCAGCTCCGGCTAATCCGCGTTCGGCCAATTTCGTTTTTGTGGGCAGCGATGGTTCCAGGAGCACGTTCCCCGTGCGTTCGGATCCCCGCACCTGGCATCCTGGCTGGCATGTGACTGAGACGCATTTCACCCTGCCATCGGCAAAGGGTACATTGTATCTGTCTCTTGAGGACCCTCTTCTTCCAGACCGTCCGGAGTATAGCATCGCCCTTGCAAACAACAATGTCTTTGACAGTAAAACCGGCTTAAACAAGCTGTTTGAGCTTAAATAGGAGTTTTTCAATGCGCCTGCGTTTCCCGGCTACCGTTGCATGTCTCATATGTCTCCTGGCGGGGTGTTCCACAGGCTCCCTTTCCGGGTTCTGGAAGGATGTGCCACTGTTGGAAGACGACATCCAGGTGAGCGAGGACCGCTTTGCGGACTTCGCGGAACTTGCGGTTTCTTCTCCTGAAAATGATGCCATAGCTGCATTGGATGTACTGTACAACCGGCTCTTGAAAGACGAAGTGGCCTATTATGTCTATTCCGAGTGGATGGACGGAGCATTTTACAGCGTTTTTTCTCCTTGCCGAAACGCTTCGTTATATTCTCATGCGGTAGACAGGATGGTAAAGGATGGCATTCTGAATGAAGATGAGTGCCGGCCATACGTCAGGCGGCGAGGATGGATCAACATCAATACGGAAGGGTCGGAAGCGGTTGTGCCCGATGTCGTTCTTTCCGGAGAAAGGACTCTTGTCCTTGTGATTGACATGTCCTGCCCTTCATGCTTGAAGGCTATTGAAAAGCTTTCGCTGGATCCGGAGTGGGATGGAGTGAGAAAGATTGCCATCGGCCTTGGTTACAGTTCAATTCCAAAACCGGAGGGCTGGGAGTTATATACCCCGGATAATGCCAGCGAGGTTTACGACATACGTCTTTCCCCGGTGTATTATGTGGTTTCCTCCGAAGGAAAAGTAGAAAAATCTTATACAGCAGCGTTATAGAATGAAAAGCAGATTTATAGCATCGGTTCTTTTTACAGCATGGCTTCTGTTGCCGTGCTTCATTTCCTGTACGCCAAATAATCCGGATGAGCCTGGCCAGCCCTCAGATGGCTGGGTTGCCCCCGCTCCTGGAGAGTATACTTTTGTATGCCCTGAAGGCCATCCCTGGAAACCCGGGGACAAGATTAACGTCCGCGGCAGTTATGCTCCTGCTTCCATGGATGTGATTCTTGAAGCAGAAAATATATCGGCCGACGGAAAAACGGCAAAAGTCAATCTTTCCGGAAGGCTGTTTGATTTTCCTGCGAGGCCGGATGGCCTTTATGCGGCATTTCCTTCCGATAAGATTTATAATGACGGCGACCTCACCGGAGAGACTGTGCAATTCCTGAATCCCGATTATGAGATATTCGCGGCTTACCTGAGTGAAGGGGTTTTCACTTTCAAACCATTCACAAGTACCCTTACTCTTTCCGTTGAAGGAGACTACGACTGTTTCTATCTCACAGGGGCTGGTAAGGAGGATCTCGTGTTCAAGAGTTGTGAAATTACATGCTCTACCAACGATGAGGGTGTCCTTCGTCCGACAAAAGGCAGCAAGGCCGAGATTGAGAGTGCTTTGGAGGGAGGAAAAATCACTCTGCATTTCCCTGGAATAACGGCATTCAAGAGCGGTTTTATTTTCTATTTCGGCAAAGGCGGTAATTACTCGGTAATGTATAGACACACCGGAAATGAGAGAATTATCCGTGGTCAAACCCTGGATTTGGGTAATATCACCTCAAGCCTTGTGCCTTTCGACGGCTACATTCCCCGCGTTCCCTCTCTGGGGAAGCCCACGAAGATTGATGTGAACGTTCAGGAACTCTCCGGCATCTGTCTTACGGAAGATGGCGAGGCCTTATGGGCCGTCGGCGACGAAGGACAGCTCGCAAAGGTTTCATTCGATGGCAAAGTTCAGAACATCAAGCACTTCTCTACGGACCTTGAGGGAGTTACCCGTAATCCTATGACCGGAGACCTTCTGGTGTGCATCGAGGGCTCCCAGAGAGTTGCAAAGATAAGCCAACCAAATTTTACGGAAAGGACGAATCTATTTGTCGTCCAGGAGGCCGTTGACGGAAATTTCGGCAATTCTGGCCTGGAGGGCATTACCTATTATAAGGATGACATTATTTATACCGGTTCTCAGGCTGGGCCGTATCTGTGGAAGTATACACTCGCAGGTGAGAAGATCGAAAAGATTAATCTTAAAGACATTACATCCATTATCAGGGAAATAGCAGACCTTTGGTATGACCCGGTGAACGACTGGCTCTGGGTAGTGGATTCCGAATCCCACAAGATATTCGTTTTCACCGGCGATGCGCATCAGCTTATAGACAGGATTGAACTGCCCACTATTCAAAATGAAGAATCCGTTTGCGTGGATTATGCGCACAATTGCGTTTGGGTTGGGGACGACAATGACGGACAACCTGCTATCTATCGCTACGAATTCGTAGAATAGAGTTATGAGGAAGATTGCTGTCATAGTCTTTTTTACGCTCCTCCTTGCCTCCTGCAAGCAGAAGGTGCAGGAACTGCCCATCGTTTATTATACCTCGCCCAATCCTTATGAGATTGTGAAGGTGGACGAGCCAGCGCAGGATGCAGAAATCCGGAACATTATCCTGATGATCGGCGACGGCATGGGCCTGGAGCAGGTGAGCTGCGCCTGGGTACTCAACCACGGCAAGCTTAATCTGGACAACATGCCCGTTGTGGGCCTTTCCCGCACATATTGCACGGATAAGGTCATAACCGATTCCGGCGCAGGCGGAACCGCCCTGGCATCCGGCTTCAAAACGGCGTATGACCATGTTGGCGTTACCCCCGACACTACGAACCTGAATTCCATCTTCGTTTATGCGAAAGAAAAGGGAATGGCCACCGGAGTGGCGGTCACCTGCCATTTTGCCGATGCCACCCCCTGCGACTTCTGCTGCCACAACGAGTATCGCTACAACCAGGAAGACCTGATTGCCGATTATGTAGACTGCGGAGTGGATTACCTTAGCGGCGGCGGCACGGACTGGTTTACCGAGGTACATCGCACAGACGGCAGGAACATAATCGAAGAACTCTCCGCAAAGGGCTACAACGTGGCTTTGAGCGAAGAGGCTCTGATGAAAGCCCAGCTTCCTGCGTTCGGCATCCTGTCGCCGGACAATCTTCCCGTAGCGGAGAAGAGGGGAGACCTGTTCCGTCACACTGTTGCCCGCGGCCTTGAACTGCTTTCACAAAACGAGAACGGCTTTGTGATGATGATCGAAGGCTCGTGCATCGACGACTGGCTCCACGGCAACGACATCCACTACGCCATGGAGGAAGTCATGGACTTCGACCGCACCCTGGGCGACGTTCTCCAGTGGGCTGCCGCCGATGGCCACACTCTGGTTATCGTTACGGCCGACCATGCCACCGGCTGCCTCACCCTTCGTGACGGCAGCATTGAAGAAGGCACCATCGGCGTATCCTTCGCCAGTGAAAGCCACAACGGAATTGCCGTTCCCCTTTACGCCTGGGGCCCCGGCTCGGCACAATTCACCGGCATCCACGAGAATGCCGAATACGGACAAATGCTTATAGATTTAATTAAATAATGACAAAGACAAAACGTAATCCCTGGTTGCTGTATGCCCTGGTGACTATGATCACATGGGGTATCTGGGGCGCATTTTCGGATCAGCCGGATTTCCCCGCAACCCTCACTTATGTGGTTTGGGCCATCAGTATGATTCCCTGTGCCCTCGTGGCGCTGGCGAACATCAAGTTCAAGCTGGACACCCGCAAGAAGAGCTTCTGGCTCTCGATGGGTGTGGGCCTTTTGGGTGCCGGCGGCCAACTGGCGCTGTTCCAGGCTCTGAAGTTCGCTCCTGCGTATCTGGTGATTCCGATGATCAGCGTGGCCCCTATCGTCACTGTTATCCTTAGCGCCATCTTCCTCAAGGAGAGGGTTAGCAAGCTGGGATACGTGGGCATTGCGCTGGCATTCGTTGCCATTGTGTGCTTCTCGCTTTCCGGTAAGACCGATGAAAGCGCCACAAGCTGGCTATGGCTCATTTTTGCCGCCATCGTTTTCATCTTCTGGGGCATTCAGGCCCTGGTTATGAAACTTGCCAACAACAGCACTCCGGATGCGGAAAGCGTGTTTGTCTACATGGCGATTTCCGGTGTGGTCCTCATCCCCGTGGCCCTTGCGATGACAGATTGGTCGCAGCCCGTGAACATGAGTTGGAACGGCCCGTGGATGACATTCTGCGTGCAGATTCTTAACGCCATCGGCGCGTATACGCTTGTTTATGCAAACCGTTATGGAAAGGCTATGATAGTGGCTCCTCTTGCCGATGCCTGCGCGCCTGTTATCAGCTGCGCCATTTCGCTGGTGCTTTACGCAACGCTTCCCTCCACGCTGCAGATTATCGGCATCGTGTCGGCTATTACCTGCGTATTTATTTTCTCCAGGGAGTAGACGAAATCGGCCATGAAGAAGAACTTGTCATTACTCCTGGCAGCACTGTCATTTGCGGCAGTGCTGTTTACCGGGTGCACTCCGAAGGAGAATCTGGATCCTGAAGATTTAGAGCAGTTGAAAGTCACGGTTCCGGTAACGAACGACTGGATATTTGAGGCCCGCCCGGAAATAACCGTGCACGTCGAGAATCCCAATGACGTGAAAGTTGAGGCCCGGGTTACTGTGAAATTGTCTGCCGATACGGAATTAAAAACTATCATTTCCACTCTGGAGAAAACCGTGAAAGTAGACAAGAACGGTGATGCGGACGTGCTGTTCACAACGGATGCCGACTTGTCCCCTGGTTTTTACAGGGCTGCATGTTCCGTAAACGACGTATTATACAGGAAATTTACATTTGGAGTATCCCCGCTGAATATCGTATCCGCACCGGACAAACAGGATGATTTTGACCAGTTCTGGCAGGAGGCGCTGGCAGAGCTGCCGGAAATGAACGCAAGTACCATCAACATGGTGGAGATTCCGGCCAAGAGCAATGATAAGTGTACCGTATATTTCGTAGAAATTCAGTCTGTGCCGGACAATCCCAATCCGGCTCCTGTGATTGTGCGTGGGTACTATCTGGAGCCTAAAAGCGGCAAAAAACCCGTCATTATGCATTTCCAGGGCTATGATACGCTGAATAAACCACCCAAAATCACCTGCCCTTCCGGCAACAACGGTGAGTTTGCGGAGTTTTATCTCTCTCACCGCGGGCAATATATCAACCATCGTACGGCAGACAATCGGGATGATGGCATTCAGCAGGACTTCACAAACATTTACGGAGACTGGTTTGCTTTCAATTTCGGCCTTAAAGACGGCTATTACTACCGCGGAGCTTTTATGGACTGCGTGCAGGCCGTACATTTCATGGCCACACGTGACGCATGTGACATGAACAATCTTTTTGCGGAAGGTTCCAGTCAGGGCGGAGCTTTAAGCTATGCGGCTGCGGCTCTAAGCGATATCCCCTTCACTGCAATTGCGCCCAACGTGGCGTTCCTCGGAGACTTTCCGGACTATTTCAAGATTGTGGAATGGCCGAAAAATGCTGCAATATCAAACAAAGGGAACATGACAGACGAGCAGATGTATGCTTTCCTTTCATATTTCGACACGAAAAACCTGGCCACAAAGATTTCCTGCCCGGTTTATGCCACCATCGGCCTGCAGGACACCACTTGCCCGCCGCATACCAATATCGCCCCGTACAACAACCTCCAAAGTACGGACAAGCAGATTTACTTCTATCCGGAGATGACGCATTCGTATCCGCCGAACTGGTACAATGACGTTATCAAATTCTTTAAGGCTCACATGAAATAAACAAATACACACCGATATATGAGAACAAGCAGATTTGCGTTATCATTGCTCCTCATTCCCGCTTTGCTGATTTGCTGCAAGCCGGACAATATAGAAGAGGACGACAACCCCAACAACACTGCCACAGAGGAAGAGGTCGAGGACCTGGACCCGGAAATCATCAGCGGATCAACCATTTGCGTTACAAGCGAAAAAGTTGAGAAATTCCTCACGGAGGTCTCCTATCCGGAAAGGGACTATACCGAAACACATATCCGCGATGCGGAATATGGCCCCGCCTGTCCCGGCAATTCGGATATTCCCCCGGCATTTACCATCCGCTGGAAGGCGGACGCCTCGGCAGGGGCACTCACGGGTAAACTGTGGGAAGAAGCGTGGAGCCGTGACTATACCATCGACGCGGGTGAATCCTATCTGAGGATAACCAATCTGCGCCCCAACGCCCATTACTTTTATGTAATTAAGTCATCCTCGGGCACAACAATGACGGAGGGGGACTTCTATACTACTGGCCATGTGCATCAGATCTTTGCCAAACTGAAAGTGAGGAATGCACGCGACCTGGGCGGCTGGAAAACCACAGACGGAAAGACCGTGAAATACCGTATGGTATATCGCGGCGGCCGCATGGAGGATGGCTCGCTGAATATTTATGGCAAGAAGGAGATTCTTGCGGAAGGAATCAGGGCCCAACTTGACCTGCGCGGCCATACTAATTCCGGCAATCAGGAATATCTTGACGAGAGTGCTCTTGGTCCGGAGTATGCTTTCTTTGCTCCATGTATCGAGGAAGGGTATACCCATATGCTCATGCTCCCGGATCCTGTTAACGACCCCACCAACAAGAAAAAATACTTTGCAGACAAGACAAAACTCTGCTTTGAGTTTGTTGTCAATTGCGTGAGGGAGAATAAACCGGTTTACTTCCATTGTTCGTTGGGCCGCGACCGCACCGGCACGCTAGCCATGATTTTATTGGGTGTGCTTGGCGTGAGGGAGGGCTATATCTCCCAGGAATATGAACTCACCCAGTTTGCTCCTCACGGATGGGCTACGTCCGAGGGTGAATCGCAGAAAATGACCCGCAAAGTTGATTACCGCGGCGCCGCCATGTACATTTACGAGCACTACGTTCAGGAAGGGAAATCTTTCAAGGACGGTGTAGAGGCTTTCCTGCTGGACATCGGCGTACAGCAGAAAGACATTGACGATTTCCGTAATCTAATGCTTGAATAGACCGTGAAAAAGCTTTGTTTCTTACTTCTGGCGTTGCTACCGGCCATTATTTTGTCTTGCGGCGGTATTGGCCCCGTTGACAATCCGGATTCTACGGAGGAAGAAGAAGATCTCGGAGAGTACGAATCTTATCCCCGAAAATCCCTTCATTCATCGGTTACACGCGTCCAGCCAATGACCGGAATAGTGTTATGGGAAGATTCCAAAAGCGCAAAAAGCTGGGTGACTTTGGAGTTCGAATATATGCTGTATAACGAAGTGTGCAAGGAAAAGGATGTTTTTGACTGGACTCCTGTGGAAAATCTGCTGAATTCCGTTGCTTCACGCAGGCATCAGGCTGTGATACGTTTCCGTTATACCTATCCTGGATATAGTTGTGCCGTGCCGGATTACATTAAGAATTGGCCCGGATACGAAGCCACGAATGGTAAGAGTGAGGGGCGTAATACCGAGTTTCCGGATTGGCGCTGCGAAGAGTTGCAACGATTCCACAAGGAGTTCCATCGCCGCTTTGCAGAGAAATATGACTCGGATCCCCGTTTGGCTTTCCTGGAAACTGGCTTCGGCCTTTGGGCGGAGTATCATATTTATTCCGGGCCGTTCAAACTGGGACGAACCTTCCCATCCAAAGAGTTCCAGGCGGATTTCCTGTCTTCGATGGACAACTGGTTCACACATACTCCATGGATGATTTCCATCGATGCGGCCGATGACACCTACAGCCCGTTCGCGAGCAACCGCGAACTGCTTAAACTGAACTTTGGTAATTTCGATGATTCCTTCATGTGCGAGGACCATGACGGCTACAATTACGAAAGCTGGGCTTTCTTTGGTAAAGACCGCTATCAGAAGGCGCCACTTGGTGGAGAATTCAGCTATTATACCGATTCTGACCAGCGGCACTGCCTTGACCCCGGTGGAATGCACGGCCGTGTTTTCGAGGACGAGGCAAAGAAATTCCACATGACCTTCATCATCGGCGCAGACCAGCCCAAGTATCAGTCGGATTCAAGACTCACAGAGGCAGGAATGTCCATGGGTTACCGTTTTAAGGTGAAGGATTTCCGGGTAATAGACGGGGAGGCTGTGCTTCTTGTGGAGAATACCGGAGTGGCACCAATTTATCGGGATGCTTTCATGGCAGTTAACGGAGCGCGGAGCAAATACAACCTTCGTAAACTTATGCCCGGAGAGTCCCATTGGATGAAAGTATCGGCCACTGGTATTTCGGCATCTTCCTGCGAGGTTTCCGTGGAATGCGACCACCTTGTCCCCGGCCAGAAAGGGATAGAGTTTGATGCCTTTATAGATTAGCTGCGGACAAACTAATCTTTTAAGATTAATTGATAAATCCCCGTCACACCGACGGGGATTTTTGCATCTTATAAAAGTGTGGAAAAATAGTTGGAAAAGCCTATTGAAATAGTGGAATATTTCGCCTATATTTGTAGAACTGAATATAATTCAACCAAAAATTAATACAATGAAACTCAGAAATCTGTTTTTGACAGCTGTCGCGGGCATTCTTGCCTTTTGCGGCTGCGATCTTTTTGAGAATGACAAGCCCATGCTTGGCATTACGGTAGAACCGGATCAGGTGGAAATTGCCAGGATGGGTGGTGGATCGTCCATTGAGATCAAGACCGACCAGGCCTGGACGATCACCGTCCCTCGCGAGGCAGACTGGCTTCTCGTGGATCCTCTCAGCGGAACCGGTACTCAGTACGTCAACCTGTATGCCGAAACCAATAACGGTAAGCTGCGCAGCGCAACCATTATCGTAAAGGCCGGTTATGATATGGTGCCCGTTACCGTAACCCAGCCGGGCGGCATCGATTCCGGAGACGGTCTCACCATGGCAACCGCATTCACCGCCAGCGAGGCTAGGTATTGGATAAACAATAACCTGGCTTCCGGCGAAGTTACTTCCACCAAGTACTATGTCAAGGGCATCATCCACAAGGTGCAGACCACATTCGAGGGCAGTGGCACTTATGGCAATGCCACCTTCTTTATCTCTGATGACGGCCAGGCCTCCCAGGAAGATTTCGAGTGCTACCAGATTTATTACCTTGGCGGCCGCAAGTGGAAGAGCGGAGACAAAGAGGTTGCAGTTGGGGACGATGTGATTGTCTACGGCCCTCTCACCAATTACGAAGGAAAACCTGAAACTGCCGGCAAGGGCGCAGCGTGCCTTGTGAAACTGAACGACGAGGTGGTTGAGCCTCAGGGAGGGCAGGAAACAGGAACGGGCGAGCCCAAGGGCGACGGCTCTGCCGATAATCCCTTCAACGTGTCTGCTGCGCTCAATGCAGTCAAGAACCTCACCTGGACCGACAAAGACAACTATGACAAGGTGGGTCCTTACTATATCAAGGGTAAGGTGACGGAGATTACGGAGAACTTCGATGCCACTGCAACCAACGGTACCCAGTACGGCAATGCAACATTCTACATTGCAGACGAAGGCTACGAGTCAAGCACCTTCTACTGCTACAGGGTAAAATACTTCGACAACAAGGCATGGAAGACGGGCGATGCACCTCTTCTCGCCGTGGGCGACGAAGTCGTCATCTGCTCCGAACTCATGAACTACCGCGGCAACACTCCTGAAACTGTTGCAAACGCGGGTTACATGATCCGCATCAACGAAACCACCGGTGGCGGCGGCGAAACGCCTCCCGGCCCCGGCGGAGATACAGTCCAGCCTTCAGGAGAGGGTTCCCTGAACAGTCCCTTCAATGTGGCAGCTGCGGTCGATGCGGTCAAGAACCTTACCTGGACTGCCAACGACAATTACGAAAAGGTTGGTCCTTACTATGTCAAGGGTAAAGTTTCTGCCATTTCCCAGAATTTCGACGCCAGCGGCGAATACGGCAATGCCAGCTTCGACCTTGTGGATGTGGACGGCAGCACCACCAAGCTTACCTGCTATCGCATCCTCTATTTCAACGGACAGAAGTATGTTGCGGGCCAGACACCGCTCCCTGCAGTAGGTAGCGAGGTCATCGTCTATTCCGAACTGATGAACTATCGTGGCAACACTCCTGAAACCGTTGCCAATGTAGGTTATGTCTACAGCATCGACGGCGTTACCGAGGTCGGTGGCGAAACTCCTCCCGAACCCCCGGCACCGAACAACCCCGTCGAAATCTCTATTTCCGATTTCCTTGCAGCTGAAGAGTCCAGCACCCAGCCGTATATCCTTGTGGGCACCATGGCGAATATCGCAAATACGACCTATGGCAACTTCGATCTAACGGATGAAACCGGCGCATCGGTATACGTATACGGCCTCACCGCAACGGACCTGGGCTATGGCGCAAAGAACGACAAGAGTTTCGCAAGCCTTGGCCTCGCAGAAGGCGACAAGATCAAGATCATCGGCTATCGCGGCTCATTCAATGACAAGATTGAGGTTGTATACGCATACTTCGTAGAGAAAGTGGGTGGCGGTGAAACACCTCCCACTCCTCCTACTACGGACCCCATCGAGGTTTCCATTTCAGAGTTCAACGCAGCAGCTGAATCCTCTACTCAGAAGTATATCCTTGTGGGTACGATGTCGAATATTACCAGTACAACCTACGGTAACTTCGACCTCACGGATGAAACCGGCGCTTCCGTTTACGTATACGGCCTCACTGCAACGGACCTCGGCTATGGCGCAAAGAACGACAAGAGCTTTGCAAACCTGGGTCTTGCAGAGGGCGACAAGATCAAGATCTGCGGCTATCGCGGCTCATTCAATGACAAGATCGAGGTCGTGAACGCATACTTCGTGGAAAAAGTGACCGGCGGCGACACTCCTCCCGCAGAAGAGACGCTCACCGTTTCCGAAATCCTTGCACTTCAGTCAGGTGTGGCCTGCGACTCGAAACCTTCGCTCGTAGTTGCCCTTACCGCACGCGGTTTTGTGGCAACGGACGGCACCAAGAACGTCTATGTGTACACCCAGGGAACCAACTTCGGCGGGATTGCCAAGATTGGCGACATGGTGAAGTTCTCCGGTGTCAAGGGAGAATACAACGGCGTTCCCCAGGTGGCCACGATTACATCCGTTGAGGTTGTTTCCAGCAATAACAACGTATCATATCCTAACCCTAAGGATATTACGGCTTCAGCTGCAACATATTCTGCTACTGAAGCGGAGTTTGTCTCCCTCACCGGTACTCTGGCTAAGTCGGGTAACTATTATAACATCACAATCGACGGAGTGGACGCTGCCACCAAGCAGGGTTCGATTGTATACCCTGTAGATGATCTTAGGGCCGCTGAATATGACGGCAAGAAGATTACTGTAACGGGTTACTTCAACGGTCTTTCCAGCCAGAACAAGTACATCAATATCATTGCCACCAAGATTGAGGAAGTGGAGCAGCCGGGAGAGGCAACCTTGACCAACGTAACAGCAAGCTTTACCGAGACTCAGCTCAGCGCCTCCTGGAATACCGTCCAGGGCGCAGATTATTACCAGTGGATGCTGTACAAGCTTACTGATGACGGTCAGATGGAAAGTGAAAGCTATCTCGCATACGGACTCACCACACACACAAGTATCACTTCCACCATCGGCAGAAATACTTCTGCATCGGATAACAAGGAAGAATGGTCTGTCAGCTCTCTTGTCAATGGCAAATACGCAGTGGTGGTTATCGCAATGTCACGTCAACAGGGTGAGACTCAGGGAACCCAGATTGACATGAAGGCTGCAGGGGCGAAATACTACTACAATTTGAAGGTGTCCGGCCTTGAGTGCAAAGACGGGGTAGTATCTGCATCCTGGAAGGCCTACACCGGCGAGAACTTGGCTTTTTACCGTTGGCAGCTTCAGTTAATAAAGCCGGACGGCACTCGTGTGGACGTGGCCATGGGCAATATTACCGGCACTTCCATCAATGAGACCATCGGCCAGACATGGAAGCAGGATGAAAACAATCAAACCGCATGGTATGTTACCGCCCTTGAGGCCGGAGATTATTATTTCGGCGTCCTGGCCTGTTCTTCAGAAGGAAAGATGCTCGAGAAGTCAGAGGGAACAGATCATTTCACCTATTCCGGCTCTTCACAGAATGAGTCGAGAACCGTGGCAATTGTAATCTCAGAATATGCGGCCGCCAACAACTGGACAAATGCAACTCAATATACTTCTGTCCAGAAGGATGATGTAACACTGTCCGTCACTGGTGGTGGCAACACTGGTAAGTACTATACCTCCGGAACAAATTGGAGATTGTATCAGTCAGAGTCACCAACCCTTACTGTATCCGCCGGCAACTATGAGCTTGTTTCGGTAAAGATCGAATATGAATCCGTAAACACCGGCGTCCTTACTTTTGACGGTTCAAATTTAAGCTCCGGACAGCAGGTTGCATTTGGCTCTGGTATCCACCGTGCCAGTTACGGAGTAGGGAACACCGGCACCGCAACCAACGGACAGGTACGTATTACAAAAGTTACAGTAGTTATTAAGTGAGGACTTTGAAATTCCGCATACTTATCGCAGCCGCGGCTTTTTTGCTCGCGGCTGCGGTTTCATGCCGCAAGGAGGAAGAGCCAATCCCGGTTATCACCCTCAAAACCACAATGGTGGAGGCTGCGGGCGGAACACAGTCCATGACGGTTGCAGCCCAGAAGAGCTGGAGGCTTTCAGTTGAATATGAGTCCGGCGATGGCTGGCTGCATTTTTCCCGCACCAGCGGCGAGGGGGTGGTATCCGTACTACTCACGGTGGATCCCAATACGGAGGGAGAGCCCCGGGGCGCCAAGATTTGCGTGGATACCCCGCAGCACTCCATATCGGCCCGCATCGCTCAGGCCGGAGAGGCCGGTGGGAGCGTAAATGCACCCTTGTGGCTGGAGCTCCCTGCCCTGGATCAGCCCGGGCTGGGTTTCTTCACCCACTCGATGGACGGAGGCCGATATATCGACAGAACCAAAAGCGGCGTCCGCAACTGGTCGTTCTATTACGACTATGACGCATACGTATCATGGTGGGTGGCATATCCGCTGAATAAGGGCCTTATCGGCAGTGGAAGCCGCACAGACAGCTGGCAGGCGACGGATCCCCTCCTTCCTGCAAGCGCAGTGTGCGATGTTACCCGGACCTATGGCGGCGGCTGGACTCGCGGGCATCAGATCCCGTCGGCCGACAGGCTTAATTACGAAGCCAATACATCCACTTTCTATCCCACCAACATGACTCCCCAGAACTACGATTTCAACTGTTATATCTGGGCGAATCTGGAGGCTGCTGTAAGAGGTTACAGCGCAAAGTGTGATACTCTCTATGTGGTTACGGGCTGTGATATCCGCAATTCCAATCAGTGGTCCGGCAGCAATACCGGGCATGCGGCAAAAGTCCCCACCCATTACTACAAGGCCCTGCTCCGGAAGAAAGGCAGCAGTTACACGGCAATCGCATTCCACCTGCCCCACTCCGCGTCTATTTGCGACGAGAGCTATCTGAACTATCTCGTGTCCATTGACGAACTTGAACAGAGAACCGGACTGGACTTCTTTGTGAACCTTCCCACTTTGCTGGGCAAAGATACTGCCGACGGCATTGAGGCGGCAGACCCTTCGGTAACGGTGAAAAACTGGTAAACAAAAACACAAGCTTATATGAAACGTCGACTTTACAGCATCTTTGTGATTCTCCTTCTGGCGGGCACGTCCTTTACCCTGCAGGCAAAGGGGCGCAGCCACGTCATCGGCTTCTACAATCTGGAGAACCTGTTCGACACCTACCACGACGAGGGCAAGAACGACTACGAGTACCTCCCGGACGGTGCCAACAACTGGACGGAGGAGAAGTATGCCAAGAAACTTCACAACATGGCCCGCGTGATTGCGGAGATGAAGAAGGACAACGGTGTGTGGCACACCGTGCTTGGCGTTTCCGAGATTGAGAACCGCCACGTCCTTGAAGATCTGGTAGCGGAGCCCGCAATTGCGGATGCCAACTTCCAGATCATCCACTATGACGGCCCGGACCGCCGTGGCGTGGATGTGGCACTGCTGTACGATCCCCGTCAGATGACGGTGGTGGAAAGCGAGTCCATCCCCTTCGATTTCAATTCGGACATTGAGTTCACCCTCACCCAGGAGGAAAAGGACCGCTTCCGCACCCGTGACATCCTGATGGTTCACGGCATCATCGACGGTGAACATTTCGCCTTCTACGTATGCCACCTTCCTTCCCGTATCGGCGGAAAGGGCCAGGACCTTCGTGCCCGCGGCGGAGAGATTGCCTACAACCACGCCGTGACGATGATGGAGAAATATCCCGGCATCAAGATCGCCATCATGGGCGATATGAACGACAACCCCTTCGACGATTCAATGGCGAAGTACATGCGTGGCCGCAAGGAGCTTGACGAAGTTGGGCCGATGGATTTCTTCTCTCCTTTCTGGAGCATGCTGGAGGCCGGTTACGGCACCCTTTATTACAGGGGAGAGGCAAACATCTACGACTGCATCCTGGTGAATGACGCTCTCGCGCACGCTCCCAAGGGAACGTATCAGATCCAGCCCATTACCAAGAAGAAATTCTACGGCCGCGTGTTCAACAAGCCCTTTATGACCAATCAGAGCGGGCCGTTCAAGGACACTCCCTTCCGTACTTTCTCCGGCGGAGCCTTCATAAACGGCTTTTCGGACCACTATCCCACCTACATCGTGATCAAGAAATAGATAAAACCATAACCTATGATTAAACGAATTATTCTGGCCGCAGCTGCCGCCATGGTTTCGTTTGTGCTGTTTGCGCAAACGCCCACCGGCGGTGTGAAGGGTACGGTGGTGAACCGTAACGGCCGGGTTCCCGTGGAGAACGCCCGCCTCACCCTCATGCAGGGAGCGGAGGAGGTGGCCACGGCCGTATCGGCCCAGGACGGCACCTTCCTCATTCCGGACCTTCCCGATGGAATGTACACCCTGGTCATTCTGGCCCCGGACTTTCTGGAAACCCAGGTGCAGGTTACCGTGAACGACGGCTATGTGAAGAATATGTTCAACCTCTCGCTCACCTCCATTGAGAAGGTGGCCGATGTTGACGACGATTCCTTCAGCGCCTTCGACATGGACGACAGCGGATTCAACGACAATCCCACCATCCTGTTCGGCTCCAACGACGTGTTCAACAACATCGCCGGCTACAACTTCTCCTCGGTGAGGTTCCGTGCACGCGGATTCTCATCGGAAAGCCAGGAAGTGCTGCTCGCCGGCGTGAAGATGAACGACGCAATCACCGGATACGGTCCATTCTCCCTCTGGAGCGGCCTTAACGAGGCAATGCGTTCAAAGGAGAGCGTGAGCGGCAGCGAGGTGTCGGACTATGCCCTTGGCGGATACAACGGCGTAACCAACATCTTCGGCACCGCATCCAGCGTGCGCAGGGGTCTCAGGGGAAGCGTTCTCACCAACAGCGCCCTCTACCGCCTGCGTTTGATGGGTTCGTATGCAACCGGCCTCATGGATAACGGCTGGGCCTTTGCCATGAACGTGAGCGCCCGCCTTGGCGGCAACGACTATATCGACGGTGTGTATTATCGCTCGCTGGCCTATTATCTGGCGGCCGATAAAGTGCTGGACGATTACAACACCCTGCATTTCGCCTTCTTCGGCACGCCCGGCGAGAGGGGAGCGCAGATGGCCAGCACCCAGGAAGTGTACGACCTGATGTGGGACAACATGTACAACGCCAACTGGGGATACCAGAACGGCAAGGTGCGTAACGCCCGCGTGAGGAAAACCCACGAGCCCATCGCTTTCGTGAGCTGGGACTTCAACAACGGAGATAACTTCTCCGCCAAGACCACCTTCCTCTATCGTTTCGGCGAGAACGGCTACACCGCCATGGACTGGTACAACGCCCAGGACCCCCGTCCGGACTACTACCGCAACCTCCCCAGCTACTTCTACAACCCCAATCCGGACATGAAACGCAACAATCCGGACAAAGCCAGGATGGCGGAGGCCTCATGGTATAACGAGGATCCCACCGTGGTGCACATGAACTGGGACCGCATTTATCAGGTTAACGCCATGAGCGAGGGCGGCCGCGCCAAGTATGTGCAGGAAGAGCGCCACACGGACCAGCAGGATTTCAACCTGGCCACGACCTTCAAGTTCCGCGTTAGCCCCAACTTCATTCTCACCGGCGGCGCGAACGCAAAGGTGAACCGCACCGAATACTACAAGGTTGTTGCAGACCTTCTTGGCGCTAAGTATTTCGTGGACGTGGATAATTTTGCCGACCGGGACTACGCCGCAACTCCCTCCATGGCCCAGAACGACCTGGACTACTACCTTGCCCACGGCAGCGCCCGCATCCTTCACGAGGGCGACAAATACGGCTACGACTATTATGCCCACATCCGCAACTTCGGCGGCTGGCTCAACGGGCATTTCGCATTGGGTAAGTTCAGTGCCGATATCGGCGGAAAGCTTGGATACAGCGCCTTCTGGCGTGAGGGCCTTATCCGCAAGGGCCTCTTCCCGGGAGCCGATTATACGGATCCTGCCACCGGAGTGCTGATGGTCGCACCCAAGGATGCAAACGGAAAGGTGATCACCTCCTTTGGCAATTCGGAAATGGCCGGCTTCCTCACCTATGCCGGTAAGGCCGGCCTCAGCTACATCATCGGCGGAAGCCAGAGATTATCGGCAAATATCGGCTACTTCAACGACGCTCCCAATTTCAACCAGGCGTTCCTTAGCCCCCGCACCCGCAACTCCATGATCCAGGATCTTTCCACCGTGAAAACCTTCTCCTCGGACGTGAACTGGCAGCTGCAGAAGAACGGAATCAACGTGCGTATCACCGCATACTACGCCAAGATAATGGACCAGAGCAAGGTGATGAGCGCGTATGACGACGTTCAGAACGCCTTCTCCAACTTCGCAATCTCCGGCATCGACCAGAGGCATTACGGCATCGAGTTCGGTTTCCGTATGCCCACCTACATCATACGCAGCCTTAGCATCCAGGGAGCTCTCGCACTCGGCAGGGCGGAATACACTTCCACCCCCACCATGGTGCAGACGCTGGACAACAGCGCATCTCCCGTTACCTATAACGACCAGGAAGTCGTTACCCTCACCTACTGGGCGGCCAATCCCGTCTACGCGGTGGATGTCTACGGCAATATTCCCGAAGGAACCGGCATCAACGACATGACCAGGTGGCAGCAGCATTACGTGCCTTCAACACCTCAGCTCGCCGCAAGCCTGGGCCTTGTGTGGAACTACAAATACTGGTTCGTGAATCTGGATGCAGAGTATTTCGACGAGGCATATCTGGACATGAATCCCCTCTACCGCACGGACTATGCGGTATGCGGTCCGGACCACGTTTCCACTCCGGAGGAAATCGTGTACATGACAACCCAGGAGAAGTTCGACCCCGCATTCCTTCTGAACGCTTCAGTCGGCAAGAGCTGGTTCATCAAGCGCAAGTACATGGTGGGCTTCTCGCTCAATGCCAAGAACCTCCTTCACAACAAAAACGTGAAGACCGGAGGTTACGAGCAAACCCGTATGGTTGACAACACGGACAGCAAGAGCCGTTACTACCGCTTCGACTCCAAGTATTTCTACATGCCCGGAGCCAATTACATGTTGAACGTTTACTTCAGATTCTAAGGCCATGAAAGCGAGATTATTGATAATTGCGGCTGCACTTTGCGCCTTTTCCTGCCAGAGCCTCATAGAGGAATGGCAGCCGGTTTTCACTTTCAATTACGGCGACGGGGCGGAGTTTGTACCCGTGAACATGGATGCCGATGTGAACTGTTCCATTGCCGAGCTGAAGGCTCTCTATACCACGCACGGAAAACCTGTGCAGGTTGCCAGCAATCTGATAATCAAGGGGCAGGTTACCTCTTCGGACGAAGACGGCAACGTGTACCGCGAGATCTACATCCAGGATGCCACCGGCGGCCTGGACGTAAAGATCGGCCGTTCCAGTTCCTACGACGACTTCAAGGTGGGCCAGATAGTCTACATCAAGTGCTATGGCCTTGTGCTGGGAGAGTACGGATACAAACCCGGAAACTACGGCGGTGACGGCCTTCTCCAGCTTGGCTATGTGGCCGACGGTTTCCAGGAATACAGCAGCGGAGCATCCAATACCGCCCCCGAATATGAGACCGCCTATCTGGATCTTCTTCCCATCGTGAACAAGCATATCTTCCGCGGCCGTATCCTCTCGGAGGCGGACAGGATCCAGCCCGATGCAACCCTCCGCGGGGCAGATCTCACCAAAGACGAAAATGTGAGCAGGCTTGTTAGGCTGAACAATGTCAAGTACGGAAACTCTGTTGGCGGCAAGGAAATCTTCTGCCTCTTCTATCCGGATCCCAACCTCAATCACACCAAGAACGAATCCTGGAACCGAGTTTTCCTGGCCTCTCCCACAGATCGCGTGAACGGGGCCGATTATACTTTCAATATCAAGACATGGGCTCTCACCAAGCTCCGTTTCCACGCTCACGTGGAGGCCGGCGACTGGGACAGTGTTGAAATCGGCGACGGCAGCGGCACGGTAGCCACGGCGAAGACGAAGATCGAGAACTTTGGCTACGAGCAGGTGTACAAACAGGTTATCCTGGAGCATCCCGGAGCCCAGAGCGTGAGCCATTACTTCATGTACGACGGCACGGAGGTTCAGGTGCGCACCAGCGGCTATGCCCGTTTTGCCGACGTGGAAATTCCTGCCGACGTGCTTGACGGCAGCAAGAATCTGGATTTCGTGGGCATCCTTTCCCGCTATCAGGGAAGCGCCCAGTTCACTCTCCTAGATGTCTATTACACCGGGACGACCACAAGCTTGATCAAATAATGAAAAGAATCTTAATATTTTTGGCTGCAACCGCGATGCTATCGGCCTGTAATCATACAAACCCGTTCATGCAGGAATGGGACACCCCTTACGGAAACGCTCCGTTCTCAAAGATTAAGATCAGCGACTACATGCCCGCCTTCAAGGCCGGCATAGAGCAGCAGAAGGCCGATATCCAGGCCATCATCGACAATCCTGAGGCTCCTACCTTCGAGAACACGGTGGCGGCATACGATGCGGCCGGCGCACTTCTGGCTAAAGTGAGCGGAGTCTTCTTCAACCTGTCGGAAAGCGATTCCACTCCGGAAATGCAGAAGATAGAGGAGGAGGTTCTCCCCATGCTCAGCGAGGCGGAAGACGAGATTCTGATGAATCCGGATCTCTTCGAGCGCGTGAAAGCCGTGTATGAGGCTTCCGACGGCCTCACCCGCGAGCAGCAGATGGTTACCAAGAAACTCTACGAGGCGTTCGTGCGCAACGGCGTTGCACTGGACGATGCCGGAAAGGCCCGTTTCTCGGAGATCAACTCCCGCCTTGCCTCCCTGTCGCAGAAGTTCGGCCAGAACCTTCTGGCAGAGAACAACGCCTTCAAGGAGGCCATCGGCATATCAGTGGCAGAATACTATGATTTCATGGGCTCGTGCGAAGACAGGGCTCTCCGCGAGAAAGCCTTCAAGGCATACAGTTCCCGTGGCAATAACGGAGGCGAGAACGACAATAACGAGATTGTCCTTGAAATCCTGAAACTCCGTGCCGAACAGGCACAGATGCTGGGTTATCCCAATTTCGCGGCCTATCAGCTTTCCAACAAGATGGCGGGGGACCCTGCCACCGTGGACGCCTTCCTGCAGCCCATCATGGACGCTGCTATGGCAAAGGCAAAGCAGGAAAAGGCCGATATGGAAGCCATCGCCGGCCACGAAATTGAGCCCTGGGACTGGTTCTTCTATGCGGAAAAGGTGCGTGCGCAGAAGTATGCCCTTGACGAGAGCCAGACCAAGCCCTACTTCCAGGCGGATAGCGTGATGAAGGGCGTATTCACCGCAGCTCAGAAGATTTACGGAATCTCCATCGAACCCGCTCCCGAAGTTGAGGTGTACAACCCTGTAACCAAGGCCTTCAAGCTCACGGATAGGGACGGCTCCCTCCTCGGTATTTTCTATGCCGATTACTACGTGCGCCCCACCAAACGCGGCGGCGCCTGGATGAACAACTTCAGGGACCAGTATGTGCAGGATGGGGCCGATGTCAGGCCTATAATCGTGAACGTTTGCAACTTCCCTGCACCATCGGCAGAAGAACCTTCACAGCTCACCGTGGATAACGTGCAAACCGCTTTCCATGAATTCGGCCATGCCCTTCACGGCTTCCTCACAAAATGCCACTACAAGAGCGTGAGCGGCACTTCCGTTGCCCGCGACTTCGTGGAACTCTTCTCCCAGTTCAACGAGAACTTCGCCTTCGTGCCGGAGATACTTGCCTGCTATGCGAATGACTATCGCACCGGCGAACCCATCCCGGCAGAGTTGGTGGAGAAGATTCAATCGGCCCTCAAGTTCAACCAGGGCTTCATGACGGGCGAACTTTGCGCCGCATCCATCCTGGACATGAAGTGGCACGAGATGTCTCTTGAAGAGCTTCAGCAGTTCACCGATGCCCAGAGCATCCGCGACTTTGAAACGAAGACCTGCGCGGAAATGGGCCTCATCGGCGAGATTATCCCTCGTTACCGCACCACCTACTTCAACCACATCTTCAACAGCGGCTATAGCGCAGGCTATTACAGCTATCTGTGGAGCGAAGTGCTGGCGGTTGACGCCTGGGCCAAGTTCAAGGAAGACGGCATCTTCAACCCCGAGGTTGCCCGCTTCTTCCGCGAAACCTTCCTGGAGAAAGGCGGCAGCGAAGAGCCCATGACTCTGTACGAAGCCTTCCGCGGCTCCCGTCCCGCCCCCGAGGCGCTCCTGAGGGCCCGCGGCCTGGTGGACTAGCACATCCTCACCAAACTAGTAGGACGGCGGCCATTCCGGCTGCCGTCCTTTTTGTTACGCCCCCCCCCATGCGGTGCTGTTTACCTCTTTAAAAACCGTGAGGTAAACGTCAAAAATGGCCGTTTTTGCTGTCTACCCACTCAAAAAACAGGAGGTAAACGTCACAGTTAATGCAAGAATTGCTAAATTTACAGATTCTTTAACGCTAAAAATTAAGATGAAGCAGAATTACACCGCTCCTAAAGCCGAAATCCTCGGAATCCGTTTCGAAGAAAACATACTTTCCGGTCCCAAATCCACCGGAGCATCTACCGGCAGCAACATGGATGCTGCGGATTATTCACAGAATCCGTTTTAATCCGGCCGCCATGAAAAGATATACACTTGTTTTAGCATCGGCAATGCTGGTCTTTGCCGCTTGCAGTGTGAAAGAAGAGGCCCCGGAAACCCCGGAGGCCCCCGCCGGCTACAAGGTGCTTTCCATCCAGGCCAGCAGCACCTCCACGAAAACCTCCTACGCCGGAGACGTTACCTTTTCCTGGAGCGCAGGTGACCAGATTTCCGTCCTCTGCAACGACGGCACAAATAACTTCTGGCAAACCTTCACGGTGGACACCCCGTCAGCCTCCTCCACCTTCACCGCCACAGTTGCGGACAATGTAAACATCGGCCCGGCGTATCTGGCTGCCGATTCTCCCCGCCTGGCAATGTATCCCGCATGCGACAACCACGTTTACGAGAATTCCTGGACGGTTAAATACACTATCCCGGCAGAAAGGGACTTCCGCTCGCCGGATGGCCATAAGGAAAGTGCTATCCCGATGATTGCATGGGGCAAGGACGACAACACTTTTGCCTTTGCAAATCTCACTGGCGCCGCGAAGTTCACTTTTTCAAACGTGAGCGCCTCGCATGTGAAATTCGTTTTCACCGGGCCCGGAGTTAAGATGAACGGCACGTACAGCCTTTTCTGGGACGGCGGAATCAATCTGGACGATGCATCCAACGTTCGCTGGAATGCCGCCGTGGCCGGTTCTGACGAGGAAAAAGTTCTCACTTTTTATGCCGATGTTGAAAACGGTGAAGTGAGTTTCTATGTTCCCTATGCCACCGGCGAGATATGGGCGGGAAGCAAAATCCGTCTGGAAGATGCGGATAACGGAACGCTTCTATACGAGCATAACTCCCTCAAGGCCATCAATATAACGAAGAACAGAATTGCTGTTCTGCCCACAATATACGTCTCTTCCGGAACGCCCGGCACCCCGGTCAATGTCAACGAAACCTTCACGGAATCGGCCCTCAATATTGCCAATCCGGAAAGGGGTATGTATGTTATGGTGGAGTATAAGTATCATAAGCGTACATATAATGACAAAGATGCCACTCAAGATGAACTTACGACAAATAGCATCACATCGGCAACGTACGAAATAGACGATTCTTATGATGCGAACAACCGTCTCACAATGACATTGTTCTATCTTCATGATTTCGTGAATTCCGACCATATCTCATCCGATGGAATCGAATACGTCCGTAGCGTGCTGACGAATGTACGCATTAAGGGCAAGAAGGCAATCGTCCGTTTCGCCTACAATAACAGGCACCCTTCAAAATGGGACCAGGAACCCACACTTTCGCAGATTCAGAATCATCTTCAGGATCTTACGGCAACACTCAGTGATTTCGAGGATATTATTTATGTCGTGCAGGCGGGATTCATAGGAACTTACGGCGAATGGTATTACACCACCCATTTCGGCCCCTCAAGCGGGGGAGTGGATTATACCCTTTCCAACAGCGGCACCAGCGTTTCCGGATATGAAAACAGAAGGGCGGTAATAGACGCTTTGCTCGCGGCAGTACCGAATACGCGCCAGATAGCGCTCCGTACCCCGGAGTACAAGGCGTGCTATTTCCGCAACAGCAATTTGAGCGCCTATGAGCAGTTGTCCGGTTTTGGAACAGATGCCGTGCACCGGCTCGCTTTCCATAACGACGCCTTCCTTTATGGCAATGGCGGAAGTTCGTCATATGCGGGCGATATGGGCACATTCTCGTACGACTGGCATAAGAATATGTGGAAGGATCAGGGTGCATATCTCATCAATGGCGGTGAAGCTCCATATTCTTCCAAGTCGATCACAGGCATGGACGGTTATTACAAAGATAATGTTCAGGCGGCAATCTTCGATTACCACTATTCATATCTGCATCACGATACCGCTTATCATACCGGTAGTTCAAGCGGAAGCTCCCTCATGAAGCACTGGCATGAGCAGGGCTGGATGGATGATATCGTGAAGTGGCTGGGATATCGCCTGTATCTTGCCAATGTTACGGTTACCGGCAGTGATTCCAGCAGCGGAAGCACCCTGAACGTGAGCTTTACGCTTGAAAACAGCGGCGCGGCTCCGGTGATAAACGTCCGTCCAATGCAGCTGGTGCTACTGCATGGAAGCACTCCCATCGTTCTTAAGGCCGATTGCGGCGACGTGCGCCTGGTGCCCCCCGGCACGGTTTCCGGCTCTGTGATTACGCCAGGGTCCAAAACCTACAGTTTTACCGTAACCCTTCCCCAGAGCATAAGTTCCGGAGACAGGCTGGCGCTGTGGCTGCCGGATAATGCGGAGGACCTCCAGAGCCGTGCCGTGTACTCCATCCGTCTCGCCAATAACGAAACCACATGGACTTCCGACGGTTACAACGTGTTCTACACATTTTGATGAAAAGAGTGTTAATATCACTTCTGCTCCTTGTGCCGGGGTTGCTACTCGCCCAAACAGGGTGGGTGAACCCTTTCATCGGCACGGAGGGGGCGCATAGCCCCGGGGCGGTTACGCCGAATGCGCTGGTTAGCGTGTCGCCATTCAAGGTGGATGGCGGGGCGGCTCTTGCTGGGTTCGGTCACATTAATCTCAGGGGCGCGGATTCCGGTGCACTGTTAACCATGCCCACAAGCGGTTCCATCCAGGTGGATTACCCTTCATACGGCTGTGGATTTTCGGATGAAAAGGCGGCTCCCGGGTACTATGGTTGCACCCTTTCAAACGGAGTCCGCGTGGAAGCGACGTCTACAACGCGCACTTCTATCGAACGCTACACTTTCCCCGAAGGCCCGGCCAACATATTGCTGAACCTGGGAGACGGCTCCATTGGCGGGGCGGGAGCAATGATTCGCCGTGTGAGCGAAACGGAGGTGGAGGGATTCCAGCTCCTTTCCGGGGTTCAACCCAGTTACGGCGGGTTATGCCCGGTTTATTTCGTGCTTCGTATCAGTAAGGCGCCCACAACGGAGGGATATTGGAGGAAGCAGAGGCCCGTTACGGCATCGGCCCCAGTTAAATATCTGCTGTACGATTCCTATGACGGCGACATTTCCGGGGATGAGATTGGCTATCGCTTCAGTTTCGAGAGCGTTGCCCCCGGGGAGCAGATAACCCTGCAGATGGGGGTGTCGCTTGTGAGTATCGATGACGCCAGGGAAAACCTGGATGCAGAGCAGAAGGGCTTTGATTTTGAGAAGGTCCGCGCCAAGGCCGATGCCGCCTGGAACGTTTATCTCGCTCAAGTGCAGGTTGAAGGTGGCACGGTGGATCAGAAAACCGTGTTCTACACCGCTCTGTACCACACCCTGATTCATCCCTGCATTATAAGCGATGTGAGCGGGAAGTATCCGCTCGCCGGGCAGGGGCGTATCAAAGGGCAGAGGATAGGCACTGCCACCGAAGGGGAACGCTACCAGGGGTTCCCGGCAACCGATGAGTGCTTAATCCCATATCGGCTCATTTCCCTGCTGTATCCATCCAAACAACAGGAAATGGAGCTGTCCTTAACCCCGGCGGATGGTTCCGGGGACGTGAGCGCGCTCACGGAACCCTATCTTTTCAGCCGCACCAAAGGAGAAGAATGGCGCACATGGAAAGCCGTACACTTCACTTTGGAAAAAGATTACCGGAACGCACCGGACGGCCTTCCCGGGGACGACGGGAGCGGGGCCCTATCGGCATGGGCGGCATTTTCCATGATGGGATTCTATCCGGACAGCCCTTCGGAGCCGTATTTCACGCTAACCGTCCCTGCTTTTGACATGGTTACAATCGGCCTTCCCGATGGGAACAGCCTTGTGATTACCAAGGATGCGGCGGCGGATTTTGCCCTTCAGGCGCAAAGCCAGGCAATGTCCCGCGCGTGTTCGGCCAAGATTGGTGGAAAGAAAGTTAAATCGTACCGCATTTCCACGGGTGAACTCCTGGGTGCGGGTAAGATAACATGGAAATGAAAAAACTGTTCTTCGCTTTGGCAGCCCTTGCGGCGGTAGCATGCACCGGGGCCGATGATTACTGCGAGTGGGTTAATCCCAAAATCGGCACCGGAGCCCATGGCCACGTGTTTGTGGGGGCGAACGTGCCCTTCGGTTTCGTACAGCTTGGCCCCACCAGCATCCCGCAGCAGTGGGACTGGACATCCGGATATCACGACAGCGATTCCACGGTAATCGGCTTCAGTCATACTCACCTTAGCGGCACCGGCATCGGAGATCTGTTCGACATCACCGTTATGCCCGTTACCGGCCCCTGCCGCTTTGAACGCGGCCGCGAGATGGATCCGGAAAGCGGCGCCTGGTCGTATGCCGACCGCACCCGCGAGATCACCGAACCCGGCTACTACAGCGTGCCGCTTATGCGCTGGGGAGTAACCGCGGAACTCACCGCTACCTCCCGCGTGGGCCTGCACCGCTACACATTCCCTTCGTCCAATAACGCCGCCCTTATCATCGACCTTGAGAACGGCGGATGCTGGGACAATCTCGTGGACAGCGGAATAGACCTCACGGAAGCGGATGCCAATGGCCGCATCATCGCTTTCGGCGGCCATCGCTATTCCTCCGGCTGGGCCCGCGACCAGAAGATTTTCTTCTGGGCCGAAGTGTCGCGCCCTGCAGTGGATACCGTGATGTGCGGCAGCAAATACATGCGATTCAATCTGGGCGATACCCGGAAGGGCGAAAAGCTGCTGATGAAAGTTGCGCTTTCTCCCGTGAGCGTTGAGGGTGCCCGCGCCAACATGGCGGCGGAGCTTCCCGGCTGGGATTTCGATGAAACCAGGGCCGCAGCCCGGGCCGCATGGAACCACGAACTCTCAAAAGTGCGGATAACAACCTCTAGCCGTGACCGCAAAACCGTGTTCTATACCGCAATGTACCACAGCCTTATTGCCCCGTCGCTGTTCTGCGACGTGGACATGCAGTACCGCGGCTCGGACGACAAAGTGCGCACGGGGGATTTCGTGAATTACACCACATTCTCTCTCTGGGACACATACAGGGCGCAGATGCCCCTTATGACCATCATCCATCCGGAGAAGATGAACGACATCGTGTCTACCATGTACCATATATATCTGGAGCAGGGAGACCTTCCGGTATGGCACCTTATGGGCAACGAAACAGACTGCATGGTGGGTAACCCCGGTCTCATCTCCTTTGCCGATGCCGTTGTGAAGGGATTCCGCGCCGGTCTCACGGACCAGGAAATCATCGACGCCATGGTGGCAACGGCCACGACGCCGGACCGCGGGCAGAATCTCCGAATGAACTTCGGTTTCATCCCGGCCGACATGTACGAAGAGTCGGTGGCCAACGACATGGAGTACGCCATTGCCGATGCCGCCCTGGCCAATGCGGCCGAGGCGCTGGGCTACGACGACGTGTCGGAGGAATACCTGAGCCGCAGCCTGTCGTACCGCAATTACTGGGATCAGGAAACGCAGTTCATGCGCGGGATGCGCTCCGACGGCACTTTCACCGAGCCCTTCAATCCTCTGCACAGCGGCAGGGAAACGGATTACACCGAAGGTACGGCCTGGCAGTATCTGTGGCTTGCCCCGCACGATATCGAAGGCCTCAGCGGCCTGTTCGGAAGCGACGAAGCCCTTCTGGAGAAGCTTGACGCCCTGTTCGAGGCTCCGTCAAATGTCGAGGGCGAGGATGCTCCGCCGGATATTTCCGGCCTAATCGGCCAGTATGCCCATGGCAATGAACCAAGCCACCATATTATTTATATATATAGTATGCTGGGTCAGCGCGACAAAGCGGCAGATCGAATACTTCAGGTGTGCAACGAGATGTACCGTAACGACGTCGAGGGCCTCGCCGGCAATGAGGACGTGGGACAGATGAGCGCCTGGTACATCCTTTCCAGCCTTGGCTTCTATCAGGTGGAACCGGCTTCCACGCGCCTGTGGTTCGGCACTCCGCTGTGGGAGAAGGCCGATGTCAAAGTGCAGGGCGGCACCTTCCGTATCACGGCCAAGGGTATTTCGGACGCGAATTGCTACATTAACGCCGTCCGTCTTAACGGCAATCCTTACGAGCTCCCTTACATCGATTACAAAGATATCGTCGCAGGGGGAACGCTGGAGTTCATAATGGGTAAAAAAAAACTTTGAATATGCTGTATCCTCTGGTATTTGAGCCTATCTTCAGGCCGATGGTGTGGGGCGGGGAAAAGATTCCCGCCTACAAGGGTGTGACAACCGATGTGGAACATATCGGCGAGAGCTGGGAAATATCGGCCTATGGCGACAAGATCTCCGTTGTGGCCGACGGGCCGCTGGCTGGGCGTAACCTCAATTCGCTGGTTCACGAGTTCAAGGGAGAACTGGTAGGGGAGAAGGTGTATGCTTCCACGGGCGACGAGTTCCCGCTCCTGATCAAGTTTATCGACGCCCTGTCGGACCTTTCCATCCAGGTGCATCCCGGAAACGAGATGGCCCGGCGCGAGCATGGCCCCTCCGCCAAGGGGAAGACCGAGATGTGGTATGTGATATCGGCCGATCCGGGCGCAGCCCTGCTGTGCGGTCTCAAGGAGTCCATCACTCCGGAGGATTATACCCGAATGGTTGCCGATGGCACCATAACGTCGGTTCTGCAGCGCTATGAGGTGCAGCCCGGGGATGTGTTCTTCCTCCCGGCAGGCCGCATCCACGCCATCTGCAGCGGCTGCTTTATCGCCGAAATCCAGCAGACATCGGACCTGACGTACCGTATCTGGGACTATGGCCGCCTGGGCCTCGACGGTAAACCCCGACAGCTTCACACGGAACTGGCGCGCCAGGCAATCGACTACAAGGTGTACCCGGAGGGATACAAAACCGCCTACAAGCCTTTGAAGAACAAGGAAGTGGTGCTTGTGAGCTGCCCTTATTTCAAAACCAGTCTGTACGAGCTGGATAAACCCGTGAGCAAGAATCTCCGCCACGTGGATTCGTTCGTGGTTGCGATGGTTCTGGAAGGCGATGGCTCGCTTGAGTGCATGGGCACGTCCACGCCGCTCCGCCAGGGCACCACAGTATTAATCCCTGCGAGCGCCCCTTCAATGAAGTTCGTCCCGCAGGGATCTCTGAAAGTCCTTACAAGCGGCGTTTTCTAGAAGCTGTACTTGAAGGTTTTTTCCGCTTTCATCACTTTGGAAGGAACGAGCGCGAAGCTCCATGAGTAGTCGCGGTCGCTCCATAGGGTGCGCTCTTTCTCCGGCAGGAGGCCCCAGCTGTTGTCTCCGCCAAGGCCGGTCATCTTATAGTCGATGCACACTTCCGTGAAGTCGCGGGTGGGAATGTCGCAGATGTGCGTCTGGCGGCGGAGGATGTTGGCCGCGACCGCTTCGTCGTGGATTTCATCGGCACTGAAGTTATTCCACTGGTACGGCCTGTCCGTGTTGTTCTCGCCGTCAAGGTCCTCTATGGCCTGGCACATCGCGTTGAATTCGAAGTTGCCGGCGATGGTGAGGGGGCCGATGGAGAGCCAACTGGTCTGGGTGTGGTGGCCGCTCTCCTGCGGGCGCACATAAGGATAGCATTCCTTGCGGGCGTCGCCTTTCCAGATGCTGCGCGCGGTGGAGCCGAAGCGGTCCTGGTAGTTCTCCTGGGGACCGCGTCCGAAGTAGCGGAAATTTCGGGCCGACGTGCGGTAGCGGAAGCCAAGGCGGGGGATGTCCACGGCCTTTTTGTCTCCGCCCTTGAACCGGGCCGATATCTGCAGGATGCCCTTGCCGCTGAGGTGATAATCCACTTCCAGAGCGGCTCCGGCGGGCATTTCGTATTCCGCGTGGATGATAGCGCCATCGGCAATTATCTCATGGGAGGCTGCGGTGAGCTTATTCCCGGCTGTTTTCCAGGCCTGTGCGCGAAGGGGCTGTCCGTTGCCATAGTCGTTATCCAGAGGGCCTCTCCAGAAGTTGGGCTTAAGGCCGAATCCCGGGTCGATGAGGTCCTTGCCTGCGAAGCGGTAGGAGCGGATGCTGCCATCGGCCTTGGAGAATACCAGGGAGGCTTTTTTGCCGCTGAGGGTGATAGTGGAATCTGTTTCCTCCACCTTTACCTTACCCTTGGATTTGAGGGTTTTGTGAGTGGCTTCTTTTAGTAGGATGTCCTCGTTTGCGAGAACGGTGCCCTTGCTCACCAGAGGCATGGCCTTGGTGGCAACCGCTTCGAAGATAATGCGGTACTCCGAGCTCTTGAGGAGGCGGGGGAGCCTGATGTGGAACTGCTCCGCGCTCTGGGGAGCGGTGCTGAAGTTGAGCTTGCCCTTTTTAATCTGTTTACCGTTGCGCTCAAGTTTCCAAAGGACGGTGTACTCGTCCAGAGTTTTGAAGTAGTTGCGGTTGAATATTTGGAAAGTGCCCTTGGCAGCGTCTACGGCTGTGATTTCAAGATTCTGGTACACGTGCTGCACCTCGTAGAAGCCGGGGTGGGGTTTGCGGTCCGGGGTTACGATGCCGTTGCAGTTGAAGTTGGCGTCCGAGGGGGCGTTCTCGCCATAGTCGCCGCCATAGGTCCAGATGCGCTCCGGATCTGCAAGGCCCTGGTCCACCCAGTCCCAGATGAAGCCGCCCTGCAGGTGAGGATGGGCGTAGATCTGCTCCCACTGGTGGTCCATGTTGCCGGAGGAATTACCCATGGCGTGGGCGTATTCGCACATGCACACGGGCTTCTTGGTATAGGTTTCACCCATCTTGCGAAGCCATTCGGAGGTGGCTCCATCGGCACTGGGATACATGGGAACCACCATGTCGCTGTTCCACTCGTATTCCGCCCTTTCGTAGCAGATGGGGCGGTTCTGGCCGTCTTTCTCCAGCGCCTTGAGCTCGCGGTATGCGTTGTAGAAGTTTACGCCGTTGCCCGATTCGTTACCCAGCGACAGGATGGTTACGCAGGGGTAGTTGGACGTGCGGCGGTACATGTTCATGATCCTGTCGATGTGCTTGGCGTACCACTCCGGCTTGGCGGCAAGGGTTTTCTCCTTGTAGCCCATGCCGTGGGATTCCACGTTGGCCTCGTCGTACACATAAAATCCCAGGGAGTCGCACAGTTCATAGAATTCGCGGCACTGGGGGTAGTGGCTGGTGCGGATGGCGTTCACGTTGGCCTCCCGCATGAGTTTGAGATCCTTGAGGATGTCTTTGCGGGTGATGTAGTGGCCCGTCCAGGCGTTGTGCTCGTGAATGTTAACGCCCTTGAACTTAACGGGCTGGCCGTTCACCAGTAGGGCCTTGACGTCTTTGTCGCCGTCCTTCACCGTGGCTATTTCAATGCGGCGGAATCCCACGTGGAAACGAGTCCATTCGCCGTTCACCTGCAGAAGAAGGGTGTAGAGTTCCGGTGTTTCCGCGCTCCACTTGCGCACGTTCTTCACGGTGTCCACCACCGTAGCCATGTCGCCGTTGAACTCGAAGAGGGCATCGGCAATGGTGCTGCCGTCGCTGTCCAGGAGCTCGTAGAATACCTCTGTGGGGGCCGATGAGCGCATCTTCAGGCGGAAGATGCCGTCCGTGTAGGTGTCGTCCAGTGTGGAGATAACACTGAAGTCGAAACCTGTGTCCACTTTCTCGCTTGAGAGGTACACGTCGCGCTCAATTCCGGAGATACGCCAGAAGTCCTGGTCTTCCAGATAGGAGCCGGCGGTGTGGCGGAATACCTTGAGGATGAGGTCGTTGTCGCCGTCTTTAAGCACGGGGGTAATGTCAAAGCGGGCGAGGTTCTTGGAGTCCTCGCTGTAGCCCACTTCTTTGCCGTTCACGTACACATACGTGCCGGACTTTATGCCTGCAAGGTTCAGGAACACCCTGCGGCCGCTCCATTTCGAGGGAACGGTGAAGGTCCTGTGGTACAGGGCGGCGTTCACCGCTTCCGGAAGTGCCGGCGGCTGGGGATTGTCCGGTGCAAAATCGTAGTGGATGTTGGTGTATACGGGGATGCCCCAGCCCTGCAGTTCCCAGTTGCCGGGAACCTTGATCTTGTCCCAGCTTTCGGGCACGGCCATGGTGCGGTGGTCTTCAAAGAACTTGAAGTCCCACTTGCCGTTGAGGTCCTTATAGTTCTCGCTCTGGCGGAAGCCCTTGGAAATGGCATCCTGGCGGGAGGCGTAATAAATCACCTCCGTGCGGCGTGTATCCGCGTTCACGCTTGTGGCGTTGATGTCTTTCCACAGGGGAATCTCTTCAGCATTGGCTATCAGGGTGGCCACGAGCGCCGCGGCCAGGCTCAGGGTTCGTTTCATTTGTAGACGTTTTAGTCTACAAAGATAACAAATAATTCACTACTTTCAATGCCGAGGGTTTTAGTGGCGGCGGGATTTGCGGGAGGAGGAGCGCTTGCCGGGGTGGGTGGAGCCGGTGATTTCGGGCATGCGGGAACCCTTGCCGGAGCGTTTGCCGGAGGAGCCGTGGGAGCCTGAGCCATGAGAGCCAGAGCCGCGGGAACTCTTGCCGGAGCCGCCGCGGTATGGACGGTCCACGAGGTATTCGATTTCGCGGTCCGGGTCGTAGTCATCGGCGCGGCTGCTGCTTTCGGGGATGCCATCTTCCACCAGTTCGTAGTCCAGGAGTTTCTGCTCCAGGGAGGTGGCCTTGACGATAATCTTCACGGGATCCCCCAGTTTGATGATGTGGCGGGTGCGGCGGCCCACTACGCGGTAGTGGTCTTCGTCGAAGTCGTAGAAGTCGCTGCGGATGGTTCGGAGCGGCACCATGCCCTCGATCTTGGTGGGCTCGATTTCCACGTAAATGCCCCACTGGGTGATGCCGGAGACGTGGCCGTCGAACTGCTGGCCGATTTTGTCTTCCATGAATTCCACCAGCTTGTACTTGATGCTCTCGCGTTCGGCTTCCGCGGCGATGACTTCGCGCTCGGAAGCGTGCTTGCACTGGGCGGCGTAGTAGTCGGCATCGGCAGAATCCTTGCCGGCAAGATATCGGGAAAGCAGGCGGTGCACCATCATGTCCGGATAGCGCCTGATGGGCGAAGTGAAATGCGTGTAGAACGGGAAGGCCAGGCCGTAGTGGCCGATGTTGTCCGTGCTGTAGCAGGCCTTGGCCATGGCGCGGAGGGCGATGAGCTGGATTGCCCCCAGCTCCGGTTTGTCCTTCGCATCGCCAAGCAGGGAGTTCAGCGCCACCGCTACGTCGCGGCCGCTGTTAAAGGCCTCCATCTTGTAGCCCAGATTGCCGGCGAACTCCCGCAGGCCGCTTATCTTGAGCATGTTGGGTTCGTCGTGAACACGATAAACGAAGGTTTTTGCTCCCTTAACCGCCTTGCCGCCCATCTTTCCGCCGGAAGCCACATATTCCGCCACGTTGCGGTTTGCAAGAAGCATGAATTCCTCGATGAGCCAGTTGGCCTCGCGGGAGAACTTCTGGTGAACGCTCACGGGTTTCCCCTTTTCGTCCACATCCACCTTCATTTCCGGGCGGTCGAAATTCACCGCGCCGCTGTCGAAACGTCGTTTGCGCAGTTTCAGGGCCAGCTGATTCAGGATCAGCACCGCCTCCTTGATGTCCCGGGGCACTTCGCCCCAGGGAGTATCGGCCCCGAAACTTTGCTCAAGGGCATCCTGCCCGGCGTCTATGATGCTCTGGGCAAGGCCATAGTCGAAGCGATAGTCGGAAATAATATGCGTGCGGCCGAACCAGGGGTTGAAAACCTTGGCCTGGGGCGTGATTTCAAACACGGCCGAGAACGTTAGTTTCTCTTCTCCGGGCCTCAGGGAGCACATCTTGTTGGAGAGTTTCTCCGGCAGCATGGGAACGGTGCGGTCTACAAGATACACCGACGTGCCGCGGGCCTGGGCTTCAGCGTCCAGCGGAGTGCCTGGCTTTACGTACCAGGTTACATCGGCAATATGAACACCCACCTCGTAATTGCCGTTTTCCAGTTTCCGGAAGGAAAGGGCGTCGTCATAATCTTTGGCGTCGTACGGGTCTATGGTGAAGGTGAGAGTGTTCCGGAAATCCTTCCTGCCGGCGCGGTCCTGATCCGAAATGCTGTCCGGAATGGCATCGGCCGCCTTGAGAACTTCCTTGGTGAACTTGTACGGAAGGCCGAACTGGGCCAGGATGGCGTGCATCTCCGTCTCGTTTTCCCCGGGCATGCCAAGAACGTCCACTACATGGCCCTGGGGAAGGGATTCGCTGCGGTCCCAGCTATCCACCACCGCGGCCACTTTCATGCCCCGCTGGCCCCCTTCCGGGATGGGCACCTGAATGTCGTAGGGCATGGTCTTGGACGACATGAGCACCCACGCGTTGTTGCCAACGATGTGCAGCACACCAACCATGGGGTTGGGATTCCGCTCCAGGATTGCGATTATCTTTCCCTCGCGCCGCTCCATTCCGCGGCCCTTTTCCCGCGTGACGGCAACCCTCACGGTGTCCCCGTGCAGGGCATGCATGCTCTTGGGCGGTTTCACGAAGATATCCTCGTCTTCGCCATCTACCTTCACATACACCATTCCGTCTCGGGTAAGGGTTGCTTTACCCACATATTCCATTGCAGTTTTCTTGGCCTTTTTCGGCGCGGGAATCACTTTTCTCTTCCTGGACATAACAGATTGCGTTCTTTTCCTACAAATATAATAAAAACTGGGGAAACTTCATCCCGGAAATCGGCCCAAATCCTGGATGAATTCACTGAGATCGGCATCTCATCCCGGAAATCGGCCCAAATCCTGGATGAACTCCGAGAAATTGACATCTCATCCAGGAAAATAGCCCAAATCCTGGATGAACTCCCGGAAATAGCGTTAGCGGTACAGGTCGCGGAGGACGGAGAGGGAGCGGACGGGGATGGCGGATTCGGTGTGGTACTCCAGGTAGCGGAGGATGGATTCGCAGAGGGCGCTGCGGGTGTTGCCGTCAAGGGGAAGCAGCATGGCTTCCGAGAAGGGAGCGGTGAGGAACGGCTTCAGGGCTTGGAGGTGTTCGCCGGCGAAGGGGGCGATGTCGTCAAAGCAGGGGCGGAAACCGAGGACGGCGGCATAGTCCAGCAGGAACCATACGCCGAAATTGGCGAAATCCTGCTCCAGCGCGTCCAGGGTGAGGATGCACCGCAGGCACCAGTCGTACAGTCCCTCTTCAGCCATGCCTTCATGGACACTGCGGTATAGCACCTCCGAAATGAACTGAGTGATGCCGCTCTTGAAGATATTGCCGCGGATTCCGTTCAAAGGATCGCGGGCCGATATCCCCCGCAGGGACAGCAGCTGCGACTTGGGCGATGAGACCACATCGGCCTCCAGAATGTTAAGCGGAAGGAAAAGCGCCATTGGCACTTTCTTGCTAACGCGGACGAGAAACCCGCGCCTGCCGTACTCGCGCGACAGGGTGTGGATCACCAGCGAGTTGTCACGGGCTTTGGTGGTGGCCAGCACTATGAGCTCAATGCACTCCGCCATCGACCTTCACTTTCAGGAAAACTTTGTCGCCTCGGCGGGGATGGAGACGCTCGCCGGGCGTCATGGAAGGGTTGTCATTCACATGGTCCTCCGGCATGCCGTCCAGCGGCACCGCAACCGAGCAGGGAACGCCCTGGGGGCACACATCGGCAGGCTTAAGGTCCACCCGCATGTCATCGACCCGCATCTCCAGGATGCCGGTGGTGTGGCCGATGAACATAATCGTATCGCCCTTGTGCAGGGGCGCGGCCTCCACCTTGATTTCAGCTACGCCGATGCGGTCGAACCAGTTGGTAACCTTGCCGATATACTGCTTCGTATATGTGGCCTGGCTGCCGTAAACCGCGCTCCACTCGCCAAGGCGGGCGCCAAGATAATACCCGTCCCAGAAGCCGCGGTTGAACACTTCCGCAAGGCGCTCCTTCAAACCGGCGGCCAGCTCCGGGGTATACGTGCCGTCGGCAACGGCATCCGCCGCCTCGCGGTAGCACTGGGAGCATGTTTTCACGTAATCTGCGCTGCGGGCGCGGCCCTCAATCTTGAACACCTGCACGCCGGCGTCGATGATGCGGTCCATGAACTCTACGGTGCAGAGGTCCTTGGGCGACATCAGATACTTGTTGTCTATGTGTATTTCGTTGCCGGTTTCGTAGTCCGTCACAAGATATCCCCTGCGGCAGACCTGCATGCAGGCGCCGCGGTTCGCGCTTTCCCCATACGCAGCCAGCGACAGGTAGCACTTTCCGGAAATGGCCATGCAGAAGGCTCCGTGGGCGAACATTTCGATGCGGACCAAATGCCCGGAAGGGCCGCAAATCCGCTCCTGCACGATAGCTTCGTGAATCTCCTTCACCTGCTCCAGCTTAAGCTCGCGCGCCAGAACTACAACATCGGCCCACTGGCTGTAAAAGCGCAGCGCCTCGATGTTGGAAATACTCAGCTGCGTGGAAATATGAACTTCCAGGCCGATGGAGCGGGCATACAGGATAACTGCCATGTCGGAGGCGATAATCGCATCCACGCCGCACTCCTTGGCCAGATCCAGCACGCGCCGCGCCGCCTCCAGATCCTCCCCGTACAGGGTGATGTTCAGCGTAAGGTATGCTTTCACGCCATAGGCGCGGCAGATACGCATTACCTCCGGCAAATCTTCCGCGCTGAAATTGTTGGCGCTGTGCGAGCGCATATTCAGATGGCCGATGCCGAAATAAACGCTGTTCGCCCCGCCCTCGATGGCGGCCAGAAGGCATTCCAGGTTCCCCGCGGGAGCCATTATTTCCAGTTCGTCGCGTCTCATTTGGTGCGTCCCGTAAGGCTGTGTGCAAACTCTTCAAGCATCTTGTTTCCAGGCACATAGGACAGCGCCTTGGCCGTGAGGGCGTCTATCTCCGAAAGAGCCTCTGAGGCCACATCGACACTCTCGTATATCCCTTTCACGAGAGCGATTTTTTCTGGTGCCGGTGCCGATGACTGCAGTGCCGATGTAATCTCCACGGCGCCCTTTTCGTAGGCCTTAACCGTGAGCCAGCTCTTCTTGCCGTTGAGGATGTCTCCGCCGATGGGCTTGCCGAATACGGCCTGGTCGCCATAGGCGTCCAGATAGTCGTCGGCCACCTGGAAGGCGAGGCCGAGGTTGTAGCCGTAGTCGTAGAGCGCCTGCTGCGCGGCTTTGTCGGCCCCTCCGATAATCGCGCCCATTTTGGCCGCACAGGCCAGCAGGACTGCGGTTTTGAGGCCGATCATCTGCATGTATTCAGCCATCGGCACGATGTCCACTTTCTCGAAGTCCATGTCCATCTGCTGGCCGTCGCAAACCTGCGCCGCCGTTATGGAGAACAGGTCCAGCACCTCCGGAAGCACTTCCCTGGGGGCCTGGGCGATGCGTTTGTACGAGTCGATGCACATTACGTCGCCGGAAAGGATTGCAGTGTCCGGGCTCCACTTTTTCCACACGGTCTGCTGCCCGCGCCTAAGTGGCGAGCGGTCCATAATGTCGTCGTGAATGAGCGTGAAGGTGTGGAACACCTCCAGCCCGGCCGCGGGCCCAAGGATGCTCTGCGGGAAACCCTCCTTGAACATGCTGTATGTCATGAGGCACAGCTTGGGGCGGATGCGCTTTCCGCCGATTGCAATCATGTAGCGCAGCGGATCGTATAGCCCGGCGGGCTGTTCCGTGAACTTAATGCTGTCGAACAGGTCCTTAACCGCCTTGTCGATGAGTTGAGAGGATATCATTGCTTTTTAAGGTATTCTGCCATTGCACGGAGGGCCTTGCCCCTGTGCGATATTGCGTTTTTCTGCTCCGGGGAGAGCTGGGCGGCGGTTACGGTGCAGCCGTCCGGTATAAAGACGGGGTCGTAGCCGAAGCCGCCTCCACCGTGCCGCTCCCGGGCGATGCGCCCTTCCATAACTCCGTCGAAGAAGTGCTTCTCGCCGCCGAGAATAAGCGTTACGGATGTGCGGAAACGGGCTTTGCGCGTTGCGTGAGGGGTTTCCAGGCCGAATTCCCGCATGATGGATGCCTCGAATTCCCGGCGCTGCATCTCCCTGAGGAGTTTGTCGATGTTGGCTGCGGGATTGGCCGGCTCTCCGGCATACCGGGCCGTGTGCACTCCGGGCGCCCCGCCGAGGATGTCCACCTCCAGGCCGGTGTCATCGGCAAAACAGTCTTTTCCGCATTTTTCGAATATGTATTGCGCCTTCTGGAGGGAGTTCGCCCTCAGAGTGTCTCCGTCTTCGGGTATGTCTTCTTTGATGCCGGCCTGGGCAGCCGTGAGTATTTCGTATTTGTCGCCCAGTATATTTGAGGCTTCCGACACTTTGCCGGGGTTGGCCGTTGCAAAAACCAGTTTCATATGGTGCTTTTTTCAATAAGCAAAGATAGAGATTTTTTCATTATATTTGTGCAGTGGTACGGACTTTGCCCTTTGTTCGGGCCGATATTCACAAAGATTTATGATTAAGACTTTCAAGCACATCCTGGCCTTTGTCGCGGCCATCGGCATAGCAGCGACGGCATCGGCCCAATCACACAGCTACAGTTTGGGAAAATGGGCGGAAATCCAGAACGCCATAATCAAGGAACTCAACCGTTCGTATGTGGACTCTCTCGAGATCGGCCGCATCGAAAGAGCGGGCATAGACGCCATGCTGGAAGCCCTGGATCCATACACCGTATACGTTCCGGAAGAGGAGCAGGAGGATTTCCAGATGATGATTTCCGGCTCCTACGGCGGTGTGGGTGCAGTCATCTACAAGCCGGACGTGCAGGGCAACGTTATCATCAACGAGCCTTATGCCGGCTCCCCGGCAGTGAAGGCCGGGCTGCAGTGCGGGGATGAAGTGGTGAGTATCGACGGTGAATCCACCCACGGGCTCACAAGTTCCCAGGCCAGTGAAAAGATGAGGGGAAAGCCCGGAAGCACCGTGCTGCTGAAAGTGAAGAAGCTCCGCGCCGGCGAATACTGGAAGGCCGGCGAAGTGATAGCCGTACCAGTTATCCGTGAAAGAATAGTTCTTCCCGCAATCTCTTATTCCGGAATGCTGGACGGCGAAACAGGCTACATCCTCGTGGACAAGTTCACCGAAGGAGTGGCCCAGAACATGAGAGACTGCGCAAAAGCCCTCAAGAAGCAGGGCATGAAGCGCCTTGTGATAGACCTTCGCGGCAACGGCGGCGGCCTTCTTAGCGAGGCGGTGAACATGGTGGGCCTGTTTGTGCCGCGCGGCTCCGTGGTGGTAACGTCCAAGGGCCGTTCCAACCTGTCCAACAGCACATACAAAACCTCAACGGAGCCCTTCGACGTGAATCTCCCGCTCATCGTGATGGTGGATTCCGGCACGGCATCGGCCTCGGAAATCGTTTCCGGAGCACTGCAGGATTACGACAGGGCCACCGTGGTCGGAACGCGCACATACGGCAAGGGCCTTGTCCAGAGCATCCGCTCGCTTCCGTATGACGGCCAGCTCAAGGTTACAACCGCCAAGTACTATACTCCTTCAGGCCGATGCGTCCAAGCCATCGACTATTCCCACCGCAACGAAGACGGCTCCGTGGGCCACATTCCGGATTCCCTCACCCACACGTTCACCACTGCGCACGGCCGCACGGTTCGTGACGGCGGCGGCATCACCCCGGACTATACTGTGGAGGCCCGCAATTACAGCCGCATCACCTATTCCCTGGTGCTGAACGGCATTGTGGAGCAGTATACGCTGGATTACGTTCGCAGGCACGAGAGCATCCCCGCCCTGGCGGATTTCCATTTCACGGATTTCGAAGACTTCGTTGCCTTCGCAGCCGGCAAGGAGTTCGACTATCGCACATCTTCCCGCACCGCAGTTGATGAACTCCGGGAAGCTCTTGCGGAAGAGGGCCTGAGCGAAGCTACGGAAGCCCAGCTCAAAGCTCTGGAAGAAGCCCTGAACATCCCCAAAGAGGAATACATCCGCCTGAAAAAGGATGAGATCATCCCATTCATCGAGGAAGAAATCGCCGTCCGCTACTACTACCAGGAAGCCGGCGTTGCAGTTCGCCTCCGCTACGACACCCAGCTCCAGAAAGCCCTCACCCTTCCCCCGATAAGCTGGTAGTGCGTTTCTCTCATCCAGGATTTGGGGTGGTTTTCTGGATGAACCGGCGACTTTCGGGTGTTCATCCAGGATTATGGCCGTTTTCCTGGATGAGTTGGCGATTTCCTGGAGTTCATCCAGGATTATGGCCCATTTCCTGGATGAAATTATCGTTTTGCTCCAAGGGGAAATAGGATGTCCACTTCTTTTGGCGACATCCCTGTTAGGCGAGCAACCTGGGCGTTGGATGAACGATATGTGTACTTTATGTGCTTCACGAGTTCAATCAACTGGGTTCTGGATAGCTCGTCAGGTCTTTTGTCCCAAGTGCGCTTGCAGTGGGCGAAAATGATTCGAGACAACTCTTCGTCAGGGGTTATGGGTGTTTCGCCGATTGAAATGGCTACCTCTACCAGTGCTTCAACATTTTTGAAGACATGAACGGTGAACTGTCTGGCGTCTTCGAACATGGATTCTGCAAACTTGAAGTCCACAAAACTGGATGGAAGCACAATGTCGTTCCAAATCAAGGCTGCCCCGGGCAGTTTGTAGTCCCTTGACCTCGTGATCTTTCGCATAACAAAGGAACTTGCATCTCCCGCCCTTACAGTTTTCAAACTTGATAAGATTGGTGACAGCATATCATTGAAATACAGAAAACCGGAGCACCAAAGGCACGATAGCGGGTTGTTGTTCGGATTAACGACGTATTCGTTCCTGATTATGTAAGCCAGAGTGTCCCTGAACTGTTTGAGCGATTGAATAGGCACGATTGTGGGCTCCTTCGGCAGTCTGATGCCAGGATGCCCGTGACGGGACAGGTATAACTCCAGCTTTTGTACTAGAAGTTCGTAGTAAAAGGCTGGATTCCGGCATCCGATGAGAATGTGAAAGTGGTTGCTCATCAGAGAATATGCCAATAGCCGTGCGTCCAGTTCCGCATTGGTTACAGCAAGGAAAGAAAGAGCGGCTTTCTTGTCTTCCGCTTCATAGAAAAGCAGGGCATCTACAAGGGGTTTACTGCAAACATGATAAATGGGGCCGTTAGAAGAGAAAAGCCTCTCCATTTCCCATTGATTCCGGCGTTTGACCGGTGCATTGAGTGTGTTGTTTTCCATGCACAATAATAAGTAAGAGAACACGGAATTGTTCAACCCCACTGCAACTATTTAAGTTTTTTATCAAAAAACGACCACTTTTTTTAATACTGTAAAGAAAAAATTGAAATCGTTAATATTTTTCTTAATAAAACTCATCCAGAAAAACGGCCCTAATCCTGGATGAACAGGGAAAAAGTGGCAATTCATCCAGGAAAACACCCTGATTCCTGGATGAACGTATGGAAAAAGGCGACTCGTCCAGGAAACAGGCTCGAATCCTGGATGAGTCATGGGGTTGGAGTATCCCGGCCGTTATGGCGTTGAGGGCCGATTGCCGATTAGTGGCCGGGGGCCGATGGGGCCGATTGCCGATTAGGAGCCGTGGCCGATGCCGCCGGTCAGGTGTTGGGGGCGTCGAGGCGGAGGGAGGGGTTGAGGCGGGAGGTGCGGCGGAAAAGGAGGGCCACAACCACCGAGGCGATGCACAGGGCGCTGAACATGAGTTCAACGGTGAAGGCGCCGATTTGGGCGGGGTTGGCCGAATCGCCGATGGCGGCAGGGCCCGAGGATGCGCTGAGGATTACCCCGGCGATCCATTTGAAACTCATAAGGCCCAGGTTCTGCACCCAGTAGATGAGGGCGAAGGTGGTGCCGAGCACTTTGTCGGGCACAATCTTGGGCACGCTGGGCCACAGGGCAGCGGGAACCAGAGAGTAGCCGAAGCCGAGGAAAGCCATGGCCAGGTAGCCCCAGAAGGGAACGCCCTGGGGGCCGAACGCCAGCAGCAGGTGTGCAACCAGCGCCAGCACCGAGCCCAGTATCATCCAGCGGGTGCCGTTGCCGCGCTTATCCACGAGTATGCCGAACAGCGGTGCGAAGATTACCGTGGAGAACGGCAGCATGGATACCATCCAGCCGGCGGCCGATGCGGGGATGTCGAAGCGGGGCACGAGTATGGCGCCCGCGAATTTCTTGAAAGCCACCACGCTGCTGTAGAACAGCACGCACAGAAGCCCCAGGAGCCAGAAGTTCTTGTTGCCAAGCACGCCCAGGACGTCCTTGAAGCGGAATCGATCATCAGTTTTCTCGACTCCGGCTTCGCCTTCGCTCGAAATGACAGGGGTTTTGTCATTTCGACCAAGCGAAGCGCGCGGAGAAATCTTGTCCGCGCGGGCATCCATCGCCACGAACACGGCCCAGAGCACCAGGCCAACCGCCATGAGGGCCATGCCCAGGAGGGCGGGGCGGGCGGTTTCAACGAGGGTGTAGAAGTGGCCGTCGGCGGCTGAGACGAGGCGGGGCGAAATCACCAGGGCGAAGGCGGTGCCCAGACGGGCGATCGACAGTTCCAGGCCCATGGCAAGCGCCATCGGCCCGCCCTTGAACCATTTTGCGATGGACCGCGTTACGGCCGTGCCCGCAATCTCGCTGCCAAGGCCGAAAACCATGCAGCCCACATAGGCAAGGCCCAGGGATGCGCTACCGCCATGAAGCAGTGCAAACAGCACCAGCCCTGCACCAAAAACCATCATTCCCACGAACAGGGAGCCCGTTACGCGAACGCCCCAGCGGTCCAGCAGGATGCCTCCCACCACAAGACCGCCGAAAACGCACAGTACGCTGTACCCGCTGGCGTAGAAGCCATAGCCCGCCGAGTCCCAGCCGAGCGCCAGGAGCGAGGGGTTCTCGAACAGGTACGAAATCGACGAGAACATGTCGTCGAAGAAGTACTGTGCGAACATGGGTACAACCAAACAGGCCAGCGCTATCCAAGCGGCCGGCCTGTAAGATTTCTGCATTGAAGATTGCATTACTTATCGGAGCATTCGTCCTTGGAAAGCTCTGCGGCAAGTTCTTCCGCATTCACCAGCTCGGGTGCTGCCTTGGGAGCCTCCTCCTTAATGTTCGGAAGTTCCAGGCCGTAACCCTTCTTCTTGTCTTCCACCTTGAGCAGCAGGCTGATGATGAAGGCTATGACGCCGAAGCTGGCGAAGATAATCATGGGAACGGTATATCCGCCGGTGGACTTCTCCACACTGCCGATCAGAAGGGGAACGCCCCAGAGGCCGATGTTCTGGACCCAGAAAATGAGGCAGTATGCGCTGCCCAGCACTTTCTCGTCGATAATCTTGGGAACCGAAGGCCAGAGTGATGCGGGTACCAGCGAGAAGCTAACGCCAAGAATGAGGATAAGCACCACTGCAAGGGCGGACGACTTCACCACTGGCAGCAGGAACGCAAAGCTCAGGTGGCACACGAACATAATGATGGAACCTACCAGAAGCATACTTGCTCCCTTGCCCTTCTTGTCCAGGAACAGGCCAAGGAACGGGGTGAGCACCATTGCCAGGATGGGGAACACGCTGAACAGGCGGGCTGCGAATTCAGGAGCCACGCCCAGAGTGACCTCAAAGTAGTTGGGGGCGAATTTCTGGAAGGGGAAGATGGCGCTGTAATACAGGACGCAAAGGATGGACACGATCCAGAACATCTTTGAGCGGAAAATGATACCAAGGTCCTTGATCTGGAATTCGTCGCTCTTGGAAGTATCGCTCTGGCCCACCTCGGCGAGCTGTTTGTCGAACTTGCGGTCCATGAACGTGAACGAGGTGAAGGTGATCAGGCCGATGCAGAGGAGCAGCGCGCCAACCAGTACCGGAGCGCCCACCGTGTCTACAGCGGTCTTTGAAATGGCGGGTGAGAGCCACATCGCGGCGAAAACGCCAAGGCGTGCGATACTCATCTCAACACCCATGGCCATAGCCATTTCCTTACCCTTGAACCACTTGGCGATGGCCTTGGACACGGTTGTGCCGCCCATTTCGCAGCCCATGCCGAAAATCATGAAGCCCAGGGTTGCCATCTTGGCGCTGGCGGGGAAGGAAGTCCACCAGCTGTTCATCCAGGAGCAGAATGCGGTTGCCTGGAACCATTCGCTTACGCCGATGTATTTGATGAAGGCGCCGCCCACCATAAGGGCCGCCGACAAAATACCGGTGAACCGTACCCCCATCTTGTCCAGGATGATTCCCGCGAAGATGAGGAAGAAGCAGAACACGTTGAGGAAGAACTCGCCGCCGGCGTAGATGCCGAAGGTTGCGCTGTCCCAGCCGCGAACGCTTTCAAGGGTGGATTTGAGGGGTGAGAGGATGTCTGCGAAAAGGTACGCGAAGAACATCATCAGGGCGATGAGAATCAGTGCAGCCCATCTAGCCGCGGCACTGTCGTTCATCAGTTTCTTGATCTTGTCTGCCATGTCTATTGATTTTTATCTTGTTCCGAATCGGGGCATAAAACGCACAAAATTAGTAAAAAATTCGTAACTTGCGGGCTCAAATGTACGAATTGCTGGAAAAAATATCGTCTCCGGAAGATGTCCGCCGCCTGTCGGTCAGGGAGTTGGAAACTCTTTGCGGGGAGATAAGGAGCTATATGGTGGAATGCTGCGCCACTAACCCGGGTCATCTCGGCTCGAGCCTTGGCGCCATTGAACTCATAGTTGCCCTGCATTACGTATACGACACTCCCAAGGATAAACTCGTGTTCGACGTGGGCCACCAGGCCTATGCCCACAAGATTATTACCGGAAGGCGGGAGCTCTTCCGCAAAAACCGCATGCGGGATGGCATAAGCGGCTTCCCCCGCATGTCGGAAAGCCCCTACGACGCATTCGGCGCCGGCCATTCTTCCACGTCGATATCGGCGGCCCTTGGCTTTGCGGAGGCCGCGAAACTCCTTGGCAACGCCAGCAAGGCGGTTGCGGTAATTGGCGACGGAGCCCTCACCGGAGGGGAGGCCTGGGAAGGCCTTAACAACGCCGGAGCCTCGAATGCCGATATCCTTGTAATCCTGAACGATAACAACTGCTCCATAGACCCCGCGCGCGGCGGTATGCACGACTATCTGCTGAAGGTCACCACCTCATCGACCTATAACCGTTTCAAGGGCAAGGTCTGGAATACCCTCGGAGAGGGAAAATTCAGGGACTGGGTGCAGAAGATGGTCACCGATACCAAGTCGAACCTGGTGCGTCACAGCGGCGGCGCCTTGTTCGAAGCCCTGGGCTTCCGTTATTTCGGCCCCGTGGACGGGAATGACGTAGAGGCGGTGGTTGAAACACTTAAGCGTCTGCGCGCGCTAGGCGGCCCGCGTATCCTGCATGTCATAACAAAGAAAGGTAAGGGCTACGCTCCTGCGGAGGCGGATCCCACAACCTGGCATGCCCCGGGCCGGTTCAACCCGGCAACGGGCGAGCGCATCAAATCGGTGTTCCCGGCAGATCGCTATCAGGACGTTTTCGGAGCAACCCTCATAGAGCTTGCGCAGATGGATTCCAAGGTGGTGGGCGTAACCCCCGCCATGGCTTCCGGTTGCGGCATGGTGCGTTTCGGCGAGCTGTTCCCGGAGCGTTTCTTCGACGTGGGCATTGAAGAGGAGCACGCCGTCACTTTCTCCGCCGGCCTTGCCGCTGGCGGGCTCAAGCCCTTCTGCAACATATACTCCTCTTTCTCGCAAAGGGCCTATGACCAGATTATCCACGACGTGGCCCTGCAGAACCTCCCCGTGGTCCTGTGCTTCGACCGGGCCGGCGTAGTAGGGGAGGACGGCGCAACCCATAACGGTGCCTTCGATCTTGCCGCATACCGCAGCATTCCCAACGCCATCATATCGGCCCCCAGAAATGAACTCGAACTGCGGCGCCTGATGTTCACCGGCCTATCCATCAAAGGCGGCCCATATATATTAAGGTATCCGCGCGGATGCGGGGAAGGGGTGGACTGGAAGAGTCCGGAGCCCGAAGCGCTCCCCATCGGCAAGGGAGAAAAACTCCTCGAAGGCAAGGGCGTTGCAGTGCTTGCCATCGGTCCCTGCGTGAACAGGGCGCTGGAGGCGGCAAAGCGTCACAAAACGGATTATTGGACGGCTCCCAGTGTTTATGACATGCGCTTCCTGAAGCCGCTCGATACGGATATCCTGGAAGAGGTTGCGGCCACCTGCCATTCCATCCTCACGGTGGAGGACGGCTGCCTCAAGGGCGGCCTGTACGGAGCGGTGAGCGAATACTTCGCGGGGCGCGGCAAACGTCCTGTTATTAAGGGCCTTGGCATACCGGATCAGTTTGTGGAGCAGGACCGTCAGGACGCCCAGAGGCGGGATGCCGGGCTGGACTCCGAATCCATTCTGGATCTTTTGAGGGAAATGATGAAAATTTCCTGAAAATTATTTGCCAATTCAAAAAAAATTTCTACCTTTGCAGTCCCTTTCGGCGAGGAAGGATCAAATGAGCTGCCGATATAGCTCAGTTGGCCAGAGCACGTGATTTGTAATCTCGGGGTCGTGGGTTCGAATCCCTCTATCGGCTCGAAAGGTATTTGAAATATTGAAAAACATGCCTGGGAGGTTCGCATAGTGGCAATTGCGGCGGACTGTAAATCCGCTCCCTCAGGGTTCGGTGGTTCGAGTCCACCACCTCCCACCAAGCACCCGAAAGGGTAAGCAAGCGGAAGTAGCTCAGTTGGTAGAGCATCAGCCTTCCAAGCTGAGGGTCGCGAGTTCGAACC
>JAEEGH010001144.1_pt1 | contig 78654 bp, 61 predicted proteins | sample 9134181 | NCBI WGS metagenome assembly JAEEGH01 (sample SAMN16246544, study PRJNA631951) | gut metagenome | biome: gut microbiome; feature: rumen; material: DP-attached | host: Bos | place: Iran: Karaj | collected 2018-10 | reverse complement strand
TTGTATATCGGCGGCTCTCAAAAAAAATCAAGATTTTTTTAAAAAATTTGAGCCACTTTTAGTTGCGCGGAAGTCTTTTAAGATGAGTGATGAAAAACGAAATGTTTTTTCACCCAAACGGCACAGTAGAAAATTGGTATTCAATATGAAAGAGGGAAAACACATGTTAAAGAACAAAAGAGTGGTTAAGGCATTGACTATCGGATTAGCAACAGTTCTTGCTACACCTTCAATGACAGCATTCGCAGCAGCACCCGGCGAAGTTGAGCCTCAGGCTGCAGACGATACTGTAGCGGCTGTAGCAGTTGACGCTTCAGCGGTTACTGAAGTTGCTCCCGTAGAAGTAAAGAGCGATAACAGGGATGAAATCGACACTGCAATCAAAGAAACAAAAGAAGCTTTAGAAGCTGAGAAGAAAGCTAATGATGCAGCTGATGATGCAGTAAAGAATGGTTTGCCTCAGGCAGGTGTTGTTTCATTACTTGAAGATAATGATGTCAATGTAGTTACCGGAGCTAGATTCGAAGGATGGAATTTAGTACTTAAAACGGAAGATGTTGATGATTCTGCTTCAGAGAACGATCAGCTTGTGGATGATGCACTCAGTGATGCTGCTAAGGCTCTTGATGATGGTAAAGAGGAGCTTGAAGATAAACTTGAAGAGTTTAACGATAAGGCAAAAGAATCATTGGGTGACAGCAAAGAAGCTGTAACTGATGCTTATAGAGCAGCTGGTGAACTTCTTAAGGTAGATGATGCTAAAAAGGCTGCTGATACGGCTACAAATTCTGGCGCAGCGCAGGCACAGGCTGATGTGGCAAAGGAAGCTAGTGAAAACGCTGCAGCTTTTGCTAATAAAGCTGAAACAAATGCCAGTGATGCATATGATGAATTCTTGGCTGCAAAGAAGAACTATGAGGATGCCGAATCAATTGCTAAAGCAGCAAACGAAGCAGCTGATAAGGCTATAAAAGAAGGCCGCGCTGATGCAGAAGAGGCTGTTACCTATGCTAAGGCTGCAGAGTTTACAGCAATTGGCCTTAAGAATGAGATGGAAGCTGCAAAGAAAGTAGCTGAGGGAACTCAGGCTTATTATGAGGGAGAACTTAAAAAGGTTGAAGATAACCTTAAGGCTCTTGGAGATGCAAAGGTACAGCTTGATAAAGACCATGAATACGCTCAGGGCCAGTATAATAAAGAAAAAGCCTTATTAGACGAGATGGCCGGAGCTCTCAAGGATGCTCAGGATGCTTACAACGGGACAATTTCCGATTGGGATGTTATTGCGGAGACATGGAAGATACAGGGTCTTGAAGGTGCTCTTGCCAGGGCAAGAGCAGCTCTTGCTAAGGCTGGATATGATCAGTGGCAGGCTGATAAAAAGGTTGAGCAGCTTGAACTTAGCCAGGAATTAAAGGACGCATATGGACTTATCGAAAAGGCTTATGCACAGGCTCTTGAAGAAGCAAACAAAAATGCTGAAGAAGGCAAGAAAGTAGGCCTTGAAGAAGTTGTTTCCGATAATGTTACTGTTATTTCCGGTAAGATTAGCGATCTCAAGGATGCTTATGGTGAGAACATAGGCGATATTCAGAAAACTCTTCTTAGTTCAACTGCATCTGATGATGAAAAGGAAGCAGCTGTTGTTTCTCTTATAGATAATATTTCTAAGGCATCAGGAGCAGAGAAGTACGAAACAGAAGATTATGAAGGAAAGAAATATAGTTTATATAAGGTGAAAGATGGAGAAAACTTCAAATTCTACACATGTGAAGTCGTTGACGGAAAAATAGTTGTAGCTGAAGTGACGGAGCAGATTCATGAAATCACCTATGACAAGATTGCCAAGCTCATAGATATTGATGATACAAATACTAATCTGACTAAGGAACAGCTTGACGAACTTATCAATGCAGGACTTGAGACAGGCACATTCTATTATGACTCAGAAACACAAACTGTTTCAACTGATAAGGTTTCTGGTTATAATGTTTCCTACACTGAAACGATTAAGAGAAAAAGCAATACGAATTACGATGTTGTAGGCCAGAAGGGTACTGTTTCATTAAAATTCCAGTATACTGATGGTTGGTACACGTATGAGGACGTATTCAAATTCAATGTAGAGTATACTCAAGGGATAGATGATGAAGCCTGGACCTTTACAACATATGATGATAATACACACTATTACCTTACTTACCAAAACCTTTTAATTTTCTTCAATCAGTATTATGGCCCGTATGGGTATAGCGTTAGAAAGATAAATGGCGCAAATTCAACGGCTGATGTTTTGAAAGCTATTAATCTTATAGTTAATCAGAAGGTTGAAAATGTATCTGCTAATAAACTTAACAAGTATAAGAATAAAGACAATTATTCTGCAACACCGATTTATGAGGAAAAGGAGGTAACAGTTTACAATCTTGTCAAGAATGTCACAAGCAAGACAGGCACAGATAAAGATGCGCTCATTGCTGAAGTCGAAGCATTAGGTCGCACAGTTCTTCATATAGACACAATGGAAGTGACCGAGAATGTTGAAACTCCAACTCAGGTTATTGACACTGAGAATCCCAATTATCTTATGTGGACAGTTGGTCCAGGTAGAGATGCTTATGAAAATGGGAAATTAAAATATGCATACAAAGTATATTCTACCATGGGTAAGGAATATTCTTATGATCCTAAAGCTGAAGATGATGATAACACTCTTAAATGGGATGCACGCATTAAAAGATGGAAGGTCAAAATAAATGGAGAATGGACCAATATTTATTTAGCACCATACTTTGGTACGCAAAACGAGTATAACCATCGTATTGAAGAATATAGCAAACAGACTACCGCAACTGTTTCAGTGCCTACCAAAGTAACAAAGTACATAGCTTATTACCAAGATTCCACGGAAGTTGATGATCTTGATAAACCTCATGTTAGCTATGAATATGCTGTCAACCAAGGAGCGACTATTGATAACTTAGCTGATTTAAATGACAACCTTGATACAGTTAAGGGATACCTTAAAAAAGTCCAAGAATACAACAAGGCACAGGCTGACTATGATGCAGCTGTTAAGGCAGCGAAAGAGGCTAAGGATAAATATGACGCTGCAAAGGCTGAAAAGGATCGCTTAAAGGGTGAAGTTAAAAAGGCTAAAGATAATCTTGATGCCGCAATCAAGGATAAAGCGGAGAAATATTGGGCCCTTGAACGAGCAAAGGCTGCATATAATTGGCAGAGTTATAAGACAGACGGGGCAGAAGCCGCTCTTAAAGATATTGAGTGGAAGCTTAGAACCAATGCATGGTTTACTAGACTTAACGAGATAGCAAAGACACAGCTTGAGAAAGATATTGACGATGCGAAGAAGAGCGTGACTGCTTGGACGAAGAAGGCAGAAATTGCTAAGGAGCTTGCCGACAAAGCTACAAAGGCAAGAGTTGAAGCTGAAGAGGCAAGAGATGCTTATAACAAGATCGGCAAGTCCAATCTTGGTGATGCAGCACTTGCACAGGCAAAGGCTCGCCTTGATCAGGCGGAGGCAGCAGCCTTAGTAGCAAAGACTGCAGCTGAACAGGCTCGTAAGGACGCTGATGAGGCAGCTTCTGAGTATCAGCAGATTCTCACTAGAGTTCAGGCTCTTATCGATGCTGAGAACGCAGCAGCTGGCGCTGGCGCTGGCGAAGGAGAAGGTGCAGGCGCAGGCGCAGGTGAGACAACAACAGGTGGTGCAGTTGTTCTTGCAACAATTCCCACAGGTGAAGAAGTTCCCGGAGCACCCGCAGCTCCCGTAGCAGGTGGCGCAGGCGTAGCAGCTAACGCAGCTCCCGCAGCAGCAGAGGCAACAACAGTAGATATCGCTCCTCAGAATTCAGCTCTTGCAGCAACTGTTCCTGAAGACAATAAGTCAGATGACGGACTTGCAACAATCCTTCCTCAGGGACCCGCTCTTGCAGCTGACATCGCTGATACCGAGCACCTTACTTGGTGGTGGTTGCTTGTAGTAGCAGTACTCGGTGGTACCGGATACGCTATGTACAAGAAGTTCCAGACCAAGAAAGAGGAGAAAGTTACAAAGTAATTAAATCTTCAAAATAACTGTACCGGGCATTGAATAAATGCCCGGTACTTTTTTGAACAAAAAAAGAAGACTGTAATCAGTCTTCCTTTTTACCTAATGTTGAATCAATGAGCTTCATGAGCTCCAATGCACTTCTGAAGTTTTCCTTCTTTTTTCCTTCGACCCAGGTTATTGTTCCTTGCCAAGTGTAGTTTTCCTGACTCTTGACTTCGATGACAAAACTGTTGCCGATGTCTTTTTCCCTTATTGTGTTAGTCATTATTTATCTCCTCCATCTGCTACATAATAATCGTTAACGGTCACATATAAGTCACATGGATGTAGTTTTATAAACCACATGTTGAGAAAATATGCGATTTTACCCGTAACAATATATATATCGGATTATACAAAAAAAACTTTACACTATACAAGATATAGTATATAATTTTTTTAAATAAAAAGTTCCTTTAAGAACGGTACAGAGATGCCGGCAAGGTTCAACATATAGGATTCCCGGGGATTAGTCCGGGCTTAGAATGTTAATTTGCCGCGCATAGTCGCGGTATTTTTTTTGGAGAAACAGATGTCAGCACAGTATAAAGCAACCCTGCTTGATGATGCAGCGGTGGGACGAGCACTCAAGAGAATAGCCCATGAGATACTGGAGAAGAATGCCGGCAGTGACAATATTTGTCTTGTGGGAATAAAGAGAAGAGGAATTCCCATCTCAAAGATTATCGCCGCCAATATAAAGGAAATCGAAGGCACCGAGGTTCCGGTGGGAAGCATTGACATCACCTATTACAGAGATGACATGCAGCATGACTCAGCTGAACCGGTAATCCATGAGTCACAGATTTCTTTTGATATAAATGATAAGACAGTAATTCTTGTGGATGATGTGCTTTACACCGGAAGAACCGCCAGAGCAGCCATGGAGGGGATCATGGCACATGGACGTCCGGCAGCAATTCAGCTGGCAGTGCTTATAGACAGAGGCCACAGAGAACTTCCTATAAGAGGAGACTACGTTGGTAAGAACGTTCCGACGGCCAAGTCAGAGCACATTTCAGTAAAACTTCCGCCATTTGAGGATGTAACGGCGGTTGAACTGTTTGGTTAAGAGGGCTAGACCCATTAACATAAGAACCATGGTTCGAAAATCCTCCGGATTTCCGAACTTGACGGCATTCGCCGTATGAATCCGAAGATAAATACTCTTACGAAAGCGAGCTTTCGACGAGCATTTATCTACGCATTCACATGGTTCAAAACATAACAATATTAATTTGCACCCGTGTGTGCAGAATATGTAGGAGGAAAGTGTATGAAAATGATTTTTAATGTCGAAGACAAACCGAAATTCAGTCAGACCCTTGTGTTTGCGTTCCAGCAGCTTTTGGCAATCATGGCCGCTACAATCGCTGTTCCCGTAATCACAAACTCAGCTGCAGGCTCAAACATGTCAATTGCCGCAGCACTCTTTGGCGCAGGTGTAGGAACATTCGTATATGTTCTCTTCACAAAAGCTAAAAGCCCTGTTTTCTTAGGATCTTCATTTGCATTTCTCGGCTCAATGGCAGCTGCTTTTGCCGGAGCTGTTTCTATGGAAGTGGGTTACGCAGGACTTATCATCGGTGCTATCATGGCCGGTCTTGTATATGTAGTTATTTCCCTTATTGTTAAATTTGCAGGAGTTCTTTGGATTAACAAGCTCATGCCCGCAGTAGTTATCGGACCTACAGTTGCTATCATCGGTCTTTCACTTGCCGGCAGTGCAGTAGGCGACCTTCAGAAGTCAAACGTAGAAGGCGGCAGCACACTTATTGCAATCCTTTGCGGTATCGTAACACTCCTTGTAGTTACCATCTGCTCAACCTTTGGTAAGAAGATGGCTAAGTTAATCCCATTCATCATCGGTATCCTTGCAGGTTATGCACTTGCAGCAATCTTTACAGCAATCGGAGCTGCCACAGGAAATACAGCTCTTATGATTGTTGACTTTAGCCCCATTAAGGCTCTTGCAGCAGACGGTGTTACACTTTCAACCTTCGTAGCACTTCCCAGATTCACATTTGTTGAAGCAATCTCCGGATTATCCAAGGTTGACGGAGCTTACATTGGAACATTGTTTGCAGCATATGTACCTGTTGCTTTCGTAGTATTTGCTGAACACGTAGCAGACCACAAGAACATTTCTTCAATCATTGAGAAAGACCTCTTAACTGAGCCCGGTCTTAACAGAACACTTCTTGGTGATGGTGTTGGTTCAATGGTGGGAGCATTCTTCGGTGGATGTCCCAACACAACATACGGCGAGTCAATCGCTTGCGTAGCTATCACAAGAAACGCATCAGTAGTTACAATCATGACAACAGCTGCTCTTGCAATCGTTGTTTCATTCCTTAACCCCGTAATCGCTTTCTTAAGCTCCATTCCTTCATGTGTAATGGGCGGTGTCTGCATGACCCTTTACGGATTCATCGCAGTAAGCGGACTTAAGATGCTTCAGGGCGTTAACCTTGGAGACAACAAGAACCTCTTTGTTGTATCTTCAATCCTTATCTCAGGTATCGGCGGACTTGCTCTTCACTTCGGAAACGTAACAATCACTTCCGTAGCAACAGCACTTATCCTTGGTATCATCGTTAACAAGATTCTTTCAATCAAGAAGGATGATAAGGCATCTGATGATGCAAACAAGAAGACCGCTTAAGAGAATAACCGGTATTTATTTAGAGTTGTTATAAGGGAGAGGCTTTGGCCTCTCCCTTTTTGCGGAAAAAGCAACGAAATTGAACATAAATCCTTTCGAAATGTTAAGTTTGATTGGTGGACTAACCTTTGCCACGGGAATAATATGATGTTAAAATAAATTGCAAAGGTGGGATAAGTATGAGAAAACACTATTTGGACAACATTCGTTGGATTACGGTTGTCATTGTTGTTATTTATCACGTTTTTTTTATGTACAATGCCGAGGGAATATCCGGAGGATTACAGAAGATTACCAATCTGGAAGTGCAGTATTACGATGCCTTCATGTACCTGGTATATCCCTGGTTCATGCCTGTTCTTTTCCTGATTTCGGGAATCGGATCAAGGCTTTATCTGGACTCTCACACGGATAAAGAGTTCATGAAATCAAGAACCTTAAAACTTTTGGTTCCTTCAACAATAGGTCTTTTTTTCTTCCAGTTCATACAAGGATATGTGAGCATGTCTCTTGGTGGAGGAATTGAAGGGCTGGCAGCTGCAGGAGTTCCGGCACCTCTTATATTCCTTATTATGGTTGCCGCGGGAAGCGGTGTGCTTTGGTTCGTGCATCTTTTATGGATATACTGCGTAGTACTTCTTTTGATAAGGAAAATAGAAAAAGGAAGGCTCCTTAAGGCGGGAGCAAAAACTCCGATTTGGATTTTAATTCCTTTATTTTTCCTTGTGTGGGGCGGAGCGCAGATTCTTAATACGCCTATAGTTCCTGTATACAGGATCGCATTCTACTTTGTGTTCTTTATGCTGGGATATTACGTTTTTTCCAATGAAGAGGTTATGGAAAGACTTAAGAAGATAGCGGTGCCTTTGATAGTAATAGCAGTGGGCTTGTGCGTTGCATTTACTATTTTGTACTTTGGCCAAAACTATGCGGATAAGCCGGTTAACAGAGGAATCATCTATAGCCTGAGCGCTTATATCGGCTCTCTTGCAATGCTATCGGGAATGGCTCGCTTCGGAGATTTCTCAACTCCTTTCACGGAGTGGATGACAAAGCACAGCTTCGGACTTTATGTGTTCCACTATCTGGGTATCTCAACCGTAGCGCTTTTAGTTGCGAAACCTAAGTTTTTGCCTGCACCTTTATGTTATGTACTTAGCCTTATTGCGGGCTTTGCTTTCGGATATGGCCTCTATGCAATCATTTCAAGAATCCCCTTCTTCAGATGGGCAGTTCTTGGAATCAAGAAGAAAAAGGAGAAATAAATGTTCAAAGACAATCTGGTCCAAACAAGAAAATTATTGGGGTTGACCCAGGAAGATATCGCTGATAAACTGGGCGTAACCAGACAGTCAGTAGCCAAGTGGGAGTCCGGAGAATCCGTTCCGGACCTCGACAAATGTAAACAGCTTGCAGATATTTTCGGCGTTTCACTGGATGATCTGGCCAATTATGAGCCTGAGGATAATCTGGGGGTGGCAGTTCCTCCCAAGGGAAAGCATCTGTTTGGCCTGGTTACTGTGGGCGAGAAGGGCCAGATTGTTATTCCTGCCAAGGCGAGAAAGATTTTTGAAATAAATCCCGGGGACCAGATTGTGGTACTTGGAGATGAAGGCCAGGGTATAGCTCTGGTAAAAACCGAAAACTTCTTATCTCTTGCAAATATGGTAAGTAGGTTAAAAAAATAAAAATAAGCTCTTGACAGTTTATCGGTTTAAAGTGTAAAATCATTAAAGTAGATTTGTGATGTGGAGACAGACATGAGTATAAGTTCAATCCTTTCACAACTTAACAGCGTATTCTTTTACTTTACCCAGGCTTGCTTTTTTGCAGGCTTTTTTGGCTTTTACTTTTATTATTATCGTAATCGTTCAATAAGGGTTAAGGAATAGACGCTGAGAAATATAACCAAGATAAATTAAGGCGCTATCCTGAAAGGTTGGCGCCTTTTGTTATGCCGGGTGTAAGCACTTTTAAGGATAGCTCAAAAGAAAAGGAGATTAATTATGAGTGAATTGAAAGTGGCTTACAGCGGAATTGAAGGTTCCTTCGCAAGCATTGCGTCGGGAAAGATTTATCCCAATGAACAGTTTATAAGCTGCAAATCCTTCGACGAGGCATATGCAAAGGTGGAGAACGGCGAATGCGATGTGGCGGTTTTGCCCATAGAGAACAGCTTTGTCGGTGAAGTTGGTCAGGTAATGGACCTTATTTATGGAGGTTCCCTGGAATTCGATAATGTATATGAGTTATCCATTTCGCATTGCCTTCTTGGAACCAAGAACACCAAGCTTGAGAACATCAGAACAGTTCTCAGTCATCCTCAGGCTCTTGAGCAGTGCCATGAGTTCATTGAGGAACATGGCTTCAGAACCGTTCCTTATGAGAATACAGCCAGGGCAGCTAGACAGGTTTCCTTCGGAGGCGACCCTGAGGTGGGCGCCATAGCCAGCAAAGAAACTGCTGACTTATATGGGCTTAAAGTTCTTGCTACGGATGTCAATCAGAGCGCAAACAATGTGACAAGATTTGCCGTGCTTTCAAAGAACCCCAAGAAGAAAGAGGACCCCGAGTGCACATCTGTAATGATGTTCACAGTAAAGAATGAGGCCGGAGGACTTGCGAAAGCTATTTCCAAAATCGGTGAGCACGGCTTCAACATGAGAGTCATAAGAAGCAGACCTGAGAAGAAAACCAACTGGACTTATTACTTCTACGTAGAGGTGGAAGGAGATCTTGAGTCAGCCAAGGGCAAAGAAATGCTTGAGGACTTAAAAAAACAGTGCCAGTTTGTTAAAATAGTAGGCAGATACGAACCCGGTATTAAGATTTGAGGTAGAAATGAACGTAATCAATGTAATTACTCAAACAGGAAATTATGATATTGATTTAGGAAGCGGGTTGCTTAAGAACGTTGGTGAGCTTCTTAAGCTAAACAGAAAGGTTCTTATCGTCACTGATGACGGAGTTCCCAAGGAGTATTCCGAAGCTGTGGCCAAGGCTTCAAAGGAGCCGGTAACTCTGGTGCTTAAACAGGGAGAAGAGAGCAAAAACCTGGATAATCTCATGAAACTTGAGAAGGCCATGCTTGATGCCGGCTTTACAAGAGGAGATTGTGTGGTGGCAGTCGGAGGAGGCGTTATCGGAGATCTGTCCGGATTCGCGGCTTCCATATATATGAGAGGAATCGATTTTTACAATATTCCCACGACCCTCCTTTCCCAGGTGGATTCATCCATCGGAGGGAAGACAGCCATTGATTTCGAGGGAGTTAAGAACATCATTGGAGCGTTTTATCCGCCCACTAAGGTCATAATCGATACAGATACCCTTAAGACCCTTTCAAAGCGCCAGATATCAAACGGCATGGCGGAAGTGGTGAAGATGGCGGCAACCTTTGACGAGACCTTCTTTTCGGACATTGAGGATAACTGCGATACAGAAGATTTTACCAATATAATATACAAGGCCATTAAGATAAAGAAGCGCGTGGTGGAGGAGGACGAGAAGGAAAGCGGATTGAGAAGAGTCCTTAACTTCGGCCACACCTTAGGCCACGGCATTGAGTCATCCCTTATGGGTGAGCTTCTTCACGGAGAGTGCGTGGGCCTTGGAATGCTTTGCATGTGTGAAGGGGAAGTTGCCGAAAGGCTTGAGGCACTGTTGATTAAACTTAATCTTCCCGTGAAAGCAAAGTTTGACGAAGAGGAAGCCATGAAGGCGGTTCTTCATGACAAGAAGGCAAACGGTGATACAATTAAATGTGTCTATGTCAAGAGGCTTGGAACATTTGAAATCAGAGAAATGGACGCCGCTGAACTTACAGAGAGAATAAAAGCGGTGGAGGCATAGAAAGGATTTCCATGAAAAACACCTTTGGAAACAGCTTACAGATAACTCTTTTCGGAGAAAGCCACGGCCCCTACATCGGCGCAGTTCTCGACGGACTTGCACCGGGGCTTACGGTGGATGAGAATTACATAAGAGAGCTTCTATCAAAAAGAAGACCCTCAGGTGTTATTTCCACAGCACGTGTGGAGCCTGACGAGTTTCAGATTGTAAGCGGCTGTTTTAACGGAAGAACCACAGGAACACCTTTAACCATCCTGATTCCAAACGTGGCTAAAAGAAGTTCCGACTACGAGAAAGCAGAGCGCATAGCAAGACCCGGACATGCAGATTACACCGCAAGTGTTAAGTATCACGGATATGAGGATTTCAGAGGAGGCGGACACTTCAGCGGAAGAATAACTGCGGCATTGGTTGCTGCGGGAGCTGTGGTTTTGCCTGCTTTAAAGAAAAAAGGCATCGAGATTAACTGCGACATTAAGTCTGTGGCCGGAGTTACAGGTTCCTGGGAAGAAATGGAAGATGTAATAAAGGCGGCAGCGGCTGAAGGCAACAGCGTAGGCGGTGTTATTGAGACAGTTATAAAGGGAATGCCTGCGGGAGTGGGAGAGCCCTGGTTTGACTCGGTTGAAAGCATTCTTGCCCATGCGATGTACAGTATCCCTGCGGTTAAGGGAGTGCAGTTTGGCATAGGCTTTGAGGGCACGACATTAAAGGGAAGTGAGTACAATGATTCCCTCAGAAACGAGGACGGAAAGATTGTTACCACCACAAACAATAACGGTGGAATAAACGGCGGTATCACCAACGGAATGCCCATTGTCTTTTCGCTGGCAATAAAGCCTACACCGTCTGTTTATGTTAAGCAGGAAAGTATTGATTTAAAGAGCGGAGAGAACAGAGAACTTCAGATAGAAGGACGTCATGATCCCGCCATTATACATAGAGCAAGAGTGGTTGTTGAAGCCATGAGCGCCATCGTCATGTACGATTTACTGGCGTCAAGATTCGGCACCGACTACTTTTATGAGGATTAATTATGAAGTGGGTTAACAAATCAAATGTCCTTATTGTGGGACTTGGCCTCATGGGCGGAAGTTACGCCAAGGCCATTAAAAGAATCGGCCACCATGTTCTGGCCATCGATAAGGATAAGGAAGCCATAGAATATGGACTGGAAAACGGAATAATTGATGAGGGGGCGTCCTTTGATGACCCGGAGCTGATTAAAAAAGCTGACTGCATCATCATTGCCCTTTATCCATCCATAGTGGTTAAGTGGATTTCGGAGAACAAGGGATTTTTCAAAAAAGGAATAAAGATTACCGATGTAATGGGAGTCAAGAGTTCCTTCCTTTATAAGGTTCAGGAGGAACTGGCGGATACCGATGTTGAATATATTTCGGCCCATCCCATGGCAGGAAGAGAAGTCTGGGGCGTTAAGAATGCCTCTGACAAGATTTTCAGGGATGCCAATTACATCGTTGTACCCACCGACAAAAATACAGAGGACGGCATCATGTGGTGTGAGAATCTGGGGAGAGTCCTTGGTTTTTACCGGGTATCAATTCTAAGCCCCGAGGAACATGATGACATGATAGCTTATGTATCCCAGCTTACTCACTGCATAGCGGTGTCTCTTATGACCTGCGAGGATTCGGTGAAGGCTAAGGATTACACGGGGGATTCCTTCAGGGATCTGACCCGAATCGCCAACATAAACGGCCAGATGTGGAGCGAGCTTTTCCTTCTTAACAAGGACGCCCTGCTTTCTCAGATTGACAAGTTTATGAGTGAGATGGGTGAAATAAGAAGCATGATTGAAAAGGATGATCGAGAAGGTCTTAAAGATAAGATGAGACTCTCCACACAGAGGAGATCACAGTTCAATAAGGAGTAGAGAAATGAACGTAGAATTCGAGAAAAAACTGGCACTTCCCATAGAGGTTAAGGAGATTTACCCGGTTACGGGACAGATGGACAAGGTTGTCAGCGAAAAGAGAGCCGGACTTGAGGCGATTCTTTCCGGAAGAGATGACAAGCTTTTGCTTATAATCGGGCCCTGTTCCGCGGACAGAGAGGACAGTGTAATCGACTATATTTCAAGACTTTGTCCCATTCAGGAGAAGGTTAAAGACAAGATTTTCATTATCCCGAGAATTTATACCAACAAACCCCGTACAACAGGGGACGGATACAAGGGAATTCTTCATCAGCCCAATCCCAATGAGAAGCCCGATCTTTTCAAGGGAATCATTGCCACAAGACACATGCATATGAAGGCTATAGAAGAGACCGGTTTTGCCTGTGCGGATGAGATGCTTTATCCCGAGAATGACCAGTATCTGGATGACTTGCTTGCCTACGTTGCAGTAGGTGCAAGAAGTGTTGAGAACCAGCAGCACCGTCTTACAGCCAGCGGACTTGCAACACCTGTCGGAATGAAGAATCCCACCTCGGGCGATTACTCCGTAATGCTTAACGGCATACTTGCTGCCCAGCATTCCCACACCTTTATTTACAGAGGCTGGGAGGTTCACTCATCAGGCAACCCTTACGCACACGCTATTATCAGAGGGTACACAAATAAGCACGGCGAGTCACAGCCCAACTACCACTACGAAGAGCTGGCAAGACTTTATGAGCTTTACACTGCCAAGGGGTTAAAGAATCCCGCAGTAATAGTTGATACCAACCATGCAAACTCAGGAAAGAATCCCTTCGAGCAGCCCAGAATCATAAAGGATGTTCTCAATTCAATGAAGAATAACAAGGACATTGCAGGACTTGTTAAGGGCTTCATGGTTGAGAGCTACATCGAGGACGGATGCCAGGAGGTTGGCGGTTCAGTTTACGGCAAGTCAATTACAGACCCTTGCCTTGGAATTGAGAAGACCGAGAAGCTTATATATGAGATAGCAGATTTACTGTAAAGATTTTGATGAAAAGAAAAAGCCGATTGCGAATGCAATCGGCTTTATTTTTTGCCTTTTATTCAACTTTGGGAAGCTTTGCGAGAGACTCGGCAAGCTCTGCATCTGTGGGGATGTAATCCTCCATGATGCCGTCGTGGAACTTCTCGTAAGCCACTAGATCAAAGTAACCTGTACCGGTGAGGCCGAAGACGATGGTCTTTTCTTCGCCGGTTTCTTTGCACTTAAGGGCTTCATCGATGGCAGCCTTAATAGCGTGTGAACTTTCGGGAGCGGGGAGGATACCCTCAACTCTTGCGAAGGTTTCGGCAGCTTCAAATACTTCTGTCTGCTTAACGCTTCTTGCTTCCATAAGTCCGTCATCGTAAAGCTGTGAAAGAGTTGTGCTCATGCCGTGGTAGCGAAGACCGCCTGCGTGGTTGGGAGCGGGAATGAAATCACTTCCGAGGGTGTACATCTTGGAAAGAGGACAAACCATTCCGGTATCGCAGAAGTCGTAAGCATATTTACCTCTTGTGAAGCTGGGGCATGATGCGGGCTCGATTGCGATAATCTGATAATCAGCTTCGCCTCTTAACTTCTCTCCCATGAAAGGAGCAATAAGTCCGCCAAGGTTTGAACCGCCGCCTGCACATCCGATGATGACATCAGGCTTGATTCCGTATTTATCAAGAGCAGCCTTTGTTTCAAGACCGATAACTGACTGATGAAGGAGTACCTGGTTTAATACGCTTCCCAGAACGTATCTGTAACCGGGAGTGCTTGTTGCAACCTCAACTGCCTCAGAGATGGCACAGCCAAGGCTTCCGGTTGTTCCGGGGTGAGCTGCAAGGATTTTTCTTCCTACGTTTGTTGTTTCAGAGGGTGAAGGAGTAACGGATGCACCATAGGTTCTCATAACTTCACGTCTGAAGGGCTTCTGCTCATATGAAACCTTAACCATGTATACTTTACAGTCAAGCTCAAAATATGAGCATGCCATGGAGAGAGCGGTTCCCCACTGGCCGGCACCTGTCTCTGTTGTTACACCCTTAAGGCCCTGCTTCTTGGCATAGTAAGCCTGAGCGATTGCTGAGTTTAACTTGTGGCTTCCGGATGTGTTGTTACCCTCGAATTTATAGTAAATCTTGGCGGGTGTGCCAAGCTTCTTCTCCAGGCAGTAAGCTCTTACAAGAGGAGAGGGACGATACATCTTATAGAAGTTTCTGATCTCCTCGGGAATCTCAAAGTATGCTGTTTTATCGTCAAGTTCCTGCTTAACAAGTTCTTCACAGAAAACGCCGGATAATTCCTCTGCCGTCATGGGCTTAAGTGTTCCGGGATTGAGAAGAGGAGCAGGCTTGTTCTTCATATCGGCACGCATGTTGTACCATGCCTTGGGCATCTCTTCTTCGGTTAAATAGATTTTGTAGGGGATTTCTTTAGACATTTTTACTCTCCTTTATTGCTTTACCAATTTATTACATGAAAGCGTCGTATAGGACTACTATAATACATATCCGACAAAAAATAAATAGAAAATATGCAAAAAATGCATGGTAATGCACAGTCGCAGAAGGTACAATAGTATGTAGAAAGCCTATGTGCAGTTTGGGGACAGGCCCATTTTGCACCGTGCAAAATGGGCCTGTCCCCAAACTGCACATAAAGAATAAATGGGGGTAAGAATATGAAGTATTATGTTGATGCTACGGCAAGATGTGACGGCGACGGTTCTGAAGCAAGACCTTTTAAGAGAATAAATGAGGCTGCAAAGATAGCTGTTGCTGGCGATGAAGTATTGGTTAAACCGGGTCTTTACAGAGAGTATGTAAATCCCGTTAACGGCGGCACGAAGGAAAACAGAATCATCTATAAATCTGTGGAGCCTTTGGGTGCTGTGATTTCCGGTGCCGAAGAGGTGAAGAACTGGAAGAAGTACAAGGGTGACGTATGGGTTACAAGAGTAGATAACGGCGTATTTAATGGATACAATCCCTATACGACTTTAGTTTACGGCGACTGGTATTTCGCAAAGACAGAAAGACACACAGGCTGTGTTTATTTAAATGACAAGGCTTTATACGAGGCAACTTCTCTTGAAGACTGCTTAAAGCCGGAAGTTTACACCCCTTCATGGGAGCAGGAATGGACCAAGTATAAATGGTTCGCCCTTCAGGAAGGAAATGAGACTGTAATCTATGCCAACTTCCAGGGCAAGGATCCCAGAAAAGAGAAGGTGGAGATTAACGTAAGAAGAGAGTGCTTCATGCCTGAAAAGGAGCACGTAAACTTCATTACCTTCAGCGGCTTCTTTGTAGAGAAGGCTGCAACCACATGGGCACCTCCGGCTGCTTATCAGGATGGTATGGTGGGTCCTCACTGGGCCTATGGCTGGATCATCGAGGATTGTGAGATTGTGAACAGCAAGTGCTGCGGAATCTCCTTAGGTAAGTATTACGATCCCGAAAACGACCATTATTTCACCAACCATCACATCAAGGGCCCCACACAGATGGAGAGAGATGCGGTTTGCCGAGGCCAGTACCACGGCTGGATTAAGGGCAAAATCGGCAATCACATAATCAGAAGATGTAACATTCATCATTGCCAGCAGACAGGTATTGTTGGAAGAATGGGCTGCGTTTTCTCAACTATTGAGGACAACCACATTCATCACATCAACAACATGATGGAGCTTGGAGGCGCTGAGATTTCAGGCATTAAGCTTCATGCGGCAATCGATGTATTAATCAGAAGAAACCATATCCACAACTGTACAATGGGTATCTGGCTTGACTGGGAAGCACAGGGAGCAAGGGTTACACAGAACCTGCTCCACGACAACGATATGCCCAAAGGCAGCACCAAGCTTGAGGGCGGAATGGAAAGCCAGGATATTTTCGTGGAGGTTGGACACGGCCCCACATTGATTGATAACAACATCCTTCTTTCCCGCTACGGATTAAGAGTTGCCACTGAGGGACTTGGAATCATTCACAACCTGATTCTCGGCTCATTCACAGCGGTGGGCGATGGCGTAGACAGCGTTATCGATGGTAAAAGCCAACGTCGCTACACACCTTATCACATGCGCCACAGAACAGAAGTTATGGGATTCAACACCATTCTTCACGGTGACAACAGAATATACAACAACATCTTTGTCCAGTATTATCCCGTTGATAACAAGGAGCATAAGGGCTCACCCTACCACCAGGTTGTGGGCACTCATGTATGGGACGAGTATCCTACTTATGACGAGTGGATTAAGCGTTTTGACATGGATGTGGAGAAGCCTGATATGATGAAGCTGGCTTCCGGCCACTTCGATCACCTTCCTGTATGGTCAGAGGGCAACGTTTACTTAAACGGCGCCAAGGCCTGGAAGAAGGAGAAGAATAAACTGGTGGACAAGAAGGAGAAGGTTTCGGTTGAACTTGTGGAGAGCAAGGCCGGATACAAGCTCAAGACCAATATCTATGATATTATCGGTGATTTTGCCGACGGAATAATTAACACAGATATGCTTGGAAAGGTTTATAACCCTGAGCAAAGATTTGAGGAAAGAGACGGTTCCGATATTGTATTCAACGTGGATTATCTCGGAAATCACCGTGGAGTTTCCACAATCCCCGGACCTTTTGCAAGCAAGGAAGAACTTAAGGAAGTTCTGTATTAGGAGAGTATACTATGAAAATGTTAAATATTAAGAATGGCCCTCAGAATGCATCTCAGATTATTATGGGATGTATGAGAATGCCTGCGCTTTCTGTTTCTGAGGCAGAGGTTATGATTAAGACTGCCATGGAGTGCGGAGTCAATTTCTTTGATCATGCCACATGCTACGCAGATGGTGACGCTGAAATCCGCTTCGGCGATACCTTTAAGCAAAGCGGTATTAAGAGAGAGGATGTTATTATTCAGAGCAAATGCGGACTTTGTTTCGACAGAAACGAGTTTGACTGGACCAAAGAAAACATCTTATCCAGCGTGGATGACAGCTTAAGAAGACTTAAGATGGATTATCTTGATGTTCTTCTTTTGCACAGACCGGATCTGATTTTTGAACCTGAGCAGGTTGCAGAGGCTTTCGAGACTCTTGAGAAGAGCGGCAAGGTTAAATACTTTGGTGTAAGTAATGTTCCGACTCTTCAGATGGAACTTCTTATGAAATATGTTAAGCAGCCTTTGGTATTTAACCAGCTGCAGTTTTCACTTGATCAATCCCAGCTTATTGACCATGCCCTTTACATTAACAATATGTCCACAGACCGCTCCATTGACAGGGACAACGGAACTCTTGATTTCTGCCGCCTGCATGACATTACAATTCAGGCCTGGTCACCTTTACAGCACGGATTCTTTAAGGGCTGTTTTGTGGATGACCCCAATTTCCCTGAACTTAATGCAGCATTAAAAGAAGTGGGAGATAAGTACGGAGTGTCAAAGACTGCTATAGCAATAGCATGGATTATGAGACATCCTGCAAAGATTCAGCCTATTGCCGGAACCATGAATCCGGCTCACTTGAGAGATATCTGCGATGCAAGCAAGGTGGATCTGACTCACCACGAGTGGTATCAGCTTTATCTTGCATCAGGAAAGAACCTGCCTTAACTGGTCCTTTCAATCATTGCGCTTCTGAATTCTCTTGGAGATATGCCTTTTATCTTCTTGAAACTTCTGTTGAAGGAAGAGATGCTGGCGAAGCCACATTCAAATGCAATATCAATAAATTTCTTTTTAGAGTCGAGGAACATTGCCTCGGCTCTTCTTATTCTCTCCTTTGTCAGGTAATCCACGAAGGTCATCTGAGTATAATCCTTAAAAAGATGAGAAAAGTAAGATTTACTGATGCCGATCTTTTTGGCTACGTCGTCAAGAGACAGGGAATCGGCGCAGTTTTGCGAAATATAGAGGCAGGCTTCGGCCATCAGTTTCGCTGATTTGTAGTAAGCTTCATCAGTGGCGTCGGTCTCATCTATTCTGTTATCCAGACACCACTTTCCATAGTAGGAGAAAAACTTTAATAAGAGAGAGTAGTTATAGGCCTCTCTGAAGGTTCCGGTGTCTCTGGAGGTGTTTACAATCTTTTTGATGGTAAGGACCATCTTTCCGATTTCCGTATCATTGACGTAATATTTGCAGTAGGGAGTCTTCACCAGAAGGGGTTTGATTCTGTTAAAATCAGGAACTACGGTAACAAGCTCCATGGGAAACTGAACCAAAAGGAAAGAGTCCATGGAGACGTTTCTTATTGTATGTAAATCCCCGGGGTAAGCGATAATGAAATCGTTGGGGTTCATTTCATATTTTCTGAAGTTGAGTTCGACTTCATTTCCCTCTTTAAGGCTCAAAAGAATCTCTGCGAAGGGGTGCCAATGGACAAGATTGGTGTAGGCTTTGGCCACGGTATGGGATGTGTTTATGAGTCTGTCCTCGGAAAAAGTTAAATCTTCAAAATGGTTATCCAGCAGCATCTTTTTACCTCCCTACTTTTAACTGGCTATATTATAGCAGGATGTGCACAGTTTTGGCAATATTGACGAAAAAGCGCCAAATATAAAAGCAAAATTTGCGCAGTTTTTAAACTGTTTATTCACAACTTTTTGACATGAATGGAGATAATATGATTTTAGAAACATAAGTTGATTTCTGAATTATTGTTTCAAAATTTATGGGGGCCATAATGCATAGACATAATGTAGGTATTTTGGGATGTGGGGTTATCAGCAGAACTTATCTTGCCGATATCAAGGCATTTTATCCCGGATTAAACGTACTGGCGTGTGCCGATGTAACCACAGAACTGGCTGAGAAGCTGGCAAAGGAATTTGAGGTTGAAAGGGCATATACCACAGAGGAACTTTTGAAGGATGAGGATATTGAAATCGTTATTAATCTGACTCCTCCAAGATTTCATGTTGAACTGAATAAGAAAATTATAGAAGCGGGGAAGCACCTTTTCAGTGAGAAGCCCTTTGCCCATTCGTTAGAGCAGGCGAGAGAGGTTCTTGAGCTTGCAAAGGAAAAAGGAGTTAAGGTTGGGTGCGCACCTGACACCTTCCTCTCATCGGGACTTCAGAGTGTTCGTCATTACATTGACACAGGCCTTATTGGCAAACCTTTTATGGTCAGTGCAAATATGATGATATTCGGGGCGGAAACCTGGCATCCGAATCCGGGCTTCTTCTACGAAGATAACTGCGGACCCGTATTTGATATGGCACCCTATTACGTGTCAGCCATAGTAAGCCTTTTGGGACCTGTGGAGAGAGTCGTGGGTTTTGGCGCAAAGCCCAATAAGACCAGACATTTGTACGTGGGTGACAAAGCAGGCACGGATATAGATGTAAATGTTGATACCACCTACACAGTTCTTCTTTACTTAAGGAATGGTGTTCTGGTGAATCTCAATCTTAGCTTTGACATTTACAAAACGGACCTTCCCATGTTTGAAATTTTCGGAGACTGCGGAACCATTTCCTATCCGGATCCGAACTTTGGAGGAGGGACCCCAAAAGTATACAGGAAAGAGCAGTTTATCGATCCGATTTTCAATAAGACCAAAGAAGCTGAAGAAAGGCGGAGTAGGTTTTATGAGATGCCGGAGATTTTCCCAAGAGTAAAGGATTACTCCAGAGGCATCGGGGTTATGGACCTGGCAACTGCAGTAGAAAATAAGAAAGAAAACAGGACGGGAGAAGACTTCATACTCCATGTGACGGAGGTTCTTTGCGGAATAAGAGAATCCGTTTCAAAGGGACAGATATATGAAGTTCAAACCACCTGTGAAAGACCGGAGCCACTGACACCCGGTCAAAATATAGATTGTCTATAAAAAGGAGGAAATGAAAATGGCAGGAGTATTAGGAACTCACCTTATTGCACAGGTGGGATTCATTGTAAAGGATGTTGAGAAGACTAAAGTTGAGTGGGCTAATTTCCTGGGACTTCCCGTTCCCGAAACACAGCCCATCGGTGATTACGAAATCACCCAGACAACTTATAAGGGAGTGCCCGCACCGGAGGCATATTGCAACATGGCATTTATTGACGTAAATCCGGGACTGCAGATTGAGCTGATTGAGCCCAACGACAAGCCCTCAACCTGGAGAGACTTCCTCAATGAAAAGGGAGAAGGCATGCATCATCTGGCATTCCAGATTAAGGATTCAAAGGCAAAGGTTGTGGCTGCAGAGGCTGCGGGATTAAAACTTATTCAGCACGGAGTATATGGTGACGGCGGCGGAGAGTACAACTATCTTGAAGCACCTGAGCTTAAGTGCATTATTGAACTTTTGGAGAGCTACAACAACTAATTAACGCGTAGGAGATTCGCAGAGTATGAAACTTGGTACATCATCACCTTTATCGCACAACACACCGGAAGAATGGGTAAAGAAACAGAAGTCCTTGGGACTTGAAGCCATCAATTTTCATCTTACCTGTAATGACGATGACAAGTTAATAGATGAATATGTAAAGTGTGCCAAGGATGCGGGTTTGACCATGGCTGAAGTGGGGATATGGAAAAACACCTTGTCTCTCAATGATGACGAGAGGAAAGAAGCAGTCCGATATGCCATTGGGCAATTGGAACTTGCCGACCGAATAGGTGCAAGGTGCTGCGTAAATATATTGGGAGCCCGGGGCCCGAGATGGGATGGAGCATTTAAAGAAAACTATACAGGTGACACATATAGAATGGGTGTTGAAACCATCCGAGAAATAATAGATGCTGTTAATCCCAAGAACACGTATTTTACCATAGAGCCTATGCCGTGGATGATTCCTGACGGCCCGGATGAATATCTGAGACTTTTGGAGGCGGTGGATCGTGACAGATTTGCCGTTCACATGGATGTATTCAATTGGATGACGTCGCCAAGAAGATACTTCTTTAACGAGGAATTCATCGATGAGTGCTTTTCTAAACTTGGAGGGCTCGTTAAGAGCTGCCACTTAAAGGATGTGAAGATGGAGGAGGATTATACGATTTTCTTCAGGGAAACATACCCCGGTAACGGTGGTGTGAACATCAAACATCTGATAGAAACTGCGCTTTCATATGATGCGGATATGACATTTATTGTTGAGCATCTTAACACGGATGAAGAATATGAAAGAAGTGTTAAGTATGTTCAGGGATTATGGCAAAGATAGGCAAACAGAAAGGATGAAAAAATGAAAAGACGTAATTCATTATTAATGGCATTATTGCTTACTGTTTCAATGGTATTTACTGCCTGTGGTTCAGCTGAGGGGGCATCAGCAGGTACATCTTCAGATTCTACCGCTGCAGCAGCAACATCAGAGAGCTCCGAAGCTTCAACAGAAGCCGGCGGAAAAGCTGATCTTGTTTGGTGGGGTTGGACACCCGGTTCACCTCTTAACGAGCAGTATATTGCAGAGTTCAACAAATCATTCCCTGATATTAATATCACTTGGAAACAGACAACAGTTGACGATTATGACGCAGCTATTAAACCTGCACTTGCAAACGGCGAAGGCGTAGATATCTTCGAGGTATCCGCGGGTAGCGCAAACGGCGGCGTAGGTATATTTGGCGGCCAGGCTATAAGCATGGAAGAAGCATTAAAGAACTATCTTGGCGATGACTACAAAGATAAGCTTAATGAGGCTTCTTTAAACAGCATGACTGTTAACGGCGAGTTAAAAGCTCTCGGTGTTGGTACAGTTTATGCAGGTAACCTCTGGATTAACCAGGATTTATTTGACAAGTATAACGTAAAGGTTCCCACAAACTTTGAAGAGTGGAAAGCAGCATGCGATACCTTCAAGGCAAACGGAATCATCGGATTCGTACAGGGTGCAGGACAGGGCGCATTCAACATGGATACATACCATGCAATCTGCGACAACATCGAACCCGGCTTATTCACCAAGGCTACAAGAGGCGAGGCTGAGTGGACCAACCCCGTATTCGTACAGGCTCTTGATCTTTGGAAGAAGCTCTTTGACGAGGGAATTATGCAGGATGGCGCTTTAGGTATTCAGCAGTATCCCGAAGCAAACAACATGTTCTTATCAGGACAGGCTGCAATGGTAATGATGGGTTCCTGGTACACCATGAACTGCTTACCTGACACAATGAGAGCAAATATGGAAGCTGCATCATCAACAGATGAGCCTTTCGCAATGGTTCCCATTAACTTCCCTGACATTGCCGGTACAGGTAACACAGGATATGTATTCTGCGATATCGACTATGCAACAGCAGTTTCTGTTAATGCTTCAGATGTACAGGCAGCTACAGACTTCGCACTTTGGCTTGGAGCAAGTGAGGAAGGACAGCAGATGATTGCTGATTCCCTTAACCTTGTACCTGTTCTTAAGTCAGTAAGCCCTAACTGGGACAACGTAGTACTTACAAATCCTGAGAAGCAGAACAAGCCTGTTCAGGAGTACCTTACAAACGCTATGGCAAATCCTGACAACCCTCGTTTCGGTGGCATTTCAGCTGACCTTAACCAGGCAATGATGGATGTTCTTGCAGGCGTTGCTTCAGGCACACTTTCTTCTGAGGACGGCGCAGCTCGTCTTGCAGCAGTTGAATAAATAACAGGATTGGATTTCATATAATGCATAGGGGCTTCTTGGTTTAAGAAGCCCTTATGTACCTGGGGAGACATTTCATGAAAAAGAAATTAGCAATCAGGAATAATGGCATGATATGGATACTTCCTGCATTCCTCTTCCTGATTATCATGATTTATTATTCGATTTTCTTTACATTTAACCTGTCTACCATGGACTGGGACGGCTTAAGCCCCACCATGGAGAGAGTGGGCTTTGCCAACTACACCAAGATGTTTAAGGATCTGGTGTTCTGGAAAGCAATCAAAAATACAATAGTATATTTTGCAATTACCTTTGTTGTTCAGAATTTCCTGGGATTTGTTTTCGCAGCAATACTTCATTCCGACGTTAAACTGCCTACAGTTCATAAGTGCCTTATTTTCATACCCACCATTCTGGCTCCCGCCACAATGGCACCGGTTTTCAGACTTATGTTCTCGCCTCAGGGAATGCTTCAGAAGTTTTTTAATTTCGTACATATTCCCATTACCGTGGATTGGCTTTCCAAACCTCAGACGGCCTTGTATGTTCTTATGGCCATTGTCGTTTGGGAATTCACAGGAATGAGTTTTATCCTATATTACGCGGCCATGAGCCAGATTGATAAGGAAATGCTTGAGGCTGCACAGATTGACGGCGCAGGCAACATCAGAACCCTTTGGACCATGGTTTTCCCCGGATGTAAAGGAACCACAGTATCTTTGGCAATGCTTGGAGTTATCGGAGCTCTTAAGACCTTTGATATTCCCTACCTTATTACAACCGGCGGTCCCGACCACGCCACCGAATTCCTTGGCACCTATATTTACAGACAGGGAATCAGACAGTCACATTTGGGATATGCGGCTGCACTTTCGGTAATGCTCCTTGTAATGGCGGTTGTGGGTGCGTTCCTGACCAACAAAGCAAATAAAGGAGAGTGAGTGGCATGTTAAGAATAAAATCAAAACGTAAAAAAATACTGCTCCAGATTCTCCTGTTTGTAATGACTCTTCCCTACCTCCTTCCCCTTTTACAGATGTTTTTGGGGTCTCTCGGAGGAAGAGGATTATATAACTACGCAGCGGTATGGAACACGGGAGTGGTACCTACCTATTTCAGAAACTCAATAATTATCTCAGCCGGAGTAATATTTATAGTCTATGTACTTTCAATGACTGCGGGATTCGGATTTGCAAAGCTTAACATTCTTGGCAAGGAAGCATTCTTCTGGTTAATCCTTGTGGCCCTTACTCTGCCTGAAGTAATATTGCTGACCCCTTTGTTTGTTACATTCCAAAGGATGCATTTATTCAGCACATTCTTCTCGGTAATTTTCCCCTTGGCGGCATTGCAATTACCTTTTACCATTCTCCTTATCAGAAACTTTGATGCGGGAATACCGAGTGAATTGATGGAAGCAGCCAAAATTGACGGAGCAACGACGACGCAGGCGTTCTTACATGTAATATTGCCATTAACCAAACCTATTGGATCCGCAGTGGCAATGCTTACATTAATAAACTCATGGAACTCATACCTCCTGCCTTTGCTGTTTTTACAGAAACCCTCTATGCAGACTGTAACGTTGCTCCCTCAATACTTCCAGGGTGAGTTTACAAACGACCAGACAAAGATTCTTGCGGCAGCCGTTCTTACAGCTATTCCTGAAATCGTTGCATATCTTTGCATGCAGAAGAACTTTGAACGGGGAATGAGCGCAGGAGCTTTGAAGTAGAGGAGGAGTTACATGAATAAAGAGATAATGAAAGGTGAACTCTGCGTGGTAACCGGAGCTGCAGCCGGCATAGGACGTGCCATTGCAGAAAGGTTCCTTGAAGAAGGCGCAGATTTAATCGTAGCCGATTTTAACGAAGATGAAGCAAAGCGCCTCTATGGCAGCAATGAACATGTATTGGACATTCTTAAGGTGAATGCCACCGACATTGCCGACCTTGAAAGACTTGGGGAGGCGGTTAAAAAAACAGGAAGAAAAGTCAAAGCAGTTCTTCCTATTGTGGGTAACGGTCCCAACAACATGATTGAGGACATTACTCCCGAGATGTTCAGACTCACCATGGATTTGAACGTTTTCTCTGCATTTTTCACTGTGCAGAAGGTTCTGCCTTACATGTCCGACAAATCAGCAATTGTTCTTATTTCATCAATTGCCGGCTTCCAGGGCGGAAAGAATGCACTTGTTTATAATGCGGCCAAAGCGGCAGTGCGCTCCATGGCAAGATCATTTGCGGGAGAACTGGCCGAGAGAGGAATAAGAGCAAATGCCATTAGCCCCGGACCTACAGAGACCAAGGCATTTACAGACTTTGTAAAGGGTGATGAGTCCATAAGAGCAGGCATCCTTGCAAACATTCCCATAGGCCATATCGGACAGCCAAGAGAAATTGCCAACGTGGCACTTTTCCTGGCGAGCGATGAAGCAACGTATGTAACGGGGGCAGAGGTTATAACAGATGGAGGGTTTACCAACAGATAACATATCGTGAAGGAGAAAAACACATGGCACTATCGTCTACAAATGTAATCAAAGTGATAGTCGTAACAGATGACTTGGAAAGGACAGTTAAGGGATACAAGACCTTACTTGGCACCGGTACGGCTCCCGAGGATAATGAGGAGCACAAGATGGTGAGAACACCCTTAACCACCTACAAGGGTCGCCCCATTACAGACACACCCATGAAAGTTGAAAGCGTGTTCAGCGACAACTTCTGGTTCGAAATCATCGAGCCCCTGGGGGATAACGATCCCTGGGCAGCCTGGCTTAAGGAGCACGGAACATCGATATACTCCGTGTGCTTCTTATCAGACGGACCTCTTGAAAATGATGAGGCTACAATGAAGGCCGCAGGCTATGAATCCATCTTCAAGCAGGAGAAGGGTTATGAAGCCTACGAATACTTTGACACAGCCAAGGACCTTGGGGTACTCATCGAAGTAAAAGAGCATTACTAGAACTTACAATGTGACAGTTTGGGATAGCCCCGACTGTCACATTTTTTTGCTTCGCGCCCCCTGCCACTTTTGCACCCACCCCGGCAACAGTCTCCTCAAAGCATTAAATCGTCTGCGGCATTTTATAAACATATGCTGCATGCAACAAACTCGCATTCGCATCGCTCCGAGAATAAACTTGCTCATCCCGAATGATTTATATGGGAGCGCCAGATTTTCTTATGCCTAAGAAGACGCTTTCCATACATGCACAGAAAGATGTTTGAGCAGAGGGCGTACGCACTCTGCGAGTTTTTTCTGTGCATGTATTATAGAGGAAAGCGCCTTCAGGCATTAGAAAATCCAGCGAGCATATGTTAATGAGGGATGACAAGTTTACTCTCAGAGCGATAGCCAATGCTCAGACAGTATCGCATGCAGCATATATAAAATGCCTCGACAATTTAATTTCGTCGAAATGTTGCCGGGGTGGGTGCAAAAGTGCCAGGGGGCGCGAAGCTAGGGAGCGTGACAATCCGGGGCTGTCCCAAACTGTCACATCTATGCTATACTAGTTATGGTATGGAAAAGTGGTTTGTAATGAATAAAAAGGCTGATTTCGAGGAAATTGGCAGGAAATATAATATCAGTCCGATTACAGCAAGGATAATACGAAACCGTAATGTGGTTGATGACCAAGAGATTGAAAGGTTCATTAAGGGAGACAGAAACTCCCTTTTTGACCCTCATCTTCTTTTTGGCATGGATGAAGGCTGTAAGCTTATCAAGGAAGCCATAGACGGTGGAGTCAGAATCAGAGTAATCGGAGATTACGACGTGGATGGGATTTGTGCCAGCCACGTTTTATTTGTCGGTCTGACTAAACTTGGCGGCAATGTCGATGTCGCCATTCCCCACAGAGTAAGGGACGGCTACGGCCTTAACGAAAATATGATAAAGGAAGCCCACGAGGATAAGGTGGACTTAATAGTGACCTGCGACAACGGTATTGCTGCTAAGGAACCGGTGGCGCTTGCAAAAGAACTTGGGATGAAAGTTGTTGTTACGGATCATCACGAAGTTCCTTTTGAAATGGAAGGAGAGGAGAAAAAGGAAACCCTTCCTCCTGCCGACGCTGTCATTGATCCAAAGCAGGCAAACTGTAATTATCCACAGGAAGGAATCTGTGGTGCAGTGGTGGCAATGAAGGTAATACAGGCCCTTAACGAGGCGTTTGGAAGTCCCGTTAAGGCGGATGAACTTCTCGATGAGCTTTTGCCCTTTGCTGCACTGGCAACGGTCTGTGATGTTATGGAGCTTCTTGGGGAGAACAGAGTTATTGTCAAGGAGGGCTTAAGGCTTTTAAGAAGTAAACCCTGCAAAGGCATTGACGCTCTTATGCGGGTTAACAGTCTGGATAAAAAGAGCTTAAACGCCTATCACCTTGGATTTGTAATAGGCCCTTCTCTTAACGCCACAGGGCGTCTTGATTCGGCCATGAGGGCATTTGATTTACTGAAGGCGGAAAATGATGCGGATGCAGCAGTTTTGGCGGGAGAATTAAAGAGCCTTAACGATTCCAGAAAGAGTATGACTCTTGATGGAACCAAGAAGGCTATGGAGATAATAGAAAAGGAAGGCTATGATAAGGATAAGGTCCTTGTGGTGTACCTTCCGGAATGTCATGAAAGTCTGGCGGGCATCATAGCCGGACGAATCAGAGAAACCTACAATAAGCCCACCTTCATCCTGACAGACGGAGAAGAAGGCTTAAAGGGAAGCGGTCGATCCATAGAAGAGTACAACATGTTTGAAGCCATGTGCGAGGTGAGGGATATCTTCACAAAGTTCGGCGGCCATAAACTGGCGGCGGGATTGTCCGTACCTGCCGGAAAACAGGATGAATTAAGACAGAGACTAAACGAAAAGTGCACCCTTAAGGATGATGATTTTTACAAAAAGATAAGCATCGATATGATGCTTCCCATAAGCTATGCGGGGGAGAGCCTTGCAAGGGAGCTTGATATGTTAGAGCCCTTTGGTGTGGGCAATCCAAAGCCTTTGTTTGCGGGAAAAGATATTAAGTTTATAAACATGAAAAGAATGGGGGCCGACGGAAAGTATGGCAAATACACCATTCTTGATGAGCAGGGCAAGGCCAGAGAGGCGGTCTTTTTTGGAGATGCCGACGATTTTGACAGGCATATAAAAGAAAAGGGAAACGTCTCAAACATTACATATGAACTGGGACTTAACACCTTCAGAGGAATAACTAAAGCCCAGATAATTATTGAAAATTACTGCTAAAGCGGGGGAAGGAGTAAGAGAATGTACGCAAGCGTAATAATTGAAATTTCACATGAGAGTCTTGACCGTACATTCGAGTACAAAATTCCCGAAAGGCTTGAAGGCAAAATCGAAGTCGGAAACATGGTAAAGATTCCCTTTGGCAGGGGCAACCGCATGATTACCGGCTATGTTACGGAGATAAAGAACACCTCCGAGTATCCGCCTGAAAAGATAAAGGAGCTTGAGGGTGTTGTTAAGAACACCGTATCCGTTGCAGAGAAGCAGGTGCTTCTTGCAGCATGGATGAGAAAAACCTATGGTTCTACAATGATACAGGCCCTTAAGACTGTTCTTCCCGTGAAGAAGAATGTGAAGCAGTTAGAAAAAAGAAAAGTGATTCTTGCGGTATCAAAGGATGAGGCGAGAGCCGAGCTTTCAGAGGCCACAAGGAAAAACAGAAAAGCTCAGGCAAGACTTCTTTCCGAACTTATTGAGGCGGAGGAACTTCCGGAGAAACTTATAACCGGCAAATTAAATGTATCAAAGACTGCCATATCCGCCCTTGAAGAAAAGGGAATTCTTAAAACAGAGGCCGACAGGGTATACAGAAACCCTTTCTCGGGTAAGAATGCCGAGGGAACAGCTAAGATACTCAGCGCAAAACAGCAGGCCATAGTGGACTCTGTCATGAAGGATTTCTATGGCGGTGTAAGAAGAACCTATGTGATAAGAGGCATTACCGGAAGCGGCAAGACTGAAGTATACATGGAGCTTATCAAAAGGGTAGTGAGGGAAGGAAAACAGGCCATTGTTTTAATCCCCGAGATTGCTCTTACCTATCAGACCGCCAAAAGGTTTTACGAGAGATTCGGCGACAGAGTATCGGTTATGAACTCCACCCTTTCCGAGGGAGAAAAGTTCGATCAGTTCGAGAGAGCCAAAAACGGAGAACTCGATGTTATTATCGGTCCACGTTCGGCACTTTTTACTCCCTTTATGAATCTTGGAATCATCATAATAGATGAGGAACATGAGACATCCTATAAGAGTGAGGTTATGCCAAGATATCATGCCAGAGAAACGGCAGAGGAACTGGCAAGAATATCAAACGCCACATTGATTCTCGGTTCTGCAACCCCGTCTTTAGAGGCGACATACAGAGTCAAAAAGGGAATATATAAGGAATTTGTTCTTGATGAGAGATTAAACGGAGGGGAACTTCCCAAGGTAAATGTGGTTGACTTAAGAGAGGAATTAAAAAGCGGCAACCGCTCCATTTTCTCAAGAAAACTTCAGGAACTGATTACTGACAGGTTAGGTAAAAAAGAGCAGATTATGCTTTTTATAAATAGAAGAGGATATGCGGGATTCATATCCTGCAGAGCCTGCGGTGAGGTTATTAAGTGTCCCCACTGTGACGTGTCCCTTCACCAGCATAACAACGGGCTTCTGATCTGCCATTATTGCGGATATACCACTGAAAGTGTTAAAATATGTCCTAAGTGTGGATCCAAATATGTTTCGGGATTCAAAGCGGGTACTCAGCAAATCGAAGAGAAACTTCGTCAGATGTATCCTGCAGCAAGAATCCTTAGAATGGATGCGGACACCACCAAAAACAAGGACAGCTATGAGGAGATTCTTTCTGCTTTTGCCAACAATGAGGCCGATATTCTTATAGGCACTCAGATGATTGTTAAAGGACATGATTTCCCCAATGTTACTCTTATGGGAATTCTGGCGGCCGACATGTCTTTAAGCGTCGGAGATTTCAGAAGCAGTGAGAGAACCTTTGAACTTTTGACTCAGGCTGCCGGAAGAGCCGGAAGAAGTGAGAAACCCGGAGAGGTTGTGATTCAGACATACCAGCCTGAACACTATGCAATCACTCTTTCAGCCAAGCAGGATTACGAAGCTTTTTACGAAGAAGAAATAGCATTCAGATCATTGATGGATTACCCGCCCGTAAGCCATATGCTAAGCGTTCTCATATCATCAAAGGATGAGGAGAGAGCAGTCGGTGTTGCAAATGATTTGGCTTTGGGGATTAAGAAGCAATATGAGGGGGTACATTTAATAGGTCCTGCACCTGCGGGAATAAGCAGGATCAACGATATGTACAGATACAGGTTCTATGTGAAGGATTCCGATGAGGAAAGACTTAATGGCATGAAACTTGAACTTGAAAAGGAATTCAAAGATCCGAAGTACAAGAATGAAACCATAGTCATTGACTACGATCCAATGAACATGAGCTAAAGGAGGACAATATGGCACTTAGAAACATAAGAGAAATCGGAGACGAGATTTTATTAAAGAAGTGTAAGGAAGTTACACAGATGACTGATAGAACAAGAGAACTCATTGCCGATATGTTCGATACAATGTATGAGGCTGACGGAGTTGGTCTTGCAGCACCTCAGGTTGGCATTCTAAAAAGAATCTTTGTTATAGATACCACGGGTGAGGATCCCCACGTATTTATTAACCCCGAGATTCTTGAAACCTCAGGTGAACAGTGCGGAACAGAAGGGTGCCTTTCAGTGCCCGGCAAGAGGGGTATGGTAACAAGACCCAACTATGTTAAGGTTAAGGCTCTGGATGAGAACATGAAGGAATTTGTGCTTGAGGGTGAGGAGCTTCTTGCTAGAGCAATTCTTCATGAGAACGATCATCTTAACGGAATATTATATACAACCAAGGTTGAGGGCGAGTTAGAGGATGTAGTGGCAGAGCCCATAGAGGAAGAGCAGTAAATGAAAGTTGTATTTATGGGCACACCGGATTTCGCGGTGGGCGCATTGGAAAAAATAATAGAAGCGGGACATGAAGTTACATTGGTTGTCACCCAGCCTGACAGGGAGAAGGGAAGAGGCAAGGAAGTCGCTTTTTCACCGGTAAAGGAATGTGCAATCAAACACGGCATTAATGTGTTCCAGCCTTTAAAGATAAGGCTTCCCGAAAATGTGGAGGAGCTTAAAAAGTATGAGGCGGATGTGTTTGTTGTGGCAGCCTTCGGACAGATTCTCTCCAAAGAGATACTTGATATGCCAAGGTATGGCTGTATCAATATCCACGCTTCACTCCTTCCCAAATACAGAGGAGCTTCCCCCATTGCATGGAGCATCCTCAACGGGGATGAAGAGACAGGTGTAACCATCATGCAGATGAATGAGGGCATGGATACCGGTGACATTCTTCTCCAGAGAGCAATCCCCATCGAGAAGAAGGAGACTACGGAAGGCCTTTTTGACAAGCTTATGGTCCTTGGAGCCGACATGATCACAGAAGCATTGGATAAGCTTTCAAAGGGAGAACTGAAAGCTGTTCCTCAGGATGAATCCCTTGCCACAAAAGTTGGCAAGATGGATAAGACCTTTGGACTTATTGACTGGAATGAGGCGGCAGAGGTAATAGAGAGAAAAATCAGAGGCCTCTACTCATGGCCCAGTGCTTATACGTTTATTAACGGCAAAAGATTAAAGGTGTTTAACGCCGATGTTACAAAGGCAGGCTCAACAGGGGCTAAACCCGGCAGCATCATCAGGGTAGATAAAGACGCTTTTACCGTAATGACAGGAAAAGATGCACTTACAGTTAAGGACATCCAGATTGAAGGAAAGAGAAGGATGGCCGTTAAGGAATTCCTGCTTGGCTATTCATTAAATGAGGGAGACATACTCTCAGACTGATTTATGAAAGATAACAACGTCAATTCAAGAGAACTCATTGTCACCATGCTTATGAGCATTAACGGTGGCGATGAGTATTCCCATATTTTAATAAGAAATGTCCTTGATAAGTATGATTATCTGGACAACAAAGAGAAGGCTTTCATCAAGAACGTAACCGAGGGAAGCATAGAAAGAAGAATCGAACTGGATTATATAATCGATTCCTTTTCAAAGACCCCGGCTAAGAAGATGAAGCCTTTTATTAGGGAACTCATGAGAATGAGCGTATACCAGCTCATTTTCCTTGATAAGGTGCCCTCATCCGCCATAATCAATGAGGCAGTAAAGCTGGCTAAAAAGAAGGGCTTTGTGGGCTTATCAGGTTTTGTAAACGGTGTGCTAAGAAGTGTGGACAGGGGATATAAAGAGGTTAAGTACCCGCCTGTGGGCACAAAAGAATACAGGATGATAAAATACTCCATGCCGGAGTGGATTATAGATGAGTTTGACTCCTATCTGGGGGCAGATAAAAACGACAGGGTTTTTGAAGCTTTTCTTACAAAGCGCCCGGTGGTTATCAGAGTCAGTGAGAGCCTTTCGGATAAGGAAGCTGAGGAACTTATTAAGGCTATAGGAGAGACAGGGGTCAGTATTTTACCGAATAAATACAGCCCAAGGGCCTATACCCTTACAGGCAGCGGAGGAGTTACAAGGCTTCCCGGATTTGCTGAGGGGAAGTTTACCGTTCAGGATATAAGCAGTCAGATTTGCGTCATGGCAGCAGGCATAAAGAAGGGCGACAGCATTATGGATGTCTGTGCGGCTCCGGGTGGAAAAAGCGTTTATGCCGCCGAACTTACAGGGAAAGACGGGGTTGTGATTGCCAGAGACCTGACCTCATATAAGACCTCTCTTATTAACGAGAGCGTAATGAGAATGGGTTTAAAGAACGTTACTGTGGAAGAATGGGATGCCACTGATATTGATGAATCCAAAATCGAAAAGGCAGATGTGGTTATAGCCGATTTGCCCTGCATGGGCTTTGGAGTCATGGGGCGAAAGAGAGACATTAAATACAACGTCAATAAGCCCCAGATGGATGAGGTGGTTAAGCTTCAGAGAAGCATTCTTGATGTGGTATCAAAGTACGTGAAAAAGGGCGGTACATTAATTTACAGTACATGTTCGATCTCAGCGTCTGAGAACACAGGAAATGCAGAATATATAGAAAACAATCTGGGCTTTAAGCCTTCAGATATTACTCCCTATCTGAATGAGGGACTTATTGAGGATGTAAAGAAAGCAGGAGCCGAGACAGAACTTAAGAATGGGAGACTTCAGATTTTGCCGGGCTTCTATGATTCGGACGGATTCTTTGTATCGAGATTTATAAAAAACAGCTAATTTGACATATGGATAAAAAAGATATAAAATCATTTTCTTTCGACGAATTGAATAATGAAATAGTATCAATGGGAGAGAAATCCTTCAGGGCCAAGCAGATTTATGACTGGCTCCACGTGAAGCTCGTTAGAAGCTTTGATGAGATGACAAATCTTTCAAACGACCTTCGAGGAAGACTTAAAGAAAACTATACCCTTACCACATTGGAGATTGTAAAGGTTCAGGAGTCCAAGATTGACGGTACAAGAAAGTATCTTTTCAAACTTCCCGACGGGAACCTTATCGAGAGTGTGTGGATGATTTACAAACACGGAAACAGTGTCTGTGTATCTTCTCAGGTGGGCTGCAGAATGGGCTGTAAGTTCTGCGCATCCACTATAGACGGCCTTGAGAGGAACCTTAGCTCTTCTGAAATATTGGATCAGATTTATGCAATAACTCTGGATACCAAGGAAAGGGTCAGCAACGTGGTTGTTATGGGTTCCGGAGAGCCAATGGACAATTACGACAACACCGTGAAGTTCGTTAAGATGCTTTCGGACGAACACGGGCTTAATATCTCTCAGAGAAACATAACCGTATCGACCTGTGGCCTGGTTCCAAGGATTTATGAGCTGGCGGATGAGGACCTGTCCATTACTCTGGCTATTTCTCTTCATGCCACAACGGATGAGAAGAGAAGGAGTCTGATGCCCATTGCCAACAAGTATTCCATCAGGGAAATCAAGGAGGCGTGCCTTCATTATTTTGACAAGACAGGCCGAAGACTTACCTTCGAGTACAGTCTCGTGGGAGGAGTCAATGATACCGATGAGGATGCCGAGGAACTGGCAGACATTTTGAGAGAAGTAAACGGCCACGTAAACCTTATTCCCGTTAACCCCATAAAGGAGCGAGACTACGTGTCTTCCACGGACAAGCGAGTCGCCGCATTCAAAAATAAACTTGAAAAAAAACAAATAAATGTTACTATTAGAAGGGAAATGGGAAGGGATATCGACGGCGCATGCGGACAGCTTCGCCGTAGTTTTTTGCAAGAGCAATGATTTCCACCCAAATTTATGAAAGGAGCCCGGGCAGGTGTTAAAGACATTTTCCATCACTGATATCGGAAAATTGCGTGAACTGAATCAGGACTATGTTTTTACCTCAGAGGAACCTGTGGGGACTCTTTCCAACCTCTTTATCGTTGCTGACGGTATGGGAGGACACAATGCGGGGGACTATGCCTCAAGGTATACTGTGGAGACGCTGGTTACCGAGTTGGGCACCTCCACCGAACCGGATCCCATCAAGGATATCGAGAGAGCCATTGGTATTGCCAATGACCATATAAGACAGAAAGCCAGACAGGATTCTCATTTGTATGGAATGGGTACCACTCTTGTTGTGGCTACCATTAAAGATGACGTACTGCAGGTTGCCAACGTTGGAGACAGCCGCCTTTATATTGTCAATGACAAGATAACCCAGATCACCAGAGACCACTCTTTGGTTGAAGAGATGATTCGTATGGGTGGGCTTGAGCGTTCACAGGCAAGATGGCATCCTGACAAGAATATTATTACGAGAGCGATTGGAGCAAGTGAGACCGTTAAGGTTGACTTCTTCAAGGTTCCCCTCTCTAAGGGAGACGTGATTCTTATGTGTTCCGACGGATTAACCAATATGTTGGAGGACGAGGAAATTCACGTAATTATGAAGGGCCAGCGTGACATTGTCGAGAAAGCCGAGGAATTGGTTAAAGCCGCAAATGACAACGGCGGAGCTGACAATATCGCAGTCGTTATTATTGAGCCCTTCGCTTAAGCAAGCAAACTAAGGAGTTTTTATATGATAAAAATCGGAATGATGGTTGGAGAGCGCTACGAAGTGCTGGAAAAAATCGGCACCGGTGGCATGTCCGATGTTTACAAAGGCAAAGACCATAAACTGAATAGATTTATCGCCATTAAGGTTCTCAAGCAGGAATTCTCTGAGAACGTTAATTTCGTGTCCAAATTTAGGGTTGAGGCTCAGGCCGCAGCCGGTCTTATGCACCCCAATATTGTCAATGTTTATGACGTTGGCGAAGAAGAGGGCATGTACTACATCGTCATGGAGCTCGTGGAGGGCATCACTCTTAAGAAATACATTGAGAAAAAAGCCCGTCTCTCCGTTAAGGAAGCTATCAGTATAGCCATCCAGGTTTCAATGGGTATTGAGGCCGCTCATAATAATCACATCATTCACAGAGACATTAAGCCTCAGAATATTATCATTTCAAAAGAAGGCAAGGTTAAGGTTACTGACTTTGGTATTGCCAAGGCTGCAACCAGCAACACCATTACATCAAACGTAATGGGGTCCGTTCACTATACATCCCCTGAGCAGGCAAGGGGCGGTTATTCCGATGAGAGAAGTGATGTTTATTCATTGGGAATCACTCTTTTTGAGATGCTTACGGGACGTGTACCTTTCAATGGCGAGACTACTGTTGCCATTGCCATCAAACACATCCAGGAGGAGCTCCCTTCTCCCAGAGAATTTGTTCCCGAGATTCCCAACAGTGTGGAGCAGATCGTTATTAAATGTACACAGAAGAGCCCTGACAGAAGATATCAGTCCATGGGCGAATTAATAGAAGACCTTAAGATGTCCCTCATTAATCCTGAGAGCGATTTCGTTGTTATGAACGATCCCGATGAGGAAGCCGGTACCAGAATGATTACCGATTCCGATATGGAGCAGATTAAGCGTCAGTCCGGCAAATATGATTCCGATGATTCACTAAGACTCAGAAGAGATGTTTATGATGAGTACGGTGACGAGGAAGCATATGAGGACGAAATCTATGAGGATGAGGACTCATATAACGAGAAGTACGACAACAAGATGGAGAAGATCACCACAATTCTTGCGGTGGTGGCCGGAGTCCTTATCTGTTGCAGTATCATTTTCCTGATTGGAAAGATTTTTGGTGTATTTAGTCTTGGCAAAAAGGAAACTCCCAATAACCCTGACGAGGATACAACACAGACCACGGTTCTTGCTGATGTGGATATGATTGAAGTTGCCGGCAAGAATGTGGAGGAGATTAAGAAATCACTGGTTGCCATGGGCCTTAACCCTGAGGTCAACTATATTGAATCGGAAGCTTATGAGGCAGGAATCGTTATAAGTGCTGATGTTTCTGCCGGAGCGAAGGTTTCACCCGGAAGCACCATTAAACTTACAGTAAGCTCAGGCACAGACGGAAAGGAAGTGCCCGACACAACCAATTTAAGCTATGAGGATGCTCTTAACAGAATAGAGCAGGCCGGATTTAAGGTTAACAAGAAGGAAGTATATTCCAGCGAAGTTGCCAAGGATTACGTTGTTTCACAGAATCCTGAAGCAGGTTCAAAAGCTCCTTCAGGCTCTGTTATCACCGTAAAGGTAAGCATGGGTCAGGAGGACACCAAGGTCAGAGTACCTAACGTTATCGGACTTACTCAGACAGATGCCACAAATGCACTTACCGAGGCAGGACTTACACTGGGTGCTGTCACTGAGGAATTCTCAACACAGGTTGAGGCAGACAAAGTAAGCTATCAGAGCGTGGCAGTAGGTTCTTATGTTGAGAAGGGTACAGCCATTGATATAAGAATAAGCAAAGGTTCAGAGCCTAAGACATACAGTTACAGCGGAAGCATTACTTCCCCTTCAATAGAGGAAGGCCCCAACTACAAAGCAGGGTTGTCTGTTCATGTAACTGTAAAGGGTACAGATGGCATTGTGCTTTTGGACACAGAGACATCCAAGTTCCCCATCAGCGTAAACAGCGGAAATCTTAAGTGCTCATCAGGAACCGTTACATTAGAATATAAATACACTACAGAAAGCACCACCGTTACCAACGAAGCCGGAGAGACTGTGACTGTACCCGGCGAAGAGAAGACGGAGACGGTTACCAGATCTGTTGTCTTTGCGGAAGAGTAGGGACAATACGGAGGGGTTTAAGCTTTTATGCAAGGAAAGATAATCAAAGGAATTGCCGGTTTTTACTATGTTTATACAAGTGAAGCCGGTATTCTTGAATGTAAAGCAAAAGGGATTTTCAGAAAGCAGGGGGTCAAACCTTTAGTTGGGGACGACGTTTTGGTTGAGGCTTTGCCTGACGAAGAGGGTATAGGCAATATCATATCCATTCTTCCCAGAAAGAGCGAGCTTATAAGGCCGAACGTTGCCAATGTGGATCAGGCGGTAGTTATTTTTGCCACCACCCATCCCGAACCCAGTTTCAATCTTTTAGACAGATTTCTTATTATGATGAAGCAGCAGAATCTTCCTGTTGCAGTAGTTTTTAATAAATCCGATCTTGCAGACGACGAAACGAAGGATGAAATTTTTGAAATCTATTCAAAATCAGATGTCCCTGTATTGTTCGTCAGTGCAAAATACGGAGTCGGTATGGATGTGCTTAATGCGCTCCTTAAAGGAAAAACCACCACGGTTGCCGGTCCAAGCGGAGTGGGAAAATCCACAATCATTAACCACCTCCTTGGGGGTGAAGTAATGGAGACAGGATCAATAAGCACAAAGGTGGACAGAGGAAAACATACCACCAGGCATTCTGAAATATTTGCACTGGATGATAACACCTTCCTTTTTGATACACCGGGATTCAGCTCTTTGGAGGTGTTTGACCTAAAGAAAGAGCAGCTTAAGGATTATTATCCGGAGTTTGCCGAGAGCGAGGATAAGTGCAGATTCAGAGGATGTGTTCATATTAATGAGCCTGACTGTGATGTTAAGGACAGGCTTATGAAGGGTGAAATAAGCCGCGTCAGATACGAAAACTATTCCTTGATATACTCGGAACTGGCAAATAAGAAAGAAAAATACTGATAAGTATTTTCTTATATAGGAGGATTTTATGAAAAAAATATTATCAATCTTGCTTGCAGCAACACTTGTTATGGCTGCCGGCTGCGGACAGGGACAGGTTGAAGAAGTTACAGCACCCACTCCCGAACCCACTGAGGCACCTGTAGAGGAAACAGTGGAAGATACCTCACTTGGTATCGATAAGGATATCGTTGTTTTGTATGTAAACGATGTTCACTGCGGAATCGAGGATAACCTTGGTTACCAGGATCTTGTAACAGTCAAGAATGCATATGAAGCAATGGGACACACAGTTATCCTTGTTGATAACGGCGATGCAATCCAGGGAGATATCGTTGGAACCCTTTCAAAGGGAGAAGCCATCATCAACATCATGAACGAGGCCGGCTTCGATGTAGCTGTTCCCGGAAACCATGAGTTTGACTATGGTATGGAAAGATTCCTTGAGCTTTCAAACAAGGCTGACTTTGATTATGTATCATGTAACTTTGTTGACAAGAATGGGGAAGCAGTTTTTGAGCCCTATGTCATCAAAGAAGTTGACGGAGTTAAGATAGCTTTTGTCGGTGTATGTACACCCAAGACATTAACAACTTCAACACCTGCATATTTCATGGATGACAATGGCGAGTTCATTTACTCCTTTGAGCAGGATGAGACAGGAGAAAAATTATACGCATGTGTTCAGGAAGCAGTTGACGGCGCTCGTGCTGAAGGTGCTCAGTTTGTAATTGCACTTACACACCTTGGAACAGAAGCTGACTGCTCACCTTGGATGTCTACAGAAGTTATTGAGAACACAACAGGTATTGATGCTGTACTTGACGGACACTCTCACTCAGTATGGGTAGAAGAGCACGTTAAGGATAAGGACGGAAATGAAGTAATTCTTACTTCAACCGGAACCAAGCTTGCAAACATTGGTGTTCTTACAATCAGCAATGATAAGACTCTTCACTCTACTCTCGTTAATGATGCGGTTTCCGAGGAAGGAACCATGCAGGATGTAATCGATGCAGTTAACGAGGAGAACGAGGAGATTATTGATACAGTCGTAGCACACACAGATGTTGATCTCGTAATTGCAGATCCTGCAACAGACGAGAGAATCGTACGTGTTGCAGAGACCAACCTTGGTGACCTTTGTGCCGATGCATATCGTGCAATGAGCGGTGCTGACATCGCATTTGTAAACGGTGGTGGTGTAAGAAGCACAATTAATGCAGGCGATATCACATACGGCGATATTATCAAGGTACATCCTTTCGGAAACAGCATGTGCATGGTTGAAGCTACAGGTGAGGAGATTTATGAAGCACTTGAGATGTCAGCCAATGCTCTTCCTGCTGAGTACGGCGGATTCTTACAGGTATCAGGTCTTTCATTTACAATTGACGTAAATGTTGAGTCACCTGTTGTACTTGATGAAAACAAGATGTTTGTAAAGGTTGACGGCGATGCAAGAGTAAAGGATATTATGGTTGGAGAGGAGCCTCTTGACCTTGAGAAGACTTACACAGTTGCATGTCATGACTATCTCTTACTCAACATGGGTGATGGATATACAATGTTCGCCGACAACAACGTACTTCTTGACAGCGTTATGATTGATAACCAGGTTCTTATTAACTACATTGTTGATAAGCTTGAGGGAACAGTAGGAGAAGAGTATTCAGATCCTTACGGCGAAGGCAGAATCAAAATCGTAGACTAAAACCGGAAATAATAAAGGGAGCGGATGACCGCTCCCTTTTATTTATGAATTAAATCTGTAAGTTTCTTCCCATAGAAGAAATCATGGACCAATTGGTCGTACTCCTCCCAAAGGGGAAGAGTACGGCATGTAGAAGCATGAGGACAATCGTTCTCGTCTTTGGCTAAGCATGAAACGGTAGCGAGGGATCCCTCCATCAGCTCAATAATTTCACCTACGGTGTAATCCTTGGGCTCACGGCATAATTTGTATCCGCCACCTTTACCGCTGGCTCCGGTAATAAGCTTTCCGGTAACCATTTCCTTCACAATAATCTCAAGATATTTCTTGGATATTTCCTGCCTGGCTGCAATATCCTTAAGGGGGATATAATCCCCGTTTTCATTCTCTGCCAGATCTATCATTACTCTTAATGCATATCTGCCTTTTGTAGAAATCATAATGGTATTCCTTTCTCAATACTCACCTATTATACCGCAGGGTTAGTGGGTAAATCAATATCTATTTAAAAATTTACCTATTGACTGGATAGGTAGATGGTGTTAGCATGAATGAAATTGCATGAAATCAGAAACAGAGGTAGGCGTTATGGCTGAGAGAAATCTTGACTTTGATCAATATGTAAACAGGTACGGCACAAGAAGTGTTAAGTTCGATTTTCCTGAGTATTTCGGGAAACCCGGGGATATTTTACCCATGTGGGTAGCGGACATGGATTTCAAGACTTCTTCATATATAGTTGACGCATTAAACGAGGCCCTTAGTTTTGGAGTATATGGTTACAGCGAAGGCCTTGACGGTTACTGGGAAGCATTAAAGGGATGGATGAAGAGAAGACACGATTGGGACGTGGAGAAGGAATGGCTTGTTAAGACTCCCGGAATAGTCTTTGCTATCTCTCAGGCAGTGCGAGCTTTTACCAATGAGGGAGACAGAGTCATTATTCAGACGCCTGTTTATTATCCTTTTGCCAAAACTGTTATGCAGAATGGAAGAAAGGTTGTGCGAAACAGCCTGGTTTTTAAGGATAATCATTATGAAATTGACTTTGAGGACTTCGAGAAGAAAATCAAGGACAATGATGTAAAGCTATTCATTCTTTGCAGTCCCCATAACCCCGTTGGACGTGTGTGGACCGAGGATGAACTTAGAAGACTTGGGGAGATCTGCATAAGGAACGGAGTCATTGTTGTGAGTGATGAGATCCACGCTGATTTTGCCATGGAAAGAAAGCATACAGTTTTCGCAAGGCTCGGAGAGGAATTCCTTAATAACTCCGTGATTTGCACAGCTCCCAGCAAGACCTTTAATCTGGCGGGACTTCAGGTTTCAAACATTTTTATTGCCAATAAAGAGCTTAGAGAAAACTTCAAAAAGGAGCTTACATCAACGGGCTACGATGAATTAAGTCTTCCGGCCCTGGTGGCCTGTGAAGCCGCTTATACACATGGGGATGAGTGGCTGGATAAAGCTTTGAAGTATATTAAGGACAACGCAGATTATACAAGAAAATATCTTGAGGATAATCTTCCAAAGATTAAGCTCGTCAAGCAGGAGGGTTTGTATCTTCTCTGGCTTGACTTCAGGGCACTCGGACTTAAAGACGAAGAGATAAATGACAGATTAATTAATGGGGCCAAACTCTGGTTTGATGAAGGAAAAATGTTTGGAACCGAGGGGGAGGGCTTCCAGAGAATAAATGTTGCATGCCCCAGAAGTACTCTGATTAAGGCACTTGAGAGTCTCAAGAAAGAATTTGCTTAAACAAATTTTTAAAAACCTATTGACATAGTAGGCGATTATTGGTAATATCATTCCAACGAGTACAAACAAGTACTTGAATTTGAGTGAAGGAGACATCAGTTATGTTTAACATCGCAACCAAGACAATTGAATGCTGTATGTGTTGTCGAATGTTTAACTCCCGGGCTGCAATAAGGCTGGGGCGATGTCATGCCGACAATCACGCCTCTTAAGGATGTTTAGAACATCTTGATTATGAGCCAATGCCCGGAAGCAATTTAAGCCTCCGGGTTTTTTTATACGTAGAAAACATACCAAATAAACTTAAGAAAGAAGGATGGAAGATATGGCAAACATTTACAAAGGAACACTGGATTTAATCGGAAACACACCTTTAGTTGAGGTAACAAACATTGAGAAGGAACTTGGACTTGAAGCAACAGTTCTTGTTAAACTTGAGTACTTCAATCCCGCAGGAAGCGTTAAAGATCGTATCGCCAAAGCTATGATTGAAGATGCCGAGAAGAAGGGCTTGCTTAAGGAAGGTTCAGTTATCATTGAGCCCACATCAGGAAACACAGGTATCGGTCTTGCAGCCATTGCAGCAGCAAAGGGATACAGAATCATTCTTACAATGCCTGAGACCATGAGCGTTGAGAGAAGAAATATACTTAAGGCATATGGTGCAGAGCTGGTTCTTACAGAAGGCTCAAAGGGCATGAAGGGTGCAATTGCAAAAGCAGAAGAGCTTGCAAAAGAGATTCCCGGAGGCTTCATCCCCGGACAGTTCGTTAACCCTGCAAACCCTGCAGTCCACAAAGCAACCACAGGTCCTGAGATCTGGAGAGACACAGACGGAAAGGTTGATATATTCATCGCAGGCGTTGGTACAGGCGGAACCGTTACAGGTACAGGCGAGTATCTTAAGGAGCAGAACCCCAACATTAAGGTAGTAGCTTTGGAGCCCAAGGATTCACCTGTTCTTTCAGAGGGTAAACCCGGCGCACACAAGATTCAGGGAATCGGTGCAGGATTTGTTCCCGATGTACTTAATACAAAGGTTTATGATGAGGTGTTTACCGCAGCTAATGAGGATGCTTTTGCAACAGCTAAGCTTCTTGCAAAGAAGGAAGGCATTTCCGTAGGAATCTCCTCAGGCGCAGCGTTATTTGGAGCAATTGAACTTGCAAAGAGACCTGAGAACAAGGGTAAGACAATCGTTGCACTTTTACCCGACAGTGGAGACAGATATTACTCAACAGCACTTTTCACAGAGTAATAAATATATATAATAAAAAGAGGAAAAAATTATGAAAAGGAACCATTTAAACAAATTATTAGCAGCATTGTTCGCTGTAACTCTTGCAGTAGGCACACTTGCAGGATGCGGCGAGGCCAAGGAGGAAGCTAAGGCTCCCGAACAGAAGGAAGAGACTGTAGCCGAGACTGCTGAAGCAGCTTCCGAAGCAGAGGAGACAACAGAAGAGACAGCAACAGAAGTTAAGACTTACAGAGTTGCAACAGAGGGCGCTTATGCACCTTTCAACTACATTGGCGAGGACGGTCAGCCTGACGGATTCGATATTGCCGTAGCAAAGGCAGTAGACGAGCTGCTTCCCGATGTGGAATTCACTTATGAAGCAGTAGAATGGTCATCTATCTTTGTAGGACTTGAGGCTGAAAGATACGACCTGATTGTAAGCCAGATAATGAGAAACCCCGACAGAGAAGCTAAGTACTTATTCTCTGAGGTACCCTACTCATATGATCTTGGATCAATTGCTTTCAAAAAGGGCAGAGATGACATCAAGACCATGGAAGACCTTAAGGGCAAATCTGTTGTAGTAGGTGTTGGCAGCTCTTATGCAAATGACATCGAGACCTGGAATGCAGACAACGGCAACGAAGTAATAATCAACTACGGTGACGGTGATGTTACAAAGGCACTTCTTGAGGTACAGGAAGGCAGATCTGATGCAACCCTTATGAGCCCTGTAACAGGAAGCAAAATCATTACAGAGCAGGGCCTTGATATTGACTTCGTTTTAAGAGGCGACCAGGAAGCCATTCCTACATACTGGCTCTTTGCAAAGAACGACAAGAACGAGGAACTCATTCCCAAGGTTGATGAGGCCTTAAAGCAGCTTATCGAAAGCGGCGAGCTTGGCAAAATCAGTGAAGAGTACCTTGGCGGTGACTACACCACATTAGAGGCTGTTAAGGAAAGAATACCTAAATAATAAGGGATAAAACATGGGAAAAGTATTTGATATCGAATACATGATTTCCACGGTGCCGGAGATACTTAAGTATCTTCCGGTCACCCTGGAGATAGCCCTGTATTCGGGAATTATATCTTTGATTTTGGGATTTGCGGTGGCACTAATAAGGACGTTTAAGGTAAAGGTGTTATCGCAAATTTGTGCTGTATACGTATCTTTTATAAGAGGTACGCCGGCTATGGTACAGCTCCTTGTGGCTTATTATGGTATCCCCATTATGCTTAAGGGTTTAAATGAAAGCATGGGAACCAGCCTTAACGTATCAGGAATTCCTGCCAGCGTTTTCGCAGTTGTGGCCCTGTCATTAAACACGGGAGCTTTCATGTCCGAAACCATAAGAAGCGCCATCCTTTCCGTGGATGCGGGACAGTTGGAAGCCTGCTACAGTGTTAACATGAACACCTTCACGGCTTTAAGAAGAATCATTCTTCCCCAGGCCTTTACAGTAGCCCTGCCACCTCTTGGAAACTCACTTATTTCTTTGCTTAAGGAAACAAGCTTAATCTTTAACATTTCTGTTATTGAGATGATGGCCGCCGCAAAGATTGTGGGAACCAGATCCTTTAGATTCTTTGAGGTTTATATTGTTGTGGCACTGATTTACTGGGTATGCTGCCTGGCTCTTGAAAGACTTTTGATTCTTTTGGAGAAGCGTGTGAGAAAATACGAAAGAAGTGTAGTGAAATGATAAAAATCACTAATCTAAAAAAATCATATGGCGACCATAAAGTCCTTGATGGTGTAAATTTCCAGGTTAACAAGGGTGATATTGTAACTCTTATCGGACCCTCCGGAGCAGGTAAAACAACCCTTCTTCGTACCATTAACTGGCTGGATGCACCCCAAAGCGGAATAATCGAGGTCGATGGTGTAAAGGTGGATGCCGAGCATGTTACCAAACATGATATTCATGCCTTGAGAAGTAAGACAGCCATGGTTTTCCAGCATTACAATCTCTTTGCCAATAAGACTGCTCTTGAAAATGTAACAGAGAGCCTTGTTTATGTAAGAAAATTGGATAAGGCCAAGGCAAAGAAGAGGGGGCTTGAACTCCTGGACAGAGTAGGACTTGCGGATAAGGCTGATTCCTATCCGGCATTTCTTTCCGGCGGACAGCAGCAAAGGGTAGGTATTGCCAGAGCTTTGGCAGTGGACCCTAAGGTGATTCTTTTTGATGAACCCACCAGTGCCCTTGATCCCGAATGGGTAGGTGAAGTCCTGGCTGTTATGAATGAGATAGCCAAGGACGGAATGACAATGATAGTCGTTTCCCATGAAATGAGATTTGTAAAAAGCATAGCAACCAAGGTGGCTTTCCTGGATGGAGGAAACATCATTGAGCAGGGAACTCCTGATGAAGTATTCCTTAATCCCAAGAGCGAGCGCACCAAACAATTTCTTAAAGTTGCTAACCTGTGGACCTCCGCAGATGATTATGTGATATAATCCTTTTATCAAATAATTTTTATAGGAGGGTTACACAATGGATATTAAAGATATTATTACAAAGGTTATGGGCAATAAGGATCTTGTAGCTTCTCTTTCCAAAGCTGATCTTGGCCAGGCCAAGGAGCTTCTTACCAAGGCAGGTATCAAAGTTGACGATTCCGATGTTAAGAAGGTGAAAGAGGCTTTGGCAGACGGAAAGATTGATTTAAAGGAAGCCAAAGATATTGCCGGCGGATTGTTTAAGTAGACCGACATTTATTTAAGGCCAGGGAATAAATTCCCTGGCCTTTTTTGCGCTTCTGTGACTAAACCATCCCAAGTGTCATGCCTTACTGATGGATGCACCGATAATTGTAAGATTCATGAATTCCGATGCCATAAAAACTTAAACAAGGAGTTTCGAGGCATCGAAAAACAATAAAAGGTGAAATCCGATGCTTAAAATACTACAAAAGTGGAATTTTAGGCATCGGAAATGAAGAATATGATAATCTCGATGCTCATGAAGTTTAATAAGTGCAATTTTCGGCATCGAAAATATGAATAACCTTATATTCCGGTGCTTTTTATATTTCACAAAATACTTTATTTTTCTGACAATAGTGTGCTATAATAACCATATGTAGGCGCAATTTGGTCCTATACCCATCAAAGAACACTTCAATTCGGAAGGAGAACCACATGAACGATCAGAATCTTGTTACCCAATCTGACAATGAAGAACTGATTATCGCCAATAAAAGAGTAACTCTTACAGTTACGATTCTTTGTACCATTATCTCTTTGGCTTATGTGCTGGAGGTATTTAAAGGCGCAAGAACCTGGGGATATGTATTAATTGTTATTGCCTTGGCCTATATTCCCGTTATAGCCGCCCAGGTAATGCTTAGACAGAATCCTGCATCCGAGAGAATTAAACAGGTGGTGGGAATCGGATACGCATTAATGTATGCTTTTGTTCTTATCACCTCCGAGAATCCTTTGGTATTCACATACTGCCTTCCGATGTTGATTGTTATCACCCTGTATAACAACAGAGGATACATTATAAGAATCGGTATCGGCGTCATCGTGGTTAACCTGATAGCCATTGTTTATCAGTTAAGCAACGGTGTTATAACCGATACAGCCATTGCTGAGATTCAGGGAATCCTAACTGTGGTAACGGTTATATACCTTATTCTTGTCAGCAACACAAATGCTTATCTGCAGACTGTAAGAACCGAGAAAATGGCAAGGGAACATGCCAAGACGGAAACCTTGCTTGAAGACGTTCTTATGATTTCCGGAAGAGTTACAGAGACATCTGCTTCCCTTTCAGAAGAGATGACAACACTTAAGGATTCAATTGATCAGACCCTGGACTCTATGGAGCAGGTAACGCAGGGAACCAATGAATCTGCCAATGCTGCTCAGGACCAGCTGGCTCAGACCAATGAGATTTCAAATCATATTAACGATGTAGAGACATCTGCCAAGACCATTACCGACAATGTTGGGGTTACGGCTGAGGCTGTGGCTACAGGTCAGGAGAACATTAAGAGAATGAACAAACTTACCGTGACAGTCGATACTGCAGGTAAGGACGTTGCAAATGCCCTTGACAGTTTCAGGCAGACTGCGGCGGAAATGAATTCCATCACAGATATTATTACGAGCGTTGCTTCTCAGACCAGTCTTCTGGCACTTAATGCCTCCATAGAGGCAGCAAGAGCAGGAGACGCAGGAAGGGGCTTCGCAGTAGTTGCTACAGAAATATCAAACCTGGCAGGTCAGACAACATCTGCTACAGAGAATATCACCGGACTTATCAATCAGGTTACTTCTCAGGTAGGTGCCATGGTTGAAACCATTGAGAACCTTCTTAAGGCAGGTGAAGAGGAGAGCAAGTGTGCTGCGGAAACCGCAGATAGCTTCGACAAGATTTCGTCAAGCGTAGAAGCAATCGAGAAGCATTCAAAGGAACTCGACGATATTGTTGACCGTCTCTCCAAGGCTAACGAGGAAATTGTTAACAGCATTTCAACGGCATCAGCAGTAACTGAGGAGGTTACGGCCCATGCTACTGAAACTCTTGATACCAGCAAGAAGAATCAGCAGATTGTAACCCACATCAATTCACTGGTTGAAAACCTCAGTGAAGATGCGGAGAAACTGAAAGCAAACTTATAATCATATATATTTAAGACGGGGCGTCGACATTTGTTGTCGGCGCCCTGTCTTATTGCTATAATTGAAGGCATGAAAATATTATTCCTTGAAGATGATCCCGCTATAGCCACGGGACTCGAATATTCACTTAAGAATGAAGGCTATGAAGTCAAATGGGTTTCAAAAGTTTCGGATGCCATGGCAACCGTGAGTTCTGAGACCTTCGATCTTTGCATACTTGATATTAATCTTCCGGACGGAAACGGATATGAGGTATGTAAAGAAATAAAGAAGAACCTGGAGATTCCTGTCATTTTTCTGACTGCTTATGATGACGAGGTTAATGTTGTTATGGGCCTCGATTATGGCGCAGATGATTATATATCAAAGCCTTTCAGGGTAAGAGAGCTTATGGCCAGAATCAAAACCGTTATGCGCCGTTACAGCAGCGCAGGTGGTGAGGGCGTAATTAAGATAGGAAACATCACCATAAACACAAAGCAGGCAAAGGTTCTTAAGGACGGAGTTGATGTAGAGTTGACAGCAGTTGAGTATAAGCTTTTGCTGATTCTTTTAAATAACAGGGGTGTTGTCCTCTCAAGGAACAAACTCCTTGAAAACATGTGGGACATTGAAGGTGACTTTGTAAACGACAATACACTTACGGTTTACATTAAGAGATTAAGGGATAAGATTGAAGAAGACTCAGCCAACCCTGCCATCGTTAAAACGGTAAGAGGACTGGGTTATATCATTGATAACGAGGAATAGCCATGTTTGGGAAACGCCGTAAAGAGCTGGAAGAGTTAAATGATTATCTCACAAGAATCCTCAGTGGAGAAACCACACTTCCTCCTCTTGAGAATGAAGAGGGTGAGCTGTCTATCTTAAGAAGCAATATCTATAAAGCGGTAGGCAGACTTATCAATGTGAAAGATTATGAGAAGGAAAGCAAGATAAACCTGGCAAATGCCCTGGCTGATATTACGCATCAGCTGAAAACTCCCCTCACATCAATCACGGTTATGAACGACCTTCTAAAGGATGAAACCGATGAAAAAAAGAGACAGGAGTTTATCGCAATTCAAAGCGCCCAGATAGAGAAGATGAACTGGCTTGTTCAGAATCTTCTTAAGATATCAAAGATTGATGCAGGGTCTGTAACTTTGAAGCAGGAGAGGATTTCTCTTAAGGAGCTTGTAAGCTTATCTCTTGAGCCTTTGCTGGTTCTTTTGGAACTTAAGAAGATTAATGTGATTAATGAAGAGGGCAATGCCTCTGATGCAGTGATTAACTGTGATAAAAAGTGGACCGCGGAAGCCCTTACAAACATAATAAAAAACTGTGCAGAGCATATGGATGAAGGCGGAAGGCTTTCTGTTTCATATGAGGATAACAACATTTACTGTGCTGTAAGAATAGAAGATAACGGCTCCGGAATAGCGAAGGAAGATTTGCCTCACATATTTGAAAGGTTCTACAGAGGCAAGAATTCATCCGCCGACAGCGTGGGAATCGGACTTTCCCTGTCCAATACAATTATCGAGAAACAAAAGGGCGAGATACTGGTGGAAAGCGAAGTCGGAGAGGGCTCTGTTTTTACCATAAAGTTCTATAAAACAGTGATTTAGTATTATTACAAAATTGTAATTTTTCTGTCACCGACGTGTAATGAGGAAAGATTATCCTTTTGGTATAAACTACTGAAAGGAAAGAAATAAAATGAATATTTTAGAGATCAGAAATTTATGTAAAACATATGGACAAGGCGAGACAGAGGTCAAAGCTCTTGACAATATCTCCCTTGATGTAAAGCAGGGCGAGTTTGTTGCAATAATCGGTCCTTCGGGTTCGGGTAAATCAACTCTCATGCATATTCTTGGAGGCGTTGATATCCCCACTTCCGGAGAGGTGAAAATCGCGGGAACAGATATTACAAAGCTTAACGAAACCGCTCTTGCAATCTTCAGAAGAAGACAGATCGGTCTTATCTATCAGTTCTATAATTTGATTCCCATTCTTAATGTTGAGGAGAACATTACGCTTCCGATTCTCCTTGATAAGAAGAAACCCAATAAGAAGCTGCTTGATGATTTGATTGTAAGACTTGGCTTGGAAAAAAGGATTAAGCATCTCCCCAATCAGCTTTCAGGTGGACAGCAGCAGAGAGTTTCAATCGGAAGAGCACTTATTAACAATCCGGCGCTCCTTCTTGCTGATGAGCCTACAGGTAATCTCGACACCGAGAACACCAAGGAGATTATGGAACTCCTTAGAAAATTTAACAGAGAAAACAAGCAGACCGTCATCATCATTACACATGATGAGAGAATTGCCAGAAGCGCAGACAGAGTTATTTCCATCGAAGACGGCAAAATTGTGAGAGATGAGGTGAGAGCATAATGAACATTATTCAGAAGCTAACACTAAGGCATCTCAAGGAGAACAAAAAGAGAAGCTTTATCACAATCTTGGGAATTGCTTTCTCAACTGCTCTTATTTCAGCTATTTTTATCGGATGTTTTTCATTCTTAAAGTTTATGGGTGATATGTCGGTGGAATCACTTGGAAACTATGAAGGAGTTTTCGAGGGCCCCACAAATGAACAGATTATACAGTTACAGAATGATGAGAGAATCGACAAGGTAGGAATCTATGTAAAGAACATACGCAATTCCGGATTCAAAATCGATCTGGACAGACCCGACAGATTCAGAGTCGGAAGCATCTGCTATGGAAACACGGATTATTTTTCACAGATGTTTGGCGATAAATATGAGGGAAAACTTCCCGAGAATTCCGATGAAATTGCCCTTGATTCAGATTTCTTAAAAGACAGAGGCCTTGATGTTAAAGTAGGTGATACCTTTACCTTTGAAGAGGGCGGACGTTTTATGGCCTCAAATGTCAACAGTAAGGACGACGGATATTTCTATGGGAAATATCTTCCCGATGAAGAGTTTCATTCCCAGGGCGAAAAAACATGTAAAGTTACTGCCATTATCACAGACAATCGAACAAAATCGAATTTTGACATGTTCAGAGGATTCGATGAACCCCGTGCAAAAGAAGATACTTTCGCATACATAAGTCTTAAGAAGGTCGACAGTACTTCAGCGGGTCAGCTTAACGATTTAAAGGCCGTGTATGGCCTTGAGAAGCTTGATTATAACGAGGAATACCTTTTATCCCTTCTTTGCTTTAAGGATATGGGCGAGAGCATATTCACGTTCTTTGGAGTATTCTTTATCGGACTTGGAGTAGTGGTTCTTGTTTCAATCGTGCTTATCTACAACTCAATTGCAATGTCACTTGCCGAGAAGGTCAAATACCTTGGAATGCTTGCAAGTGTGGGTGCAACCAAGGCACAAAAGAGAGGCTCAATTTACTTTGAAGGTCTAATTCTTGCCATTATCGGAATTCCTTTGGGAATCCTTTTGGGAATAATTGGAAGCCAAGTCACGCTAAACTTTGTGGGTCCCAGATTGCTTGCAGCTGATGTAATCAAAGTTATGGACGGCGTAAGAGGAACAATTCCCCTTTACACTCCTGCATATGTTATCGCATCAATCGTATTAATTGCTGTTATTACTGTACTTTTTTCGTCAATGATTCCGGCATATAAAGCCTCAAAGATTATGCCGGTGGATGCATTAAGACAGAGCAATGAGATAAAGGTTAAGGCAAAGAAACTTAGAATCAATCCTTTGATTCGAATGATTTTCGGCTACGAGGGTGAGCTTGCATATAAGAATATAAAGAGAAACGGAAGAAAAGGAACTGTTATTACTTTTACAATCGGTGCTGCAATAGTTATGTTCCTTACAACCACATTTATCATTGAAACAGCCGATATGGCCAATCCTTTAGGCTTCGTGGTTCCCTTTGATGTTGCGGTGACCTGCGGATATGATGATATAGACAGATTTAAGGATGCACTTTCTGATATCCCCGAGGTTAAAGAAGCTCACGCGACTGACTGTGTTGAATTCCATTATCAGAATGTGAAGAATAAAAAGAATTTCGTCCCGGCAAATAAGGACATCCTTAATACGGACTATCTTACAGATGATTACAAGTGGCTGTTTGATAAGCACGGAATAATAGATGCAATTTGTATAGAGGATGAAGATTTTACCAGAATTGCCTCTGATAACGGCTACGATGTTGAGGCGCTTTTGGCTGGCGATTTAAAGGGATTACTTGTTGATACTTATTACTGCAAGCCTTCAAAGAAAAGAGTGTTCAATGACTCTATTATCGGTTCAAAACTTTACTATGATGACAGGGACAATCCCCCTATGGTTACCATCGCAGGAATTGTAAAGTATGATCCGGATGAATTTGCCTGCAAGGTGATGGGTAAGGAGAGCATAACAGTTTTAATTCCAAGGTCTTCATTATTAAGAGCAAAGAATAAGGTCGCTCCGGATTCAGACCTTGTTGCAACAATAATGATCTGTACCGACAGCAACAAAGAGGTCGTTGAAAAGATATCGGATATCCTTGAATACGACGGATACGATCACGCATCCGTAACGGATGTTACAGGTGAAATGAAGTCCTCCGCAGCAGTTTTACTGATGCTTAAGACAATAATGTACGGCTTCACGATTCTGGTTTCCTTAATCATCATTGCAAACCTTGTAAACTCAATTTCAACAGGGGTACTCCTCAGGAGAAAAGAGTTTGCGATGTACCGTTCGGTAGGCATGGAGGAAAAGGGATTTAAGAGCATGATGGTTCTTGAGAGTTTCCTCTACGGAATAAGGGGTGTGGTAATAGGGGTGCCGACTTCAGTACTTCTGAGCTACATGGTTTATTTAAGGGCTGAGAATCGTAATCACGCTCCATTTGAAATTAACGTGCCTGTTTACGCAGGTGTAGTAGTTGCTGTTTTTGCCGTAGTAGGAATCAGCATGCTGTTATCCACCGCAAAGGTTAAGCATGACAATATCATCGAAGCTTTAAAGGATGATGTCTGCTAAAAAAATATAATTAACAGATGCTTTGACACCAAAATAATGGTAGTATTGAATATGTGGAGATTTCCACTACCATTGAATTTTCGGGGGACAGCCATGAAAATTGTATTAAAGCATCTTACCAAGAGATTTCCCAACAGGAATAAGAAAATTAAAGAGGACGTTATTGCCGTCAATGACTTTGATTTTACAATTCCTGACGGGAAATTTATTGGTTTATTGGGACCTTCCGGCTGCGGAAAGAGCACAGCCCTCAATCTTATCTGTGGACTTGAGAAGCCTACGGAGGGCCAGATATTCTTCGGAGATACCGATGTGACAAATGTAGCCGTTGAGGAGAGAGGTGTGGGCCTTGTATTCCAGAACTACGCCCTTTATCCTCATCTTACGGTTTATGAGAATATTAAATTCCCTCTGGGAAACCTTAGGGGCGAGAATAAGCTTAGCAAGGAAGAGATGGACAAGAGAGTGAGAGAAGCTGCCAAACTTGTACAGATTGACGGCCTTCTTGAGAGGCGCCCCAACGAGATGTCCGGCGGACAGCAGCAGCGAGTTGCCATAGCCAGGGCGCTTGTGAAAAATCCGAAAGTTCTCCTTCTTGATGAGCCTTTATCAAATCTGGATGCGAGACTTAGACTTCAGACCAGGGAAGAGCTTAAGAGAATCCAGCTTGAAACCGGAATCACCACCGTATTTGTAACCCATGATCAGGAGGAGGCCATGAGTATCTCTGACGTTATTGTGGTTATGAAGGACGGTGTTTTACAGCAGATGGGTGAGCCCCAGGAAATCTATGATGAACCTGCCAATCTTTTTGTGGCATGCTTCCTTGGAACGCCTCAGATAAATGTGTTTGACGGAAGAATTGAAAACGGGAAAGTTTATATAGGAGATGCCGCCGTTTTGGACGCACCGGGCAAAGAGGACATGGAAGTATCAGTGGCTATAAGACCCGAAGGCTTCATCCTTGATAAGGAGGGGGCTCTTGAATGCGATTTCGTTAACCGGGAAGTAATGGGAAGAGATACCAGCTTCGTTGCTACGCATCCCGCTTTTAACGGAGTTAATATAAGAGCTATTATTCCTTCGGAAGAGAACTATGATGTATCAGACGGCAAGGTAAGATTTACCCTTAAACCGGGCAAAGTAAGACTCTTTGACAAGACAACGACAGAGAGGGTGAAACTATGAAGAAGAGTATTACACCCTGGCTGTGCCTTTTACCTGCCATAGCTTTCCTTGGAGTTTTTATGGTTTATCCTCTGGTGGATGTTGTGGTTTATTCCTTTGAGGAGGGCTATAACTTTGCATCCGGAAGTTTCTGGGGGACAGGATTTTATAACTTCTCCTATGTTCTTCATGACCCTTTCTTTATTCAGGCTCTGAAGAACACCTTTATAATTGTTATCATTACGGTTCCTCTGTCTACGGGAATCGCTCTTCTTATTTCTCTGGGACTCAGCAATATCAAGGCCCTCAGGGATTTATTCCAGACAGTATACTTTCTGCCTTACGTGACAAACACCCTGGCAGTTGGTCTGGTTTTTATGATTCTGTTTAAAAAGACCGCTTATTCAGACGGCCTTGTTTCCCTGCTTATACAACTTTTCGGAGGTCCCTCCGTGGACTTTATAGACGGACCTTACTGGGCCAAGATGTTTGTAATGTGTTTCTATACAATCTGGGTTGTAATGCCTTTTAAGATTCTTATTCTTACAAGCGCTTTGGCTTCCGTGGATCCCGTATATTACAAGGCAGCTCAGGTGGATGCTACCCCTAAGTGGAGAGTATTCTTTAAGATTACGTTGCCTATGATTTCCCCCATGGTATTCTACCTGGTAATTACCGGCTTTATCGGTGCATTTAAGGCTTATTCAGATGAGGTTGCACTGTTTGGCACCAACCTTAACGCAGCGGGAATGAACACCATTGTAGGCTATGTTTACGACATGCTTTACGGTAACAGCGGAGGATATCCTTCCTACGCATCAGCCGCAGCTTTGATTCTATTTGCCATTGTATTTACCATAACCACCATTAACCTTATGGTAAGCAGAAAGACTGTGTACTATCAATGAAGACGAAAACAGGAAGAATCGTTAATTACATATTGTTATCCCTGTGGGGACTGATAGTGCTTTTCCCTTTCTACTGGATGATTCTTACTTCAGTTAAAGGGTATGGCGCTTATAACTCTGAGTATGTTCCAAAGTTCTTCACTTTAAGCCCCACCATGGAGAACTATATTACAGCCTTTACGGCAGTACCTTTGGCAAAGTATTTCCTTAATACATTTATTTTCACTGTCATTACGACCCTTCTTATGATGGTGGTGGTAATACTTTCAGCCTTTGCTTTTGCAAGACTTTCATTTAAGGGGAAGGATCTGGTTTTTTCTCTTTTCCTTTCACTTATGATGATTCCCAATGAGCTGGTTATTATCACCAACTTTGTAACAATTACGGATCTGAACTTAAGGAATACCTTCATGGGACTGGTGTTACCCTCTGTAACTTCAGTGTTTTATATTTATCTTTTGAAAGAAAACTTTGAGCAGATTCCCGAGAATCTTTATAAAGCTGCCAAGGTGGACGGCACCTCTGATTTCGGATATCTCATCAAAGTAATGCTTCCAATATCCAAGCCCACAATTGTCACCATAACCATCTTAAAGGTTATTGAGTGCTGGAACTCCTATGTGTGGCCCAGACTTATTACCGATGACCAGAATTACTTCCTGGTTTCAAACGGTATTCAGGAAATTAGAGAGAACGGTTTCGGAAGAGAGAATGTTCCTGCCATGATGGCTGCGGTAGTGGTTATCTCCGTGCCTTTGGTTGTGATTTTCCTTATATTCAGACATAAGATTATGGATGGCGTAGCCAGGGGCGGTACAAAGGGATGATTATGAAGAAAAGCATTTGCTTATGCGCTTGTTTAATCTTAATATGCGGACTTTTGAGCGGCTGCCACGGCAAAAGGGGCGGCAGTTCCTTTGCAGTGCCGGAAACCTTCGATGAGAGTAAGAACATTGAGATAACTTTCTGGGCCAAAAACGATACCAATAAGACCCAGACTGCCATCTACAATAAGGCCATATCGGATTTCGAAAGCCTCTATCCGAACATTAAGGTCAACATGCGTTTATATACGGATTACGGCAAGATATATAACGACGTAATCACCAATATTTCAACGGACACCACACCCAATGTGTGTATTACATATCCCGACCATATTGCCACGTATATTACCGGAAATAACACGGTAATTCCTCTGGACGATCTGTTCCTTGATGAAAGATTCGGCCTTGGAGGAAGTGAGGTCAGATTCGATTCCGTAAGGGAAGAGGAGATTGTACCTGAATTCCTTGCTGAATGCGTGATTGGGGAGAACCATTACGCTCTGCCCTTTATGCGTTCTACTGAGGCTTGCTATGTGAATAAAACCTTCGTTGAGAAGCTGGGATATACATTGCCTGAGACTTTGACCTGGGACTTTGTGTGGGAAGTTTCTGAGGCTGCAATGGAGAAGGATGCTGACGGCAACTTTAAGATAAACGGCGGCCAGGTTATGATTCCCTTTATCTACAAGTCAACGGATAACATGATGATTCAAAGCCTTAAGCAGCTGGATGCACCTTATTCTGACGAAGCCGGAAATGTACTTCTCTTTAACGACGATACGAGAAAGATTCTTCAGACAGTGGCAGCGCATACAAAAAACGGCGCTTTCTCCACCTTCAAAATATCCGGATATCCTGCAAATTTCCTTAATGCAGGACAGTGTATATTCGCCATAGACTCCACTGCGGGAGCTACATGGATGGGAAGCAAAGCTCCTTTGGTTGATATAGCAAAGGAGAAGATTATTGATTTTGACACAGAGGTTATGACAATACCTCAGTTTGATCCCGCTAATCCCAAGATGATTTCTCAAGGACCTTCGGTCTGCGTGTTTAATAAGTCAGATTCCGATGTGGTTCTGGCTTCCTGGCTCTTTGCACAGTTCCTTATTACCAATGAGGTTCAGATAGCTTATTCGGAGACAGAGGGCTATGTTCCCGTAACCCTGAAGGCTCAGAATGCCGCCGAATACAGGGAGTATCTTGAGGCAGAGGGAGAGGACGCAGATTTACACTATGATGTGAAAATCAAAGCAGCGAAGCTTCTTATGGATAACACGGCCAATACCTTCGTGACTCCGGTATTTAACGGTTCAACTTCGGTTCGAGATGCGGCAGGACAGCTTATTGAGAATGTTACCAAGGCAGTAAGAAGAAAGAAGACGGTGGATGACAAGTTTATTGACGCCACCTATGAAGAGGTGAAAGCCCTCTACCACCTGGATTCCGGTACTTCAGGTGCCGGGGGAGGAAAGAAGAGCTTAGGACCCCTTCCTTTTGCCTCAAAGGCCCTTATCGGTGTCTTAATAGGAGCGTGGGTGGTAATCGGATTTTTTGCTGTAAAAGGTAAATTGAAAAAAGAAAAATAAGGACAAAATAAAAAGGCTCCCGATTGGGAGCCTTTAATTTTTGCTTTTGTGATTTATGAAGCCAGTTCTTCGGCTTCGGCATTTTCTTCTTTTTCTAACTTGCAGGTTCTTTGCATTGCCACTGAGCAGGCGATGTCACCAAGAACGTTACAGCAGGTAGCGCCCGCATCTGCAAGGATGTTAATGCTTACATACATGCCCATAACTCCGGCAGGAAGGCCTGCAATGGCTGAAAGAGCAGCGAAGGTAGCTATGGCAGAGTTTGGAACTCCGGGAGCCCCGATACTAAGCAGGGTGTTGCTTAAAAGAACTACGGCCAAAAGACCAAAGGATACTTCAACTCCGCAGGCATTTGCAAAGAAAACAATCATGAAGGACATAAGAATTGAAACCGCGTCCATATTGATTGTTGCTCCAAGAGGAAGCGCCAGGGAAGAAATCTCGTTGGATACACCAAGTTCATCTGCGCATCTCTTACTGATGGGAAGAGTAGCTGAACTTGAAGCGGTTCCGAAGGCATTAAGAGCAGCGGGAAGTACAGTAACAAAGAAGTCTTTTATACTGAATTTACCGATGAGTCTTACAATAACAACACCGTAAACAACTACGATGTATATAAACATTGTCAGATACAAAGCGCCGAGAACCGAAGCAAGAGAGAGGATGGTTTTAAGGCCGTTGGCATGAACCATACCTGCAACGGAACAAAGAACTCCAAGAGGAGTTATATACATAACAACAGAAACTACCTTAACGGCGATTTCATTAACTGAAACGCAAAGATCGATAAAGGGTTTGGCTTTTTTTCCAAGGGATACGCAGGCAACACCTACGATGATTGCAAAGGCCAGTACTTGAAGCATGTTGCCGTTGGCAAAAGCTGCAAAGGGATTGGAAGGAATCAGATCTCTTATGGTATCAAGAAGTCCTGTGAAGGGAGCTGCCTCCACATCGGCTTCCATAAGTTCAATGGTTACTCCTTTACCTATTCCCAAAGCTTTGGGAAGGACCAGTCCGATAAGACTGGCAAAGAGTGTTGTGCCTACGAAATAAAGAAGTGCCTGTCCGCCTACTTTACCGGTTGCAGAGATGCTTCCTATGGATGTGATTCCCACAACCAAAGAGCAGAATACCAAGGGGAAAATCATCAGGGTCAAAGCGTGAAGATAAACTGTACTGATGAAGCTTGTGATGTTTATTGCCCAGTCGGGAATCACGAGACCTAAGATGCCGCCGAGGATTAAACCTGCAAAAATTGCAAGACTAAGCCATAGGGCCTTCTTGTTAAGGGGATGGGGTTGGGTTGTGTTAGCCATTTTTCTTTCCTCCAAACGATATAATCCGGCCCCGTTACCCAAATGGGGGCGCCGGAGCCGGAATTTGTAATGTAGTTATAACTATTCAAAACAATAGTCAATATCCATTTTATATCGCTGCGAAGCCTTTTTCAAGGTCTGCGATGATATCGTCTACATGCTCTGTACCGATGGAGAGACGAATTGTGCTCTCAAAGATTCCCTGATCCTCAAGCTCTTCCTTGGAAAGCTGTGAGTGAGTGGTGGAAGCGGGATGGATAACAAGGCTCTTAACATCAGCAACATTTGCAAGGAGTGAGAAGATTTCCAAGGCATCGATGAACTTCCATGCTTCCTCTCTGCCGCCCTTGATGTCGAAGGTGAAGATTGAACCGCCACCGTTAGGAAAGTACTTCTTGTAGAGCTCATGCTGGGGATGGCTCTCGATTGAAGGGTGATTAATGTTTGTAACCTTAGGGTTCTTCTTAAGGAACTCGATTACCTTCTTAGTGTTCTCAGCGTGTCTGTCAAGTCTCAATGAAAGTGTTTCAACTCCCTGTAAAAGAAGGAAAGCATTGAAGGGTGAGATTGATGCGCCGGTATCTCTTAAGAGGATAGCGCGAACATAGGTGATAAATGCTGCATTTCCAACCGCCTCTGCAAAGGAGATTCCGTGGTAGCTGGGGTTGGCCTTTGCGATGGGAGCATACTTGTCTGCATTCTTTGCCCAGTCAAACTTGCCTGAATCAACGATTATGCCGCCGAGGGTTGTGCCGTGACCGCCAAGGAACTTGGTTGCTGAGTGAACAACGATATCTGCACCGTGCTCAATGGGACGGATGAGATAGGGTGTACCGAAGGTGTTATCAATAGCAACAGGGATATTGTTTGCATGTGCAATTTCAGAAACCGCATCGATATCAGGAATATCACTGTTGGGATTGCCAAGAGTCTCAAGGAAGATAACTTTGGTGTTGGGTCTTATTGCAGCTTTAACTTCATCGAGGTTATGGATATCAACGAAGGTTGTCTCAATACCATAGTTGGGAAGTGTGTGTGCAAGAAGGTTGTAGGAACCGCCGTAGATGCTCTTCTGAGCAACAACGTGATCACCTTTCTGTGCCAAAGCTTCGATGGTGTAGGAGATAGCAGCTGCACCTGATGCAAGAGCCAAAGCTCCGATACCGCCTTCCAAAGCTGCAACTCTTTTCTCAAGAACATCCTGAGTTGAGTTTGTAAGTCTTCCGTAGATATTGCCGGGATCTGCAAGACCGAAACGGTCAGCAGCGTGTTTGCTGTTATGGAATACATAAGATGTTGTCTGGTAAATGGGAACGGCTCTGGAATCTGTGGTGGGGTCTGCCTGTTCCTGTCCTACGTGTAACTGTAATGTCTCAAATTTATAATTGCTCATTTTAATTTCCTCATCTTTCGTTATGTTTTTATTTTTCTTAAAAAATATCTGTTAGTTTACTTATCAATTACTATCTTAAGCGGGGTGATTTATCTACAGCGTCTACATCGACACATTCGTTCGTTCCAATAGTGTAATCTTACTCGGTTTGCAAAGTAGTTAGTCATTTCCGACTCCTTCCGTGTGAGTTATTTCATATACCCATCATATAGGTAGGTAAAAGAACTGTCCAATACACGAAAGCGATACTCAGTTATAGACTGAATCTATAACAAAATACCTCGGCTATAGTTAAACGCCGAGGTACTTTTTGATTTCTTCTATATAAAGGAGCGCTACCTTGCTTGGTATCATGTCCTTCTTTATTATGTAGCCGATTTCCATTCGGCTTGCTATGTCCGGATCATCCGGCTCAAAGGGAACAGCCACATATTCCGGACCGTTTATCTCTTCACATATGATGCCGGAGCAGAGAGTGTATCCGTTAAGCCCCACCATAAGGTTAAGCATTGTTGCTCTGTCGTTGGCCTTGATTGTTCGACTGTATTCAGCGGTTGATAAGATTTCCTCCGCCAGATAGAAGGAACCGGTGGAACCCTGTTCAAAGGAGAGGCAAGGGTAGTCAGCCAAATCAGTGAAGTGTATTTTCTTTTTCTTAGCTAATGGGTGCCCCTTCCACATATATACATAGGCTTCACAGTCAATCAGATGATGAAACTCCAAAGAGTTGGTACTCAGTATTTTATTTATGGCCCTTCTGTTGAAGTCACTAAGATAAAGGATACCTAACTCGCTTCGTCCCGTAGCCACATCGTCAATGACTTCTCTGGTTTTGGTTTCTCTTATGGCAAAATCGTATTCATCTCCTTCGAGGCGTTTTACCATCTCCACAAAGCTCTTTACAGCGAAAGAGTAGTGTTGTGCGGAGATACCGAATTTTTTCCTAAGACCCCCTTCTCCTGTGTACTTCTCAAGAAGCCTTTCGTATTGCTGGTAGACCTGTCTGGCATGCTGGATAAATTCCTCGCCGTCATTTGTTAAGGTGACTCCGCGGCCGCTTCTGTTAAATATTGTTATGCCAAGTTCCTTTTCCAGTTCCTGAATTGCACTGGTAAGGGAGGGCTGAGAGATGTAGAGCACCTCTGATGCTTTGTTGAATGAACCCATTTCGGATATGGTTATTACGTAATTTAACTGTTGCACGGTCATGTCAGATACCTCACAGTGGCAAATTTTGGTTGAATACTATCAATTAATATATACCTTGTCAATATTGTATCAAAAATAGTAATTGTATTTTACTATATTTTTTACTATAATCGGTTTGCATGGAATAAACACAACATAGTCATGCAAATAGGAGGAATATTATGAAGAAAACATTAGCATTGGTTTTGACACTTGCTCTTGGTATTTCACTCGTAGCATGTGGCAAGGAAGAGGCACCCGCTACTGAGGAGCCTGCAGCTGAGACAACAGAAGCAACTGTTGAAGAGCCCGCTGCAGAGGCAACTGAGGAAGCAGCTACTGAAGAGCCTGCAAATGAAGATGCAGCCGGGGATGTTATGTCCTACGCTGATTTCGTTGCAGCTGATCTTGACACAGAAGTTGTAGTTGAGACATATGTACAGGCTAAGCAGTCATGGTGGGAAGACAAAGCTACCATCTATACACAGAACGAGGATGGAGCATTCTTCATCTATGAGATGGCTTGCTCTGAGGATGATTACGCAAAGCTTACAGAGGGTACAAAGATTAAAGTTACCGGTGTTAAGTCTGAGTGGTCAGGTGAAGTTGAGATCGTTGATGCTACATTCGAAATCGAGGATGGCAACTACGTAGCAACAGCTACAGATGTTACAGATCTTCTTGGCAAGGATGAGCTCATCGAGAAGCAGAACCAGCTTGTATCTTTCACAGATTTAACAGTTAAGTCTGTTGCATTCAAGAACGACCAGCCCGGCGATGACATCTATGTTACATTCGAGAAGGATGGCAACGAGCTTAGCGCTTGCCTTGAGTACTACCTTAACGGCAGCGATGAGGAGTTCTACAATCTTGTAAGCGGTCTTGAAGAGGGCGCTACAGTTGATGTAGAGGGATTCCTTTACTGGTACGAGGGAGCTAACCCCCACATCACAAAAGTTACTGTAAAGTAATTTAATGCGATTTCTTAAGAGACGGTCGTTGACCGTCTCTTTTTTCGTGCTAAAATAGAGATATAATTCATTTATGATTGGAGATTAGCCATGATTAAAGAGGTTCATATTGATACACTTGAAGAGCTTTTGCCTTTGCTGACGGAACAGGAATACAGGCCTGATCTGGACAGAAACAGAAGCTCTTATATTTATAGAGGAATGTCGGATGCGTCATTTAAGATGTATACCAGCTTGAGCCGAAACTGCAAGGATTTGCAGAAGACTTTGGAGCCGGCTATTTTGGAGAACTTTGCAAAGTATGCCATCAATGATGAGCCCTCCATCGGACAGTCGGTTTGGAGGCAGATGATTCTTGGACAGCATTATGGCCTTCCCACAAGACTTCTTGACTGGACTCAGTCAGCACTGGTAGGTCTTAATTTCGCCGTAACCGAAGAAGACAACCAGGATATGGATAAGCATGACTGTGCCGTATGGCGTATTAATATGTCAGAGATGGTTAATCATCTTCCGGATCCCTATAAGGATGCGGTTAATGCGAAGCACTCCACGATTTTTACAGTTGATATGCTTAAGGAGATTACCGGAAACAGCTTAAGGCAGTACGACATGGATATGCGTGATACTTCCATGGTTATTATTGAGCCACCTTCACTTAATCAGAGAATAATTAATCAGCACTCGTTCTTTGCGGTTGTACCAATGGGCATCAGGGATATTGAGAAGTTCCTGTCTGATAACACCAAGGATACGGTTAAGTATGTGATCGATAAAAAGCTTCGCTGGAGGGTAAGAGACATGCTTGACCAGCTTAACATGAGTGAGAGAATTGTGTATCCCGGTTTGGATGGTTTATCCAAGTGGATTGCAAGGCATTATTATGTAAAATAATAATTTCTTTTGCATATAAGTGTGGTAAAATTGTAAGTAATATAAAGGTGCCGGATATAAGGGCGCATACTTTCAGGGGAGTTTCTCAGAGGCATTTTTAAGTGTTCGTTCGGAGGAATACAAGATGAAGATTTATTCGGGTCGAATAGATCGAAACAGTATGCTGCGCGTATTTCCCATTCTTGCGGGAGTCACCTTAAATGTGATACTCGCATACATATCTTATCGAACCGACATGTTCCTTTTTGCGGATACTGCCGGAACGATAATAGTAGCAGCGCTGGGTGGAATATTCCCGGCTATAGTTACTGCGGTCATCACCAATGCATGGTGCACAATCTTCAATTCTGACGCTATCTATTTTTCTGTTGTAAATGTCCTAATGGCTGTGATTACAGTCCGTTTTGTCAGAACCCATTCGTTTAAGAAAATTACCCATATTCTGAAATTATTAGGAATGACCGCACTTGTCAGCGGTGTACTTAGTGCGCTGATTCAGTGGGGCCTTTTGGGAGGTCCTCAGGTTACTTCTATTGTTGATATGGTGGATGCTCTGTCTGCCACATTACATCTTTCTAAATTCCCTACATTTTTGATTGTTAATACTTTGGCCAACGTTATTGATAAGGGCATCACAATCGGAATAGCGGCTGTTGTTCTTTTCTTTATCCCTGACAAAATCAAGCAGGAAATCAAAGACAGTGACTGGAGACAAAGACCTCTTTCCGACGATGAAAAGCAGGCTATTAAGGAATGGGGCAAGAGTAACGGCGTTTCCTTAAGAGGAAGAACTACGATGATGCTTATTTTCGTGGGTCTTTCCATGGTTCTTGCCATTGGCGGAATAGGTATTGGAATGTATTTCTCCAGCACCAAGGCCGAGAAGACGGAAACTGCCTGGAACACGGTTCGGTTTGCCGCTGACTATATAGATACGGAAAAGATTGCCGAATATGCCGAAAAGGGCAGGATGGTTCCGGGCTACGCGGAAACGGAGAAGATGCTATATAAAATCCGCGAAAACTCTCAGGGAGTTCTGTACCTTTATGTTGTCCGCGTAACAGAGGAAGGCTGCCAGTTTGTTTTTGATTTGGACACAGATCCTTCAATCGATCCTTACAATATGTATGCCCCTACTTTTGTGCCCGGGGAAATTGTTCCATTTGAAGAGGCCTTTGAGCCTTACATTCCGGCGCTTTTGGCAGGGGAGAAGGTTGGCCCCGTGGAGTCCGATGATATCTGGAACTGGGTTTTGACGGTTTACTATCCTGTAAAAGATGACCAGGGAAACTGTGTATGCTATGTGGGTGCAGACGTTTCACTGGATTATCTTGTGAGATATATTCGTGATTTTGCCATAAGGGCCCTTCTTATTGTTGCCGGGTTCTTCATCCTGATTATTTCCTTTGGCATGAGAACCACAGGAATCTATGCCATGTATCCCATTAACAGTGTGGCAGAGTGTGTTGAACACTTTATCCATTCCGAGGAGAATCAGAAGGCTCTGGATAACAATGTTAAGAGATTGAGATCTCTTGATATCAGAACAGGGGATGAGACAGAAAAGCTTTATAGAGAAATCTGTGAAATGGCATTAAATGTGGCAGAACAGATGCGAGACATCAGGCATTATGCGGATGCTACGGCACAAATGCAAAACGGTCTGATCATTACCATGGCGGACATGGTGGAGAATCGTGACTCTGATACCGGTGCCCACATTCAAAAGACCGCGGCATACGTAAAGATTATCGTTGAAGGACTTAAGAAGAAGGGCTATTACCCTGAGAAAATTACACCTAAGTACATGATTGATGTGGTTACTTCGGCACCTCTTCATGATGTTGGTAAAATCAACATTTCCGACACTATTCTCAATAAGCCGGGTAAACTCACGGATGAAGAATATGAAATCATGAAGACTCATACCACACATGGTAAGAGAATCATGGAGCAGGCTATCAGTACAGTCCAGGGTGAAAACTATCTGAAGGAAGCAAGGAATATGGCGGCTTACCATCATGAAAGATGGGATGGTAAAGGCTATCCAGAGGGTCTTCACGGTCAGGTTATCCCTTTGTCGGCTCGAATAATGGCAGTTGCGGATGTTTTTGATGCTCTGACATCACCCCGTGTATATAAACCGGCCTTCCCTCTTGAGAAGGCACTGGAAATTCTAAACGATGGTGCGGGAACCCAATTTGATCCCAAATGTGTAGAGGTATTTTTGGATGCCCTTCCGGAAGTACAGGTTGTTCTTAAGAAGTATCAGGATGCGTGACGGAGGTCTCTGTAAGATGAGAAGCAAACGTATATTGATGGCGACAGTAAGTGCTGTTACTCTGTGCTTTTTACTTAATACAGGAAACCCTGAGGCTAAGGTGTTAGCTTCTGAGAGCAGTGCGCAAAAAAGCGGCGAAGCCGTGGAAACTGATGCTCAAATCGGCGGTGGTTATGCGGTTACCGGACAGCTTAAGGGCGTAGGTTATACATCAAAACTTTATGATGCATCAAATGGCCTCCCCACATCAGATGCAAACTGTGTTTTGGGCACCAGCGACGGCTATGTCTGGATAGGCGGATATGGCGGAATTATCCGATATGATGGCGTAGAGTTTGAGAGACTTGATTCTTCCGGAGGTCTTACCAGTGGAAGAGCGCTGTTTGAAGACAGCCAAAGAAGAATATGGGTTGGAACAAACGATAACGGAGCAGTTGTTCTGGAGGAAGGCACAAGCACAAGATACACCTATGAAGACGGACTCCAGTCTTCATCTGTTCGTGCTTTCGGTGAAGACGGTGCAGGGAATGTTTATATAGGCACCACCGGCGGTCTTTCCTATGTTTCCCAGGATGGAGACTTTCATGTTATAGAAGACAGCAGGATTAATAACGAGGTTATCTCAAGACTTAGTTCAGACAAAGCCGGCAACGTTTACGGATGTACGAAGAGTGGTTTAATCTTTTCTTTGATTAACGGTGAAATTGGGGCCGTATACCTTGGCCATAACCTGGGCTTTGGAGGTGTAACTACTCTTTTTGCCGATCCAAATGCCGAAGGGAAAGTATATATAGGGACGGATTCCGAATACTTATATTACGGATCCTTTGGAAAGAATGCCTCAAAATTTGAGAAGATGTCTGTGGCTCCCGCGGATAATCTTTACTGGATTACCTATGAATGCGGCCGAATCTGGGTTACCAGTGAAAACGTGGTGGGTTACATTGACGAGCGTCACATTTTCCGTCAGATGGAGAATATTCCAATCCACAACTCCATCGATATGATGACATCAGATTATCAGGGCAATCTCTGGCTGGCTTCTTCCAGACAGGGTGTCGCTAAGGTTGTCACAAACAATTTCCAGAACATTACGGCTCTGGCAGGCTTAAAGGAGTCAACGGTAAATGCAGTCTGCTTACGTGATAATCTGATTTATGTGGGAACTGATTCGGGACTGAAAATAATTGATCCCGGCAAGAAAGTAATTGAGAACGATCTTACAAAATATCTGGATGGAACGAGAATACGTTGCATCACAATGGATGATAAAAGCAATCTTTGGATTTCAACTTACACCAATGATTTGGGTGTTGTCCTCGCTACAAGAAACGGCAAAATAACAAGCTACAGCAAAAAGGACGGCCTGCTTAGCAACGAAATCCGCTGTACTGTAAATCTTCCCGACGGAAAGACCCTCGTGGGTACCAATGGCGGCCTGGCAATCATTAAAGACGGAAGAGTTATAAAAACCGTGGGTGCCACGGATAAGATTGACAACACCATCTTTTTGACGGTGGAGCAGGGATCTGACGGAAAAATCTATGTGGGAACCGACGGCGATGGAATGTACATCATCGACGATAATAAAATAGAAAAAATAGGCAGAAAAGAAGGACTTACCAGTGATGTAATACTTCGAATCAAGCAGGATGACAAGAGAGGCGTTCTTTGGATTATCACGTCAAACTCCATTGAGTATTACAAAGACGGCAAGGTAAAACATATTGAATCCTTCCCTTACAACAATAACTTTGACATCTATTTCAGCGACAGTGACATAGCATGGATTCTGTCTTCCTACGGATTGTATGCGATAGATGCTTCTGCAATGCTGGAAGACAATATCACAGACTATCGACTGCACAATACCGCAAACGGTCTTAGCAGTATTCCTACGGCCAATGCATACAGTGCCCTTGATGAACAGGGTAATCTGTATATTGCAGGAAGGTCCGGTGTGACAAAGGTTAACATTAACCATTACTTTGAAGAAAAAGCAAGAATAAGGACCGGAATCAGATACATCTATTGTAATGATGAAAGAATAATTCCGGATGCTTCGGGAGTTTACACGATTCCACCGGTTAACGGTCGTATTCAGATTACTCCTTCCATACTGGATTTTTCCATGACCAATCCTCTTATTCATGTTTATCTGGATGGAAGCGGTGATGCGGGTATAACGGCCAAACAAAGCGAGCTTTCATCCCTGGAATACACCAGGTTGGAATACGGTAATTATGAGCTTCACATAGAGGTTTTGGATGTGAGTACCAGAGAGGTGCTGCAGGATGATATTTTCCCCATTGTCAAGAAGCCTCTGATATATGAACTTTTGATTTCCAAAATCTTAATTGTCATTCTTATTATCGGTGTCAGTGGCTTGCTGGTTTGGCGAGTAATGACAGGAACCGTCGTAAGAAGGCAGTACGATGAGATCAGGCAGGCCAGAGATGAGGCAGAGAGGGCCAACTCTGCAAAATCCAGATTCCTTGCAAATATGTCTCATGAAATCAGAACTCCTATCAATACCATTATGGGTATGGATGAAATGATTATGAGAGAGGACACAACGGATGTTCCAAAGTCGTACTACATGTCGGTCATTAACTACGCAATCGACATTATGACGGCTTCGGAATCACTTCTTGGCCTGATTAACGACCTTCTTGACATGTCCAAGATTGAGTCCGGCAAAATGCATCTTGTGGAGCAGGAATATGATTCCACCACGCTCCTTCGTTCCGTAGTTACCATGATTCGCGTCAGAGGCGCGCAAAAGGATCTGACCTTCGGAGTGGAGATTGATGAGAATCTTCCCAAGAGGATGTATGGTGATGACGGCAAGATTAAGCAGATAATTCTAAACCTCCTTACCAATGCCGTTAAGTATACGGAGATGGGCGGTTTTACCCTGACAGTAAAAGTCGAAGACAAAACCGACGACAGATGTAATCTTCGATTCATAGTTAAGGACAGCGGTATCGGAATCAAAGAAGAGGATATGGATAAGCTCTTCACAGCTTATGAGAGACTTGATGAGGAGAAAAACAGCGGTATCCAGGGTACCGGACTTGGCCTTGATATCTCCAGACGTTTTGCAGAGTTAATGAACGGTAAACTGTGGTGTGAAAGTGTCTATGGAGAAGGCTCGGAATTCATCCTGACCATTCCTCAGAAAATTGTGGACGCAACGGGAATCGGTGTATTCGACGAGCGTGACGAGGGAACAAAGGGACCTTATGTGCCTCAGTTCATTGCTCCGGATGCAGATATCCTTGTGGTTGACGATAACCCCATGAACCTTACGGTTATCAAGGGACTGTTAAAAGCAACAAAGATGTTTGTCACCACGGCGGCAAGCGGAGAAGAGTGTCTTGAGAAGATTAAATACGGAAGCTTCAATGTGGTTTTGCTTGACCATATGATGCCCGGAATGGACGGCCTTGAAACCTGTGCAAGAATCAGAGAGACCAACCCTGATTTACCGGTTTATGCCCTTACGGCAAATGCGGCTGAGGGTGGAGAAGAGTTTTATAAGTCAAGAGGTTTTGACGGATATCTGGCCAAGCCCATTGACAGTCTGGCACTTGAGAAAGCCATCATGAAGCATCTTCCTGAGGATATCATGATGAAGCCCAGAGCTGAGGATGCGGTGGAAGAAGAGTGGACCCTTCCCGAGGAATATGCATGGATTAATAATGTTCCCGGCATTTCTGCCGAGGACGGCATCAGAAATTCCGGCGGAGTTGCCACCTATATAAGAAGCCTTAATGATTTCCTTGATACAATAGATGATAATGCAAAGGTTATAGAGAACGCGTATAAAGAAAAGACAATCAGGCTTTATACAGTTAAGGTTCATGCCCTTAAAACCTCTGCAAGAATTATCGGTGCAGCCGGCCTGTCTACAATGTGTGAAAAACTTGAGGAGGCGGGAAACAAGGAGGACATTCCTTACATCGATGCCAATCATGAAGCCATGATTGAGGAATTCAAATCATATAAGGAAAAACTGAAAGATCTCCGCAAGGAAGCGGGGGAGGACAACCGACCCGATATTCCTTCGGATGAACTGGCGGGAGCATATGAAGCTTTAAGAGAAGTGGTTCCTCAGATGGATTATGATTCGGTTGAGATGATTATCGGGCAGATTAAGGAATATAAACTTCCCGATGAAGATGCGGAAAAGTTTGCCGCTATAGAAAAATGCTTAAAGACCTTCGACTGGGACGGAATGAAGGAATTTATAGAATAAACGCAAGGAGAAGATTTTATGTCTGGGAAAAGGGTATTGTTAGTAGGGGAGAAGGAGACGTTTTTAATCAGAGTTCTTCTTAAGAAAATTCAGGACTCCGGCATTGAATGCAAATTTGTCAATTGGAATATCAATGACATTAACTCTTCATGGGCCGGATGCGAGCTTGTGACCCTCTATATGGATGAGGGGGAGAGACCACCCGGGGATGTTCTGCATTTTATGACGGACAAAATGTCTGAGGAAAACGTAATGATGATTCCCATTGGAGAGAAGAATGATATGCAGGTGATTCTGGACCGCGTTCCGGGAGACCTGATTTACAAATCATTCCTTCGGCCGGTGGATAACAATGAGTTTATCGGCGCACTTCTTGATCTGTTTAATAAGCTTGAGGCAGGAGAGTTTAAGAAAAGCATTCTCATTGTAGACGATGACCCCAATTATCTGGGGCTTGTCAGAGAATGGCTTAAGGGCACGTATAAGGTCAGCATGGCCAATTCAGGACTGCAGGCCATTAAATTCCTTGGGAAAAACAAAGTGGATCTCATTCTCCTGGACCATGAGATGCCTGTAACCAGCGGGCCACAGGTTCTTGAAATGTTAAGAAGTGAGGAAGAGACCAAGGATATTCCTGTAATGTTCCTTACAGGAAAGAGCGACAAGGAAAGCGTTATGGCCGTTGTGGCTTTGAAACCCGAAGGATATTTCCTTAAAACCATTACCAAGGATGAACTTTTGGAAAAACTGGCAGAGTTTTTCGTAATGCGTAAGTAGACTGACTCATAGACTGAGAGGAACTTTTTCACAATGATGGAGTTTTTGAGAGCACATCAATTGAATTTCATGCAGGCCCTGACGGGTATTTGCGGAGTAAGTGCGTTCCTTCTTCTCATAACAAAGGCTATTACACCAAAGAGAAGAAGAGCGCTGATTTTGATGGAAGTGACGGCAATGTTCCTGCTCATTTTTGACAGACTGGCATATATCTACGCAGGCGATACCAGCCGGACGGGGTATATTATGGTCAGGGTCAGCAATTTCATTGTCTTTTTCCTGACCTCGGAAATTGTGTTTGCCTTCAACAACTATCTGAAAGTACTCCTTTGGAGTGAAAAAAAGGTACTTGTATATCCAACAAGGATAAAGATTGTGGACATTATGGCCATTATTGGAATGGTAATGGCAGTTATAGCAGCCTTTACAGGTTTGTATTATTACTTTGATGAAGCTAACCATTATCACAGAGGTCCTTTTTTCCTGGTTTGTTACATCATACCGGTAGTCGCTCCTTTAATTCAGCTTGCTTTGATTCTTCAATACAGGAAGCTTTTCAGTAAATGGATTTTTGCTTCTCTTATGCTGTTTCTTCTTGGGCCAATATTGGCATCTGTTGTTCAACTTTTTGCTTATGGACTGTCGTTAACCAATGTAACGATGGTATTGGTGGCAGTTTTCATGTATGTTTTTGCTTATATTGATATTAACGAAGCCATTGAAAAAGCCCATGCAAATGAGATAGAAGAATTACTTGCCAGTCAGGAAAACGCCAAAGAACTGTTCGACAGAACTACAAGCGCATTCATGGCTGCAATTGATGCAAAGAATGAATATACAAGAGGCCATTCGAAACGTGTTGCAGAATATGCAAGACGAATAGCCGTTATGTGCGGTAAAAATGATGAGGAGTGCGAGGAGATTTATTACTCGGCACTTTTACATGATGTGGGCAAACTTGGCCTCCCCGACTCAGTTCTTGAGAAGGGAGAGGAGATGACGGAGGCTGAGCATGAACTAGTTAAGCAAAAGACCGTCATCGGCGATCAGATATTATCGGACATCGCGGATTTCCCTTACCTTAGAGAAGCAGCCCATTACAGTCATGAAAGATACGACGGCACCGGATACCCCGATGGCCTTAAAGGGGAGGAGATTCCCGAATCTGCAAGAATTGTTGCCATTGCTTCGGCCTACGACACCATGACTACGGCCAACAGTAAGAGAGATCCCATGCCTGATCAGGTTATCAGGGAGAAATTTATCAGAGAGTCAGGCAAGAAGTTTGACCCCAGATTTGCGGGGCTCATTATAAGGATGATTGATGAGGACAGTAATTTCCAGATTATTTCCGGAAATAAGCCCGAGAAGCTTGTGCTGAAGGATGAGTATTTCTTTGATGAGTACAAGAAGAACATTACACCCGGAGTAGTCATTACCCACAATGTGGAGCAGATAAGCCTAAGGACCCGTCCCACCGAAAGAAAAGACGGAGAGTTCTTTGAAACATCGCTGATTCTGTTTGACTCTTACGATGGACGTGTGCATGAGAATTCAGAGTCAATTGCAACATTCAGGTATATGGAATACGGTGAAATCTGGCTCTCGGGAAACTATGTATGTACCAGCGCCAGAAAGATGGATGTGAATATAACCGAGAAGGAGCCTGAGGAGGGTGAACACGTTCATCTTTTGCGCAGAGATGACCAGTATACCATCACACTCGGAAGATACAGAGATCATCTGAAAATCAAGATTGAGAATGATTTAAAGATTATGGATATTGTTGTAGCCCTTCCCGATAACTCCAGGTGGGCATATGTGGCCTTCTCCGGCGAGCATGCTCATATAGACGGATTAAAGGTATCGAAAACCGGAGATATCTACGGCGAGGGAGATATTCCGAGAATTGCCAACGAAATTGATTTCACTGACAGAATGGAAAGCGATTTACCCAATATTCAGATTGATACCACCCGCTCCGCAGCAACAAAGGGTATACCTCTTACGGATGGACTAAGAATTGCCTTCCATACAATGAGCCTTCCTTCAGCCAACCTTATCTGGCATTGTCCTTATATCGTTATTTATCATTCCGATGACGGAAAGGTTGGAGGCCATAACAGCAGAGAATATGCGCTTATAAAGCTGAACGGTGAAAGTACGGGAATAGAGGAGTTCTCCGAGAACTCAATGAACCTTGAACAGAATGACTTCAAAGGCTGGGAAGAGTGGGAGAAGTTAAACAAGCGTGGTATGGAATGTCTGGTAACCTTCAGAAGACGAGGCAACCGTATCATCTCCATAACCAAGAATGCTGGAATCGAAATAGAAAACCTGACTGTAATAAAAGATGGTCAGACCGACATATATGTTGCCCTGACCGGTGACCAGTGTGTGCTGACGGATATAAGAGTTATGTAAGGGCGTTCTTTATATTCCGCAAATCTGATATAATAAACGGGTATGGATAAAAGAAATCTTCGTTCTAAGAAAACTATAAAAGATGCCCTGATTTTACTTTCGTCAAAAAAAGCTTTCATTGACATTTCTGTGCATGATTTGTGCAGGGAGGCAGGAATATCAAGGTCTACCTTTTACAACAACTATCATTCCCTTAACGATGTTGTGGCGGAAATAAGCTCCGAATATATGGAGAAAATTCGGGGAAAGAATCTTAACAGAGATTTTTTTGAATCTCTTACAAGGGACGGAAATGAACTTAAGCTTCTGGTTGAAACAGGGGTGTTTGGGAGAGAATTCAGTTTTTACCTAAAAGATTTAATGGCAGGGGATAATTCCAAAGCCGAGAGGGGTACCAGAGATGATGTTTTATTAAACATTAAAACTCTGTACCATGCCTTTGGAGTGTTTGGAGTTTTGCAGAATCTCTCAAGGATGTACGGAAGTAATTATTACGAAGCCTTCAGGGCGGAAACAATTGATACGCTTATGGAACTGTCCGGCACGATGTCAAAAGAGTAGATATCGGACATGTTTTTTAAACTTGTACAATAACGTGAAACAGTGAGTTTACGCAGCCTTTTCCTTATGGTAGTATTCCATCAGGAAAGGGCTTTTTATGTTTAAAAGGAGACTAAATTTGATAGGAACAATTAAACTGCCAAAGCTATTAATCTTTGTCGCTTTCATTCTGAATTTGGGAAGAGCGGCTATTCAGCTGATTATTCCGGAAAAGGTTGCGGCCATCACTTCTATTAATCTGGGTGATGGAAATGAAGCTGTTAATCTTGCCGTAGCCACCTGTATCACACTGTTTCTTCTGGCAATCGGTGAGTTCGTGGGAGGGCTGGTTTCAACCTATATCACCCTTATCGCCAGAGCTTTAATCAGCAAAGATTTCAGAAAGGTTGTGACGAAGAAAACTTTTCGCCTCAGGGCACAGGATATTGAAGCACAAAATCCCAAGGAGTTTATCTCTCGTATTACAGCCGATACGGAGTTCGTGGGAGAGTTTCTGATTGATTTACTGGTCAATGAGATTCCAAGACTTTATTTCGTAATCAGCACTATCATCAAGGTATCACAGATGGGTAACCTGTATCTTGTTTTAGGCTTTATCCTTGTAATTCCTGTTATAGTGATTGGTTCCCTCTGGTCAGGAAGTGTTTCTTATAATGCCCTGAACAGACTCCAGGCTTCAATTGCAAAACTGACAGCAATCCTTGCAGAGAAGGTTAACAATATAGAAACCATTAAGGCATATAACAAGACGGAGGATGAGGTTTCTTCCGGCTACACAGCCATTGATGAAATGAGAAACGCCCAAAAGAAAAACACCTGGGCGGTGGCTTTTAATACTCTTATTTCAAATATTTTATTCATTATTCCCATGGTCATTATCATGTTAATGGGCGCCACCCAGCTTTTAAACGGCGGGGTTTCAAGAGAACAGTTCATTACTTATTTTGGCCTTGGAATCACCTATCAGACATATATCGCAGCTCATCTGACACTTTGGGTTCTTTGGAAAAGGGCCCAGGGAGCCACAAAGAGGGTTCGCCAGATTCTTCATCTTGAGGATGACTGCGGAGGAGAGATACGAAATCTTAAGGATGACAGAATTGAATTTAAGAACGTCAGCTTTTCATATGGGGACAGGACAATTCTTTCCGATGTTAGTTTTTCTATAGAGAAGGGAAGCAAAACTGCCATTGTGGGTAAAAGCGGATCCGGTAAATCCACAATACTTAATCTTATTGAAAGGTTTTACCGGCCGGAAAAGGGAAGCATTCTTCTTGGGGGAGAAGATATTGAGAGGTATGAGATTACGTCATATCGCTCAAACTGTGCCTATCTTCCCCAGAATGCTCCCGGCTTTTCAGGGAAAATCAGAGATATGCTCATCTATGGAACAGGCCAAAGCTTTTCCGATGAGAAACTGTATGAAATCCTTGAAAAGGTTGGCATGAAGGAAACCATAGAAGTAATGGGTGGACTGGACTACGAGGTAGGAACCAATGCCATCAGACTTTCCGGAGGACAAAGACAGCGTCTTGCTGTTGCAAGAATGCTTCTCAAGGACTCTGAAATGGTTCTGGCAGATGAGTGCACCAGCGCATTGGATCTTTCAGGCTCAATTAAGATAGCTTCTCTTATAGATGAATATGCTGCCGACAAAACCAGGATAATAGTGGCCCATAATCTGGCTACAATAAAGGACGCCGACAGAATAATTGTCATTGATTCAGGGAAGGTTTCAGATGTGGGAACCCATGAAGAACTGATGAAAAGATGCGCAGTTTATCAAAGCCTTTTGAGGGGAGAGGAGGGGAACGCGTCATGAAAAAATCGCTGAAAGAGTTATACAGAGGCAGCAATGTTCCCGTAATCAGAACCATTCTCGGATCCCTTTTCTATGTGGCAGGAACCATTGTCATAGCAACACAGGCTGATTCCATGGCAGAACTATCCGTGGGTAATTTTGACAGCATAAAGAGGATATTCGTATATGCCCTCATGTGCATCCTGGGTTATCTTTGTATGTATTTAAGCATAATTGCAGATCTGGGTTTTGTTGATCTGGCAACCGGCATAAGGAAAAAAGTCTGGAAAAAGACCATGAACCTGCCCTATCGATATTTTGACAGGGAAGGGCCAAACCATGTAATAAGCCGTATTACTTCAGATCCGGAGTACTCATATCAGCCTTTTAAACTTTTGCAGATGTCGTGTACATTAATTGCCTTTCTTCTAATGGTTTTTGTCAGCGACGCTGCAGTTTATGAGCTGGCTTTTGTACTGGTTTTGGGATTCATCATAACAATGGTTCTTATGTTTGTTGCGGCAAAATACAGCGAACGGGGAGCTACTTATACCACGGCAAAGCTGGCAGAACTGACGGCTTTTCTTGCTGAGCGTTTTAATCGCATGAGATTTATTAAAGCCATGAACAGCGAAGAAAAGGAAACAGATGAAGCCTTCGAATATATAGACAGAAAGTACGAGGCGGACAAGTATAATGCCATGGCTCTCACCATGGCTCAGTTCGGACAAAGCTTTATCACATTTATTCTCTTTGTGGCTGCCTTTTTGTTTGGAGCCTTCATGATCAAAAACGGCAGTTTGAAATCCACTACTTCGCTGGCAATATTCTATGCCTATGGAGGAAACCTTGCTCTGATTTTCAGGTTCTTTGCACAGTTTCCTACAGTTTTTGCCGCCACCAAGGGCGGAAGCGGAAAACTGATTTCAATCCTTCGTGAACATGAAGAGATACTTGATGATGGAAGGATTGAAGCCGGAGTACAGGGAGACATTTCGCTTTCAAATATCTCTTTTAAATACGAGGATAGAAAGGTATTGGACGGTGTCAGCCTTAGAATTCCAAAGGGTAAGGTGACGACCATTGTGGGCCCCAACGGCAGCGGCAAGTCCACCGTGCTTAAGGTTATAGACAGAATTTACGGGGACTTTGACGGAAATCTGCTTATGGGTGAAGAGAACAGCAGAAATGTACCTTTGAAGGAATGGCGAGATAAATTCGGCGTGGTTGGCCAGAACGCTGCCATGTTTGAGGGAAGCATTAAGGACAACATTTTATATGGTGCTACTGAAACAGGTCCCGAAGAATTGAATGCGGTTATTAAGCTTGTGGGGCTTGAAGGGATAATTGATAAACACGGAGAAGGACTGGATTTTAATGTGGGTCCCAATGGTGAAAAACTGTCTGGCGGAGAGCAGCAGCGAATTGCCATTGCCAGGGCCATGCTTAAAAATCCGGAGTATCTGATTCTTGATGAGGCCACAGCAAATCTTGATTCTGTTACGGAAAAAGAAATCAAAAACAGTATCATGGCGCTGATGAAAGGAAGAACATCCATAGTTGTAACCCACAGCTATGAGATGGCCAAAGAATCAGACTATTTGATAGTGATGAAGGACGGCAGGGTGGAAGATCAGGGAGAACCCGGCGAGGTTCTTATGAGAAATGAGTTCTACAGAGACTTTGCCAATGCATATAACAAACAGGAGGGCAGTATATGTTTTTAAAATATATCGAATGGATTAAACTCCTTGGAGACATGAAGAGATATCAGAAGGTTGACGATTACAATGGACAGATAAAAGCCAACCATCTTTATAAGTTTTACCCCGAGGGCGGGGTCTGCTCAGACGGAAGCCCATACCATGGCCTTTTCAGAAAGGGAAATGAAAATAAACTGATTATAGCGTTAGATGGAGGAGGCCTGATTTTTGACAAATTATCAGCCGCATATCCCTCTGAGGACGAATATGTAGAGGGCACCCTTTCTTTCTATGATTCCTACTGTAAGCCCTCCAAAGACGCTTTCGCTAGGCTTGGCCTGTTTCATGAGAAATGCAAGAAGAGCCCTTTTTACGGGTGGAGCCTTTTATACGTTCCCTATGCCAACGGAGATTTGCATGCCGGAAGAGGAACCTTTGAATATACAGATACTGAAGGGAAAAACCGAACCTTCTACGCTCATGGAAATATTAATCTGAATTCCTGCATTGATTTCATTAAGGGTATTTGCCCCAATCCGGATCAGCTGGTGGTGCTGGGATGCAGTGCCGGAGGTTTTGGAACCGCTTTCGTGGGAAACGATATCTTAAACAGATTTCCTGATTGCAAAGACTGCACCTGCATTGTGGACGGTGCGGCACTTGATCTTGATTATAAGGAATGCGCCGAAAATCTTTGGCAGGTGCCGGATTCAATCAAAGCACAGATTAAATCCTCAAACGTTGTGGCGGATGGCCTTGAGTACATTTATGAGCAGCAGAAGGACAGGGTGAAGATTGGATATCTGATTTCCATAAAGGATGGGGTTCTTACCAGATTTCAGAATTACATTGATACGAGAAAGGAAATGGGCTGGCCCCCTGAAGCAACGAAAAGGATGCATGAGATCATTTCCGACACCGTTATACGACTTAAAGAATCTGTTCCAAACATCAGCTTCTTTCTGTATGACTATAATTTTAACGATATAAACGGCAAACCGGTTGAGTTTAACGGAGCCAATTCCCACTGTTGCCTTTGGGTTCCTGAATTCATGCGTTTTAAACGTGAAGGCTATACGGGAATTCAATGGCTTAGGGGAGTGGTGAAGGGAGAAACCATAAGAATAGGGGATAGTCTTATAAAGGAGGCGTCATGTCCGAAAGATTCTATTTGATGAACGGCTGGCGCTTTAGCGAGAGCTTTTCATCTGAACACATGCTTGCGGAATATGATGATTCCGGATTTGAAGAGGTTCGAATCCCTCATACGGTTAAGGAAACACCCTTTAATTACTTTGATGAAAGCATATATGCCAAGGTTTCTTCCTACAGGAAAACCTTTACTCCTCCCAATGAATGGAGGGGAAAAAGTGTGGGGCTTACCTTTGAAGGAGTGGCCCATGAAAGCACATTATACATAAACGGTGAGGAAATCCTGACTCACAGATGCGGGTATACGGCTTTTACTGCAGATGTGTCGGATAAACTGATATATGGTGAGAAAAATCTTATATCTCTCAGAGTAGACAGCAGAGAAATCCTTAATCAGCCTCCCTTTGGTTTTGTCATTGATTATATGACCTATGGGGGCATATACAGAGATGTGTATTTCTCGGTAAGGGAAAAATGCCATATAGAAGATGTGTTTTTGTACTCGGATTTTACCGGGGGCGGCGTAAGACTCGGAGCGCAGATTTCCCTGTCCGAAGAGTGCGCCGAAAAGCTTGGAGAGTTTGAGATTACAGGGCTTATTGATGGACAAGAATTTGCTTCTTTTACGATGGAAGAGCTTTGTGAGACGAAGGTTTTGAATCCCGGGGAGGTGGAACTTTGGGATGTTTCATCCCCAAAGCTTTATGACATCAAGTTTGTTCTGCGCAGGAAAGGTGAATCTGATTTTCTTGATGAGAGTGCGGTTCGCTTTGGCTTTAGAAAGTCGGAGTTCAG
>JAEEGH010001143.1_pt1 | contig 78672 bp, 56 predicted proteins | sample 9134181 | NCBI WGS metagenome assembly JAEEGH01 (sample SAMN16246544, study PRJNA631951) | gut metagenome | biome: gut microbiome; feature: rumen; material: DP-attached | host: Bos | place: Iran: Karaj | collected 2018-10 | reverse complement strand
ATCCGTAGCTACGGAAACAGCAAAAGAAGATTATGCCTCGGCAGAAACAAGATACGATCAGGCTTGCGGAACTGGCCTCGATCGAACACGAACCAGTAACATGGTGCAACGACCTTATCAGTTCACCCATCTCCTGCAGTTTGCTGGAGAGGCGGGTGATGTACTTCATTACGGGCGTGGTGAAGCATAAATACGTGGAGAACGGCCTGAACGTGCCAGAGAACTGGAAGGAGCTGTACTTCTACATGACCGACCGCGACCTGGGAATCATCGGTGGCCAGAAGAACATCAGGTATACATACGACGTGCTCACAAAACTGGGCATGAAGTTCTTCCCAATCACTTATCACAGACCGAACGGCAGTGTCATCGTGGGCCGCATTCACTGGGTGGACACATTCTTCTACGATGAGGAGAAGGATATCTACGCCATACGAATCTCGCCGGAGATTATGCCGCTGCTGATCAACCTGACGCAGAACTTCACAACGTTTGACCTCGGTACGGCCATGCGGCTGAGGTCGAAGTACACACAGAAGCTGTATGAGCTGTGTTGCAAATACGGCGGCGACTACAGATTCAGCGACGGTCAGGAGGAAACGACGGGAAACGTGTACAAAAAGCGTGTTGTGCCGATAGCAATGGAGTATTTCCGGGTGCTGTTCAACCTGAATGAAATCAGGGATAAGAAGACAGGACGGGTCTTGCAGGAATCGTCGTACGAAAGCTATAAGGACATCCGAAGTAATATCCTTCAGGTGGCTCAGAATGAGCTTTACGACCTGTTTATGTTTCATGCCTCGAATGTTTGGTTCGATTATCAGGCAGGGCCTCGGAAGGGCAAGGGCGGCAAGACATCATCGATCATCATCTACGTCTATACACGCGAGAATCCGAAGGAAGGGCTTTGCAGGCCTTGGCAAAAGGGTGACGAAGAATTATGGCCTTATGAGCCGGAATATGTTGAGAAGAAACGGAAAACACCCCAGCAGAAGCTGCATGCGAATATCTTCTACGGTGCGGACAGGCAGGAGGAGATCGTCATCTCATTGCTCTCGAAGTACCTGAGCAGACGTGAACTGACGTACTATATGGGAATAATAAATAAGGAGGCCAGGCTATGTTACGACAGCTATACGCAGGTGATCCAGGTAATTCTGGAAAAAGAGAAACAGCCTAAGTTCAAGAAGGGAACCAAACAATACAAGCGGAACAACATCATAGAATACGCTCTTCAAGAGAATCTGAAGGAATACGGCTGGTCGATTGAGCCACCGAAGAACTACAAACAGGTTTATAAGCAGCAGGAACTGTTTCCTCGCTAATATATATAGGTATATAGGTGTGAATCGTTGTCATACAATCCTAGGGTAGCAAATCTGGAAAATTTCAATTATCGGAAGGGATTTGGCAACTTCGCACCTTCATTTTATACGCATTTTTAGCAAATCGCCACGAACCCTAACATGTAATTTCATGTAAAAACATGTACTTTCATAAAAAATGGAGTGGTCATCTGAGATTTCACTAACAGGTACTCTTGAACCGTATCATGTAAAAGTATGCAAAAATGGGTAATTTCATAACCCATGACATCATTGGAATACAACCTTAACATGTAATTTCATGTAAAAGCATGTAAATAGCAAAAATGACAAGAAAAAAGAAAAAATTGGTGAAAAGCACGTTGTTATCAAACTTTTAAGTTTTTTTATCATTTCAATTATGTAAAGAAATAAGAAAACAATTGCAAAATAGGGTTCAATCTAAACCAATTTGCGTCCCCGAAAGCGTCCCCGAAAAAACAAAAAGTTGGGGACTCTGGGTATAAAAAAGCCGCTAACCCGTTGAGGATTAGCGGCTTATGTTTTGGAGGGTGGTGGAGCTGGAGGGAGTCGAACCCTCGTCCGCACAAGGAAACCATACGCTTTCTACACGCTTATCTTGGACTCCGTTTTCGTGCCGTGACAAGACCCAAGCCACCAACCACGGCCTTAGCTCCTAAAACTTCATTCGCGAATCGGAGCCTTCGTGAACTATTTCCGATTTAGCCTGCGCCGCTGAATCTTTGGATTCGGAACAACATCCTCGGAGCGACGTCTCGTTCTCCTACCTTGTAAGAGAATTAAGCTCGTAATCTACTATACTTCGATTAAGCAGCGAGAGCGTAGTTGTTTTCGCCAATTAAATTTGCGCTGACTCAGATTAAGGAGGGAACCAACGAGCCTCCGCGTGCTTACGTACCATTTCATCTCGCCGTCAAATCCAGTCAACCCCGAGTGAAACACGTAATTTCGGGTGCAAAGATAGTACTTTTTCCTGATAAGGCAAGGTTTTTCCCGTTTTTTTTATAACTTTGCACCGTTTTTTGCCCCGGCAGCACAATAAATGGAGGCTTTCGGCGGTTATATATAAGGATTGCGCGCTACGCGCTAAGAGAAAAGGAACAAAGAAAGAAAAGATACATGAAACGAATACTTACTGCTTTCCTAAGCCTCATGCTGTGCTGCTCTATGGCTACAGCTCAGTCGAGCATGACCGACAATCAGGTAATGGACTTTGTGATTGAACAGAACGCCAACGGTGTGTCGCGTCAGCAGATAGTCACCCAGCTGATGCAGCGCGGTGTGACCATCGAGCAGATACGCCGTATACAAAAGAAATACCAACGGCAGATCAAGAACGGCGCCTTGGGGGCCGACGACATTACGGCTGGTTCGAAGGCCGTAAAGACCCGTATGCGCGAAGCCAACGGCGAAAAGCGCCCGGCAGAGAAGGAGCGCGAGAAGCGCAACGTATCCAACTACCGCGTGAAGGACAACCGTCCGAAGACGAAGAAGAACACCTATGACGAGGAGGACGAGGAGTTTACGAAGATGGACGACGCCATGGACTTCATGATGCCCGACTCGCTGAAGTACTTCATGGACTTGGAAGACGAAAAGGAGCCCAAGCGCAAGATCTTCGGCCACGACGTGTTCAACAACAAGAACATGACCTTTGAGAGTTCCATGAACCTGGCCACGCCCCAGAACTATCGCCTGGGCCCCGGCGACGTAGTGAACGTCGACATCTGGGGAGCCTCGCAGGAGAGTGTCAGCGAGACGATATCGCCCGACGGCACCATCACCATCGAGGGCATTGGCGTCATCCAGCTGGGCGGACTCAGCGTAAGCCAAGCCAAGCAGCGCCTGCGCCAAACCATCGGCCCGCGCTATCACGACTCGCAGATTGACCTGACATTAGGACAGACACGCACCATCACTATCAGCGTGACGGGCGAGGTAAAGATGCCTGGAACCTACACCATGTCGGCCTTCGCCACCGTCTACAACGCCCTTTATATGGCAGGCGGTCCCAACGACATTGGTACGCTGCGCTCCATCAAGGTATTCCGAGGCGGTCGGCAGATTTCGAGTGTCGACGTCTATGCCTTCCTCTTGAACGGACAACTGACGGGCGACGTTCGCCTCCAAGACAACGACATCATTACCGTAGGGCCTTACGAATCGCTGGTATGTATTGCTGGTAAGGTAAAGCGCCCAATGTACTATGAGATGAAGAAGAACGAGAGTGCTGCCACGCTACTCCGCTATGCTGGAGGATTCACCGGCGACGCCTACACACAGGCCATCCGGGTTAACCGCAAGGCAGGGACACAATACTCGGTGTTCAGCGTGGGAGAGTTCGACATGGCCGATTTCCACCTGATGGACGAAGACTCGATAACCATCGACTCCACCATCGTGCGCTACCAAAATATGGTACAGGTTATCGGAGCCGTGTTCCGTCCAGGCATGTATCAGGTAGGCGGACATATCAACACCGTCAAGGCACTTGTCGAGGCTGCGGGAGGACTTACCGAGGAAGCCATCGGCCAGCACGGTGTGATGCACCGCACCAAAGCCGACCGCTCTCTTGAAGTGCTGAGCGTCGACATACAAGGCATTATAGAAGGGACAACACCCGACGTGCCCATCAAGAACGAAGACGTGCTCTATATCGCCAGCAACGAGGAAAGAGAGGTCGACAAGATTATCACCATCCACGGTGAGGTGCCCTACCCCGGTACCTATAAGTATGCCACCAACCAAACCGTTGAAGACGCCATCCTGCAGGCAGGAGGACTTACCAACGCTGCCTCGCTGGCCAAGGTTGACGTGGCACGCCGCATCATCGACCCTGAGGCTACGGAAGCCAGCGACACACTGGCCTACACCTACAGCTTCACCATTGACAAAGACTTCAGGATCCAGGAGGGAGGAAGCTTTACCCTCATGCCCTACGACGAAATCTACGTGCGCCGCAGCCCCAAGTACAACGAACAGCAGAACGTTACAGTCGAGGGCGAGGTACAGTTCAAGGGCAACTATACGCTGACCAATAGCCGCCAGCGACTGAGCGAAATCATTGAGCAGGCCGGAGGTCTTACCAAACGTGCCTACCCCGAAGGTGCCAAGCTCATGCGACAGATGACACAGGAAGAGCGCGAGCAGATGGAAACCATGCTGCGCACCGCCCAGCGTAACTCGGGCAACGACTCTATCGACGTGAAGAAGCTGCTAACCATGACCACCTTCCCCGTAGCTATCGAGCTGGACAAGGCTTTGGCCAATCCTGGGAGCGACGACGACCCCTACCTTCGCGAAGGCGACCGCATCGTGGTTCCGAGATACACCAGTACGGTGAGCATCAACGGTGAAGTGCTCTATCCCAATACCGTGCGCTACAAGGCTGGCGAGAAGGCCGACTACTATCTGGATTTGGCTGGTGGTGTGAGCTCTACAGGCAAGCGCAGCCAAACCATCATCATCTACATGAACGGCATGGTGGCCAAGGCCGACCGCAAGCACAAGCCCGCCCCAGGCTGTCAGATAGTGGTGCCCACCAAGGCGAAGAAGCGTGGCTTAGGACTTACCGAGTGGCTGTCGATAGGAACTTCTACCGCCTCTATCGCCACCATGATTGCCACGATTGCGAATCTGATTAAGTAGACAAAGAAGATGGAAGAAAAGAAAGACAAGCTTATTAACATCAACATTGTTGATGTCGTCAAGATACTTCAGGCCGACCGCCGCAAGATCTGCATCTATTCATTGGTGGCGGGAGTCATCGGGGTTATTTTGGCTTTCGGAACGCCGAAAATCTACAAGTCAACTGTCGTACTTGCCCCAGAGGAAGCTGGCAACGGTTTTTCCGGTAGCATCTCGTCGCTGGCCGCGATGGTGGGAATGAACATGAAGATCGGACAAACAGGTGACGCTCTCTACCCTGAGATCTACCCCGACCTGATGGGGTCGACGAAATTCCTTGTAGGACTGTTCCCCGTCAAGGTAACCACCAAGAAGACGCATGAGACCTACACTTATCGCGAATATCTGGAAAAGCACCAAAAGACCGCCCTCCACGAGTATCCCTTTGCCTTACTCGGAGATCTGATTAACAAGCTGAAGTCTGATGACGAGGGAACTGGTAAAGGACACGTTACCAACCCCTTCCAACTCACCAAGAAAGAAGACGAGATAGCCAAGGCCATTAAGGCAAGAATCGACTGTACTGTTGACAAGAAGACAAACGTCATCACTATCGTCGTGGAAGACCAAGACCCGCTGATAGCTGCTACCATGGCCGACTCCATACAGACGCATCTGCAGTATGTCATCACCGACTACCGTACGAAGAAAGCCCGTAATGACGTGGAATACATGCAGAAGCTCTATGAGGAGGCTCATCAGCAATATACGAAGGCTCGGCAGAAATACGCAGGATTCGGCGATGCCAACAGCAAGGTTGCGCTACAATCCGTGCAATCGATGCTGGACGAATTAGAGAACGAAATGCAGTTGAAGTACAACATCTACCAGCAGGTGGTGGAACAGCTTCAGCTGGCAAAGGCAAAGGTACAGGAGCGCACACCAGCGTTTACCATCGTTCAGAATGCCACCGTACCCATCAAGCACAGCAGCCGTCCGAAAATCGTGACGCTCATTATCTGGATGTTTCTTGGTTTCCTGGTACGCTGTGGCATGTTAGCATGGCGTAATCGTAACCAATTCATTACCCTGTAAAGTTGGAAAGACACCCTTATATCATAGCTACGCTGGCGGCTTCGCTATTCGCACTTATCGTATGGATATGTGTGCCCAAGGAATACACGGCTGCCACCAAGCTCAGCGATGAATATAAGGAAGTAGATATTGCCATCGGGCTCAACACCATAAACGCCAAGATACAGAATGCCGTAGGCAATACCAACACTTGTCTCGATGACGTGGAAGTGTATTGCAAGACGCTGGAAACGGAAGACTTCGCACGCTCCATTTCCTGCAAACAAGTGCCCGGGAAGAACATGACCTATGGTGAATATTTAGGCGTAGCTGACACCATAGAGGCCATACAAGAGCGCATCAACTACAACTACAGCAATAAGAACTCCACCCTTACCATCAGCTTCACCGACCGCGAAGCACTTGTCGCTGCCCAGATGCTCGACAGCGTCACGGTTCAGTTGCAGCAAGTCATCTCCAACTATAGGCACTCTATTGTCAGTTTTGCCCTAAAAAACGCCAAGAATGAGACGGCAGAAGCGCTCGAAGCCTATAGGAAGGCCCAGAAAAGATACGATGATTTTGCCGATGCCCATGTCAACACTAGCACCCAGCAATATGCGCAAGAAGAGAAGATGCTAGCACAGGAGTCGAAAACGGCTTATAACAATTATGAAACCGCTATTCAGAAATATGCGCGTCAACAAGCCTTGCTGCAAAGAACATACACATCGTTTGCGGTCATCATTCCCAACCAGGTTCCTTTGAAGACCAACGAGCATCCCATTGGCTATATATTGTGTTTTGTAACCATCGCACTCATAGCAACCTACGGCATCAGACGATATAGATTACAAAAGGAAACTGGCAATTTCAAAGTAGAATGGGGCGATTTCTTTTCACCCTGGTGTCTTACCTTTGTGGTATGGGCAGGTGATATCCTGCTCTATTTCATACAAGGGTCTCTCTATCCCTTAGGCCCCAAGTTCCTAACCTGTTTCGGACTTTGGATTATCACGTTCCTTCCTTGTTCTATCCTTGCCTTCTGGTTGTCAAAAGACAGCAGCATCACAGAGAAGCCCGACCACCGGCAGCCTATCAATGTCAATATGGTTGCCTTCTATGGGATTATGTGCCTTTCCATACTCATGACCATCCTCTATGCCAAACATATCTACGGCATTGTAAGTCAGTTTGATACGGAGAACATGCTGTACAATATACGTGTATTGGCCGTGGAGCATACTGATTCTTATGGATTGCTGAGCTATACACAAGGCATCAATATCGGACTATACCTCGTGGCTATCTGGCTATATCCACGGATTTCAAAGTGGACAATCTTCATTATTGTTGTCGTCAACATCATTCTGGAGCTGGCTATGATGGAAAAGAGTGGAATACTTATCATGATTCTCGGTGCCCTCTTCGTGCTCTACGAACGCGGAAGAATAAAGGTAAGAACCATCGGCTTGACGTTCGGCTTCATCATTGTGCTCTTTTTCTTCTTCAATATGTCCAAGGAAAATGCCGACAGCGAAGAATCCATGACGTTTATGGATTTCTTTGGAATGTATGTAACATCGCCAATGGTAGCTTTCGAAAGATTAAGGATTACCATCCACGACACTTTTGCACCTAATACGCTGAATGATTTCTATCCACAGCTGCTTCGTTTCGGAATTGAAGTCGACACCATCGGACGTCTACAGGATTTCGTCTTTGTACCTATTCCCACTAATGTGTTCACCATTATGCAACCCTTTTACAACGATTTCGGAGCAAAGGGAGTGGCTTTCTTTGGAATGCTCTACGGTTCGGTATTCGGATATGTGTACAGGAAATTCTATGATGGCCACGATATGTACAAATGCTTCTACACTTTCCTTGTTGAGGTGATTATCATACAATTTTACAATGAGAACCTGATGCAGGTATTCCACTTTATCCTGGAATTCTCCATCATCATCATTCTTCTGACAAGGCTTAGTCTTATCAAGTTTTCACTAACACCCCAAAATGTTCAATATGAGAATTCCTAAGACAGGCAATGCCCGCGACATCAAAATCTACAAGAACATCGCAGTATCGTTCTTGCTGAAGATGATTGCAGCCATCATCAGCCTGGTGATGGTGCCACTAACGCTTACCTGTCTAGGAGAGTACCGAAACGGCGTATGGCTCACCATCAGCAGCATGCTGCTTTGGATTGACCAGATGGATATCGGATTGGGGAACGGATTGCGCAATAAGATTGCGGCATATACGGCTCACGGACAGACAAGCGAGGCAAAAAAGGCTATTTCATCAACATTGGCCATGATGATATGCATCATTATTCCTATTGCTATGATACTATCTTTCCTCATCTATCATACAGACGTCTTCGAGTTCTTCAATGTCGAACCTTCCACCATTCCAGACTTCCGAAGCGTGCTCTTTGCCTCCGTTATTCTTGTATGTATGACATTTGTCTTCAAGATAGTAGGCAATGTGTACATGGGGCTGCAACTTCCTGCAGTCAACAACCTCATTATCGTGTGCGGCCAAGCAATAGCGCTTGTATCCACATGGCTATTGTTGGAAAACGAATGCGCCACATTCATAAACATCGCCGTTGTCAATACGTTTGCCCCCCTACTTGTGTTTGCCTTTGCCTACCTGATAACATTCTATCAGAGATATCCGAAGCTAAGGCCTTCTTTTACAGCCGTAGACCTGCGCATTGCTCTTTCTTTGGGAAACCTCGGAGTAAGGTTCTTCTGGCTACAAATTGCTGGCGTCATTCAGTTTATGACGGCCAACATCCTCATCTCGAAGTTCTTTACACCTGCAATGGTTACTCCTTATCAAGTCGCATACCGATATTATAGTCTGGTGCTCGTGGCCTTCACCGTCGTGTGCATGCCCTTTTGGAGCGCCACAACCGATGCCTACGAAAAAGGAGACAAGCGATGGATTCGTATGGCTAATCGACGGATGAACCTGCTGACAGCACTAACGGCATGCGCCATGATACTAATGACGATTGTATCGCCCTACGTCTTCCAAATATGGATAGGTGACAAGTGCCACGTCCCGTTCTCTATGACGGTACTGATGGCTATATACGTTTTCCTACTCGTGATGAGTATACGCTATTCCTATTTCCTGAACGGAATCGGAGCACTTCGACTACAGCTTTACATGACTGTCATGACCATCATCTTCATTCCGTTGGCATGGTTTGTAAGTCACACGACTCACGACATCCTATACTTTATGGGGGTTATGTGCGTATGCATAGCACCAAGCATACTAGTTAACAAAATACAATTTTCCAAGATACTCAAAGGCACAGCTATTGGAATATGGAGAATATAAAAAACAGCATATCCATCATCACCATTTGCTACAATTGCAGACATGATTTGGAGAAGACCATTCAAAGTGTCATCGCCCAGCAATATCCCGCCAAAGAGTATATTGTTGTTGACGGTGGAAGTACCGACGGCACTTCGGAGATACTTGCAAAATACCAAAGCGACATCAAAGTGTGCATCAGCGAGCCTGACAACGGTATCTATGACGCATTGAACAAAGGAATCAGGCAGGCAACAGGAGAATGGATTCTGTGTCTGAATGCAGGAGACGTTTTCTATGCTGACAATGTGCTGAAGACAATTTTCGCCAACAGCATCCCAGAAGAAAAGACCTTTATCTACAGCGATTTCGAACTTGTACACGATAACCAGACATCAGACATCAGAGCCTGTGACAGGAAAAAAGGCGACGTACACCATCAAAATGCCATTTACCGCAGGAAGCTACACCAGCAATATGGCTACTATATTGTGACCCACCCCTACATTGTCAGCGACCTGCTCTTTTTCCTGGCTGTGCCCGAGGATCAGTTTCTGAAGACGCAACAAATCATAGCACGCGTCAAGGATGGAGGCATCGCATGCGGTCTTTGGGCTGCAGAACAGGCATGGGCGGCAAAGGTCATCTATGGCATGGAGACCATTCCAAGCATATTCATCCGTGACATTCGCCAGCGTTTTGGACTTTGGCGCCAACGGATGAAAGTACGTATAATGTCAGTCATCACAAATAAGAAATCATGACAAAGTGTGTGAGCAAGATAGCCATACTCATGGCCACCTACAACGGTGCCATGTATGTCAGAGAGCAAATAGACTCCCTGCTCTGTCAGACATTCACCGACTGGCATCTCTACATCCACGACGATGGTTCGAAAGACGAAACGGCCGCGATTGTCGAAGCCTATGCTGCAGATTATCCGCAGCTGATTACCGTACTCCAGTATCCGTCGCAAGGAGGAGCCTGCCGCAACTTCCTCAGTATGTTGGAAACGGTTGATGCCCCTTACTACATGTTTTGCGATCAAGACGACGTATGGTTGCCAACAAAGATAGAGAAGACCTACGGACGAATGGATATGCTGGAAGCCGACCATTGCGCCACCCCCTTACTGGTTCATAGCGACCTCATGCTGACGGATGCCCGTTTGAACGTTATCGATGTTTCTTTCGTCAAGAACCAGCATATCAAAATGGCTGCTATCAAGACATTTGAGGACTATGCCGCCACCAACACGGTTACAGGGTGTACGGCACTCTTCAACCAACAAGCCAAGAGGTGCATGCAGAGACCCTACGACAGGGCTATCATGCACGATGCATGGCTTTGTCTGTCGGTGGTGGCTCAAGGAGGCATGGTTGACTTTATCGACGAACCATTAGTAAAATACCGCCAGCATGGCAACAACACGTTGGGCTCTACCGACATGAGCCAACAGACGCTGTTACATAAAATAAGGAATATAAGACAGATGGTTGCCGACAACATACTTCACTATAACGAGATGAACTCCGTCCGTCCCATCTCCATTTGGGCATTTATACAAGCAAAGAACCGTTACAGAAGATTTTAACTGCCGAATATGAAAGAATGTGCTTTTACCATCGTTGCCAAAAACTACATCGGACTAGCTCAGATATTAGGGCAGTCGCTACGTCAGCATTATCCAGAAACTGATTTCCGCATCTATGTCGCTGATGAATTCAAGGAGAAGCCTGCCTCTCTCCCCGCTGAGGTCAGCATTGCCAAGGAGGTGCTCCGCCATCTTTCCAAGGAACAATGGACGAATATGACCTTTAAATACGATCTCACGGAGTTTTGTACAGCTATCAAGCCTTTCTGCTTCAGTCACGTCTTCGAGGATGGCTATGAGAAAGCCTACTATTTCGACCCCGACATCTACATTTTCTCAAGCATCAAGCCCATCAGCGAGGCGCTTGACAGCCATAGTATGGCACTCACACCTCAAGTTGTTGGCATTCATACCCACTATACAGGCGAGCACCCCGAATGGGCCATGAATGTCAACGGCATCTTCAATCTGGGTTTCTGTGGCATCAAGAACGATGAATGGGGGAGCCTTGTTGTGACATGGTGGCAGGAGCGTCTTCGCGACCAAGCGTTTGCCGATCGCTCCGTGGGGCAGTTTACTGACCAGAAATGGATGGATTGGATGCCTGCTCTGCTAGCCAACAGGCTTTGCGTGCTCCAGTCATTAGGCATGAACATGGCTCCTTGGAACTACTTCGAGCGCCAACTCCATCAGGACTCGGAAGGAATCATCCGTGTCACCTATCGTAGTACCGACATTCCTCAGCGTGACGACCGTCTCATTTTTGTACACTTCGCAGGCTACGACTATGCAAAACTGAAACAGGGAATCATCGAACGCAAGCGCATTGAGGACTTGAAAGATTACGACGATCTGGCACTTGTGAACAACATCTATCGAGATGCAATCGTCGCCAATGCCAATGTATTCGACACATTCATTACCCAGCCCTACTCCTATGCCACATACGACAATGGAGACCCCATTGCCTCTTTCCACCGCCGTCTGTATCACGGGCTTGAGAATCTGCCAGAAAATCCTTTCAGCACTGGAATTGGCACTTTTCACGAAGCTATCAGCAAACGGGGCATGATCATCAAGGAAAGGATTGACAACGTGTCGCGACGAAACATCGACGGACTGGAGAAGAAGCGCCAGATGCTGGCAAAATTCTACAGTCTGCTCTTCCGTCTAATGGGATATAAGCGCTACGTCATGTTCCTCAAAAGTCTCTATTTCTATTGCCGTCCCGAACTACACGCATTCCTTATTAATTTCAAGAAAAGGTTATGATTAAAATTTTACAGATACGCCAAAATAAGCCTGGTGGCACCGATACCTACTGTCGGGGACTGCAACGACTGCTCATCAATGATGACGAATGTCAGATAATGCCCGTTACCGACATTCCCCAACAAGCCTCGCGTCTGTTTCACTATTCCTACCGTGACAGCGACCTGAGACCATTTATTGCAGAAGCCGACATTGTCCATGTCAACGGCTATACCGCCCAAGGTACGATTGACGCTATGCGGCTGGCTCACGGCATGGGGAAAAAGGTGGTCTATACTGCTCACTTCCACCCCTTCAGCTACCTTCTCCATCCCATGGCCGGGCGCCTGTTCTTCTTCCTAAAAATGAAACCGGCCATCCAGCACTATGCCGACGCTGTGACCACCATCAACAATGAGGACACCCGCTTCTTCCAGTCAATACACCCACGAGTGATACAGATTCCACATTGGGACAATGATGCGCAGAATCAGGAACCTGCCCCTATGATTAGGAATCCGAAGATGATTCTGTTCGTTGGCAGGATTGACGACCATGTGAAAGGCTTTGACCAACTCTCTGCGCTACCCGAAGGTCAATACGACATTCATTGCGTCGGGAAAGGCCGTATGCCATTTTTACGATCAGACATTACACACCATCCCGAAATGAGCACAAAACAACTGCGAAAGCTATATCAGCAGGCAGCCTTGCTGGTTGTGCCCTCCAAATACGAGGCATTCTCATTCGTTACCTTGGAAGCACTGGTACAGGGCACACCCGTGGTGATGTCTGACCGCGTACGCATTGCCGACTATCTGGATGGAGCCAAAGGCTATGCCATCTATCGCTATGGCAACAGTCTTGACTTCATCAACAAGGTAGCACAAACCCTCGGCACCAACGTCGACGTAGCCACCATCAGAGAGCGATTCGACCCACAGAGAATTATCCGTCAATATAAGCAACTCTACCTTTCACTCTAAAAAATTTCTCCAAAACCGTTTCCCAAATTTAACACTATTATCTGAAAAAATCTTCAAAAGCAGCTTTTTATTGAAAAATTGTTGTACCTTTGCATGCGCAAAAGGGCACAACGATTGCCAAAGAGCTATTATGACGCATTTTTCAGTCCTCATGTCCGTCTACAATAGGGAGAATCCAGATTTCCTCCAACAGTGCCTCGACAGCATCTTTAACCAGACGTTGCCGCCTGCTGAGGTCGTGCTGGTTCAGGACGGCCCACTTGACGACGAGTTGCAACAAGTGATAGACTGCTGTCAAAAGGCTCATAAAGAGTTGAAAACCGTCAAGCTGACTACATGCCATGGACTTGGCAGCGCACTGAACGAAGGACTACGCCATTGTTCCTACGACCTTGTTGCCCGCATGGACACCGATGACCTTGCCAAACCAGAACGATTCAAAACGCAGATAGAATGGATGGAGCAACACCCTGATACTGACGTCTGTGGCTGCTGGATTGACGAATTTACGGGCGACACCTCGAATGTCATCTCCTCACGCAAGCCACCACGAGACCATCAGGATATTGTAAAGTTTGCACGTAAACGCAATCCTATCAACCACCCAACGGTCGTATTCCGTCGGCAGGCTGTTGAGAAAGCTGGCGGCTATCAGCACTTTTACCTCTTTGAGGATTACTATTTGTGGACGCGTATGATTATGGAGGGAAGCCGATTCCATAACATCCAAGATTCACTACTCTTTTTCCGCTTGTCCGACAATATGTTCCAACGTCGAGGGGGACTAAGATACACGCAATCGGAAGTCAGGTTCCAACATCGTTTACACCAAATGGGTTTTATCGGATGGGGCACAATGATACAAAACATTGCCTACCGATCCATTGTCCGCAACATGCCCAACAAGCTACGCCGATTTGTATACATCACACTTTTAAGGCGATAAAGCATGATTAAATTCTTAAACCTACAACGCATCACCGAGATGTACGCTGCAGAGCTGAAGGAGGCTGCCACCCGTATCATTGATTCTGGCTGGTACTTGCAAGGAGATGCCAACAAAAGGTTTGAAGCCAATTATGCCCATTATATCGGAACCCAGTATTGCGTTGGCGTTGCCAACGGCCTTGATGCCCTCATTTGGATATACCGTGCCTATATCGAGATGGGCATCATGAAGCCTGGCGACGAGGTGATTGTGCCTGCCAACACCTTTATAGCCTCTATCTTGGCATTGACAGAAAACGGGCTGATACCAGTGCTTGTTGAGCCTGACATCGAGACGTTGGAAATGGACGACAGCCTCATTGAGCAGCATATCACCGAGCGCACCCGTTCCATCCTCATCGTCCACCTCTATGGCCGCTGCGCCTATAGCGAGAAAATTGGCGACCTGTGCAAGAAGTACCACCTGAAGCTCGTCGAAGACAATGCTCAGGCTCATGGCTGCCAATATATAAAAGGTATAAGGACAGGAAGCATTGGCGATGCTGCAGGACACTCGTTCTATCCTGGCAAGAACCTGGGAGCCTTGGGCGACGGCGGTGCTGTCACCACCAGCGACGAAGCCCTGGCCGACTGTGTAAGAGCCTTGGCCAATTATGGTTCTCAGCAGAAATATGCGTTCAAGTACTGCGGTCGCAACAGCCGTCTCGATGAGATACAGGCAGCTATGCTCGACGTGAAGCTACGCCATCTGGACAGCGACAACCAGCGCCGTCAGGAGGTTGCGCATTATTACTACGACCATATCCAGAACCCGTTGATCTCGCTGCCCCGTCGCCTGGATGACCTGCAGAACGTCTACCATATTTTCCCCATTCTCTGTTCAAAACGCGACCAACTGCAGCAATATCTGACGGAAAATGGTATACAGACGCTGATCCACTACCCCATTCCACCCCACCAGCAAGCATGCTACAAGGAGTGGAACAACAGGTGCCTTCCTGTCACCGAAAAAATACACCAGCAGGAGCTTAGCCTTCCCATCAGCCCGGTACTCACTGATGAGGAAGTGCAACGAATCGTACACGCCCTTAATTCGTTCAGATAAACAGGGGTCAAGTTTTTAAACCACGCGCTCGACCTTTTCTTTTAAAAATAATCCATGTAATCTGCTTAATCTGTGGTTTTTATAAAAATCGTGTAATTCGTGGTTGTTATTCAAAAATGTGAAAGTTGAGTTATTATCTGGGCAAACTCTTGTTTGTCTGACTTTTTTTTCGTACCTTTGCACCCGCTTTGCAGAAAAAGCCTATAAAGATGAAAAAAATGGCTGTTTGCTGCAATAAAACGGCACAAGTGCCGTTAGTATATAAAACAAACAGAACAATACTTCGAAAACAGCATATATGACAGTTCACAAGAGCGGATACGTAATCGACGGGATGAACGGTTTTGAACGCAACGTCAAGCGTGTGTTCGACTTGTTGGTATCGTTCATCTGTCTTCTTTTATTCTCTCCCCTATTCTTGTACTGCTATATTGCCATCAAGCGCGAAAAGAACGGTCCCGTCATCTACAAGCAAGAACGCATAGGTCGTTTTGGCCGTCCTTTCTACATCTATAAGTTCCGTAGCATGGTGGTCGATGCCGAGAAGAAAGGTCCTGAGCTGTGTGATACTGACGACGACGATCGTCTGACCAAAGCCGGACGGTTCCTCAGGGCACACCATCTGGACGAGCTGCCCCAGTTCTGGAACGTGTTCAAGGGCGAGATGTCGTTTGTCGGGCCCCGTCCGGAGCGCAAGTTTTTCATCGACCAGATTATGAAAGAAGACAGCCGTTACCAGTATCTCTACCAGATACGTCCGGGTATCACCTCGATGGCTACGCTCTACAATGGCTATACCGACACGATGGAGAAAATGCTGAAGCGACTGGAAATGGACCTTGAATATCTGGAGAACCGCTCATGGGCCCTCGACTTCAAGATCTTAGGATTGACCTTTGCCCGCATTGCTTTTGGCAAAGTGTTCTGATGATATGAATTACAAGCACTTCGCCTTCTTCCTCACTTTTCTTTCGTCTTCCGTTATTTCTGCGGCACAGGATACGTTGGGCACGCACATCAGCTATGACCTGGCAGCAGAAGCTGCTGCAGGAACAGGCGACTTTACGGCATTCCAGTTGGTTACCAACCGCCACCATACGCTGGCCACTCGCCCCAACACCGCCTATCTGCGTGGTGCCGTCAGTTTGGAGCACGCTTTTTCGCAGGGCCTGACACTCAGCGGTGCCGTAGATGTCATTGCCTCCGTGCATGCCGACCACCCATTTTACCTGCAGCAATGCTATGCCAACCTTTCCTATCAGTCGTTCTTCATCGAAGCAGGCAGCCGTGAACTAAAGCAAGTATTGCGCGACGACCTACTCTCAACGGGCACCTTTGCCAAGGGAGCCAATGCCAAGCCTATTCCGCAGGTTCACTTCGGAACAAACGGTTTCTGGACGGTACCCTTCACAAAAGGATGGCTACAGGCAAACTTCGACTTCGGATACGGCAAGTTCATGGACAACAACTACCGCGAGAAGATGTTCTGGCAGGGGAGCAACAACCAGCTATATGCAACGGGAGCCTACTATCACCAGAAGCATTTGTATTTCCGCAGCAATCCCGAAAAGCGGTTCTTCGTCATCGCAGGTATTGAGCATGCGGTGCAATTCTGCGGAACCAGCTACTCCCTCGTCAACGGTTCGCTGACAGCCAAGGAGAAGCCAGCCAACCTGAAGGCATTCTGGAAAGTGATACTGCCCATTGGCGACAGCAATTACTACGAGAACGACGCGATGGAAGACTGGGTGTACGGCAACCATCTCGGTTCGATGACCGTTCAGATAGGCTGGAACATCAACAAGTCTCACCTGCTGCAGGCCTATTATGACGATCCCTTTGAAGACGGTTCCGGCATGCGCAAAGGCAACGGATGGGACGGGCTTTATGGTCTGCAATACAACAACAAGGCGCCTGGCGTCCAGTATGTAAGAGGGGCTGTGGCAGAGTATTTCCAAACCACCAACCAGTCGGGTCCCCTTCATTGGGACAGCGGCGACTATCCGGAACCCGTTCGCAGTCAGATTACCGACTTAGTTACTGGCAACGACAACTATTACAATCATTGTTTCTACGACAGCTATACCCACTACGGCATGACCCCTGGCAATGCCCTCATCACCTCACCTATATATAATAAGGATGGGTATACGGCATTCACCGACAACCGCGTAAGAGCTTGGCATCTGGGGGTGAATGGCGAGCTGACCGACCGTTTGTCCTATCTTGTCAAAGGTTCCTACCGCGAGGGATGGGGCACCTATTCTTTTCCGCTGGCGTCCAAGCATTATTCTTTCGATGCCATGTTCCAAACTATCTATCACTTCGGCCCGTGGCAATTCAGTGCCGCCTACGCCTTTGACAAAGGAAACATCTATGGCGACTGCTCCACGTTTAACGTAAAAATAGGCTATCATGGCAAGATTCTGTAAATACCTCCTCATTGCTGCCCTTGCCCTGCTGACGTGCTGTCAGGAAGGAGGCGAAGCGGGTGACCTCTTCGGACAATGGTGCATGAAAGGTTCCGATGCTCAATATGTCAGTTTCTCTGGCTCCGTTATGGTATTCAGGAGCAGGAACGAAGGCGAGGTCTATGGCAACTTCCAGCATCAGGGCGACAGCCTGTTCATCCAATGCTATGCTGTCAGAGCCATAGCTGCCGACACGCTGATTGTAACCAAATCCTTTGGTTTTCCGTCTTTTACCGATATACGTGTAAAGATCACGACACTAGACAACGACAACCTCGTTCTCAGCAAGGAGAACCGCACCTGGAGTTTCTATAAATACTAACTCAACTTTCGCATATCAATAAAACAACAACGGATTACACGGATTTAACGGATTTTCTTAAGTTGTTGATGATTAGTCGGACTTAAATCCGTAAAATCCGTAAAATCCGTTGTTATAAGAAAAGGGCCGAGCGCGTGCAATTCTTCGCAAGCGAAGCGACCAAAGGTCGAGCACGTGGTTTAAAAAAATATAAGTCTTCTTTATTTCTCAATATTTCCGGAAACAAAGGTGGACGTCCTCCTTTTTGAGTATCATCTCGTCACTGTCGAGCGTGATCAACCGATATGCCTGTGCAGGATGGTCTATGCCGTAGCCCTTCAGTTTCTTCACGGCAGCAGCATGACTCTCTGTAGCTTGCTGCAGTTCCTGGACATTAGCGCCGCCCTCACCACTCTCATCATAATAAGGCGAACGCAGCTTCAGGGAATCGCCCGTCAGGTCAAAGCGGAACAGCACACTGCCGTGTTTCCCCTTAGTATTGCGCACTTCCATCAAGTGCACCTGAACCGCCCAGAACTCCCCCGAGCTCCTCATGTCCACAGAACGGCCATTCGCCAGCGAATCAATGGATGCCAACTGCCACAGGCCGTCAAAGTCGCCGTTGTCTGACGTCCGGATCTCGCAGGCCGCAAGGCCTAACCCTATGAATAATGCCAACAGAAAATACTTCATTCCTTTCTTCATACTGTCTTTATGGAACACTGTCTCTCTCTGAATCATTTCAGGAAGAACCGCTGGAACTCACTTTCGAAGTTGGGCGTAAGCACCTGCTGACCAATGGCGGCACGTATCTCGTCCATGGTCCAGAAGCGTCCGCCGTCGAGCTCCTCTGCTGAAGGGCATACCGGACCGTCATAGACCGTAGAATAGACGTATACCAGCTCGCGCTCCCTCATACTGTCGAAGACATACTGCCCTATCCATTGGGGCTGGAAGTCGGTCATTCCGAGCTCTTCGCGTACCTCTCTTATTAGTGCCTGCTCCGGGGTTTCGCCATAGTCCATGTGTCCCCCTACGCTGGTATCCCATTTCCCTGGCTGAATGTCTTTCCACTGCGGGCGTTTCTGCATATATACATTACCCTTAGAATCAAACACATGGAGATGAACCACCGGATGTAGCAGTCGCGATCCGTTGTGGCATTCCCCACGTGTGGCCGAGCCCACTACGCAGCCTTGTTCATCAACGACGGGAAAACGTTCTTGTTTGTTGTCTTGCATCATTCTTCTAACAAAATAGGTCAGAATTTGGGCACAAAGGTACGAATAAGTGAGCGAAAATACAAATATATTTGTAATTTTCCGAACGAAAGTACCTTCGACGAATGTCAGAGGTACTAAGAAAAGTGGAAAATGCCAAATTTCGCGTCAGAAAAGAAAGGTATAGGGAAATTCCCCCATGCGTTTAGGGAAAATCCTTTGCAAGGGTCTGTTTTTTGTTGTTTCTTTGCATCGTGAAAAGATAACAAAATGTCGAACCGATAAAAACATTACGACTATGAAGATGATGATGATGAACTCAAAGCGTTTGATTTTCGCTCTGGTAACGATGCTGACGCTCAGCCTGTCAGCCAATGCCATGAGCTACGAGCAGGCCCGCAACGAGGCTTTGTTCCTGACCGATAAGATGGCCTACGAGCTGAACCTTACCGACGCTCAGTACGAGGCTGCCTATGAGATTAACCTCGACTACCTGATGGGAGTTACCAGCGTCGACGACGTTTTTGGTGTATACTGGGAGCGCCGTAACTTGGATCTGAGCTACATCCTCTACTCCTGGCAGTGGGATGCCTTCCGCGCAGCAACCTATTTCTACCGTCCTCTGTTCTGGGAGGCAGGCTACTGGCACTTTGGCATCTATGCCCGCTATCCGCGCCGTGACTACTTCTACTTCGGCCGTCCCCATTTCTATGCCACCTATCGCGGCGGTCATGCCTGGCATCTGCATGGCACTAATGGCTACTACCACAGCCACGCCAGCCACTTCCGTCCTTCACTGCCCGCAGGCCGTCAGCACTTCGGCATGCGCAACAGCTTCGACCGAGGCGACTTCCGCGGCGTTCGCGGCAGCAGCTCCACTCGCGTCACAGGACGTCCGGACAACCGTAGAAACAGCTTCAACAACCGCGGCAACGGCGGCTTCAACAACCGTAGCAATGGCAGCTTCGGCAACCGTAGCAACAACTTTGGTGATCGTCAAAACAGCGGAGTAAACAACCGCAACAATGGCATCAACAGCAATGCTCATGGAAACTTCGGAGGCTCCAGGAACTTCGGCAGCTCGCAGAGCGGAAGCGCCAGCAGCAGCACCGAGCGCCCGGCCCGTTCCGTAGGCAACAATAGCGGAGTAAGCAACCGTAGCAACAGCGTCAACAGCAATGCCAACGGCAACTTCGGAGGCACCAGGAACTTTGGCAGCTCGCAGAGCGGAAGCACCAGCAGAAGCACTGAGCGCCCATCCCGTTCCTTTGGCAACAGCAGCAGCGCACCTTCGCGCTCCATTGGCGGCAGTAGCAGCAGCGCTCCTTCCCGCTCCATTGGCAGCAGTAGCAGCAGCGCCCCGTCCCGTTCCTTTGGCAACAGCCATTCCTCAGTAGGCGGCAGCCGCTCGAGCCGCTCTTCAGGCGGTAGCAGCATGGGAGGCCGTTCTTCCAGCCAGGGACACTCAGGCGGCCACGGCCATTTCGGTGGCAACCGCCGTTAAAGCGCTAACGTCCGGACCTCGCAGTTCAGCATTTTCTCCACCTGAGGCATTTGCTTGCCGTAGTACACCGCCTGTATCGCTTTGTTGATGATACCGTGTCCTACGGCAAGCACTGTTTTTCCCGGGTATTCCCCTTTTATGAAATCCAGAAATCGCCTTGCCCGATTCATCATCGCCTCAAGCGTTTCAATATCATCGGGCCACACCTCGTCTTTCAGGTCGGGGATGTAGCGTCCGGTAAACGATCCCCAGTCACGTTCCCTGAGCAGCTCAGTTGTCTGAACCTCCAGGCGATGGGGCTCTGCAACGATCATCGCCGTGTCCATCGCCCGCTTCAAGTCGCTGGAAACCACAGCATCTATAGGCGTTGCGGCCATCTGGTCACGCAGCTGGCGGGCCTGTCTGACACCCTCGTCATTGAGCATGCCCTGCGTCTGTCCCTGCATGATTTTATTGGCATTATCCACGGTCTCACCGTGACGAACTAATAACAAAATGGTCTTCATTGCGTGCTTTTATTGTGCAAAGTTACACAATTATTTGGGATTTGAGACTTGGAATTTGAGATTTTTTATTACCTTTGCAGCAGAACAACAAACAAAAGAGGTTATGAGAATACTACAAAGTTCGGTTTTCCGCGCCCTGTGTGCCATCATCATCGGCGCCCTGCTTATCAAGTTTCCCGACAATACAGTGAAAGGCATTACCGTAGCCATCGGTGTGCTCTTCCTCATCTCCGGGCTCATCTCATGCGTCACCTACTTCTGGTCGAAACGTCACGTCAGCGAATATAAAGTCTACGATGTCGAGGGCAACCTGGTAGCTGGCGAGCAGCCGCCCTTCCCCATTGTGGGCATCGGAAGTGCCATCCTTGGTCTCATCCTGAGCCTGTCGCCTACGTTCTTTGTCTCGGCCCTGATGTACATCATCGGCGCCATCCTCGTCTTAGGCGCCATCAACCAGTATATGGGTCTTCTTAGTGGTCGTCGCTACGGACATATCAGCCTGTGGTACTGGATTATGCCTACACTTATCCTGCTCACGGGCATCTACGTCATGGTGAAGCCCATGGCTCCCCTTAACATGGCCATGCTCGTTCTGGGCTGGTGTACCCTGGTCTACGGCATTGTAGAGCTGATCAACGCCCTGAAGTTCTACCGCGACAAGAAGTCGTGGATCAAGGCTCAGGACCAGCCCGAACAGCTCGACGTCTTTGAGGAAGTCAAAGACATAGAATAAAGGCATAGTGGTAGGGACGGTTGCCATCGATGGTATATTGGGGCAAGGTACGCTGTCCCCAGGTGTCGACGCCGCCCACACCATGGATATTAAGGTCGATATTGAGATTAACAAAACGGCCACGCTGGAGGTCCTGAGCATGACGGGGAGCAGCGTCAAGGTCTTCTTCACCATAATCCCAGGCACGGACGCAGAGGGGTTGGAGCCCCTCGATGCGGAGGGTTCTTCCCGTCGCTGATGCGATTTCGAACCAACGGATGTCGCAACGGTTGCCGTTGTCCTGTGGACGAATATATTCCGTTTCATATTCACTGAGGGGCATCTCGTAGATGCCGAGGAAAGCGCTGCGCTTGCGGTCGGGGTAGTTCTCCCATGGGCCGCGACCATAGTAGCGTATCTGCGTGTAGCTGGCAGGCAAGCGCATCCGCATGCCGACTTTAGGGATAACAGGACGGTCGGCGGCTGTAGGCTGATAGTCCATCTCGACAAGGATGGTACGGTCGTCGATGATGGTATAATTGACAGTGACGTCCTTCACCTCTTTCCACTCCGCCACACGACGTGCGAATCCAGCAGCGCGCTGGTTGTCGTTCTCGGGCTTCCAGAAGTAGGGCTCCAAAGGTCCTTGCAATACCTCGCGACCATCGACTATCCAAGAGGTGAGCGTATTTCCGTTGATAGTAACAGCCTCACCTCCAACCACAGCCTCACCCCCAGCCCCTCTCCCACTGGAGAGGGGAGCTTCGGAGAGGGGAGTAGATAGACGCGCGGGGTGCGGCCACTCCCATGATTGCAGCACGAACTGCTCGCGGGCCACTACAAAACCCTTCTCTGCCCACGGCTTGTCCTCGCGCAGGCGGGCGGTGACGTTCAGCAGTGTCTCACTACCATAGCGCAACGTGTCGTAGGTGATGTCATACTCGCTGGGGTCGGTAAAGCAGTCGCGATTGACGATGCGGATAGTTCCGTCGTGCTCGTCGCGCTTGAAGGTAATCGGCTGATAGACGTATTGCACCTCGTAGTAATGGGGATGCGGTTGGCGGTCGGGCGCCAGCAATCCGTTAATACAGAAGTTCCCGTCGTTGGGCTGGTCGCCAAAGTCGCCACCGTAGAGGAATACCCCCTCCCACCTCCCCCCACTGGGGAAAGCCCCCTCCAACCTCCCCCCACTGGGGGAGGCTTTTTCCGCGGCAGGATTCCCCCTCCAGTTGGAGGGGGTTAGGGGGAGGCTCATGAGGGCGGCTTTCGCTGCGTCGGAATCCCCCCTCCAGTTGGAGGGGGTTAGGGGGAGGCTCAGCCCCTGATCCACCCAGTCCCAAATGGCGGCACCGGCAATGCTGCTGTCAGCGTAGATGACATCCCAATACTCCTGGAAGTTGCCCATCGAGTTGCCCATGGCATGGGCATATTCACGGGCGATGAGCGGTTTTTCGGTCTCCTTCTCTGCCTCAGCCTTCAGCACGTCGGGCGTAGGATAGCCGAAGTCGTGGAGGGCAGAGTAGCGCGGATGACAGTCGTAGAAAGGCAGGCGGGTGCTGTCGAGGGCTACGACGGTGTCGTACATCGCCTGGAGGTTAGGCCCTACCCCACCCTCGTTGCCGAGACTCCAGAGGATGACGCACGGATGGTTGTAGTCGCGCTTCACCAACGATTCGGCACGGTCCACATGAGCGCCTTTCCAGGCAGGGTCCTCGCCCATCTCATGATTGGCATAGCCGTAGCCGTGCGACTCCTGGTTGGCCTCGTCCATCACGTAAATGCCCCAGCGGTCGCAGAGCTCGTAGAGGTACTCGCGGTCGGGATAGTGGCTGGTGCGCAGAAAGTTGATGTTGGCCTGCTTCATGAGTGCGATGTCCTTTTCGTAGGTGGCATCGTCCACGTAGCGCCCCGTGCGGGGATGGTGGTCGTGACGATTGACGCCGCGCAGCTTCACGTTCTTGCCGTTGATCTTAAAGACCTCGCCGACGCATTCCACGCGCTTCACGCCGAAGTGGTAGGCAAATTCTTCATCGTTCTTGCTATCCTTCATGCCAAGCAGTTGCACGGTGAAGGGATATAGCCAAGGTTTCTCGGCAGTCCACAGACGAGGCGGGGCGTCGTAGTGATAGGTGAGCTCTACGGTAACGGTATCGGCGGCACGCAGCTTCGCAATACGATGGTTGGTGATGTTCCTATGATGAGGATTGATGTTGACGCCATATAGTTCAGGACACGCCATCTGTATCTGAACCAACAGGTTCTTGGCAGTTTTCTTGCCCGTATTGCATACAGTAATCTTTGCATTGACGGTGAATTTCGAGTAGTCGTCGTTGGGAATGGCGGTGACGTGGTAGTCGGCAATATGCACCAGCGGTCTTACCCACAGTTGTACGCTGCGGAAGATGCCTGAGAGCCGCCACATGTCCTGGTCCTCGAGGTACGAGCCGTCGCTCCAGCGATAGACCTCGACGGCTACTTTGTTCTTGCCAGCGCGCATATACTTGGTAACGTCGAACTCTGCGGGCGACATCGAGTTCTGGCTGTAGCCCACCCGCTGGCCGTTCACCCACAGGTAGAAGGCCGAGTGGACGCCGCCGAAGTGCAGGATGAGGTTCTTTGAGAGCATTTCCTTCGTGACATCGACAAACGTGACATACGACCCTACGGGGTTGCGGTTCTCGTATGCCGTCCAGTCCTTGGGCGGCTCGGTGGTCACGCTGGGGCGGTTGCGCACAAAGGGGTAGTTGATATTAATATAAATAGGTGTGCCGTAGCCCTGCGTCTGCCAGTTGCCCGGCACGGCGATTCTGTCCCAACCGCTCACGTCGTAGTCCTCCTTGTAGAAATCAACAGGCCTGTCCTCTGGCTTAGGACTCCAGTGGAACAGCCATTGTCCGTCAAGCGACACAATCTCTTGACACTCCTTCTCTTTCGACGGCAGCTGCAGTGTGGCATGATATGGCAGTTTGTTGATGCCCAATACGGCAGGATTCTCCCAGTCGTGGGTGGTCTGCGCATGAACCGTTATGGTCAATAACGATGTCAGTATGATGAGACTTCTTTTCATGATTATTTCGATTTGATGGTAAGGTTGGCTTTAGGCAGACTGCTTTTGATGCTTACTGTTGCCTTGCCCTTGTTCTTGTTACTGCGCACCACGAGCAGGGCACGTCCTTTCCATGTGGTAACATGTGACGATGTCTTCGGCTCGCGGTCAGTGAGGTCGGCAGTGGCAAACGCCATCAGTCGGCCTTGTCCCTGAACTGTAGCCTCGCAGGGGATGGCGGCATCGGGACATACACGACCCTGGGCGTCAACCACCTCGACGGTGATGAAAACCAAGTCCTGACCGTCTGCCTTGAACGCGGGCTTATCGGCAGTGAGACGCAGCTGAGCAGGTTCGCCAGAAGTCTGAAGACTCACCCCCAGCCCCTCTCTTGTAGAGAGGGGAGTGGTTACTTCAGCTCGCAATGTGCCCGGCTCGTAGTTGACGGTAAAGACGGCCTTATATTCCGTTTCTTCGCTGACAGCCTTGGTGCCGATGAGTTTGTCGTTGAGATACAGCTTGACTTCCGGTGCCTTGGTATACACCTCGACCTCGATGGGCTTGCCTTCCCATCCTGGCCAATTCCAGCTCTCCCACGTAGGCCATACGCTCCACGCCGTCATGTTGATCTTGCCACAATAGCCATCCGGCTCGCGAACGGCCAAATAGACACCCCCCTCCAAACCTCCCCGAGGGGAGGCTGCTACGTCCCCCTCGGGGGACAACAGGGGGGTCTTCCACAACATCTCCCTATAATGACTGATGGGTTTGCGCCAACCCGTGATATCCACATCGCCGCAGTAGGCACCGTGCCACTCGGGCACACCACCCTCGCGCCAGTGCTCGCCTGGCGTCTCACCATCGTAGTAATTACGGCCGATGCCCGACTCACCTAGGTAGTCGAGACCTGTCCACACAATATCGCCAATGACGTACGGATAGTCGCGAACCAGCTTCCAGTTCTTGAAAGCATCGCGCGGATAGCTCTCCGTCTGCCACATCACCCGCTTGGGATTACGCTGATGATCGCTAGCGTGCTTATGAATCATGTAGTTATAACCACCGATGTCGAGCACATCGAAGTGGGGGTCGTAGATCTCCCAATCGCTGTCCCAGGCACACAGGGCTTCTGTTACAGGGCGCGTGGTGTCGTAATCCAGAATAGCCTGCTTCAACAGCTTAGCAGTATGTACCACGCGGATGTCCTTGCGCTCTATCACCTCGTTGCCGATGCTCCAACAGATGATGCTGGGATGGTTGCGGTCGCGCTCCACCATCGCACGAATATCCTCCTGATAGCACGAGTCAATCAGCGTAGAATAGTCGTAGGGTTTCTTGGCTGTGCGCCAGCCATCGAAGGCTTCGCCGATGACCAGCATACCAATAGAGTCACAGGCATCGAGGAAGGCGCGTGTGGTGGGGTTGTGCGAGGTGCGGATAAGGTTGAAACCAGCATCCTTCATCTGGCGCACCTTTCTGATTTCGGCAGCATCGAAGGCCATTGCGCCCAGCACGCCATCGTCGTGATGCACACAGGCACCATTGATGAGCAGCGGCTTGCCATTGAGCACAAAGCCCTTCTCGGCATCGTAAGTAAACGAACGGACACCATAGTTTACCGACTGCTGATGAACGACGTTTCCATTTTCTTTCAGTTCAGCCTTCACTTCGTAGCGGAAAGGATCATCCGGCGACCACAGGTGAGGATTCCTGACGATGAACGAAGTAGAAACTGTCTTCTGCTGATGGGCAGGCACGCTTACCGTCATCTGGCCTACGCCAACGGCTACCACTGCATTTCTATCGCGGTCGCTCTCGTTCTGCACCGTCACGTCCACCCTTACAACAGCCTTGTCTGACGATATCTCTGGCGTAGTAACAAACACACCGTTCTCGGCAATATGCAGGGCGGGCATCGTCTCCAGCCACACATGGCGATAGATGCCTGAGCCAGTATACCAGCGGCAGTTGGGCTGTTCTCTGTTGTCGACCTTTACCAGCACTTCATTCTGTCGCTTGTCTCTATATAAATAAGGTGTAATGTCTACCGTGAATGGCGTGTAGCCGTAGGCATGCTGACCAGCTTTCTGTCCGTTGATGAACACCTCGGCCTTCTGATACACGCCCTCAAAGTGCATTTTGACCAAGGAATGGTCCATTGTCCATTTTCCATTATCAATTGAAAACAGTTTCTTGTACTCTCCCTTGCCTCCAGGATACCAACCGCCGTTGGTACCGCTGGCACCAGTTGCCGGGTCGGAGGCATAGAATATCGCCCAATCGTGAGGCAAATCTACACTAACAGTCTTGCCCTCGCGGATAAACTGCCAGCCATTGTCAAACAGCGTTCTCTGTGCTGAAGTACCAAAAGCCAAAAGCCAAAAGCCAATAGTTAAAAGCCAGTTTCTTTTCATATTTTCAATTTTCAATTTATTCGATTTCTACATCATCAAAGGCCATGCGCTCGCCCTCTGCCAGACGGTCGGCATCGAATTTAAGGATGCGAACCTTTGCGGCGGGGAACTTGATGGTTTGCCAAATGGGGTTGTTCACGATGTTCGAGAACTCGCCCGTGGCCAGCTTCTCCCAGTGACTCCAATCGGTAGAGCCCCAGAGGGTGTAGTGGGTGACCAATCCTTCGCGAGTGCCTTGCGGCGGCAGATAGCGGAAAGTGGTAAAGGTCTGCTCTGTATCCCAGTCAATCATCATCTGTGTGGGGGTGCTGAAGAAATAATGCAGTCCGCTGCTGCGTTTCTCGCCTGAGTCAGGGATATCGGCAGTAAGTTCAGGGGCAAGGTATACGCCAATCTTCTTTATGATGGGCTCTGCCTTATAATCGGTAATGGTAAAGCGCAGTTTCGAGGCCTTCACGGTGGGGAAGCAGATGATGCGGCGATGCCCGATGGTGGTCAGCCCGTCGCCATTCTCTACCAGTTCATCCCTTAGCGGTTGCCATTTGCCGTCAACCAGTGCCTCCAGCGCAAACTTCTTCACCCGCTGCCCCTGCGCAATGTCCTCCTCGGCAACGAAACGGTTGAACGCCGCACCTTTCTTAATATCAACGATATAGGTAACCGCTCCCCTCTCCAGTGGGAGAGGGGTCGGGGGTGAGGCTAAATTCTCCCTAAACACCTCATCTATCATCTTCTTGAACGCGATACCCCGCAGACTGTCCGTCGGATGTATTCGTCCATTAGGCGCTATGGGGAAGTTGAGCAGCAGCGTAGAGTTGCGGCCTACCGATTTATAATAGGTATCCATCAGCTTCGACAGACTCTTCACATGTTCGTTCTCCGTCTCGTGGTAGAACCAGCCTGGACGGATACTGGTATTCGTCTCGCCAGGGCACCACACATTGCCATCCTCCACACCGTAGTGCAGCATCTCATAGGGCACGTCGCCATCGCGGTACAGCAGGCTCCAGTTGGTTTCGCCCACATTACCAGCCTCAGTGCCCACCCAGCGCAGGTCGCCACGGTCGCTGCCGTCGTTCCAGATCAGACATTTGGGCTGCAGCTGGCGAATCATCCTATACGTCTCTGGCCACTCATAATACGTGGTGCGGTCTATCTTGCGCGTCTCGTTGGCACCACCATACCAGCCGTCGCCGCCATTAGCGCCGTCAAACCACACCTCGAAGATGTCGCCGTAGTTGGTCAGCAACTCGCGCAGCTGGTTGCGGAAATACTCCACGTAGGCAGGACGCCCGTACTCAGGATGGTTCCTGTCCCAAGGCGACAGATACACGGCAAACTCCAGTCCCTCTTCGCGACAGGCATCGGCCAGTTCGCGCACCACGTCGCCCTTGCCATCCTTCCACGGCGAGTTCTTCACGCTGTACTCCGTATACTTAGACGGCCACATACAGAAGCCGCAATGATGCTTGGCGGTAAAGATGATGCCTCGCATGCCAGCCTGCTTGCACACACGCGCCCACTGCCGACAGTCGAGCTGCGAGGGATTGAAAAGCTTTGGGTCCTCGTTGCCGAAGCCCCACTCCTGGTCGGTATACGTGTTGAGCGAGTAATGGATAAACGCATACATCTCCATATCCTGCCAACGCAGTTGGTTAGCATTGGGCAGCGGTCCTACAGTCGTCTTATCACCTGTGTCCTGTGCGCTCGCGTTAACCGCCAACAGGCACACCACTATCACTACGAAGAACTTCTTGCTGTGTAAACTCATTGGTTGATTCTGGTTTTTAGCTTTCGATTGCAAAGATAGTGCAAATAGAGCGAAAAATATAATAAATCGCTATTTATTTTCATTACCGATGCAATATAGCCGAAGTTTACCCGGGGTAAACTACCCCCTTTACTCCGACTAAACTCCCAGTTTAGTCCGGGTAAACTCTAGGCCAGTTAGCACTGCTAAGTAGGCCAGTTAGGATTGCTAAATAGGCTAGTTAGGATTGCTAAATAGGCTAGTTAGCAAAAACACCTCAACACCTCACTTAATACCACTGAAACGCCTATCTACAAAGGGATTAACGAGAGTGAGGTGTTTTGCAAACACCTCACTCAACACCTCACTCAACACCTCACTTTTTTCATAGTTCGGGATTACACTCCCGTAACGATTCCCTGGATATATGTCTTGAGGATGTGGATGCCTGTCTTATTGTCACCACCCCAGGGGATGATGAGGTCGGCAAACTTCTTGGTGGGCTCAATGAACTGCTCGTGCATGGGCTTCAGCACCTTCTCGTAACGGTCGAGCACCATATCAACAGTACGGCCACGTTCGACGACATCGCGACGGATGTTTCTGATGAGGCGGACATCGTCGTCGGTGTCGACAAAGATTTTCAGATCCATCATGTCGCGCAGCTTCTTGTAGTGCAAGGCCATGATGCCCTCGATGATGATGACGGGCTTGGGGTCGACATGTACGGTTTCCTTCTGGCGGTTGCTCTCTATATAAGAATAGGTGGGCTGCTCCACCGCCTCGCCGTTCTTCAGCATCTTGATGTGCTCTGTGAGCAACTTCCAGTCGAAGGCATCGGGATGGTCGAAGTTGATGGCGGCACGCTCTTCAGGTGTCAAGCCCGTAGTGTCGTTGTAGTAGGAGTCGAGGGGGATGACTGCTGCATAGTGAGGTGGCAGCGCTTTTGATATACGTTTAACGACGGTGGTCTTACCAGAACCTGTACCGCCAGCAATTCCAATGATGGTCATAATAGTAACATTTTATACGTTTTAGGCCACAAAGATAGAAATTATTTTTGAAACGACAAGAGTTTTCTGCACAAAAAGCAAAATAATTAGCAGAAAATTTGGCTGACTGCGGAATTATTAGTAATTTTGCAGCCCGAAATTATCATTAACAAATAACGAACAACAGAAATGAAGAAAGGAATTCATCCAGAAAACTATCGCCCCGTCGTGTTCCGTGACATGTCCAACGGCGATATGTTCCTTACGAAGTCTACAGCAAAGACGAATGACACAGTAGAATTCGAAGGTGAAACTTACCCAGTGGTAAAAGTCGAAATCTCAAGCACCTCTCACCCGTTCTATACTGGTAAGAGCAAGCTCGTTGACACGGCCGGTCGCGTCGATAAGTTCATGAGCCGCTACGGTAAGGCTGCGAAGAAATAAGATATTTCTCACTGAAGAAGTTGATATAAGAAGTGCGTCAAGGTAGTTGCATATGCCTCGACGCGCTTCTTTTTTTGTGAAATTTCCGTAAAACCTTTGGCTGTCACGGGGAAAATTCATATTTTTGTACCAAAATACAATTGTACCATCAATAACAACTACAAAAATGAAAACTGTTTATGAATTCTCTGTCAAGGACAGAAAAGGTAAGGACGTATCACTCAAAGAGTATGCCAACGAAGTACTGCTGATTGTCAACACGGCAACCAAGTGCGGTTTTACACCCCAATACGACGAGCTGGAGGCACTTTACAAGAAGTATCATGCCGAGGGCTTCGAGATTCTTGACTTCCCCTGTAACCAGTTTGGCCAGCAGGCTCCCGGAACTGACGAGAGCATCCACGAGTTCTGCAAGCTGAACTTCGGAACAGAGTTCCCCCGTTTCAAGAAAGTGAAGGTGAACGGCGAGGATGCCGACCCGCTCTTCATATTCCTGCAGGAGCAGAAGGGTTTTGCGGGATGGGACATGGAGCATCCTATAGCAGGAATCCTCGACAAGATGCTGGGCGAAGCTGATCCCGACTATAAGGAGAAGAACGACATCAAGTGGAACTTCACCAAGTTCCTTATTAATAAGAAAGGTATAGTCGTTGCCCGCTTTGAGCCAACGGAGAAAATAGAGAACATTGAGAAACAGATAGAAGAGCTGCTGAAATAATTCAATTCAGAATTGACAATTTACAATTGACAATTATGGAAAGAACCAAGTGTTTGATTATTGGCAGCGGGCCTGCCGGATATACTGCTGCCATCTATGCCAGCCGTGCCAACCTGCAGCCCATAGAGTATTGTGGCATGCAGCCCGGAGGTCAGCTGACGCAGACTACCGAGGTGGAGAACTTCCCTGGCTATCCGCAGGGAGTGGACGGCAACCAGATGATGATGGACCTCCGCGAGCAGGCCGAGCGCTTCGGAACAGACATCCGCGACGGTGAGATTGTGAAGGTTGACTTCTCGAAGGCCCCCTATGCCTGTACCACAGACGACGGCAGCGTGATAGAGGCCGACACGGTCATTATTGCCACTGGTGCCTCGGCAAAGTATCTTGGTCTGGACGACGAGCGGAAATACAACGGTCAGGGCGTATCAGCCTGTGCCACCTGCGACGGTTTCTTCTACCGCAAGAAGACGGTGGCCGTAGTCGGAGGCGGTGATACTGCCTGTGAGGATGCCCTCTACCTGTCGGGACTGGCCAAGAAAGTGTACCTCATTGTGCGCAAGCCCTTCCTCCGTGCTTCACAGGTGATGCAGCAACGTGTCAAGGAAGCTGAGAACATAGAGATTCTCTTCGAGCACAACACTATTGGCCTCTTTGGCGAGAACGGTGTTGAAGGAGCGCATCTGGTGAAGCGGAAAGGAGAAGCCGACGAGAGCTTTGTCGATATTCAGATTGACGGATTCTTCCTGGCTATAGGCCATAAGCCCAACACGGACATCTTTAAGGAGTGGCTGGACACCGATGAGGTGGGCTACCTGAAGAAGATTGACGGAACCCCGCGCACGAAGATACCCGGCATCTTTGTTGCTGGCGACTGTGCCGACCCCGTCTACCGCCAAGCCATCTCAGCAGCCGGCAGCGGTTGCCAAGCCGCCATCGAGGCCGAGCGCTACCTGCTGAACAAATAGGTGCTAGGAGGACTAGTAGTTCTAGTAGTACTAGTGGTACTAGAAGACCTAGAAGACAAGAATCAAAAAAAGCCCCGCTTCACAGCGAGGCTTTTTCTTACTTTAAAAACTAAATTAATCAACCATAAACCTTAACCATTAAAAATCTTTTCGTGCTGCAAAGATAAGGCAACTTTTCAAAAGGGAGGTCGACTATTTATTATTTGAGGTCGAAAATATGCGAATTAATCAATTTTCGACCTAAAATAATCAATTTTCTACCTATTTTGGGTATTTTCTTGCTTTTTCGACGAAAAAATGATAGTTTTTGAGATAAAAATTGTAATTTCGCAGCGTCAATTATAAGCCCAATGAACCTGCAAACAGTCATTATTATACTCATCGTCATCGCTGTTGTGGCACTTTTCTTCTTAGGAAGAGAGGTGATTCAACGTGGTATACGCGTGAGACATCGTTTGCAGATGAGTGCCATCTATACCAACATTACCCACGAACTGCTCACCCCGCTCACCGTCATCTCGGCCTCGGTAGACAGACTGCGCGAGAAAGAGCCGTCGAACGAGCAGGACTACGACCTGATGCAGCTGAACATCGAGCGAATGGTGAGACTGCTGCAGCAGATTCTGGAGACCAGCAAGTCGCAGTCGGGCGAGCTGAAACTGCGGGTGGGACAGGGCGACGTCATGCAATACATACGGCAGACAGCCGTCTGCATAGAGCCGCTGATGGCCAAGAAAGGGCTCGAATTCAAGATAGAGTGCGTACCTGAGAGCATGATGGGATGGATAGACACCGACAAACTGGACAAGATCATCTATAACCTGCTGTCGAACGCTGCCAAATACACGCAGGGCGAGAACGGGCAGGTGTTGCTGCAGGTACATACCAACAAACGCTACGACCATATTATTATTAAGGTGAGCGACAACGGCATCGGTATCCCCCAGGACAAGATGAAAAAGCTGTTCCACCGCTTCTACGACGGTGAATACCGTCAGCAGCAGACCATCGGTACGGGACTGGGACTGGCGCTGACGCGTGAACTGGTGTACCTGCACGGCGGAACCATCGAATGTGACAGCAAGGAGGGTGTCGGTACGACGTTCACCGTCACGCTACCCATCAGCAAAGAGTCGTTCTCGGCCTCCCAGATAGACGAACAGTACAAAATAGACATCAACATGGCCCGAAGCGCCATCCTCGACATTGCCAACCGCATGCAAAACGAACAGCCGCAGGAGCTGGAGGAATCATACGTCGTCGACGACGATGCCTACAAACTGCTGATCGTGGAAGACAATGTCGAACTGCTGATGCTGATGAACCAGTTGCTCAGCGCCAAGTATCACGTATACACGGCCTCCAACGGCAAGGAAGCATTGAAGATTATCAAGAAAGAAGAGCTGGATATCATCATCTCGGACGTCATGATGCCCGTAATGGACGGCCTGACACTGACGAAGCGCGTGAAGAGCGATTCCAACTACCAGCACCTGCCCATTATCCTGCTGACTGCCAAGACGCAGGACGAAGACCGCAACGAGGCCCTGCAGATAGGCGTCGACAGCTATGTGACGAAGCCCTTCAAGATGAGCGACCTGGAACTGCGCATCAACAACATTGTCAAGAACCGCAACCGCGTACGGGAAGAATTCAAGGAAAAGCTGGCAAAACTGGAAACTCTACAAGTAAAAGCCGAACCTACCAAACCTACAGTCGACGATCCGTTCCTGAGACAGGCAATGGATTGCGTTTACAAGCAGCTTGACAACAGCGAATACGACCGTTTCGCCTTGGCCTCAGACATGGGTGCCAGCGTCTCTTCCTTATATAACAAGCTACGTGAGCTGACAGGACTCAGCATCACCAACTTCATCCGCGACATCCGCATGAAGGAAGCCATGCGACTGGCTCAGCAGAACCCGCAGATACGCGTCAGCGACCTGGCATACAAGGTAGGATTCAAAGACCCGAAATACTTTTCCACCTGTTTCAAGAAGGAGTATGGCTCACTGCCGACGGAATTCCTCGATCGCTTATCCACAGGCCAATAAAGGTCAACATCCCATTGATCATCAACAGTTCATAGCCGAAGTGGTAGCCCCACTGCGACTGCGCCAGCACGTCGACACCGTAGCAGAGCAGCGGTGACGCCACGCAGATATAGGGCACCCATCCGTCGCGGGGCTTCAGGCGGGTGAACAGTCCAAAGGCGAAGAGCCCGAGCAGCGGACCGTAGGTATAGCTCACCATCGTATAGATGGCATCAATGAGCGATGTGCTGTTGATATAGCGGAACAGCAGGATGAAAAGCACAAAAAGCAGGCACATGACCATGTGCGTACGCTTACGGAGGCGCTCATCGGCAGGACGCTGACAGATATCCACACAATAGCTAGTGGTCATTGAGGTGAGCGCGGAGTCGGCTGTTGAGAACGAGGCCGCTACTATGCCCAGGGTGAAAAGAACAGGAATGAGTGCCACGGAATTGCCACCCACAAGAAAGGTTCCGACATAAGCGGTAAGCAGTTCATCACCCTTGCCCCCGATGCCCAGCATCGTGAGCAGCACACCCAACGACAGAAAGAGAAGATTGACAGGCACAAATGCCACGCCATAGGAACACATATCCTTCTGAGCCTCACGCAAAGTCCTGCACGTCAGGTTCTTCTGCATCATATCCTGATCCAGCCCCGTCATCACAATAACGATGAAGATACCACTAAGGAACTGTTTCCAGAAATAATGCGGCGACTGCCAGTCGTCGAAAACGAATACACGGCTCATCGGGTTGGAAGCCACAGCCTGCACAGTTTCTCCTACCGTCATGTCGAGCGTCCCTACCACCTTATATATAATAAGGAGCAGTGCCGTCAGCAGGCAAAGCGTCTGCAGCGTGTCAGTAACGACTAAGGTCTTGATACCTCCACGGTGGGTATAGAGCCAAATAAGCATCACCATTCCCACTGCGTTTACCCAAAAGGGGAGTCCTACCCCGTCGAATACGAAGCGCTGCATGATCATACAAACCACATAGAACTTCAAGGCAGCCCCCGTCATCTTCGACAACAGGAAAAACCAGGCTCCCGTCTGATAGGATTGTCTGCCCAAGCGTTGTCCCAGATAAGTATAGATGCTCGTGAGGTTCAAACGGTAATAGAGCGGCAGCAGCATGAAAGCCACGATGACATAACCGACAATGAACCCCAAACATACCTGCAGGTAAGCCATCTGCGACTGCTGCACCATACCGGGCACACTGACAAAGGTAACACCAGATATTGAAGCACCCACCATGCCGAAGGCCACCATATACCAAGGCGAGCGTCTGTCAGCCCTGTAGAATGACTCGTTCGTAGCACGTCTCGCCGTTATCCGGCTGATGACGAAGAGCAGACAAAAGTAGGCGAAGAAACAAACAATAATCGTCATAACGCCTGCAAAGGTACAATTTTTATATGGCGGCAGCAAATTTTTCAGTTTTCACTCTTCATTTTTCACTTTATTTTGTACCTTTGCAGGCGGATATACCAATCCTATAAACTAAAGTATTATGTCAAAACAAAAGAAATTCATCCTCCAAGAGAGTGAGATCCCAACACAGTGGTATAACATTCAGGCTGACATGCCCAACAAGCCGATGCCTCCCATCCATCCTGCTACCAAGCAGCCCTTAGGTGTCGACGACCTGGCACACATTTTCCCAAGAGAGTGCTGCGTACAGGAGCTGGACACAGAACATGCGTGGATAGACATCCCCGAGGACGTGCTCGAGAAGTACAAGTACTATCGTTCAACGCCGTTGGTACGTGCCTATGCCTTGGAAGAGGCCCTTGGTACTCCCGCTCATATCTACTTTAAAAATGAGTCGACCAACCCGCTCGGTTCCCATAAGATTAACTCTGCCTTGCCTCAGTGCTACTATGCCAAACAGGAAGGCACAACAAACGTTACCACCGAGACAGGTGCTGGCCAGTGGGGTGCCGCCCTCTCGTATGCTGCAAAAATCTACGGCCTTGACTGCGCTGTCTATCAGGTGAAGATTACCATGCAGCAGAAGCCCTACCGCTCAAGTATCATGCGCACTTTTGGTGCTGTTGTCGAGGGTTCACCTTCGATGTCGACCCGTGCCGGCAAGGACATCCTGACAAAGGATCCAACGCACTCTGGCTCTTTAGGAACAGCTATCTCTGAGGCTGTTGAGCTGGCAACCACCACACCTAACTGTAAATATACGCTGGGATCCGTGCTGAACCACGTTGGCTTGCACCAGACTATCATCGGACTGGAAGCTGAGAAGCAGATGCAGATGGCAGGCGAATATCCCGACATCGTCATTGGCTGCTTCGGTGGTGGTTCCAACTTCGGTGGCATCTCGTTCCCCTTCATGCGCCACAATCTGAGCGGCGAGCGTCATACTGAGTTCATCGCTGCAGAGCCTGACAGCTGCCCGAAGCTCACTCGCGGACAATTCCGCTATGACTTTGGCGACGAGGCTGGCTACACTCCGCTGCTGCCCATGTTCACCCTTGGTCATAACTTCAGGCCGTCGAACATCCATGCTGGTGGCTTGCGCTACCACGGTGCCGGAATGATTATCTCGCAGTTAATCAAGGACGGCTATATGCATGGTGTTGACATTCCGCAATTGGAAACATTTGAGGCTGGTATGCTTTTCGCCCGCACCGAGGGCATCATCCCTGCTCCAGAAAGCTGCCACGCTATTGCTGCTACCATCCGCGAGGCAAATAAGTGTAAGGAAACAGGCGAGGAGAAGGTTATCCTCTTCAACCTCTCTGGTCATGGTCTCATCGATATGCCAAGCTACGAAGCATTCATCAAAGGCGACCTGCAGAACTACACGGTTACCGACGAGATGATTGCCGAGAACCTAAAGGAACTCGACCAGCAGTAAAGTATTCGCAAGTTTTGCTCGATTTTAAAAGATCTAGAATTAGAGATTTTTTATTCGCAGATTCGAGCTTTTCGAGCGATAAAGAAAGAGAAACGGAGCAATCAGAAATGAATTGCTCCGTTTTTTGCTATTGTCAACTGCAGTCCGAAATTGTTACCTAAAAGTGCCCCGTGGTCATACCCCACGCCCAATTTCAGGCTCCACCCCTTAGCAACCTGCTCCGGCATCCGATAAGCAGCTTCCGCCAAAAGGCTTAGGTTACGCTCTGGATTGTCAAATGGTTTTGGATAGTTTCCAAAACCTTTCTGGGCAGAAGCCAGCAACCGATAATGCAGGCTCGGCAATGGGGTGCCCGACAAGCCTAAGTGAAGTGCATAGAAACGGTTGTCCAGTATCCGAATCTGTCCATCTGTATTATAAAGAGGTGAACGGTAGAGCGGATTGCCCATCACCTGCCCCCAGTGCTGCCAGCCCGTATAAATACCATGCTGGTAATAGCCATCCCTACCACCAAGATGGTCGGGTAAATACTTCTTGTGATCGAAATAGATAGGACCGCTCTGGTATTTGGTATATACGTATTCAACGACGATATTATTCAGCCAGTCGTTACGTTTCAGGTTCAGTTCAACGCCTAACAGCATATCCTTGAAATCGTAAAGCAGGAAACGGTGGCCGTGTTTTTCCATCCATTGGCTACCCGTCGTGTAATTGTCGTAGTCCAACTGAAACATACCCGAGAGGTCTTCGAAGTAATGCTCACCATATACATGGACAGCCCACGTTGGCATATCGTAGTTCAGCCTTGCAAGCCATGCACCCAGATGGTTACCATCAGCGCCCTGATACGCCTGATCGGGATTAGCATCATCACCATCGTTCCCACTCGGGACAAAGGCGCGGAAATACGACTTCAGCGTCACAGGATTGATGTTCCTCTCCGTATACCCCTTTCCACTATATGTATAAGAATGACCGCCAAACTGGCATGCCATCTCCATTCCTATCTCCGCAGAAAAAGGACTGCCAGGCTTTCCCACCTTCAGGAAGCCAGCCTTACTATGGAACAGCACATCCTGGGTATACCCCGATTTCCCCTCTGCAAAATCCTTCTGCCAACCGTTGTCAGTGAACCATCCATAGGCCAGGTGGCCCTTGAATTGCAACCAGCGAGCCGTCAACGGTACATCAACGTAGTCAGGCCAAGACAATCGCACCTGCGGCACGGGGCGCGCATTGATGCCTAATACCTGTGAGCCAGAACTCAACTCCTGATTCTTCATCTCCATAGGCAGTTCTTTGCTGCCCAACAGCAATGTTGCCTTGCGCCAACGCCCTTCGAAGAACGCCTGCTGGACGATAAAACTGCTCGTATTGTTGTAGGCAGTTGCCAAGTCTATTCCATAACTCATGCCCCACGTTTTCAGCGAGTCGTTAGCTAACGGACGAACCAGGGCGGCACGCAGATAACCGTTGTTCTTATCCAGCGAGCTCAGGCCATACTTATTTGCATTCAACCACAAAGGATTATGGTCGCCCGACCCCGCTGTTGCCTGCGCCTCCACCTTATATTGCATATCCCCCTGCGCCCATACTGTTAACGGATGCAACAGGGTGGCAAATATCACGCCAATGATATATCTTTTAGCTTTCACGCTGCAAAGGTACAAAAAAACATGCTTAACATTCCATAATTCAAAATATTTTTGTACCTTTGCCCAAATTCTACGAGAAAGCAATGGACATTACTGAACGATTTCTGAACTATACAAAGTTTGACACGCAGTCTTCTGAAGAAAGCGACAGCGTGCCGAGTACCCCGAAACAACTTATTTTCGCGGAATACCTTAAAAAGGAACTTGAAGCAGAAGGACTGGACGATGTGGAAATGGATGACAAAGGCTATGTCTACGCTACGCTGAAGGCGAACGTTAAGGGCAATATACCCACCATCGGATTCATCTCCCACTACGATACCAGTCCTGATTGCTCGGGGGCTGACATCAAACCACAGATAGTACGCAACTATGACGGAGGCAATATCCTGCTTTCCGAGGGTATCATTAGCAGCCCGAAACGTTTTCCTGAATTAATGCAACATATTGGTGAGGACTTGATTGTCACCGACGGTACCACACTACTTGGAGCCGACGACAAGGCAGGTATCGCAGAGATTGTGCAAGCAATGGTCTTCCTACAGAAACATCCCGAAATAAAGCACGGAAAGATACGCATAGCCTTCAACCCCGACGAGGAGATTGGCATGGGTGCCCACCACTTTGACGTAAAACATTTTGGCTGTGATTGGGCCTACACGATGGATGGCGGAGACGTGGGCGAACTGGAATTCGAGAACTTCAATGCAGCATCGGCTAAAATCACCATCAAGGGCGTCAGCGTACATCCAGGCTATGCCAAGGGAAAAATGATCAACGCCAATGCATTGGCTGCAGAGTTTGCATCACTGTTGCCCAAGGAAGAAACGCCTGAACAGACAGAAGGCTATCAGGGCTTCTACCACCTGCTGAACATTCAGGCGAACATCGAGGAGGCACGGATGAGTTATATTATCCGCGACCATGACCGTAATCGCTTTGAAGAACGTAAGCGATTCATCGAGCGCTGTGCCGCTCAGATGAACGAGCAGTACGGTGAAGGAACCGTCAGCGCTGAGGTTCACGACCAATACTACAACATGAAGGAGAAGATTGATCCGCAAATGCATGTTATCGACCTTGTGCTGCACGCCATGCAAGCAGTAGGCGTTGCTCCCAAGGTAAAACCCATTAGAGGCGGTACTGACGGTGCCCAGCTTTCATTCCGAGGCCTCCCCTGCCCCAATATCTTTGCGGGAGGCGTCAACTTCCACGGCCCTTATGAGTTTGTGAGCATTCAGTCAATGGAGAAAGCCATGCAGGTGGTCGTAAAGATATGTGAGTTGACGGCAGAATACAATAATTGAGAGATTGAACAAAAAAGACAGTAACAGATGGCAGAACTTCCCGCGCTGATACAAGACTTAGCATTGATGCTTGTTGTGGCAGGCATCGTAACCATTATTTTCAAGAAGCTGAAACAGCCTCTGGTATTAGGCTACATCGTAGCAGGTTTCTTGGTATCGCCCCACATGCCTTATACGGCTTCAGTCGTTGACCAGGAGAATATCCACCTATGGGCAGACATCGGCGTCATGTTCCTGCTCTTCTCCTTAGGTCTTGACTTCTCGTTCAAGAAGATCCTGAAAATGGGTGCCTCGCCCATTATCTCAACTGTCACCATTATCTTCTGCATGTCGATGCTGGGCATCGTTGTAGGCCATGCCTTCGGCTGGAGCCAGATGGACAGCATCTTCCTGGGCGGTATGTTGGCCATGTCGTCCACCACTATTATTTATAAGGCTTTCGATGACCTCGGCCTGCGGCAGCAGCAGTTTGCCGGGTTGGTTATGTCGGTTCTTATCCTAGAAGATATCTTAGCCATCGTCATGATGGTCATGCTATCGGCCATTGCCAGCGGCAACAACCCTGACGGCAGCCAGATGTTAGGTTCCATCCTCAAGATTGGTTTCTTCCTGATACTATGGCTGGTAGTAGGCATCTTTGCTATTCCACTGTTCCTGCGTTCTGTTCGTAAACTGATCAATAGCGAGGTACTGCTCATCGTATCACTTGGACTGTGCTGCGCCATGGCTGTCATTTCCACGAAGGTAGGCTTCTCGTCAGCCTTTGGTGCCTTTATCATGGGCAGCATCCTAGCTGAGACTATCGAGGCTGAGCGCATTGAGAAACTGGTGGAACCGGTAAAGAATCTGTTTGGTGCCATCTTCTTCGTGTCGGTAGGTATGCTGGTAGACCCTCAAATCCTCATCGACTACGCCATTCCCATCCTACTTCTGGTGCTTACCATCCTTATCGGACAGTCGTTCTTAGGTTCGCTGTCGTTCATGCTTGGTGGTGAGAGCCTGAAATCGGCTATGCGCTGTGGTTTCTCAATGGCACAGATTGGTGAATTCTCGTTTATCATTGCCTCCTTAGGTCTTTCGTTAGGCGTTATCAGCGATTTCCTCTACCCGGTTGTGGTAGCCGTATCAGTCATCACAACTTTCCTCACACCTTACATGATACGGCTTGCCACACCGGCTTACGGCATTCTGGAGAAGCGGCTGCCCTCTCGACTGATACAGACGATGAACCACCTCTCAACGAGTCATCCTGACAGTAACGAGAAGAGCCTATGGAAAAGGCTGCTGACACAGATGACTATTAATACTGTGGTCTACAGTATCCTCTCATCGGCAGTCATCGCCCTCATGTTCACCTTCGCACTCCCCTTGGCCGTAAAGTTGCTATCACATCTCAGCTTCACACTGTTCGGCATCAACTTTTCGATACCCGACATTGTTATCGGCATTGTAACTACTATCTTCATTGCCCCATTCCTGCGGGCCATGGTGATGAAGAAGAACCGCTCGGAAGAATGGAAAGCCCTATGGGAAGAAAGCAACCGTAACCGACTGCCCTTGCTATTTACCATTCTGGTACGCGCCATCATTGCCGTCAACTTCATCTTCTACGTCTGCAACTACCTGAGCCACTTTAACAATGCCATCCTCATCACGTTAGGTGTCATAGCACTGGTACTGATTGTCCTGTCACGCGCTGTCAAAAAGCGCAGTATCCGTTTGGAAAGGCTGTTTATCAACAACCTCCGTTCTCGTGAAATCGAAGCTCAAGTACATGGAAAGAAACGTCCTCTTTACGAAGGCAAGTTACTGGACCGCGATATCCATATTGCAGAATTTGAGGTTCCTTCCGATTCCAAGTGGATGGGACAGACACTGAAGCAGCTGGCTTTGGGAACCAAGTACGGTGTACATGTGAGCAGCATTATGCGTGGTGGTCATCGGCTGAACATTCCCAATGGCGACTACATCATCTTTCCGGGTGACCACCTGCAGGTTATCGGAAGCGACGATCAGTTGTCAAAACTGGGGAATGCACTTAAGACAGAAGTGCTGGGCGAGGAAGAAAACGTAGAAGACCGCGAGATGAAACTTCGTCAGCTTATTATTTCCACCGACAGTCCTTTCATCGGCAAGACGCTGGAAGAGAGCGGCATCCGCAGCCGATACAGCTGTATGGTTGTTGGATTGGAAGAAGGTAAGGAGAACCTGTCTGTTATCAGTCCCAAGCGTAAGTTCGAAGAAGGCGACATCATTTGGGTTGTGGGCGAAAAGGAATCACTACGTTCCCTGCTTAGCTAATGAGTAGTATCTCCCGCGTGTCGTAGTCCTGTTAAGCTACACCTTATCAATACCACTGCACGCTGTTGCTGTAGCTGGAGCGCTTGTCGTATTTCAGGGCATCGGTAAGCGTCGAGGCGTTACAACGGAAAGAGAAGTTGTAACTGGCATAGGGTGCCAATACTACCGAGCATGACATGTTGAAGCAATGCAAGTCGCGGCTAAGCGAGGCTTGCGTCATGGAAATCTTACTATTTTCGAAATCATAGCCACTACTGAATGTAATGTTCCATCCGTCAGAAATACGGATATTACCACTCACATTCAGTGTTTGGGTAAACTTATAGGGATAGCGCATGGTTTCGTAATTAAACTTCGACTTGTCGGTATTCTCTCGCATAGTAATACCGTAGCCGAAGCTGAGCGACCAAGGCAGGTTGAAGGCCATGTAGCCATCGTCGTCGGTTTCTGCCTTACCGGCACTTTCACGCTTGGCACCTCGTTTACCCTCCTCCATATCGCGGTCAATATTGGAGTTGAGATCCAAATCGTCTATTTCCTCATCGTCCTCACCTCTGCGTTTCTTTTCTTTCTTGTTTGTTTCCTTCTCTACCTTCTCGCCACGTAGCCACTTGAAGAAATTAGCCACCTTCTTGTTGTCGAGCGTATAGGAAAGGTTCTGCGACATACCCTGGAAACGACCAATCTTACCCTGTTCCCAGTAGGTGACATTATCACTCTCATGAGGAGTAGCACCAACGGAGTCGGCCTCATAGACATAGCTGGCGAATACTGCCGACAGGTTGAAAGTGTAGCTCTTGGTCAGCTTCAGGCGCAGGGTGGTGTTCAACGAGCTCCACGGCTGCCTGGTCGCAGCCATATTGTACGACATATTAGCACTAAACTCGTCAATCAGACTCACCTTCTTCACCGAGTCATTGGAGTCGCGAATCTTCATCTCCAAGTTGTTCTTGATGTCGAAGCGGATATTTCCTGTCTTGCCTTTGCCTGGAGGCGATACGCTTCCCACACGGTAGGGCGAATACTCCACTAGCGTAACATTGCCGTTCGCATCGGTTTTCTGGTAGTAATCGTAATAGCCATATCGATCACTACCGAAATCCGGAGCATAGGTAAACGACACAGTAGGTGTGAATACATGGCGGATGGCCTGTATCCTGTCACCGAAGAGCTTTCGTGAGGGAATATAGGTACCGTAGAGCTTGGTATTGGCCGACATGCTCATACTCCAATTGTAGATGTTATAGAAACCGGTCACGGTGTCGATGACCTCCACCTGTTTGTCAGCATCCCATTTCTTAAAGACCTTGATAAACGAGTTCTTGTCAGTAAAGTTGAAGCTAGGGGTGAGGTTGATGACATTGAATGCCGTAAACGTAGCACTAATGGGGATAGTGTGGGTAATAGAGTTCTGCCAGTCACGACGGAAGTCAGAGTGCAGCAACTTGTCTTCCTTGGTCTTGATAGAATTATTGAAGTCACCACGATAGCTCATCGATATCTTCTCGTACCAACGCTGTTTTCCCATCATCTTCTTACGACGGAAGGGATAGAATGTCGATACGTTGACATTCAAGCTGGGGAGCCTCAGCGAAATGGAAGAGTCGCGCATGTTCTGCTCAATGTTCATTGACGAGGTTATCGACATATTCAGGCTCGAGAACTTCGTACTGTATGATACTGACGAGGTACGGGTAGACTGCGTCAGGGCCTGCGGGTTGTACATCGAGGTGAGGTTGTTGCGCTCATAGCTCGACGTGGCGAAGTTAACGCTGGCCTGCAGGGTTGAGTAAGGATTGGCCTTGGCATCCTGACGGTGGCTCCACAACACCTTGAAGCTCGTAGTACGGGTAAAGTCGGGCATGTTTTCCTCGCCTGTTACCGAATTCTGGTAGCTGGCTAGGAAATTACCTGAGAACTTATAGCGTTTCTTGTAGTTTGAGCTTGCGGTCAGTCCCCAGGAACCCTTGGTATAGATTTCTCCAATGAGTTTCAAGTCCATCTTGTCACTCAAGGCAAAATAGTATCCACCGTCACGCAAATAGAATCCGCGCTCCGTTTCGTCACCATAGGTAGGCATAATGAAGCCGCTGGAATAGCTTTTCGTGAAAGGGAAGAAACCATAGGGGATAGCCAGCGGCAGCGGTACGTCACAAACTACCAGATAGGCAGGACCGAAGACGACATCCTTTCCCGGACGCACCTTGGCGCGCGACATGGCGATATAGAAGTCGGGATGCGGGTCGTCACAGGTTGTGTAACGTCCATGCTGTAGGAACAGTTCGCCGTTGCCTCCACGCTTCGAGATCTCACTGGTGAGGTAGCCGTCTTCCTGCTGGGTGTACACCTGGGTAATCAGTCCTTTCTTCGTCTTGAAATTGAAGGCCATCGTATCGCTCAGGTATTCATCGGAACCCATCTTGAACACAGGCGTTCCTTTCAGCTTATTGGTGGTGGTATCTCGAATACCCGTAGCGTGTACCAGGCTGCTATCGAGCACCATGTATATCTTTTCACTCTTCAAATCCATGTTCATGTACTCCACATGGGAGTCGCCATAAAGATGGGCACGGCCTGAAGCGGCTTCATAAGTCAGCGAGTCGTTGGCCGTATATTTTACTGGTGCATCAATACCGTTTTTCTTCTGTCGGTTCAAGCTATCGAGGGTGAGCGAGTCGTCAATCACCTTATTATATTTAAAGATGGCCAATTGGAGAGAATCCATCTGGGTGGTGTCACGCTTCATCTTCGCTGCTGCGCTACCAATGTTCGTCTTAATCAGAGAATCCAGTTCTGCATCAACGGTTGGCATCTGCAGTCCCATGGAGTCAGCCTTGGCCGCTATCTCCTTGGTCTTCTTGACAATGGTCTTCTTGTCATCTTCACGTATCATCTTCTGCAGCGTATCCACCAACTCGGTAGGATTGTCAGTAGCAGGCAGTTCCACGGTCTCGGCTATCTGCTTCAGCGTGTCAAGGTCGGCAGTTTCAATCATCTCCTGCACCTTGGCCGCCACGTCGGGCTCCACAGTTTCTGAAATAGCATCGGCAATAGCAGGGGCAATAGCTGCCAGCGTGTCAATCGGCACAGCATCAGGCAGCGGTAAATTGCCAACCACCTCCGACACTTCCTTATTGTTATCCCTACGAAGTGACGAAGGTGTACATGCCCACATAAGAATGAAGGCTACGAACATCAAAAGGATGACCGTTTTTTGTTTCACGGCTGCAAAGGTACGAAAAAAAGTGAAGAGTGAAGAGTGAAGAGTGAAGAATTTAGGGTTTATTCAAACATTTTAGCCCATAAGAGGAACTTTTCCACTCCCTCATGACCGAAGCGTTCCAGGCTCTGGGCAGCTTCCAATACTGTCAGCACACGATCGGGATGCGACTTTGAATAGAACTTGTCAGCATAGCACACCACCTTCTCTTCCAGTTGTTCAGGCTCAAAGCCTGGCAGTCCCGTGCCCGTATGCCGCTCAGCCACACGTGCATGTCTCTCCCATCCCAGGCTTCTTAGCAGTTCTCCGCCTATCTGTCCGTGTCGCAGGTAAGGCTCGGTACCGTTGCAGTAGATACTGGGGGCATTACACCAGCGGATGCCGATGTCGTGGAGCATAGCAGCCTCCTCCACAAACTCACGGTCGATGCGCAGTTCGGGATGGTGGTTGCATATCTTCAGACATCGGTCAGCGACCTGCCGCGAGTGCTTCAAGAGCAATTCCCGCAAGGCCAAAGAGCCCCCTAAGTTAGGGGGTTGGGGGGCTGAACACCCGCCATCCCCGCTAACCGGATAATATTTGTCAATAATTGCTTGGTAGTCCATAATTGTGGGGCTTATAAGGCCTATGGGACCTATGGGACCTATGGGGCCTATGGGCCTTATGGGACTTATTGGCCTTGTGTCCGCTCAATCCACGCAATGGTGTCGCCCTGGCGGATTTGCTGGCCGGGCTTCACGCTGATGTCGACGAGCTTGCCACCCATAGCAGCGGGAATCTCGACAATCTCGCCCCACTTCGTCTGCAGGTAGCAGAAGATGTCGCCCACCTTGTACTCCTGTCCGATGAACGGCTCGATGCAGGCAGCGGGAACGCCCTCGCCACCGAAGCTCCAGATGAGCTGTCCGGCTAATGGCGACTTCACGGCATCGGCCTTGGCGTGCTTGATGGCATCGATTTCCTCCTGCGAAATCTTGCCTGCGCCACCACCCAGCTTGGCGTCCTTGGCCTTCTGGATATCGGCCAGCAGCTGTTTCTTGGCTTGTCCGCTCTTGAAGGGACGGTACTGTTCGGGGTGCATAGCCAGCTCGAACAGTTCCTCGTTGTCCTGTCCGTAGTCCCAGCCGTTCTCGTCCATTTCCTTCTTGAAGCCGTCGAGGGCATTGGGAATGAGCGTGTGCGGATCAACGTCGGTAAACTCGCGCTTCTGCTTCTCAGCCAGTTCGATGAGCTCGGGAGCAATGGTGCCGGGAATTTTTCCACTCTTGCCGAGGATCATGCCCCAGATGGCATCGTCCATCATCACATAGCGGCCCTTGCCCTGCTCGATGGTGAGGAGGTTCATCAGGGCAATGTTCTTGGTATATTGCGAGAAGGGCGTCACCAATGGGGGATAACCCACGCGCGGCCATACATATTCTACTTCGTTGAACAGCTTCACCAGCATATCGTCCATCGTCAGTTCGGGCTCTCCCTTCTGGGCGCGGAGCTTGTCGATCATCTTCTTGATACCACCAAGGTCGGCCATCATGGAGCCCATCATGCCACCAGGCAGTCCGCAGCCCAAGAGCAGGCTCGACATGTGCTTGTTGGCGGGGTTGATGAAGTAGCCCAGCCAGTCGTCAATGAACTCCTGCGTCAGCGTTCGTGCCTGCATGTAGGCGTTCATGTTGATGTCCTGCACCTCAAAGCCTTCGTTCTTCAGCATCGACTGTACGGAAATGATGTCGGGGTGCACCTTTCCCCAGCTGAGGGGCTCGATGGCGGTGTCGATAATGTCAGCGCCGTTGTTGCACACCTCGAGGATGGAGGCCATCGAGAGTCCGGGGCCCGAGTGGCCGTGATACTGGATGATGATGTCAGGGTGCTTGGTCTTGATGCTCTTCGTCAAGGCACCGAGCATGGCGGGCTGTCCGATACCAGCCATATCCTTCAGACAGATTTCCTCGGCACCAGCGGCAATCACCTCGTCGGCAATCTTCGAGTAGTACTCTACGGTGTGGACGGGCGAGGTGGTGATGCAGAGCGTGGCCTGCGGCGTCATGCCTGCTGCCTTGGCCCACTTGATGCTGGGTATGATATTGCGGGTATCGTTCAAACCACAGAAAATGCGGGGGATGTCGACGCCCTGTGCGTGCTTCACCTTATACATCAGCTCGCGCACGTCGTCGGGCACGGGATACATTCTGAGGGCGTTCAGGCCTCGGTCGAGCATGTGGGTTTTGATGCCTACCTCGTTGAACGGCTTACAGAAGGCGCGGACAGCGGCGTTGGGGTTCTCGCCCGCCATCAGGTTCACCTGCTCGAAGGCGCCGCCGTTGGTCTCCACACGACTAAAGCAGCCCATGTCGATAATAACGGGAGCAATGCGCTCCAACTGATCCTTACGCGGCTGGAATTTTCCAGACGACTGCCACATGTCACGATAGACAAGGCTAAACTGAATCTTTTTCTTCATAATGCGGTATCTTTTTGTTTGTTACTATTTCAATACTTGCTGTATCTGCTGCTCACGATGGATGACGCGCACCTCGATGCCGAACTTCTTGTGAATGTGCTCAGCCAGGTGCTGGGCGCTGTAGACGGAGCGGTGCTGACCACCCGTGCAGCCAAACGAAAACATCAGCGACGTGAAGCCTCGCTGAATGTAGCGGCGCACATGGGCATCAGCCAACTTGTAGACGCTGTCGAGGAAGGTGAGTATCTCGCCATCGTCCTCGAGGAATCGGATAACCGGCTCGTCGAGGCCCGTCAGTTTCTTGTAAGGCTCGTAGCGACCGGGGTTGTGGGTAGAACGGCAGTCGAAGACATAGCCTCCGCCGTTGCCCGACTCATCCTCGGGAATGCCCTTGCGGTAGGAGAAACTGTAGACACGAACCACCAGCGGGCCCTGGGCATCGTATTTCGAGAAGGTGGCCGGGCCATCCTTCGGGTGGGCCTTGTAGGGGTTCTTGTCGGTAGTCTTATATCCGTCGGAGCGATTGACGGCCACCTCCTCTATATGCTGGAACTGCGGAAGCTGGCACAAGCGACGCAGTACGTCCATCAGGTGCGGATAGGGGAACAGCTTCGGGTTGAGCATCAGCAGCTCGCGCAGGTTCTGGATAGCGGGAGGTATAGACTCGATGAAGTGCTGCTTGCGCTCGAAGTAGCCTCGGAAACCGTAGGCTCCAAGCACCTGGAGGATGCGGAAGAGCACGAACAGCGACAGACGGGCCACAAAATGGTGGCTGGTGGGCACCTCGGTATACTGCTTCAGGGCATTGTAGTATTCGTAAACCAGTTCGCGACGCAGCTTGTGCGGATAGCGGGCCGAGGCCTGCCACAGGAACGAAGCAAGGTCATAATAATAAGGTCCGCGACGACCGCCCTGGAAATCAATGAAATAAGGGCGTCCGTCCTTCAGCATCACGTTTCTTGCCTGGAAGTCGCGATAGAGGAAAGCCTCCTGCTTCTCAGCCGTCAGGTCCTTTGCCATCAAGCGGAAGTCGGCTTCCAGCTTCAGCTCGTGGAAGTCGAGCTCGGTGGCTTTCAGAAAGCAATACTTGAAGTAGTTGAGGTCGAAGAGCACGGAGTCGACGTCGAAAGCCGGCTGGGGATAGCAGTTGGAGAAATCAAGCCCGCGGGCACCTCGCATCTGGATGTTGGGCAGTTCGCGGATGGTCTGCTTCAGCAGTTCCTGCTCGGCAAGCGTATAACGGCCTCCTGCCTCGCGTCCGCCACGGATGGCATCGAACAGCGACAGCGTTCCGAGATCGGTTTGCAGGTAGCGCAGCTCGTCGTCGCTGACGGCAAGCACCTCGGGAACCGGCAGTTGCCGTTTCATGAAATGGCGATCCAGATAGATGAATGCGTGGTTTTCGTCACGACTGGTGCCGATGCAGCCTATGACCGTGCTTCCGTCGGCAGCCGTGAAACGATAGTAAGAGCGGTTGCTGCCTGCACCGGGTAACTGCTCGGTTACGACAGGCTCCGCCCCACTCCATCGCTTATATAATTCCAACAATTTCTCCATAGTTGCTGCAAAGGTACAAATAAGTGAGGGAAAAACCAAAACAATATCCGACTTTTTCCGAAAAAAGGTGGCACTAAACGGAAAGAATAGTGCCACTAAACGGGGAGAATAGCGGCACTAAACAGGGAGAAAGAAGGGGGTAAACTTATTCGCAGCGGGCGGGGAAATTATCGGCAGCGGGCGGGGAAATTATCAGCAGCGGGCGCTGCTAATGAAAGCCGCGCCCGCTGCGTACCGATTTTTAGCTGTTTGCTATCAGGATTACTTTTTGATAAACTCCACGCGGCGGTTCTTGGCACGACCAGCGTCAGTCTTATTGTCTGCCACAGGCTCGTGAGAGCCCTTACCAACGGCACGAAGGTTGAAACCGTCGCAGCCCAAGCTCTCGAGGGCTTTTACGACTGATTCTGCACGCTGTTGTGACAACGGGTCGTTCACGGCATCGGAGCCCTGATTGTCAGTATGGCCCTGCACCTCGAAGCGCACGCTGGGGTTCTTCTTCATATAGTCGGCCACCTTCTGGATTTCAGCCATCGACTCGGGCAGCAAGTCGGCCTTGCCCGTCTTGAACAGGATATTGTTGGTTACAAACTTACCCGTCTCGGCAATAGCCTTCTCAACGGCAGTCATCGATTGCTCATTACGGTCGTAAAGGGCTACGGCTCCCTTGGCAATAACGATATTGCGGATGAAAGTCAGGTTGCTATACTCGAAAGGCACCTGGAAAGACAACCACGTTGGCTGCTGCACATTGGGCAGGTTAACCACACGCTTACCGTCGAAGTAAACCTTCATGGCACGCTTGTTGAACGATAGTGCCACGTGGTGCCAGCCCTGCTTGAACTGATATTCGAAGCCCGACGTCCTGTTATTGCCGTTTGTCATGCTGTTATTGTAAGCTACATGATGTTCGCCAGCGTCACAAATGCCATGAACCAAGGCGAAAGCACATCTGCTACCTCCGTCGCCACTCCATTCTGAGCGGTCGGCATCGTTGGCAAGACAGAGTTTCAGGTCGTTCAAGCCAATATCATTCTTACTTTTCCAGTAATAGAAGTCATACTCGATGGTGAACTGCTCAGGCAGATAGGCACCCGTTTCCTTAATCAACGGGGTGATGATACCATTATTGGTTATCTCAATGGCCTTCTGGCCTCCGAGGGTCTTCACCTCTGCTGCACCGTCCAGCAAATCCCACTTCGAGGGGAACTCGCCAACCGTTTCAGCGGTAACGTCATCCTGGAACAGGATAACGGAGCCACGCTTGAAGTCGGACGAGGTGGCGGCATCGGGATTTTCCTCATCTACCGCTTCAACTTCCTCAGCATTCTTCGACTTGTTGCCCTTGCCCGGGAGCTTCCCGTCAAACGCGTCATCTACAGCTCCGGTAGTCTCCTGATAAACCTTACGTTCCACCCTCGACTCTATGGTGCTCTTGGCAGTTTGTACTGCTCTATCCTTCAATCGGCCCAGAAAGCCCTGTGCGCTGACGCCTGTACTCATGCCCATGAGCAGAGCCAGTGCCATCAATAATCCTTTTGTGTTCATAAGCTTGTAATATTTATGGTTTGACTTTAATTTCTCTTCGGGTGCAAAGATACGAAAAAACTTCGAAACGGCAAACGTTTCAGAGTTTTTTTACTACTGCAGGCTTACTGCCATCAGCCCAATGACCACATCGTTGGAAAGGGTGCGGAGGGTCAGGGAGCGCAGTTTCTTTTGGGGATTCAGCGGCATCGAGAGGATCTGGGCTGCACCTCCGGGAATCTCACGACCATAAACGCCCTGAATACCAAGCGCCTTACCCAAGTCGCGACTGACAATGGGGCTTCCCTCAGCAGTAGCCTTACCGAGACAGACGCGAAGCGGGCGATGCTTAGCGGTGTAGAATGCCTTGCCATCGACATAGTAGTCCTGCTCAATGGGGCACCAGTTGTCGGGATTGCGCAATGTCAGCGTGTCTGACGATTTGTCAGTATAGGTGACGATGACGAGGCCGTTGTCGATGCGGCTTTGCATGTGGTTCGTTGAGCCCGCCATCAGCAGATGGGCCATCGAGGCTTTTCCTTTCAGGGGAATGGTGACAGCATCGGGGTAGTTGTCCCACAAGGAGGTGTAGACAATGTTCTGCCCCTGTCTCGGTGTGCGGAAGGTGATGCCTCCGAGCACTAACTTGTCGTCTACGATGAGGGAACGGAATACCGAGTCGTTGATGTCGGCTGTCAACTGCGGGTGACACCACTCACCAATTCCCTGCGTAGGAATCTGCAACGTGGTAGTCTGCGGACGGGGCGACAGGTATTGGTTTTTAAAGATATCGTCAACGTTGGAATTAAAGAACTGATCAATGGTTTGGGGAATAGTAGGCTCCTGCAGGTTAGGCTCGTCAATACCGAGCTTGCGCTTACCAAGCACTTTCGGATGTGACAGTCGCTCCACATAATAGGGCTTTTCCACCTCAATTACCTGGTATTGCTCCTCCGTTCCCTCTATGTCGCGATAATGGCCAAGGCCGAGGTTCTGACGGAGGATAATCTTTAACGGTTGACGGAAGTTTTGGGTAATTTCATAACAATCCTTCCCATTCTTACGCGTGTACCTATAAGTAAGGTAGGGGGTCTTGATGCTGACGCTGTCCCAATCGCTGGGAAAGCCTGGGCGAATGATACATTGGCCGTCGAGGGCCTGCGGGATAATGCCAAAGAGTCCCTGAACAAGCGTGCGACTGGAGATGCCGATACAATCGCCAAAGTCACGATAGCACTCACCTCGTGCGGCATCGTAGTAGCTGATTTGTCCGAAATTGCCAGGTGAAGCGCCATAGTACATCTGATCGAGGATGTTTCCCATCATTAACCGATAGGCCTCCTCGTTGCGCCCTGCCTCGAAGAAAGCCAGCGCCGTATGCATCACCTCAGCAGCTGCCACATTGTTGATACTCCACGAGTAGGGCATCCAATTGGAGGTGGCGATAGTATGATACTCCGTATCCTCTACGCGAATCCTGGGAATATGGCTGTTTACCCAGCCTGTTGCCTCGAAAGCCTGCTCAGGAGTACAGGCACCACAGTCAATAGGCGTATAGACGCTCCACACGGCGGGACTTTCATGCAAGCGCTTCAGTCCCATAGCGTCCTGATACTCCGCCCAAACGCCCTTGCCAGGCATCCACAGCCGCCCGTTCATCGCCTTGAGGATAGCCTCAGCCTCTTGGGCATAGGGATGGGGATCCTCGCCAAGGATCTCGGCTATGCGAGCTGCGAGCTTATTTCCTCTATAGTTATAGGCAGAACTATGGGTAACGGCACCACCACTATAATATAAGGCATCGCTGGCCCAGATACAGCAGTAGGCATCGTAGAGATGGTCGCCATCCGGGTCATAGTTACGCTTCTCCCAAGCCAGATGCGACGTAATGACGGGCCACATCTTGCGCATATAGGCCGTATCAGCATCATACTGGAAGTGCCACAGCAGTTCGTCGATGTAGTTGAGGTTCATGTCGTAATGGTGCATCTGGTCATTGCGCTCAGGGTTGCGGCAGATGTAGCCATTGCTGTACATCTGGGTACCCCAGCGCTTGTCTGCCCGCGCAAGATTCAAAGCCGAATCCTGCGAGGGATGCGGAATAGTCGGTTCAACGCTGGTAACCTGACTCTTGGCGTATGCATCGAAGTGACTGCGCTGACGATCGTTCCACCCCAACACATCGCCCACATAGGCAGCACGCCAGCCAGCCAACGGCATGCGCCAGCCTACACAACCGTGCAACCACGTCTTCCCGTCCCAGTCACCATCGGCAGCAAAGGCCAGGGCGCTGCCTAAAGTGTTAATATAAGGGTCAGGCGTCTCAAATTGGACGCGCTGCGACAACTGTCGATAATAACGGATGGCATCCTGATGACGCTGACGAGCATCGGTAATAGGAAGACTTACCATTCGGTTTATACTGTCGACAACAAAGTATGAGTCATTGTGGTAACCCTCATGACTGCCCTTATCCCATCCGCTTGTCTGCCACGTAAAGCACTCAAGCCCACGCTCGCCTGGGGCTGCCTCAAACACGCCTGGTTTGTCGGCACCAATGTCGCCATTACGGTGCAGCTTGGGGTTGGCTATCTCACACATACGGGCTTCGAACGACACACTCCCCTCAAACCAAGAATCCACAAAATACCAAACGGCACCCTCACGGTCGGGACTGGCTATAACCTGTATTTCCAACTGGGAACGATCTCCCCAGCGATGGTCGCGAAGCATGTAACGACGCTCTCCACGCCAAGTGTATGCAGCCTTACAGTAGTCAGTGGAGTCAAGGGGGACACCATTTACCAAGAAACGCAAATGACGGTGATGGTTCTTCTTGACAATGGCAAAGACGGGACGGTCAGAGGTCTCGATGCGATAGTCCGTCCATCCTCCGTATAGGGCACGGGTAAAACGGTTCTTGCCGTTTTCGCAAACGAACGCACTAGCAACAGGATAATACTGCTGGCTACGCTCAACTCCTATCTTATCAAGATTATAGGAGGTTGACTCAATGAAGTCACCCACCTTCTGCTTCTGTGCCACGCCAACAGTAGCGACCAGCAACAACAGGGAAAGTAAGATTAGTTTTCGCATACGTCGGCAAAGATACAAATATTTTGCGGAGTTAACGAAGCAATGGGAGTTAAAGAAACAAAAACGGGGCGTCATCACGACGTCCCATTTTCAAAACAAACTACTTAAAAACTAATCTACTAAAACAAATCAAAAAATATTTTTTCCTTTCTGGCTGCAAAATTACAACGTTTTACTTTGCCGACCAAATATATATGTCTCAAAAAGTTTCGTTTTTGATTTATGTCAAAGCGGGAAACCAGCAGATTTGCCGATTTCCCGCTTTTTGTTATCTTAAGATTGCAAATTAGCAACTTACATCATACCGCCCATTCCAGGTGCTCCACCCATCGGCATTGCAGGTTCCTTCTCGGGTTTGTCGCAGATAAGACATTCGGTGGTCAGGAACATGCCAGCAATAGAAGCAGCGTTCTCCAAAGCGACACGAGCTACCTTGGCAGGATCAATCACACCAGCCTTACGCATATCCTCGTAAATCTCCGTACGGGCATTGTAGCCAAAGTCGCCTTCGCCCTCACGTACCTTCTGCACAACAACGGCACCCTCGCCACCGGCATTGGTGACAATCTGACGCAGAGGCTCCTCGATAGCACGGCAGATAATATTAATACCTGTCTGCTCATCGGCATTGTCGCCCTTCAAGCCAACCAACGACTCCTGGGCACGAATATAGGTTGTACCACCACCGGCAACAACACCTTCCTCGATAGCGGCACGGGTAGCGCAGAGAGCATCGTCAACACGGTCTTTCTTCTCCTTCATCTCCACCTCGGAGTTAGCTCCGACGTAAAGGACAGCAACACCGCCTGCCAGTTTGGCCAGACGCTCCTGCAGCTTCTCCTTATCATAAGAAGAGGTGGTCACCTCAATCTCTTTCTTAATCTGGGCAATACGATCCTTGATGGCCTGCTTGTCGCCAGCACCATTGACGATGGTGGTATTGTCTTTCGAGACTGTCACCTTGTCACAAGTGCCCAGCATGTCAAGCGTAGCCTGCTCAAGCTTCAGACCCTTCTCCTCGCTGATCACAACGCCACCAGTCAGGGTAGCAATATCCTCGAGCATAGCCTTGCGGCGGTCACCAAAGCCAGGAGCTTTGACGGCGCAGATCTTCAGTCCGCCACGCAGACGGTTGACTACCAGCGTGGTCAGAGCCTCAGAGTCAACATCCTCAGCAATAACGAGCAACGGACGTCCGCTCTCGGCAGCAGGCTGCAGAATAGGAAGGAAGTCCTTGATATTCGAAATCTTCTTGTCGTAAATCAGAATGTAGGGATTCTCCATGACGCACTCCATCTTATCACTATCTGTCATGAAATAGGCTGACAGGTAACCGCGGTCGAACTGCATACCCTCGACAACACCAATGTGGGTGTCGCGGCTCTTCGACTCCTCGATGGTAATAACACCGTCCTTAGAAACCTTGCGCATAGCTTCAGCCAGCAGCTCACCGATTTCCTTATCGTTGTTGGCGCTGACAGTAGCCACCTGTTCAATCTTGTCGTAGTTATCGCCGACCTGCTCAGCACTCTTTGCGATGAAGTCGGTAACGGCCTTCACTGCCTTGTCGATACCACGCTTCAAATCCATAGGATTAGCACCGGCGGTTACATTCTTCAAGCCCTCGGCTACGATAGCCTGAGCCAAGATCGTAGCGGTGGTCGTACCGTCACCGGCATCATCACCCGTCTTGGAAGCAACGCTCTTAACGAGCTGTGCACCTGTGTTCTCGAACTTGTCCTCCAGCTCAATCTCCTTAGCAACGGTAACACCGTCCTTCGTAATCTGCGGAGCACCAAACTTCTTCTCAATAACCACATTGCGGCCCTTAGGACCGAGTGTTACTTTGACTGCATTAGCCAACTGGTCGACGCCCTGCTTCAGCAGGTCGCGAGCCTCAATATTGAATTTAATATCCTTTGCCATAATTCTTTTCCCTTTCTTATTTGTCGTTATTACGTTATAACGATATTACGTTACTACGATTTATTTCTCAATCACTGCAAGCACATCACTCTGGCGCATCATCAGGTATTTCTCGCCTTCGAACTCCAGCTCTGTACCAGAATATTTTCCGTAGAGCACTTCGTCGCCAGCTTTCAAAATCATCTGCTCGTCTTTGGTGCCCTGTCCTACGGCCTTGATTGTTCCGTGCAAGGGTTTCTCCTTAGCGGTGTCTGGGATAATGATACCACCGATTTTCTCTTCTGCCGGTGCAGGTACTACCAACACACGGTCTGCTAATGGTTTGATGTTCATAATACAATACGATTTTAATATTTAATAAATGTTTCTGACGTGCTATATGCGAAAACCGTGCCAAAACGTCAAGACTGACATTTTGGCACGGTTTATCAGAGAATCACCCAAATGGATTATTTGTAGCCCGGATTTTGCCAAGCTGCTTTCTGTTCGGCAGTGAGATTTGTACCATCGCTATTCTGCAGGGCATCGATGAAGGCCTGCGGAATGGGACGAAGCTCATGCTTGCCGGCAGTAATATTCTTGGCTTCGGGGTTGAATGCCTTTGCACGCCTAACGAGAAGACCAGCACGGCTTAACTCCTCCCAGCGGTTCCATTCACCGATGCACTCACGAGTACGCTCATTGAACACGAAGTTCAGCATGCGGTCGTAATCGCTGGTAGCACCTATGGCTTTCAGGATTTCCTCATCCTCCTGAGGCAGCTGATTGTAGCTCTTAATCTGCAAGTCGCTGGCATCGGTTGTCTCAGCAATACCCGTCGAGAGATAATAGGTATTCTTATGCAGATGAGAATTGTAGTAAGCCTGTGTCATTGTAAGTGAAGAAGTTCCGTTCGAAGTGTTCGAAGCATTACCTGCAATAGCATTGTCGGCCATACCACCGTCAGCCTTCAGGAAAGCAATAGAACCATCGGTATAGTAACTACGGTCCTCACCCTGCTTCCACTGAGCACGAGCACGAATCACATTAATCGTATTGATAGCATCCTGATAGTTGCCTAAACGTACCTGCGCCTCTGCCTTAATCAGATATGTCTCACCCGTACGGGCCATGATAACGTCACGATGGGCATCACCTTTTTCTGCTGTACGACTACCGTCAGCGGTCTTATTAATACCACAGAACACGTTAGAGGTAGCAGTATTGCCGCTCACACCGTAATTATAGAGCACATACTTACCATCCATAAACAGGGGGAATGCATTGGGCACCCACTTGTTTGTCTCAGGATTGACGAATGAGTGTTTCTGTCCGCCACGTCCGAAAGATCCGTAAGGCTCACCATTGAAGCGGGTGTCGCTCTTCTTGTTGAGGATAAAGATAATACCCTGATCTCCCAACTCAGGAACCTGTGACAACTGGATACCGTTGTCGGCAGCAACCTTCTCACGATCATATACGGTGCCGTTGCCCTCTTTCTTGGTGACAGCAATGTTGTTCAAGCCATAAACGGTCTTGAAGGTCTTCCACAGACGAGCGTCATTCACATTGTCATACGTTGAGTAGGTATACTCCGTAGGACGGCAGCGCTGGAAATCCATTTCACCGATATACGCACCACGACGCACCCAACCACCAGAGAAATTAGAGAACTGAGGTGAGAAGTAGTTGTAGGTACGGTTACCAAAAAGTCCCTGAGTAGTGGCATCGCCATTATGCTCGGCAGCCATCAGAATCTCATCAAGAGCCTCGTTGGGGCAATTGATACCCGTCCAGTTTGCATATAGATCGCTGTAGTTTGCTGCCAATGGGCAGGCAGTAATTACCTCGTCACAAAGAGCGATAACTCGAGTTAAGTCAGTATTCTTGTCATACTTGGAAGCCCAGTCGGCACAACGCTCAGACTGACGGAACAGCAGAGCCTTTGCCAGGAAGTGGGCTGCAGTATACTTCGTCCATGTACCATTACCACGCCATTTCTTGGTAGGCAGCATCTTATAGGCCTGCTCTAAATCAGCAATCACCTGATTCAAGGTTTCTTCAGCGGTAGCACGAGTATAATCTTTCTTTACAGCTCCGTTAGCAGCTTCTGTCTGAATGACCACGCCACCATACTGAGCAAAAAGACGGTAATAGTTGTAGCCACGAAGGAAATAAGCCTCACCTAATGCCTTGTTGCGGCTCTCTTCATCACTCACCTTTCCTGCCTTCGATATCACAAGGTTGGCCGTTGAAATACCATAGTACATTTGATTCCAAAGGGCAGATACCGGCGGACAGTTGTTGTTAGGAGCACCCAAAGCCTTGGTAAAGTCCAGCGCATTCAGGTTATTATCGTAAGTATTCCAGATGTCAGAGGTATTGTCGGCACCTGTCGTAAACTCGTCACATCCATAGAGTGTAATACCATAAGCCCACTCATATCCGAAATGCCAACGGATGTTACCATAAAGACCTGCAGCCATTTTCAGCGCACCTTCCTCGGTTTCAAGCAGTGCATCTGTATAGAGGTGTCCTGCATCCTCCTTTAGGAATTCATCGCCGCAGGAGCTTAAGCTCATCATAGCACAAAGCGACAATGCACCGCAAACTATCTTATTACTGATATATTTCATAATCGTTTTCTTTTACTTATTACAATTTGAAGTTTCTGTCACTTAGAAGTCAACTGTCAGACCAACGGTAAATCCACGATTGTAGTAAGTGGCACCAGTATCGAGGTCCATAAAGTCAACTGATGAATAAAGCATACCCAGATTCTTACCCTGCACATACAGCTTAGCAGCGTTGATGCCCAGCAAGTTGCAGATCTGCTTGTCGAGATTATAACCCAGTGAGAGGTTGCGGATCTTGATGAATGATGCATCCTGGAATCCCAGCAAAGCAGCTTTCTTATCACCACCACCGGTACTATAGATAGGCTTCTGCCACTCAGCACCAGGATTAGAAGGTGTCCAATAGTCAATCTCACGCTGCTGATACATACCAAGCTGACCCTCACCACCTGTGCTGATCATATACTTGAAGCGACCCTGCAGCTCGAGGCTTAGTTCGAATCCCTTCCAACTCAGCGTATTTGTCCAACCTGCTGTAAGGCGGGGGTTACAGTTACCGAGAATCACACGGTCCTCATCGTCAATCTTATAGTCACCATTCTGGTCAACCGGCCTTACCATACCTGCTGAGAATGATTCGCCGTTGGCATTGAATTTGGCCATTTCTTCTGCATCACTCTCTTGCCAAAGACCTGCATTCTCATAACCGTAGAACACGGCGATAGACTCGCCTATGAACCATGAGTTGTTAATATCGTCTTCCTTACCGTTAGCCAATTCCTCAATCTTGTCCTTCTGCCAAGCGAAGTTCAGGTTCGACTGCCACATAAAGTCCTTCATCATCACTGGGATGGTGTTCAGCGTCAGTTCTATACCCTTGTTGCTGGTCTTACCGATGTTGTCCATCATAGAGGGATAACCCGACAGCGAAGGAACGGTCATCAGCATCAGCAGGTCATTGGTCGTAGAGGTGTAGAGATCCAAAGTACCACCGATACGGCCTTTCAAGAAACTAAAGTCGATACCCAAGTTCCACTGAGTGGTCTTCTCCCAAGAGAGGTTCTTGTTGGGCATCTTGTTCTGGCTTTTAGAATAATACGGCTCATTGGTAACGAGAATCTGCGAGTTACCTGTGCTGAACGGCATCCAGTAACTGCTGATGACACCAAGTGTACCATAAGCATCAACGGCAGAGTTACCAGTCACGCCAACACCTACGCGGAGTTTCAACTGGTCAATCCACGTCAGGCTCTTCATAAACTCTTCCTGCTCCATGCGCCATCCAAGAGCCATTGAGGGGAAGAAGTCCCATTTATTACCTTCAGCAAGCACGCTGCTACCATCCCAACGGGCAGAAGCAGTGAGCAGGTAACGGTCGCGGAAGGCATAGTTCACACGTGCCATATAACTGCTGAGTGCATACTCGGTAAGTCCGGTTCCCATACCAGCCTTGTTGGCCGACTGAGTAATATCGACAGAACCCATATTATTCCAAAGGAATGAAGACATCGGTATATTCTCCGTATTCATTGAACTAGTCTCCCTATTACTCTTCGAGGCTGACTGCAACAATGTGAGGCCAAGGGAGTGCTCACCGAACACCTTATTATATAATACCATATTGTCAAACGTCCATGCGAAGTTGCGCACATCATTACGGCGGGCATAATTGTTGCCACCGCCACGGGCAGCAGAGCTGGCATCGATGAAGTTACCCATACGGTAGAAACGGAAATCAGGGCCAAACTGTGCCTTATACTGCAAGCCTTCTAACGGCTCCCAGATTTTACCAAAGTCTATCTGAGCGTAAAAACTACCCAAAGCGCGATAAGCCTGTCGGTTATCGTTCGATTTGTTCCACTCATCCATAATGGTATAGGTATTAGTCACTGAACCACCAGGAACCAGAATGATGTTTCCTGCCTCATCGTAAGGCAGTGCGTAGCGAAGTATCTGCTTGGCAGCACCATAGATATCGGTGGGGCCAGAGTTAGATGACTGACCAGTACGGGAGAAACCGTAGTCCTGCTCACTGAAGCTGGCATTGATAGAACCACCAGCCTTGAACCAAGGTGTAGCCTGGACATCTGCAGTTGCCGACAGGGTATAACGCTTATATTCCTGTCCCTTCTGAGTACCTTTGTTGTCCAGATAGCCGAAAGAAACGCCACCCTTCAGGTTTTTGCTTCCACCACGGGCACTAACAGTGTGCTCATGGGTAAAACCAGTGCGAGTTACGAAGTCTGTCCAATCAGTATCGGTAACCTTGGAACCATCCCAAGTTCCACCGGCCCAGCCTTTTTCGATATTTGCCCAGGCAACGTCATCGCCCGAGAAGAACGAACGGTCTTGCTCCAATGTAGGCTGGTCGCCAGGAGTATATTTATCGGGAGCCGAATTGTAGTAAGCCCAACGACGCCACGTAATATAGTCACTAGCACTCATAGCCGGGCTCTTGTCAACAATCTTCTCGAAGGTCATCGTTCCGCTGTACGTCAACTGCGTCTTGCCCTCCTGGCCACGCTTCGTAGTGATGAGCACAACACCATTAGCGCCGCGACTACCATAGATAGCTGTTGAAGAGGCATCCTTCAAAATATCGATAGCCTCAATGTCGCGGGGGTTCAGGCTCTCAATACCACCTGCCTGCAAGGGCACACCGTCTACCACATATAATGGAGCAGAAGAGGCATTGAGTGAACGGGTACCACGAATCAGAATGCTACCAATTTCACCAGGACGCTCGTTAGACGTAATGTCCACACCGGCAGCCTTACCCTGTAAAGCCTCAAAGGCATTGGAAACAGGCTTTGCATTCAGTTCCTTCTCACCGACACGGGTTAAAGCACCAGTGACATCACTTTTGCGCTGAACACCATAACCGACGACCACCACTTCATCAATGCCCATAGCATCTTCCTGCATGACTACATTAACGGTTGACTTACCTGCTACAGAGACCTTCTGGTCCTTGTAGCCAACATAGGAGAAACGTAGGACACCATTGTTGCCAACCTTCTGAATGCTGAACTTACCGTCGAGGTCAGTTACTCCTCCATTGGAGGTTCCATCAACGACAACGCTCACGCCAATCATGGGTTCGCCCGTTGCATCCTTCACTGTGCCCGTTACTGTCCTCTGTGCATAGACAAAGAAACAGAACAAGGACATCATGAAAGCCATAAAGGCTCGCTTTGCTTGTAGATTCATAAATGTCAGTTTTTAAAGTAAAAATTATAATGGTTAGTAATATTTCTCGCAAAATTAATAATACTTCACAAAGGAACAAACGTAATAATCAAAAATCCTATTAACAAATCAAAAATTGTAGCACAATCCTCATGATTGTGCTACATATTTTAGCAAAAGACGAAATAGATGCTACTATTCCTTAATTTTCTCCAACAAATCAATCTCAACGATACGGAGTTCCACATCGCCCTTTTCCGACTTCAATCGATCTAATTCATTAGCAACACCACCAGCCAGTTCCTTCACCTGCCCAAACTTGGTGCTGTTCCGAGCAGGAGCCAGCATCCGAATAGTGATATCCTTAGCCGGCACAGGGTTTTCTATTTTTAGGTGAACATATCCGAGACTGGCGGGAGTAATGCCTTCCCACACTTTCCTTTTCCCTTCATATACCTCTATAGGATAACACTTTTGCCGCCATCCAGTCATTTTCATAGCTATCTCGCTGATAACAGCCTTACGCTCCAGATGGTATGTAATCCAAGCATTCTTCTTTTTGCCGTCGTTTTTCCACTCGGTCAGTTCGTTGTCATCGAAACTGTTCTTCATGTCAGCAACATTGGAACCTGCAACGGCACTCGCAATATCGACGCTTACAAGACAATCACTATAGGAGGGGGTTGCAGGCGTCTCACCTCTATCCAGACAAGGCATCAGCGTGAGTTGAGGAAGCTGGGCGAACGACGAACGCTGCTGCTGACTTTCTGAAGCCTTTACTGGTTGTGTTGTCAACGTTATATAGGCTGGACGTACCTCATCTGCGCAGGCAGAGATGTTGATGTCGCCAGCATTTGTGGTCGACCTGACAAGCACACGGTTGATGCCACACTCCACTGGCAGGTCGTAACTGCCTACATAGTTGTCGGAGCGTCCGGAGGCAATACCTCCAATCCACTTCACTTCTCCGTTTACCTCAAAATGGATCTTGCGGTCATCAAGGGGGCAACGGCGCCCCTGCTTATCGAGCACCTCCACCTCAACGAGTGCCATATCGGCACCATCGGCCTTGAACCCTTCAGGATTCTCTATAGCGGACAACTTCAGCTGGTAGGGTTCACCAGCTGTTTCTATCTTATAGCTGGAGCCGTCGCTACCCTTAGCTTCAATAACACCTGGTTCATAGGTTACATCCTTGAACGTAAAGAGCCAATTGAAGGAACGCTCACCCTTACCCACCGACTTTCCATTGACAAAGAGTTCCACTTCATCGGCAGTAGAAACAACGTAGACGGGTTTGATTATTGTCTTCCCGGCTCCACTTCCTTGAGTCGGAGGAAGGTTACCATAATTCCAATGCCCCACAATGTAGGTGCGGTTGTGCTCGGGTTCCACCCATCCATCCCACATTACCTGATGAACGTAGAAGGCATCTTTAGGAATACGCATAGCATCGACCACACCGCTGGTGCGATAGTTTGATTCACCGCGGTGATGGGTGTTAGTATCGCTAAACACAATTTTCACGCCCCCGCTGCTCACACGTTTTCCCATTCCTGGACGCTCCAGCCAATATTCATGCCAGCGTTCCACCATCTGGGTGGCAAAAACGTCCATATTGTGATTATAGTCATTAGCGGGATTCCCCCGATAAAGCGGGCCATCACCCTCTTTGTGGTAGGGATAGCTTTGTTCGTCCCAATATTTTCGCAAGCCCTCATCACGACAATATTCCATAGCCCATAGAGGCTTGGCTGCCGACTTATTAATATACAGCATTTCGCCACCATATTCGGCCTCCGGACGGTCGAGCATCTCACGAGAGCCGATAGCGCGTCCGCCATTGGGGTCATATTGGTCGCGTATCTGTTTCATTTCCTCCATATGTTCCTTCGAAATACGATAGTTACCGCATTCGTAGAAGATGATACTAGGGTTGTTGCGGTTATAGATAATGGCGTCACGTATCACTTGCGTGCGCTGTTGCCAGCGGGCACCCTCCACATCCTTCTCTGCATCGCCTGCGGGCATTGCCTGAATAAGCCCCACACGGTCGCACGATTCAACGTCTTGTTTCCAGGGGCAAACATGCATCCAGCGGACGAGGTTGCCGCCCGATTTGACCATCAATCCATTGGAGTAGTCACTGAGCCAAGCAGGGACAGAGATACCTACACCTGGCCATTCGTTCGATGTGCGCTGGGCGTAGCCGTGAACCATCAGCACGCGATCGTTGAGGTAGAACTTGCCTTCATGGAAGGCTGTTTTGCGGAAACCAGTGCGGGTTGCGACAGAGTCACAACATACCGGTAACGAGGAGGCAGTAGGGCATGAGAGAGTAGTAACCACAGTGTAAAGATATCCATAGCCCCACGACCAGAAATGGAGGCCTTCGACAACCTGCTGGGCTGTTGCGACGGTGACAGAGCCGGGAGCGAGAGTGATGTTCTGCCCTTTGAAGCGGGCAATCTCTCGGCCTTCAATGTCGCTTATCGCTACTTGCAAGGCGAAAGTGCGGGCTTTGCTGTCTTCGTTTTTAACCTGACTCTCTACGTGAATCACGGCCTTGCGAGCGGCAATACCAAAGTCGGTAGCATAGACATAGGTACCCGTAGTACCAAGATTGCTGTAGAGTGGCAATGTCTGATAGAGTTTGTCTGTCACATGCAGGTAGACGTTCTTGGGTATACCCCCGTAGTTGGCATTGAAGTTTTTATCATTCCACTGGTAACGACTGTTGAGCACTCGGTCGCGATAGGTCCAGCTATTATCGCAACGTACGGCGATAACGTTCGTGCTCAGCAAACTCCCGTCGGCCGACAGTTCCCCTTTATTTAAATAAGGTGTAAGGTCGAAACCAAAAGCCATCACACCGTTGTCGGAGAATCCCACCTTCTGACCGTTCAGCCAAACGTCTACTCCTTGACGGGCTCCCTCGAACTCAATAAACACCTTACCCTCGAGCTGCTGTGGGGTTAGGGTAAAAGTCTTGCGATACCAGCATACAGTGTCGGTAAGGTCGACGATATCCTTCCGGAAAGCCTCGTTTCCGTTGAAGGCATAAGGCAGTGTGACGCGCTGCCAGGAGGAATCATCATAGCCGACAGTCTCTGCCTTCTCCACATCTCCAACTGTCAATCGCCAGTCGGCATTGAAGTTGAGCTTCTGGCGTTCTACGGCCATCACCGCCGTAACGGCCGTCAGTAAGAACGCCATCGATAATAGTTTTCTTTTCATCTGTTATAGTAGTAGTTTGTTTTTCGGCTTTGGGGTTCTTTACGTCATTCTATCTTGACGTTTTTGGTTGTGCAATTGTCTATCAGCAACGCATCGAAGGCCTTCTTCTCGTCCCTCACGTTGATATTCTCGAAGATAAAGTCGGTAAGCTTGTACTTGTCGCTCTTGCCTACGTCGAAGAAGTTTTTTGTGGTCATCTGGATGTTGCGTATGGTGATGTTATTACATTGTGACAGTGGCATGTCCTCACGATCTTCGGGTTTGAAGAACTGCGTCCAAGGGCGTACGACGAGGAAGGAGCCACACTGGCCTGTTATATCCTCAACGGTAACATACTCATAGTGCTGTGGGGTATCGGGGCGCATTTTCAGCCAAAGTACGCGAGTGGCCGACTTGACGTGAATGCGGCGCAGGATAACATTGCGGTCATGAAGACTCTCGGAACCCAATGTCAAGCAGCCGTGCACTTTGCCGTAAGTGCAGTCCTCGATAATAATGTTCGAGCAGGGACCGTTGTTATCGTCCTTGTCAGCCCATGTGCCCTTGCCGCCTTTCAGTACTACAGCATCATCGTTGACGTGCATATAGCATCCGTGAACGAGTACGTTTTTGCAAACATCGAGGTCAATAGCATCGCTCGACGGAGCACCCCGCTTGGGATCAACGGGCGTAATATTCTCCGTTGGCGCATAGATAAAACATCCCAGGTAGCGCACGTTCTCGCAACGATATAGGTGGTTAGTCCAAAAGGGCGAATTAATAATCTTCACATCCTGTACGGTAACGTTCTTACTATTAGAAATGTACACGTTACGCGGACGCATAGCTTCCAAATTGGTGCAGTTCTTATTGTACTTCCGGCGAATCCAAAATTCCTCCCAATAAGGTTGACCGTTGCCATTGATGGTTCCTGGGCCGGTAATGGTAAATCCGTCCACACCATCGGCATTGACCAAAGCGGCAAAGTAGTCGAGCGTCTGTCCCTCCATACGTGTCTTCACTATTGGGAAGTGCTTGATGCGCGTAGACCCCTGCAGTTCACCACCTTCTTCAATCTTCAGGTGGGTCTTGGGCTTGAAGAATAGGGAACCGCTGATAAAAGTGCCGCGAGGAATGACAATAACTCCCCCACCCTCTTGGGCACAGCGGTCGATGACGGCCTGCAACTTGGCGGTTTGCACTTCAGTAGAGTAACCATCAACACCGTAGTCGGTCACCACATAATGCTTGAGTCCCGAAAGATTGACCCGCGTGGTATCGCTGAACCATTCGGGAATTGGGGTACCATCGGGCCACACTTCCTGCTTCGTGACTTTCTTTTTACCCGTTACCGTGATGCACGCCAAAGCCAGCATCAACGAAAGAATTGCTCTGAATTTCATTGACTTTTGAGTTTTAGTGATAGTTTTCTGCTGCAAAATTAGCAAAAAGATTTGATATTTTGTTGATTATATCGAAAAAAGTCGTATCTTTGTGCGCATAATTGAATCATATCGGTATGAAAAGCTTCTTAAAGTACACCTTGGCTACCCTTTGTGGGCTCATTATTTTCTGTTTCATCGGAATCATCATTTTCATGGTGGCCATTTCCAACATGGCCTCTTCCGGCAGTTCAACAGCAACGGTAAAAGAGAACTCCGTGTTTGTCCTTCAAATGAACGGAACCGTTCAGGAACGCGTTGAAGGGGGAACTCCGCTCGATATCCTGCTCAACAGCAACGATATGGGGGTGATGGGACTAGACGACATTATCTCCTGCATCAAGAAGGCTAAGGAGCATAATGACATTAAGGGTATTTACTTGGAAGGCGGACTGGCCTCGTTCGACTCTCCTGCTACAGCGCAGCAGATTCGCGACGCGCTAAAGGACTTCAAAAAGAGTGGAAAGTGGATAATCGCCTATGCCGACACCTACTCCCAGCAGGCTTACTACGTGGCTTCAGTGGCCGATACGCTGATGCTGAGTACTACTGGCATGATTGAGCTGAAGGGCATCGGTGGCAAACGCGAGTTCATGACCGGACTCTATGAAAAGCTGGGCGTACGCTATCAGGCCGTTCGCGTGGGCAAGTATAAAAGCTATGTCGAGAGCGTCACCCGCAAGGACATGAGTCCCGAAAACCGCGAGCAGACGGAGGCTTACCAGCAGGGCATCTGGAACCACATGCTGAAGGATATGGCCGAGAGCCGCAGCCGTTTGACAGCAGAGCAGCTTGACCAGATGGTAAGCGACAGCATCCTCACTTTCGCTGCGCCTGCCGACTACCTGAAGAGCGGACTCATTGATATTCTCTGTTATCCTGAGGGTGTGAAGACCACCATCAAGGGACTGTTAGGCATTGACAGCGACGACGACATCAACCAGCTACTGCTGAGCGACATGATAGGGCTTCCCGACGAGAAGGAGGAGAAGGGCGACGAGGTGGCTGTCTACTATGCCTACGGCGAAATCATCGACCAGTCGACGAGCCTCTTTGCTACTGAGCACTGCATCATTGGCAAGAAAACGGTGGACGACCTGAACGAGTTGGCCAAAAACGACGATGTAAAAGCTGTGGTACTGCGCGTAAACTCTCCCGGCGGCAGCGCCGTAGCCTCCGAACAGATAGCTCACGCCATTACTCGTCTGAAGGCCAGAAAGCCTGTCGTTGTCTCGATGGGCGGCTTAGCTGCCTCTGGCGGCTACATGATCAGTGCCTACGGCGACTACATCCTTGCCGAACCGACTACCATCACGGGTAGCATCGGTATCTTCGGCCTGATTCCAAACCTCAGCGAGCTGGCTACCGACAAACTTGGTATTACCTTCGACGGCACTAAGACCAACCGTTATACTGACTTTGAGGAGAACTTGGTATTCAGCAAGGAGAATGCCGATGAGATACGCTTCATGCAGAGTTATGTAGATCGCGGCTACGAATCATTCCTCAACATTGTGGCTGAGGGGCGCAAGATGACCCGCGACCAAGTGCATGAAATTGCCCAGGGACGCGTGTGGCTGGCTACCAATGCACAGCCCATCAAACTAGTAGACAAGCTCGGTTCCCTGAACGATGCCGTGAAGAAGGCAGCCGAACTGGCCAAGCTATCGGAGTATCACTCGAAGAACTATCCTGCCCCCAAGGACTGGATGGAACAGTTGCTCGATATGACCGAGAAGCGCGGCACTTATCTCGACGGTGAACTGCGCGAGGTGCTTGGCGACCTTTACCAGCCTGTTCTCAACGCACGGCGCGACATGCAGCGCAACCGACTGCAGGCACGCTTGCCCATGATGCTCAACTTCTAGTAACAAGATGGAAGGCGACTTCATCAAAATCAACAAGTGGCTGATGCCGCTGAGCTGGCTTTACGGCTTGGGGGGGAAGTTCAGGAATTTCCTCTTTGACGTGGGGTTCCTGAAGAGTCATTCCTATAAGACTCCCATCATCTCCGTTGGCAATATCACAGTAGGCGGAACGGGCAAGACTCCACACGTAGAGTATCTGGTCAGACTGCTTAAGGACAAGATACGAGTGGCCGTACTCAGTCGGGGATACAAGCGCAAGAGCCAGGGGTTCATCATTGCCGGAAAGGACACGCCAATGCGCGAGATTGGGGACGAGCCCTACCAGATGAAGCAGAAGTTCCCTGACATTACCGTCGCCGTAGACAATAAGCGGACAAGAGGCATTGAGCTGTTGACCAGCGAGAAGAGCGAGGGAAAGAGCATCGACGTCGTCCTGCTCGACGATGCCTTCCAACACCGTCATGTAAAGCCGGGCATCAATATTCTGCTCGTCGACTACCACCGGCTCGTCATTTACGATACGCTGCTGCCTGCTGGCCGTCTGCGTGAACCGCTCAGCGGCAAGAACCGCGCCGACATCGTCATCATCACCAAATGCCCTAAGGAGCTGAAGCCCGTGAACTTCCGCGTTATCACCAAGGCCATGAACCTCTATCCCTACCAGCACCTATACTTTACCATGCTGGAATACGACCCTCTGCGCCCCTTATTCCCCGAAGCCAGAAAGGGAAACACCGACGACATGTCAGGTCAGCACATACTGCTGCTGACGGGCATTGCCTCTCCCCGGCAGATGGTTGAAGACCTGAAGCCACAGGTGAAGAGCATCACCCCGATGACCTTTGCCGACCACCATAGCTTCAAGCGCAAGGACATTGAGCGGCTGAACGAGACGTTCGAGGCAATGCCTTCGCCCAAGCGGATTATCACCACTGAAAAGGATGCCGCCCGTCTGACATGTATAGAAGGACTGAGCGACGAGGTAAAGAAGAACCTCTTTGTGCTGCCCGTGCGCATCAGCTTCATGCTTGACCAGGAGGATGCCTTCAACCAGTACATTACCGGCTACGTACGTAAGAATTCCAGGAAAAATATCCTGATGAAGGGAAAGAGCGACCACAAGCCCACAAGCATCCCCAAAAATGATGGCAAGCCGAAGACCATCAGTTTCAAGTAACCATTCCTAGTAATCACACGTGAATCATCAAAAAACCGACCATCATCAATGGAAATAGCAAACATCGGAGAGTTCGGGCTCATTGACCGACTGACCAAAGAGATAAAGCCAAAGAACGTATCGACGAAGTACGGTGTAGGCGACGACTGCGCCGTGTTATCCTTCCCCGACAGCGAGGTGCTCATCACCACCGACCTGCTGATGGAGGGCGTACACTTCGACCTTACCTATACCGACCTGCAGCACCTGGGCTACAAGGCAGCAATGGTGAACATCAGCGACGTATTCGCCATGAACGGAACCCCGCGACAGATTACCGTTTCACTGGCCATCAGCAAGCGCTTCAGCGTTGAAGACATCGAGCTGCTCTACAGCGGCATACGTCTGGCCTGTGAAAAATGGAGCGTCGACATTGTGGGCGGTGACACCACAGCCTCCTACACCGGACTGGCTATCAGCATCACCTGCATAGGCGATGCCAAGAAAGACGATATCGTCTACCGCAACGGTGCCCGCGACACCGACCTCATCTGCGTCAGCGGCGACCTTGGTGCCGCCTATATGGGACTCCAGCTGCTGGAGCGCGAGAAGAGCATCTACTACAGTCAGGTAGACGACCTACAGAAGAAACTCGCAGAGGCCCAGAAAGCAGGCGAGATTGCCCAGATATCCAACCTCAAATCCAAGATTTCCAACCTCTCAATGCCTGACTTCAGCGGGAAGGAATATCTTTTGCAGCGACAATTGCAAGCCGAAGCCCGCGGCGACATCATCCAGAAGCTGCGAGAGGCAGGCATCCGTCCTACTGCCATGATGGACGTCAGCGATGGTCTATCCAGCGAGCTGCGCCACATCTGCAAGCAGTCGGGCGTAGGCTGTCGCATTTTCGAGAAGGAGCTGCCAATTGACTATCAGACGGCAGTGATGGCTGAGGAGATGGAGATGAACGTCACCACCTGTGCGCTGAACGGCGGCGAGGACTACGAACTGGTGTTCACCGTCCCCATCGGCGACCATGAGAAGATAGCGCAGATAGAGGACGTGCACCTGATAGGGCACATTACCGATGAGAAATTCGGCCACGTGCTTGTCAGCCGCGACGGTCAGGAGTTTGAGTTGAAGGCCCAGGGTTGGAACTTTGACAATTAAAACTACACGAAAGTATTTCTGTGAATAATTGAGATATGAGGCCTAAAGTAGCGATTCTCGACCCTAACACGCTGTCTGCAGTAGGACTGAAGCAGCTGCTGCAGAACGTTATGCCGATCATGACGATTGACACCTTTGGCTCGTTTTCCGAACTAGAGGCCAATAGTCCCGATGAATACTACCACTACTTCGTAGCGATGAACATGGTGTTGGAGAACCGCCCGTTTTTTTCCAGTCGTCGGCAGAAGACCATCGTGCTGACCTTGGGGCTGGATGCCACATCGCAGCTGAGCGAGTTTCACAGCTTATGCATCAACGTACCAGAAAACGAACTGGTACGCTCGCTGCTCATGCTCGAACAGCATGCCCACCACGGAGGCCGCAACCTGCCGACCATGCCTCAGGCGCTACAGCGCAAGATACTCTCTGACCGCGAGATTGAGGTAATGTCGCTCATAGCGCAGGGATTGATTAACAAGGAAATTGCCGACCGTCTCAACATAGGTCTTGCCACCGTCATCACCCATCGCAAGAACATCATGGACAAACTGGGGTTGAAATCGGTTTCGGCCCTGACCATCTATGCCGTAATGCACGGCTACGTAGACATCAACAAAATATAATCGCCCCTTCCTAAAATGGCGGCATACCTATTCGAATTGGCAGGAAAACTGTTAATTCATCTTAATTGTTTGCATTTAGACAGTACTTTGTATTGCAAGGTACTAAAGTTTTACCTATCTTTGCAGTCGTAAACCATTCAACCTATTAAACATGAACATTGAGAATGCAAAGTCACAGATGCGAAAGGGAATGCTGGAGTATTGCGTACTGCTGCTCTTGAAGCACCGCCCATCGTATGCCAGTGACATTATCCAGCAACTGAAGCAGGCAGAGCTGCTCGTGGTGGAGGGAACGCTCTACCCATTGCTTACCCGCTTGAAGAATGACGGTCTGCTCTGCTATGAGTGGCAGGAGTCGACACAGGGGCCTCCTCGCAAGTACTATGCCCTCAGTCCTGAGGGTGAACAATTCCTCGAAGGGCTCGACGGCGCATGGAACGAACTCTCTAACACCATTAACTATCTCAAAACCATCACCCCAATGCTTTTGGAAGTTAAGAGCTAATAAACAATTCTCAAATCTCAAACCTCAATTCTCAAATCAGAATTATGAAGAAGAATATCACCATCAACCTCTGCGGCCGCCTCTTCCAGATTGACGAGGATGCTTATGAAATGCTGCAGCAATATATCGAGTCGCTGCGTTCGTCGTTCGGACGCGAGGAGGGCGGCGAGGAAATCGCCGATGACATCGAGGCCCGCATCGCCGAGCTGTTCGACGAACTGCGCCAGCAGGGTATCGAAGCTATTACCATCGAGCATGTGAAGAATATCATCACCCGCATCGGCCGCCCCGAGGAACTGGCGGGTGAGAACGAAAACGACAACCATAATGAAAACGGTAACGAGAACAGCGGTCACAAGTACGACTCCTTCCGCTCGGCCGCTAAAGATATATGTGATAATGTACGCGCACGTACGGCAGGCAAAAAACTCTACCGCAACCCCAAGGACAAGATGCTGACGGGTCTCTGCTCGGGCCTTGCCGTCTACACCAATACCGACCCCGTCCTCTGGCGTTTGCTGTTTGTGCTGGCTGTATTGGTATACGGCGTGGGCATCATCACCTACATCGTGCTGGCCATCATTGTGCCTGAAGCCCGTACCCCTGAGCAGCTGTTGCAGATGGACGGCAAGGAAGTGACACCCCAGAACCTAGCTGACGTCGTTGTCGACAAGGAAGGGCAGACTATGCACCGTCCAAGTCTGATACGTAGTTTCTTCACCGTCATCCTAAAGCTGCTGGCCGGACTTCTCATGGTTCTCTTCGTCATCGCCGGACTGGCACTGCTAGTTTGCTTCCTGCTCGTTGCAGGCACCCTCATCGTCATCTTCACCGTACCCGATGCGTCGCATCGCAGCTTACCCTTCGACCTCGGCTACTTAAACCTGCCTGAACTTTATGCCGCCCATCCCTGGCTGGTTATCATCTTCATTGCCAGCCTGTTGTTGGCGTTCCTCACACCACTCTACGCCATCGTCCACGGCCTACTCGCCAAAACAGGCAAGCTGAAGCCTATGGGCATCTGGCAGAACGTAGCGTGGATTGTCATCTGGCTCATTGCCATGTTCAGTAACATCCCCAGCCTAGTCGCCCTGCAGGACCTACGACATAAAGTGCGCAATAGTCAGGCAATAGTGTCGGACAGCCCTTGGTCGCACTACAGCATCAACGACGTGCCGATGACAGAGCAGGACTTCAACTACTTCTCGACAAACAACTGGGTGATGGTGAAGCACAGTAACACCGACGAATACTATGCTTCTTTCACCTCCGCATGGGAATACTTCACTGGCGACTCTATCACACGCTATCTTGAAGGTCATATTGGGAATTTGCCACAGCTCGTCTATCAAGCCGAGCACACCGAGTGGGTAGAGCCCGGTGTCTACTCGCTCAACTGCATTGTACGCGCCGACGGCCGAGGCACCTTCGTATATACTCTGGTTGACGGCGAGAAGAAGCTCAAGGAGATTCCCCCCTACGGCTGCACGGGCGGCGAGCTATGGATGGGAACCCACCTGCTACCGCCATCAAAGGTTCGCGGCAGCGTGGAGGAAAACCATCGGAAGATTGAAAAGATGATGGAAGGCGAACCGCTGTGGAAGCAAGAGGAATGGAAGAAGATAGTCAAAGCCAACCACGGCCGCGGCTTCGGGTGGTCCATCGTCCATATAGACGACATCATCGTCACCGCCGACTCCATCCCCGTTGTCTACGGCATTTCCACCGTGCCCGAGTTCACTGGCCAGCCCTGCCACGCCAAGCAGTTCTCTGCCACCGACTTTGTACTCACTCGTATTGGCGACCTACAAAAGAAATAAGCGACAACATTGTAAAGCCGCCAAAATTGATTGTAAGATACAAGATGCTGGCTTCAAGATTTGTTGCAAGAAAAAAATAATAATTTTTTGCGAAGTATTCGTAAACCGCAATGAAAGATTCGTACCTTTGCATCGTCGAAAGAAAGACGGAAAAAGAATGCTAAAGGCAGGCAGGAATTGTTTTCAGGTGCACCAGAATTTTCGCCCTGCCCAGCGCGCAAAAAATGAAAAAAGTTGGTTTTCGACTTAATAATTTAATGCTTTCTGCGTATTATATATGTATGACACGCTCAGAATTCGAACATATAGCCCCGCAACTGCGCGAGAAAGTGCTGAAAGTCGGCCTCGACTTCTGGCATTCCAAGGAGGATGCCGAGGACACGGCTCAGGAGACGATGGTGCAACTATGGCGCTACTGCGAGCACATCGACGCGGAGCGTAACGTGGAGGCACTGGCGGTGAAGATGGCGAGGAACCACTGCGTGAGCATGTATCGGAGGAAGCACACAAGCGCAGACATTGACCCTCAGCAACTGCATCAGCTAGAGGCTGACGACTCGCCGCTGGCGCTGTTGGAGGCCGAGGACATGCAACGGATACTAACTGAGGCTGTGGCACAGCTGAAACCCCGTGAACGACAGCTATTCGAAATGCGCCATACGGACGATCTGTCGACAGAAGAGATAGCCGAGCAGACGGGAATCCCCAAAGTCTCAGTTGCCGCAATGGTATCAGCAGCGCGACGGAAAGTAATCATCACCCTGCGCATCATCCTCTCGACTGCCGCTGTCTATTTGGTTGGCCTATACCTGTGGCTGCAACAGAAACCGACAACGACGCCCCAGGCGATGGCCAAGGAACAGCCAACAGTAAGCGAGGCCGACAACACCCAATGTACGGAGGGTACGCCCTGGGAGCAGGCTCAGTGCTACCTTGAGCATAAGCGAGAACAGCCGAAAACATATAGTATCATTAAAAAAGTGCTTTATGAAAAACAACAGTAGATTATTCGTAGCGCTGATGCTGACATTGCTGGCCGCATCATGCAAGAACAAGGACGACCATATGCTGACCGTCATCAACGAGGACGGCACGTGCAGCCGTGAGTATACCTTCAAGACCACGCAGCAGTGGCTGGCGGTTTCGCCTGAGGAGGACTATGACAGCATCATCGACAAGAGCTGGGAGCGCACGTGGTCTGTACAGGGGGCCGACTCAGTACGCTATCCCGTTCCTTTGACGGAGGCCCAGCTCGACAGCATGCAGGAAATTGACCTCAACAGGCCGTTGGGTAACATGTTGTTGGTACACGCCAAGAAGACGTATCAAAGCGTTGAGGAGATGAGTGCCGAGCTGTATAGGTCGGACAACCATCATTTGAAAAAGGTTGAGGGCATCAAGGCCAGCAGCACGCTGGAGAAACGCTTCAAGTGGTTCTATACCGACTACACGTTCAGCGAGACTTTCACCTACGAAGGCGAGCCCGTATTCCCTATTCCCCTCAGCGATTTCCTCAGTGCCGACACCGCCTCCTACTGGTTCACTGGCCAGCCCGACCTGACACGTAACCTGAGTGGCGCTGAACAGAAACAGATGCTCGACAAAATAGAGACGAAGATAGATCAATGGAGTAATGCCAACTGGTTTTATGAGGCCTGCAACATCATCATTGCCAACTACGACAGCATCCAAAATCCGCCCGTCGGCAAGGAACGCTTCATCAGCCTGCGCGACTCGCTAGTCATGCAGCCCTGTGTGTTAAACGGCAATGAAGAAGGCATGACAAAGGGCATCACGACACAAATGGAGACCATCTTCCATACGGATGCTTACACAAAGTTCTTCCAGACGTATAAAGGCGGCCCCGCCCAGTATGACCAGCTGCTCTCCTTCGGTAGTCCCTACGACCTCGTGATGCCGGGCACGGTGACCGATGCCGGTATAGGTGAGTATGACGGTGAGGTGATTCACTATCAGTTAGGAGGTGAACGGATGATTCCCGGCCCTTACACCATCAGCGCTACCTCGCGAGTGACCAACCTCTGGGCCTTCTTTGTAACGGGTCTTGTTGTCGTCCTCGCCCTCGGCAGCTTTTTCTATCGCAGGAAGTAACGCACGGTTAAAAAGCATTAAATATGAGCCTCTGCCTATTAACTATGGTGGAGGCTTTTACGTCTATAGTATAACTTTGCACATACAAGAATACACTTTGAGATGATGAGGAAAATACTTTCTATCATGCTTTGTACGTTCGCCGCATCACTGGTACAAGGGTGTGACGATGGGAAAATGACGGCTGCCGTTGAACAGGTTGTCATCACGACCAGTGAGGAACTTAATGCCCAGAAAAAGGTGACGGCCCACATGAAGACGAAGGACTACGACGGGCCCATCGGAATCAAGCTGCGTGGCAATAGTTCACTGGGGTTCAACCAGAAGAGATACACCATCGAACTACGCGACGACCAAGGCAAGGAGTTGGACGCCGAACTATTTGGCATGCCAGCCCACAGCGACTGGGTGTTGCTGGCTCCCTATAACGATGTATCGGCTGTGCGCGACCCTTTGGCCTTCCAGCTTTGGCGCGACATGGGCCACTGGGCACCACGAACCAGGATGGTGGAGGTGACGATTGACAGCGACTATCGCGGCATCTACATCCTCTGTGAAGCCATCAAGCGTGGCAAGGAACGTGTGAACATTGACAAGATGAAGAAGAGCAACACTGCCGGACGGGATGTGACAGGCAGCTACCTGCTACGAATCGACACCTTCAACGATGACGACGCCACCTTTACCTCGAAGGTGCCAGGCATTGGCAAGGGTATCATGTCGAGTGAGGTCATCTGGTCGTGCATCTATCCGAAAAAGAAGAAACTGCAGCCAGAACAGTTTGCCTACATCCAGAACTATATCGACACGGTGGAGCAGGTGATACAGTCGGAAGGGTTCGCAGATCCAAAGACTGGCTATGCCCGCTACATCGACGTGCCCTCGTTTGTCGACTATTTCATTCATACCGAGCTGAGCCTCAACGCCGACGGCTACAAGCGCAGTGCCTATTTCTACAAGGAGAAGCAGAACGCCGACGGCACGGGCGGCAAACTCGTGGCTGGCCCTGTGTGGGACTATAACCTGGCCTACGGCAACTGTAACTTCGCCAACGCCAACAACCTGGAGGCCTGGTGCTTCGAAGGAGCCAGCAACAATCCTACACCTGCCCTCTGGCAACGGCTACTTCAGGACCCTGCCTTCCGCAAAGCGGTGAAGGTGCGCTACAAGGCCCTGCGTAAAGGTGTGCTCAGCCTCAAGTCGCTCCATGATTATATCGATGGTCATACCCGTCTACTGGCTCCATACCTTAATCACCACTTCGAGAAGTACCCAGAGTTGCTGGTTGACAGCACTCAGAAACAACAGCCCACAATGCCACAGTTCTCAGGAGGTTTTCCACCAATGGAAGGAGGTTTTCCACCAATGGGTGGAGGCTTCCCACCGATGGATGGAGGTTTTCCACCGATGGGTGGAGGATTTAGCGGTTTCAACATGGTCAGCATGTTTGCTGCCTATCGCGTCAGCTCTTATGACGAGGAGATCAAAGTGCTGAAACAGTGGCTGGCCGACCGCCTGGCCTTCCTCGACCGCAACATCGAGCGCTTCGACAACGACTGGCAGCCTCACATTCAGGAACCTAAGGAAATCAAAATGCAGATGCCTCCATTCGGCGGTGGTGGCGGCGGTTTTGGCGGTTTCCCCTTCCCCTTTCCGCCTGGCAGATAGATGCAAATACGCCAAAATTCATATCCCAGAATTGTTAAATAAATCTAACAATACAAATAAATTCATGTGATAATTTGGTTTATGTTATAAACTTATTTAACTTTGCAGCGCAATCCGGATGAATTGTACCTCGTCCGACCTAACTGCAGGAGGAAGAACGCGGGTGCAAGAGAGAGTTAAACAACAGTATCTTTAAATCATCAAAACCAAAAACAACAATGGAAGAAAACATGAATTTGACTGCAGAACGCAGTCTGGAAATTATCACCAAGCAGATTGCACAGAGCCGCAAGGACGTGTCAAAGGACGTAGGGCAGTCGCTCTTCATTGCAGGAGTCTGCACGATGGGTATGGCCATACTAATTGGCCTCTGCACTTTCATTACCGGCAATTCGATCTTCTATCTGCTTTACTTTACGCTGCCGTTCATCATTATAGGCATTACCCACTATCTGAAGCGCGGACAGGCTCCTGCCCCAGCGAGCATCATCGGCACGATGGTCAGCAAGACATGGATTACCTTCGCCATCTTCGCGCTGTCGTTCTTCATTTTTGCTAACCTCTATGATTTGCTTATGGCGCGCACGGAGTCGATTGAGGTCTATTCCCGACTTGTCATCAAGCCCTTCCGCACCATCCTTCTGCTGATGGGTATGTGCATCACGATAACGGGCTATATACTCAAGAGCCGTTGGCTGGTGTGGTGTGGCATCATTGGCGGTCTGGGCGGTTTTATCTGGGAGTCGTTCTACGTGACAGATACTATACTGGGCCGTTTTTCCAGCCCGGCCAGCTACAACCACATGACACATATCGTACCAGGCATTATGATTGCCTTATTTGCCTTCGTCGGCCTGACGCTCCCAGGCATGATGCTTAAAAAACAGCAATAGCCTATGCCGTTCCAACCATTAGACCCACTGTTGCACGCCGAGCTGCGACTGGCAGTCATGTCGCTGCTCATTAGTGCCGACGAGGCCGAGTTCCCCTACATCAAGGAGCAGACGGGAGCTACGGCGGGCAACTTGAGCGTGCAGGTAGACAAACTGTCGGCGGCGGGCTATATC
>JAEEGH010001141.1_pt1 | contig 78682 bp, 61 predicted proteins | sample 9134181 | NCBI WGS metagenome assembly JAEEGH01 (sample SAMN16246544, study PRJNA631951) | gut metagenome | biome: gut microbiome; feature: rumen; material: DP-attached | host: Bos | place: Iran: Karaj | collected 2018-10 | reverse complement strand
GCAGGGATAAACGCTGAAGGCATGTAAGCGTGAAGCCCCCCTCAAGATGAGATATCCCTACCTTGAAGGTAATAAGACCCCTTAGAGAGTATGAGGTAGATAGGAATGAGGTGGAAGTGCAGTGATGCACGTAGCTGACATTTACTAATCGGTCGAAGGCTTATCCTGTTGAAGGGACATTGGTTGATGTTCATTTAGAAAATCTTTGCGAAGCATCCAATGATGCGAGCAAATATCGAATGAAATTCGATGGATTTTGTTAATGAACATGATTCGTTATCGGTTTTCAAGGTACAAACCTTAAAGAGCAGAGTGATCTGCTCTTTTTTTAATTTTCATTTAATTGAATGCGCTTTACTGCTTTGCTACAATGAAGTCATCTATTGCAATCTGCACATGAGGAGGGAGTATCAAGTGAGCAGTTCCCAAAACGCTGTATTTATTCTTCATAAAATGAGCATCATTGCCAGGGGCCTGGAGAGGAAACTGACGGATCGAGGGATCCGGGTGACCGCTGTAACGGATCAGTATGATTCCCTTCCGTCCCTTGCTTCCGAGACCGGTGTCTATGTTCTTTATCTTCCCGAAAATGTTACGGAAGGATCTGCGGAATACAGCTTCCTGGAACAGGTCTGTTCCCTGCTTTCCGACATTCAAAGCAGTGTTCTGGTGATTGGTGAAGCCAGACATAAAAGCGAACTTTCCGGGAAATTTCCCATTCTTGATACAAGTAGATGGTTTGTGAAGCCCGTGAATCCCGACCTGTTCTGCGCAGAGGTAACTGAACTGTGTGGAGGAGATGCTTCGGTTTCAGATGCACCCGCGGGTGCTTCTTCCGGTGCAGCCACAGCCGCCTCAAATACGGCGGAGAAGAAGATTTTTCTTGTGGATGACGATCCCGCTTTTGCAGCCATGGTTCGTACCTGGCTTAAGGATACCTACAAGACCTATGTGGGGACTGACGGAATGCAGGCCGTCAATTTCCTGCGGAAGAATCCCGTGGATCTGGTGCTTCTGGATTACGATATGCCTGTGGTGAACGGACCGCAGGTGCTGCAGATGCTTCGGGAGGATCCTGCGACTGCGGAGATTCCCATTATTTTCCTGACAGGTGTTGCTACGGAAGAAGAGATCCGGCAGTTGAAGGAGCTGAACCCTGACGGATATATCCTGAAAGCGACGCCGAAAGAGAAGTTGCTGGATTACCTGAAGGACTGGGTTTGATCGAGAATTGTTAAGGTAAGAGAGGGTCTGTTATGGATCGGATGCGGAATGACCAGTTTATCATTACGCTGGTATCATTGTCCTGCTTTGCACTCACAATCGAGAGTATTGCGCTGAAATGGGAGATGTGGGTCATCCCCCTGATCTTTATCGGTACGGTTCTGGTCTGGGTGCTGCATATCACGGAGCGGGGCACAGCCAATTTCAGAGAGAACTGCTACTTGATCTATGCCCTTCTTGCCGTCTATTTTCATGGAATTCATCTGACCAGCATGTATGACGTGGTGGTCGTCTACTGCATGGTGATCATTGCATTTTCCTTCCTGGACAAAATCTACATGATGAATCTGTTTCTGGGAGAATGCTTTTTCCTTATGATGGTGCATATCATCATTGCTGTCCGGAAGGGGCTCGTAACCCCTGACTTTATATTTGTATCCACGGAAATGCTGCATTTTGCCGTGGCTGTAGCCGTGTACTACGGTTGTGTTCGTTCCATCCAGGGCAGACTGGCAAATGCGGAGAAGGAGAAGCAGAAGGAGCAGGAGATCGCAACCATCGAGCAGGATGTGGAGGACTTTTTTTCCAATATCTCCCATGAGCTCCGCACGCCTATGAATGTGATCAGCGGCATGGCCGATCTGCTGATTCGGAAAGGGGTACGGGAGGAGGCGCTGGCCATTAAAGAAGCGGGTGTCCGTCTCACCGGCCAGATCGATGATATCCTGGACTATACCGAGGCGAGACGCGGAAATGCCCTTCTGGAGGAGGAGAACTACATGGTGGCTTCCCTCCTTCACGATATGGTGACGTCTTTCCATGCCATGAAGGATAAAAAGGAACTGGAACTGGTGGTGGATCTCTCGCCGGATATTCCCGCAGTTTTAAATGGCGATATCAAAAAGCTCCATAAGATCCTGCGGCAGCTCCTCGCCAATGCCATCGCCTTTACCAAGCAGGGCGGCATTTTGCTGAAGATCTATACGGAACGAACGAATTACGGTGTGAACCTGCACATCGATATTTCCGACACGGGTGTCGGAATGAACCGTAAGGAACTTTCCTCTCTCACGAAGGGATTGTATCAGGCGGATAAACGAAGGGACAGAAGCACCGGCGGCATCGGCCTCGGACTGTCCATCGTCTATGGATTTGCCCACAGAATGGGTGGTTTTGTTAAGGTTTTAAGCAATCCCGGAGACGGAACCTGCGTACGCGTGACTATTCCCCAAAAGGTGGTGAATCCCGCACCGTCCTTGTCGCTGAACGCCGATGTGAAGGGGGATGTACTGGTCTATGTGAACAGCAGCAAATTCGCGGTTCCGAAGATCAGGGATTTTTACCGGCAGATGAACATGAATCTGGCGCTGGGAACTCAGGTTTCCCTGTATCAGGTGGAAAACGAGGATGAAATGAAACGCCGGGCATTAGATCCCGGTGTGAAATGGCTCTTTACCGGACGGGAAGAATACGAGGCAAATCCTTCCTTCTGCGAAGAGCTGTGCAGAAAAAATATCATGGTGACTGTGGCGGCTTCCGAAGGATTTACCGCTCCCGCGGGAAGCGGCATTCTGGTGATCCCGAAGCCTCTCTATTCCTATTCGGTCATCAAGGTGCTGAATGAAGGCCGCGATGTTGCGGATCTGGATTTTGATACCCGCAGTGAGAAGCCTGATCTGACAGGCATCCGGGCCCTGATCGTGGACGATGAACCCATGAATCTGGTGGTGGCCCAGGGGCTTTTCGCCGATTACGGAATGATCGTCGATACCGCGGAAAGCGGCGCAGCCGCATTGTCAAAATGCGCCATGAAGGAATATGACATCGTCTTCATGGATCATATGATGCCGGAAATGGACGGTGTGGAGGCAATGAAACGTCTGCGCAGACAATCGGAGGATATCGGCGGAAAGAAGATCCCCATTGTGGCGCTGACAGCCAATGTGGTATCCGGCGCAAGGGAGCTCTTTATGAAGGAGGGCTTCGACGGATTCCTGGGAAAACCCGTAAATCTGCATGAATTTGAAAAAGTAATGATGCACCTGTTCCGTTAGGCAATGCGTGAAGGAGTACAGTCAATGAGTTTGTTCCGTGCGATCGGCAAGGCCATAAAGGAAATCCGCAACCCCGAGAGAGTGCTTTCGGAGCGTATTTTTCTGCTGCTTACCATAATCGGCGAGCTGGCAGTTCTGATCTCGCTGGTGGGGGACATTCTGACGGGAGAGTATCTTGCGGAGATCGTCCTGCTGGCAGTGATCCTGATCCTGGTGCCCTTTATCACCATTATCTGCCTGTACAAAAACAAACTTGGGGTTGCGAGCCGGCTGATCACCTACGGGCTGGTCCTTTTTGCACTGCCCGGCATTTTCTTCTTCGGCGGCGGCGTGGAAGGCGGTGGTGTAACCTGGGTCATTTTCGGTTTTCTCTTTGCGGCGCTGGTGCTTTCCGGCAGAGAGCGGAATGTGATCTTTATTTTCCTGGTGGTGCTGTATGGCGGATTATTCCTGACGGAGTATACCCATCCCGAATGGGTTCCCCAGCATACCAAGGGCATGTTTTATGTGGATACCTTTATCGCACTGGTGATGGTGGGGATCATCTGCTTCATCTCTGTGCTGTTCCTGAACCGCCTGTATATGGATGAAAATGACAGGGCCCGGAAGGAAGCAGAGAGAGCGGAGGAACTGAACCGCTCCCAGAACCGCTTCTTCTCCAGTATGAGCCACGAGATCCGTACGCCCATCAATTCCATTCTGGGACTGAATGAGCTGATCCTCCGCGAGGAAAATGCTTCGGATGAGATCGTCAAGGATGCCAACGGCATTCAGGGATCCGGGCGGATGCTTCTGGCGCTGATCAATGATATCCTGGACTTTTCCAAGATCGAAGCGGGGAGCATGGATATCGTGCCCGTGAACTACAATGTGGGAGATCTTCTGAGTGAGATCGTGAACATGATCTGGCAAAAGGCACAGGATAAGGGCCTTACGCTGGACGTCAGCGTGGATCCCACCGTGCCCACTGCCCTCTTCGGAGATGAGGTCAGGGTCAAGCAGATCCTGATCAATCTGCTGAACAATGCGGTGAAATATACGAAGGAGGGCAGCGTCGGACTCCACGTGGAGTGCGAGGAGGCGGAAAACGGCGAGATCCAGCTGCGGATGTCGGTAACGGATACCGGAATGGGAATCAAGAAGGACTCCATTCCCTATCTTTTTGATGCCTTCAAGCGTGTGGATGAAGCACAGAACCGTCACATTGAGGGCACCGGACTGGGTCTTTCCATCGTAAAGCAGCTGGTGGATCTGATGGACGGAACCATTTCCGTGGACAGTGTGTACGGCGAAGGCTCCTCCTTCCATGTGATGATCCGGCAGGGAGTAGCGGATCCCACCCCTGTGGGTGAACTGAACATCCGCAACTACGGCGTTGCCAGAAGAAGTGCCTATGAGAGCAGCTTTGTGGCGCCTCGTGCAAGGATCCTCATCGTTGATGACAATGAGATGAACCTCACGGTGGAGACCAAGCTCCTTGCCGCAACCAGGATCCGTGTGGATACTGCCATCAGCGGCAGAGATGCGCTGGGACTTACGGTGAAAAACAAATACGATGTCATCCTGATGGATCATCTGATGCCGGAAATGGATGGTATTGAGTGCCTGGAGGCCATCCGGACCCAAAGCGGCGGTCTGAATACCACCACGGCGGTTCTGGTGCTGACAGCCAATGCCGGTTCCGACAACAAGCAGATTTACAACAGAGCCGGATTTGACGGATATCTCTTAAAGCCCGTCTCCGGCGATGACCTGGAAGTTGCCCTGATCAAACACATCCCTTCGGATAAGGTGGTATTGTCTGCTTATCATCATCAGAAGGGCGGAGAGATGAGCAGCACCTCCGGCTACAAGCGGAAAGTTCCCGTGGTGGTCACCACCAGCAGCATGTGCGATCTGCCGGATGAAATGATGGACAATCCTTACCTGCCGATCCTTCCCTTCAACGTGCATACGGAAGCGGGGACCTTCCGGGATTGCTACGATATGGATCCGGAGGAGCTGATGCGCTACTTCAAGAGCGGGAAAAAGGCGGAAAGTGCCCCGCCGGATCCCGCAGCCTATGTGGCATTTTTCCTGGAGTGTCTCAAGTACGGACATCACCTGTTCTACATCGCCATTTCTTCGAAGCTCAGTGAAGATTATGCGAGAGCTGTGGAGGCGGCCAAGTCCTTTGACAATGTCACGATCATCAATTCCGGAAGTGTCTCCAGTACCACGGGTATCCTGACCCTTATCGCCTGCAAGCTGGCACAGCAGGATGTTTCCGTGGAGGACATGATTGTCGAACTGAATGCCGCTGCCGACCGGCTCAGATGCAGTTTCGTTGTGGACAGAACGGACTATCTGCAGGCGGGCGGCCTCATCGGCAGAAAGGTCAGCGATTTCGCAAGAGCACTGGATCTGCGTCCCGCATTTTCCTTCCGGAAGGAAAAATCCGGGCTCTTCGGCGTCTGGGCCGGCGGACGGAGACATGCCTACAGGCGATATATCCGTAAGGCATTCCCCGTGGAGATCGTTCCTGACCCTGAGATTTGTTTTATTACCTATGCTGACGTTCCGGAGGAAACCCTGCTGTGGATCCGGGATGAGATTTCCAGATATGCGTACTTTGAGAATGTGATCTTCCAGAAAGCCTCCGCCGCCATTACCTCCAACTGTGGACCGGGCTGCTTCGGCGTTCTGTATTTTGTCAGAGGCAATCAGACCTACAATATCTCGTCTCTGATCCCGGGCCTTGCGCCTGCTCAGAACAGGGAAGAGGAGGAGCTCCCTGCCGAAGCGGTTCATGCGGAGGAACATCCTGCAAAGGAAGAGCCTGAAAAAGCTGAGGCAAAATGGTACGAGAATATCGAAGGAATCGACGGAGCGCTGGCGCTGAAAAACAGCGGATCCGAGGACTCCCTCCGTACGGTCATCAAAATCTTCTACGATTCCGCACCGGCCAAGACCGGAGAATTGGAAGGCTTCTTCGGTGCGGGAGACTGGGCAAACTATACCATCAAGATCCACGCCCTGAAATCTTCCGCAAAACTCATCGGTGCCATGGAACTTTCCGAAGCGGCACAGGCACTGGAGCTGGCGGGAAAAAGCGGAGACGAAGCCTTTCTCCGGGAGCATCACACCGCATTTATGGAGCAGTATGCACGGTTCCGTGAGGTGCTGGCACCGCTGTGCGGAGAGGAAGAAGTGCAGGAGCCGGAGACGGAAAGCGGCCCTCCTATCGATTCCTATCTGCTGGAGAGTGCGTATGATGCCCTCGCGGATGCGGCGGGCATGATGGACTGCGATATGATCGAGGAAGCCATCGGAGAGCTGTCCGGTTACAGTATCCCGGAAGCGGATTGTGAGAAGATCGCGAAGATCAGAAAAATGGCTGCGAATTTCGAATACGACGGAATCCTGCAGCTTTTGGGAAAGATGTAAAACCGATGCTTTCCTATGATCCCGGCCTTCAGAAGGAGGCCGCAAATGCCTTGAAAAAAGGACTGGAATAAATTTGTTGAAGAAGAGGCGATCCTGATATGAGTGACAGTGTCATTTACACGAATGACAAATGTATAGGCTGTAATAAGTGCATCAAGGTCTGCAGTGCCATCGGTGCCTGTGTTTCCGTGGAAAAAGACGGAAAGCCCAGGATCGATGTGGACGGTAACCGCTGTGTTGCCTGCGGCAGCTGTATCGATGCCTGCCAGCACGGTGCCCGGGAATTCCACGATGACACGGAGCGCTTTTTTGCAGATCTGGCAAAGGGAGAGGAGATCTCCCTGCTTTTGGCGCCCGCATTCCGGGCAAACTATCCCGAGGAGTATGAAAGCGTGCTGGGCGGATTAAAGCAGATGGGCGTTCGTCATATCATCAGCGTTTCTTTCGGCGCGGATATCACCACCTGGGGATATCTGAACTTTATCCGTGAGCACGATTTTGTGGGCGGGATCTCCCAGCCCTGCCCTGCTCTAGTCTCCTACATCGAGCGGTATCTGCCCTCGTTGCTGGACCGGCTTTTCCCCGTGCAGAGTCCTCTTATGTGCGCTGCGATCTATGCCCGGAAGGAAATGGGGATCAAGGATAAATTTGCCTTCATCAGCCCCTGTATCGCCAAAAAGATCGAGATCGAGGATCCCCACAATGCGGGACTGGTGCAGTACAATGTGACTTTTGACCATCTCATGCGCTATGTGCGGGAGCACGGGATCTCCGGCCCTTCCGTCCACAGTGAGATTGAGTACGGTCTCGGCTCCTTCTATCCCACCCCCGGCGGCCTGGCAGAGAACATCAAATGGTTCCTGGGGGACGAGGTCTACATCCGCCAGATGGAAGGGGAAAAGCATCTGTACGAATGGCTCCATAAAAATGAAGAGCGGATCCGTGACCGAAAGACGCCCTTCCTGGTGATCGATGCCCTGAACTGTAAGAACGGCTGTATCTGCGGAACCGCCGTCAATCCCGACAAGGCGGAGACGGATGATGCCCTCTATGCCCTGCTGGATATTCGGGAAAAGTCCAAGAAGGCTACTGCGGGGGACGCCTGGTCCAGACCGGATACGCCGGAGGAGCGCCTGAAAAATTACAACGCGCAGTTTACTCATCTGCATCTGGAGGACTACCTCAGAGGCTATACCGACAGATCCGAGAGCTGCAGATATAAAGAGCCCGATGAAAAAGCGCTGGAAGAGATCTTCCTGAGCATGAACAAGAAGGACGAAGCCTCCAGGCATATCGACTGTACCTGCTGCGGCTACGAGAGTTGCCGGCAGATGGCCATGGCCATTTACAACGGCTTCAACCGTAAAGAGAACTGTATCTACTACGAGAAGGCTATGGTCCAGGAGCTGGGCTTCGAAAAGGCCGTGGCGGAGGAGGCTTCCAAGGCCAAGAGTTCCTTCCTTGCCAACATGTCCCACGAGATCCGCACTCCCATCAATGCGGTTCTGGGCATGAACGAAATGATCCTGCGGGAGTGCAGTGACGAGAAGATCACCGAATACTCCGAGAACATCAAGAGCGCAGGAAAGTCCCTGCTTGGGCTGATCAACAATATCCTCGATTTTTCCAAGATCGAAGCGGGAAAGATTCAGCTGGAGGAGAGCGAGTACGAGCTCGGTTCCCTTCTTTTTGATGTGGTAAATGTGATCCGCCCCGTTGCGGAGGAGAAGGCACTGGAGCTGCATCTGGATTTCGACGAGTCCGTGCCCGGCCGTCTCAGGGGCGATGAGGTCAGGATCCGTCAGGTGATGGTCAACATCCTGACAAATGCCGTCAAATATACGAACCGCGGAAGCGTCACCTTCTCCGTGCACAGTGAGCCTGACGAAAACGTGAAGGATACGGTGTTCCTGCGGATCACCGTCAAGGATACCGGCATCGGCATCAAGCCCGAGGATATGGAACGGCTCTTCTCGGAGTTCGAGCGCATCGAGGAAAAACGCAACCGCAACATCGAAGGAACGGGTCTGGGACTGAACATCACCAAGAGTCTGCTGGAGCTGATGGGATCCCGGCTGGAGGTTTCCAGCGTATACGGGGAAGGATCGGAATTCTCCTTCCTGGTTGGGCAACAGATCGTATCCTCTGAACCCATGGGGAATTACGAGGAGGCCGGCAGACATGCCGCCGGGATGAACAGCGGATCCGTCAGACGATTTATCGCTCCCGAAGCACGTGTGCTGGTGGTGGATGACTATCCCCTGAACCTCACCGTCTTCCAAAATCTCCTGAGTCGTACGCAGATCCGGACGGACTGCGCGGAAAGCGGAGATGCGGGCATCGCTCTTACCCGGAATCAGAAATACGACATGATCTTCCTGGATCATATGATGCCCGTAAAGGACGGCATCGAGACCCTGCAGGAGATCCACGCCGATGAGAAAAATCCCAACCGGGACGGGATCTTTGTGTGCCTTACCGCCAATGCCATCCTGGGAGCAAGGGAAACCTATCTGGAAGCGGGATTTGATGATTATCTGACCAAACCCATCGATTCGGATCAGCTGGAAGCCATGCTCCTGCACTATCTGCCTGCAGAGTTGATCGTGGAAGCGCCGGAAGAGGAGGGGAACGCGACTCCCAACAGCGAAGAGCTTCCGCCGGAGCTGGAGCTTCTGAAGGGCACCGCCGTCGATGTGGCAGCAGGTGTGAAAAACAACGGAGATGTGGGAACCTATCTGACGGTGCTCCGAACCTTCTATGATTCCATCGAGGCACAGAGTGAGGAACTGAACCGCTGCTATGAAGAGGAAGATTTCGGCGCATACACCATCAAGGTGCATGCTTTGAAAAGTGCTGCCCGGATCGTTGGCGCCGCCGCCCTGGGCGAAGAAGCGCAGCAGCTGGAGAATGCGGGAAAGAGCGGGGATATCGACTACATCCGCTCCAGGAATGATGCCTTCCTGCAGGAGTATTTCGACCTCCTGGAGGTCCTTGCTCCCGTGTTTGCAACATCGCAGGATGCAGAGGACAAAACACCCATCGATGCGGAGATGCTCCTGGAGGTGTACCACGAGATCCGCCGTGCCGCAGAGGGCATGGACATCGACCAGATGGATACCCTCTTCGAAGACATGGAGGAGTACGCCGTTCCCCCGGAGGAGCAGGACCTGTGGAATACCGTCCTCACCGCCTATCGCAATTTCGATTACATGGCCATTGTCGAAGTGTTAGAGGGAAAATAAGGGGAGAGAGCACTCGGCAAAAAAATGATTGACAGAGGAGATCATTTTTGATAATATAACCGTTGTCGTCGTGAGATGGCACGCTGCGCGATTGCGTAAGCAACGCGCGTTTATTTAGAAAATCTTTGCGAAGCATCCAATGATGCGAGCAAGTAGATTTTCTTAATAAACTTTCCTCGATAGCTCAATGGTAGAGCACTCGGCTGTTAACCGAGTTGTTGTAGGTTCGAGCCCTACTCGGGGAGGTTTTCGATAAGACTCCGTAATCGCTCGCATCAATGGATGCTTCGCGAACGGACTCTAATCGAAAGTCGAATCGTACTCCGTGCGATGTCGACATGGATCGATCTTCGATCGATGTCGACAGTTTCGTCCCCAATGGGATAAGGCTCCGTGGTCAAGAGGTTAAGACATCGCCCTTTCACGGCGGTAACACGGGTTCAATTCCCGTCGGAGTCAGTACCTTGTTATTTTTCTAATCGCTCGATGCAAGGGCATCTTCGCGAAGAAAAATATACAAAGTACATGAATTCTTCGCTTCGCTTGAATTCATCATCAAAGCAGAGCTTTGATACTTGTGAATCCTCGCCTTGCTCGGATTCAAATATTTACTTCGGATCTTTAGCTCAGTTGGTTAGAGCAGCCGGCTCATAACCGGCGGGTCCTGGGTTCGAGTCCCCGAAGATCCACGAAACCGAAAAAGGAACACTTTTTTGGTTTATGTAGATGTAAACTTAGTTAGGTATACTGCATGCTTGCCGAAGGCAACATGCGTTCACTTAGAAAATCCTTGCGAAGCAGCCTCTGCTGCGAGCGATTACAAAATGTCAAAGTTCTTGGCGACTTCGCCGAAGGCGAATCGCAGTTTTTGCAGATTTTGTTCGCGAAGCAGCCTCTGCTGCGAGCGATTACAAAATGTCAAAAAAATGGCCCGGTGGCTCAGTTGGTTAGAGCGCCGCCCTGTCACGGCGGAGGTCAAGGGTTCAAGTCCCTTTCGGGTCGCGGAACAGATCGGATTTTTCCGGTCTGTTTTTTTGTTGCACCAACCCGGCAAACGGTTTCCTTTTTGTTCTGATTTTATGCTATAATCTTAATACACTCCCTTTTTGGAAGTATTCATTTTCCTTGAGGGAAACCGATTTACGATTTTTCTTTGTACACCCGGGGAGAGCCCTTGCGGCTCATTGTGTGCGGAGTGATATTTGGGGGCTATATGGTTCACATTTTTCTGCTGGATCCCTACACGGGGAGCGAATTCAATACAGCGCGTCTGCGCTCCGTTCTGTCCGGCGTGGATGATATCGAGTATTATGTCTTTACCCTGATCTCCGACTGGGTCCGTTCCGATTACATTTCCAGGATCCAGGAGATCTTCGACGAGGATCAGATCCGCTTTTACGTCTGCGGCAGTTCCGACACTCTGAACAGTTTCATTAATGCGGTTTCCGACCTTTCCCAGGTGGAGATTGCTTATATTCCTGCGTCGTCCAACGACAGCTTCCTCCAGATCTTCGGGGAGAAGTATTCCTATTTCACCGATTTTGACCGCATGATCCACGGAAATGCGGTTCCCATCGACTATATCGAGACCAATCACGGCAGAGCCATGAACATTGTTTCTCTGGGGTATACCCTGGGGTTCTATTCCGGCTCGTTTCTTTCCCGCCACAAATCCATCGATCTGCTTTTCAGCCGGGCAGTATTTCTGCTTTCCCGTATGCTGGGAGCTACCCGTTTCGGCGCGCAGATCATTGCCGACACCCATCACGTGGACGGAAATGTATCCAGCATCTATTTCGGCAACGGCTGTTCCCAGGGCGGGAACCTTTTTTTCGAAGAAGAGCCTGTCATCATCGACGGACGCGGCACCGTTGGCTATCGCAAGTCCGAGGGACTTGTGAAGAGTCTGCGGTACTATATACACCTGCGGAATAAGGATTTTGCGGAACTGAAGAAGGACACCAATTCCTTCCTCGCTACCTCCATGAAGGTGGCAGTCAAGCGCGATAAGAAGATCACGGGGTATCTGGACGGCATTCCTGCCGCCGAGGATTCCCAGTGGGAGATCCGGATGGTCAGGGAAGGCCTCCGCTTTGTACTTCCCAGGGGGGTGATCTTATGACGAATCAGAAAAATGTAGCCTTCTGGCGTAGAATCTTCCTGATCTTTTATGTGCTGATCGGGGCCATTGAGTCCGTGAGCATTCTCTTTTTCTCCGAGAGACCTCAATGGGTGGGACTTACCTTTGCTCTTTATCTGATCGTTACCTATATCCTGATCCTGGTCTTTGACCACAACAAGGTGCTTTCTCCCACGGCCTTTCAGAAGTTCCTCAGCATCGTCTGGATGCTGAATTCCTTCGTGTTTATGGCCTGCATGGAGAATGTGCTGTATTTCCTGTATCTCATGTTCCTGGAGACCTTTGTGCTCTTTTCCTTTGTGGATCCTTCCATCTTTAAGGTGCAGGTCCTGGGAATCCTTGGCGTGGGCACGTTTTTGTTCTTCTACTGGCTCATGTTCGGGGATGTGGCACACTTTGATTTCCGGGTGCTTTTCGGATTTTTCATTCTGCTGTTCGGCCAGTGGATCTGCCGCACCAAGAGTAAATTCGCGGCCAGACAGATTGCCATCACGGAAGAGCAGGAGCGGGGCCTTTCCGACATGCTGAAGGTGGTGGAGGCCAAGCGCCGGGATGCCAGAAGGGCGAACCAGAGTAAATCTCTGTTCCTTTCCAACATGTCCCACGAGATCCGCACCCCCATCAATTCCATCCTTGGAATGAACGAGCTGATCCTGCGGGAGCAGCCCGGAAAAGAGATCTCCGAGTATGCGCACAATATCGAAAAATCCGGCAACCTGTTGCTGACGCTTATCGAGGATGTGCTGGACTTCTCCAAGATCGAGTCCGGCCGCATGGAGCTGTTCCCGGTGGATTACTACCTGAATTCCATGCTGAACGATGTGCTGGTGCTGCTGGAGCAGCGGGCCAGGGAAAAGGGGCTGGAACTGATCCTGGAGGTGGATCCCGCTCTGCCCAATCACCTGCGCGGCGATGAGATGCGCATCCGCCAGGTGCTGGCAAACCTTCTGAGCAATGCCATCAAATATACCAAGGAAGGCAGCATTACCTTCCGTGTCAGCGGCCGTAAGGTGAAAAATCTGGCATTCCTTCATTTCGAGGTGGAGGACACGGGTATCGGCATCAGCGAGGAAGAACTGCCCAGGATCTTTGAAACCTTCCATCGTCTCTACTCCCTGGATACGGTCAATACCGAAGGAAGCGGTCTGGGACTGAACATTTCCAGTAACCTGCTGGAGCTGATGGGAAGCCATCTGGATGTGAAGAGCCAGAAGGGCATCGGTTCCAATTTCTACTTCACCATCAAGCAGGAAATCATTGAAAAGACCGCTATCGGCGAGTTCCGCCGTGAGAAGGTGGAAGAGACGGAAAAGAGCCATCTGGTGCCCCTGGTCTATGCGCCGAAGGCGAGGGTTCTGGTGGTGGACGACAACGCCATGAACCGTAAGGTGTTCCGCAGCCTTCTGAAGCGAACCGGCGTGGAAGTGGATCAGGCATCCGGCGGAAAAGAAGGCGTGAAGATGGCGGAGGAGAATCACTACGACATCATTTTCATGGACCATATGATGCCGGAAGTGGACGGCGTGGAAGCCTTCCATCAGATTCGGAACGGCAACGGTCCCAGCAAAAATGTGCCCGTTCTGGTGCTTACTGCAAACACCGTCAACGGTGCGAGAGAGTTCTACCTGGAGGAGGGCTTTACCGATTTCCTGTCAAAGCCCATCATGCCGGACCGTCTGGAGATCGCCATGCGGGATTATCTGTCGGATGATCTGCTGGAGGAGCCGGATGAAGCAGCCATTCTGGCAGGTGCTCAAAAGATGCCGGAAGCTCCCGACGATATGGGCGAGCCACTGCCGGAAGTGGACGGTCTGGACTGGAACCTGGCGCGTCTCCATTTCCTGAACCGGGAAATGATGATGGAAGCCCTGGAAGAGTTTGCACACACCATCGAGGGCAGTGCGGACAAGCTGGAGGGCCTGTTTGGTGCCATCCCCGACGGAAATGCCGTAAACGACTACCGAGTTACGGTTCATGCCATGAAGAGCACCGCAGCTCTGGTGGGCATCGTTCCCCTGGCAGGCACCGCAAAGCTCCTGGAAAATGCGGCTGCCAAGAAGGATGTGGACACGATCCGGGAGGTGACTCCCGCATTCCTGCGCTGCTGGCGCAGTTACTCCGCCCAGCTGGCACCCATTGTGGGAACGGAGGGCGAAGGAAAGGAAACCTTCGACGCTGCTTTGTTCGGCGAGCTGTACGAGGATCTGCTGCTGGCCACCGGCGAGCTGAACGTGGATGTCATGGATGACCGGATGGAACAAATGGAACATATGGATCTCCCCGGAGAGCTGAAGAAAGAGGTTTCGTCCCTGCGCGGCATGGTGACGGAGCTGGATACCGAAGGCATCCTGGGAACGGAAAACAGGATCAAATCCTGGCTGGAGAGTAGACATGGCTGATTCCTTTTTTCAAGTAGGAAAAATCAAATCGAAGCTCTCGGAGCTGATACCGCCGGAGGTGGAGCGCTACATCCCCATCTACAATGCCTTTTTTGAGACCATGATCCGCTATGTGGATCCCGAGGTCTCGGTGGTGAAGGTGGATATGGTGGATGCCCTGCCCAAGGGGAAACAGATGACCCAGGTCATGGTCTGGGAGGACGGTCTGGTGACCTGTCTGTCGGAGTGCGACGGCGGGCTCCTGGAGGTGGCTAACGGCTATGGCTTCACGGACCTGATGGCGCTGGATGAGGACGCCCTGGACGCAGTGGGAGAGTTCCTGAACTGCTCTAACGGCATGTTTGTCTCCGAGCTCAGCAAGCAGGGAACTTTTCTGGAACTCCTGCCCCCGGAGGCCGAGCCCCTGGAGGAACCTTTGGTGGAGAACGCCATTTGCAAGATGATGGTAAAGGCAAAGGGAAAAAATCTGTATTTCACGGTGGCGGAGCTGGCTTAGCGCAGCGGTCATCGGATAGCGTAAGTTTACGCAGAATGATCTGTCATTCTGCAGGACGGAAGAAGGAGGGGATCCTATGCCAATCGGTACAGTATTGATCGTAGATGATTCCAAGACATCCCGCAGACTCCTGCGTAATATACTGGAAAAGAATAATTTCGAAGTCCTGGGAGAGGCGGAAAACGGAGAAGAGGGTTGGATGCAGTTCCGGAAGCTGAATCCTGACATCATCACCATGGATATCACCATGCCCAAGATGGACGGCATCGAAGCCCTGAGTCTGATCCACCGGGATGATGCCCACGCGAAGGTGATCATGATTACTGCCGCCGGCCAGAACGAGAAGATGGTGGAAGCCATCCGCCGCGGCGCCTATGATTTCATCACCAAGCCCCTGGATGAGGAGAAGGTGATCAAGGTCATGATCGACGCCATTGAGGATGGGAAGTGATCGGAAAGGAACCGTCAGCCCCTGGGAGCTGTGCTATCTGCTGAAGTTCCATGCGGAAAAAACTGATGGATTTTTTCCTTGACATATCAGAGGACATGGATATATAATATCTTTTGCTGTGGTTCACTACAGCAAAGATAAGTGCGCGTAGCTCAGCTGGATAGAGCGTCTGACTACGGATCAGAAGGTCGGGAGTTCGAATCTTCTCGCGCACGTAAACATTAGAGCCCGTACACGAAGGAGCCATTGCTCCGAGTGTGTACGGGCTCTTATTTTTACGTGCGACCACTCACAAATGTGGTCGTGTGGCACACACGGACACATTTGTGTGTGTGCGCACTGTGCGGCCTTCAGGCGTTATGCGATGTTGTGCGCGCTCGGACAGCGCACTTGCGTCCACTCACTCTATGCTTTCCTCACTATCCCCTCCAGCAGATCCACACAGGCATCAATCCCCAATCGCCCGGAATTCAAAATGACATCGAAAAATTCCGGCGAGCGCCAATTGTTGCCGGCGTGTGCATTGAAGAATTTCTCACGGCGCTTGTCGATCTTGCGCATCATGCCTTCCGCCTCGTCCGGCGGGAAATCCTCCACATTGATGGCTCTTTCGAGACGATATTCGTCATCCGCGGTCACAAAGACCCGGAGAACCTTTTTATCCTTCAGTACTTCGCTGGCACAGCGTCCCACGAAGATGCATCCCGGCTTCTCCGCAGCTTCCAGAAGGATCACCTTCTCCGTCTCAAAGATCTGCTCTTCCAGTGACAGGGTGCTCCCGGGAGAACGGAAAAACAGCTTGGAGGGTGCGGTCTCATCCAGCTTAGCGATGTAGGTATAGTCCATATCCATCCGTTTGCAGGTCTCTACCAGCACGCCGCGATCGTACAGCTGGTACCCCAGGCGCCTGGCCAGCTTCGTTGCGATTTCCTGACCGCCGCTGCCGTATTGCCTCTCAAATGCTACATACTCGTACATAGGAACACCTCCTTATTCCGCCGTGTACCCCCTCCGATATCAAACTCTATGACTTATTATAGCATATTTTCTGAAGATGATCTGGAAAATCCCAAAATAGTTATACAATTTATCAATGAAAGATCCTCCGGGTAGGGGCTCCTCAACCCATGAGAAAAACCGCAAAAGGAGCATTGAGATAATCCGCGCCTGCCATTATAATTGTAATGTTAAGGCTTTAATCAAAATGCATAGAAACGAGTACCTATGAAAACTTTTGAACTCATCGCCCCCTGCCATTTCGGCATGGAGGCTGTACTGAAAAAAGAGATCATCGACCTGGGCTATGACATCACCGAGGTAAACGACGGCAGAGTCAGCTTCCTGGGAGACGCCGACGCCATCGCCCGCGCCAACATTTTCCTGCGTTCTGCGGAGCGCATTCTCATGAAGGTTGGAAGCTTTCATGCCGAGACCTTTGAGGAGCTTTTCCAGGGCACCAAAGCCATTCCCTGGGCAGATTTCTTGCCTCAGGATGCGAAGTTCTGGGTGGCGAAGGCCGCCAGCGTGAAGTCCAAGCTTTTCAGTCCTTCCGACATTCAGTCCATCATGAAAAAAGCCATGGTGGAGAGCATGAAGCAGGTCTACGGCATCTCGCAATTTCCCGAAGACGGCGCATCTTTCCCCCTGCGGGTCTTTCTCATGAAGGATGAAGTCACCGTGGGCATGGACACCACCGGCGAGTCCCTCCACAAGAGAGGCTATCGTAAGCTCACAGCCAAGGCACCCATTGCAGAGAACCTGGCTGCGGGACTCATCATGCTGACTCCCTGGCACGCAGATCGCATCCTGGTGGATCCTTTCTGCGGCAGCGGTACCATCCCCATCGAGGCTGCCATGATGGCGGCAAATATGGCACCCGGAAGGAACCGTTCCTTCCTGGCGGAGAGTTGGACCGGCATCGTGCCGAAGAAGCTGTGGTACGAATCCGTCACCGAGGCCGAGGACCTGATCAAGATCCCTACGGACACCGACATTCAGGGCTATGACCTGGACGAGGAGATGGTGCGGATCTCCAGAGAAAATGCGAAGGCCGCAGGAGTCGAGAACCTCATTCACTTCCAGAAGCGGGATGTGGCAAACTTAAGCCACGCGAAAAAATACGGCTTCCTTATTACCAACCCGCCCTACGGCGAGCGCCTTTCCGACAAGGAGAGTGTGGAAGCCATCTACAAGGTGCTGGGGGAGCGTTATAAGGCTTTGGACAGCTGGAGCCTCTACCTCATCACCTCTTATGAGCATGCGGAAAATGCCATCGGCAGAAAGGCCGATAAGAACCGTAAGATCTACAACGGTATGATGAAGACATATTTTTACCAGTTCATGGGTCCCAAGCCCCCTTCCGGGAGAAACAGGAACCGGGAAGAGGATCAGAACAGTTAAGTTATGGAAAACACCCAAACCCTTCGTCCTTACAATCCCATATGGACCGCAGGTATCTGGGGGATTTTCCTCATTGCATGGACCGTGATCCTCTTAAATGCCGCATCCCACAAGACCGTGGTCATCGCGGAGGGCACCCAGGCGGAAGTCGCTGAACCCCAGTCCATGATTGCCATGCCCATTCCCTTAAAGCTCCTGTCCTCTGACGCGGCGGACATGCTTTATGTGCCCCTTCCAGAGGGCAGCAAGGCTGACCAGATCTACGTGGAGAATCGCTACCTGAGCCGCAGCCTGGACATTCACATCCAGGGCGTGGACCGGGAATATTACGGCGTGCATCCCATTTACGGAGATCTGTCTGATGTAAGGGATTCCGGCGGAATGGAGCAGGGAGGAGACCTGACCCTTACCCTGACCTTCGGTTCTGTCCGGGAGTATCGCACCGTCATGAACGGCAATACCCTGGAGATCAACATGCTGGATCCGAAGGATGCCTATGATACTCTGGTGGTGCTGGATCCGGCCTCGGATCCCGACGGCATCTGCTTCGGCGTGGCTTCTCAGGTGGCGCTTTTTTTGGAAAATGACACCCGTGTCTATTTGAATGAGACCGGAGAGGGACGGATAGACGGCGAGGAGTTGCAGGATTTTGTCCGGGACTCCAAAGCAGATCTGTACATTGCCCTGGATCTGTCCTCGTTTGAGGACGTGTCCAAATATGGAATCTCCGCAGGTATCAATGAGACCTGGTTTACCCCCGGCTTCGGGAATCCGCAGTTGGCGGATGCTCTGGTACGAAACACCGCCTTGCGGACCGTTAACCGTGGCCTCGGCATTGATGATGCGACGGAGGATCAGGTGCTGGGATCTCTGGAATTGCCTGCAGCAAGGCTGTATCTGGGAGCCGTCACCAATGAGAAGGAGCGTGAGTTGCTCCTGATGGAGGAATATCAAAAACGCCTGGCCCAGGGCATCGCGGAAGCCATCCGTGAGGCAAAAGGAGAATAGGGGCAGGTTTAGGAGGATAGCATGAAAGCAACAAGACTTGTTTTTGCCACCGGCAACGAGGGCAAAATGAGAGAGATCCGGGAGATTCTGGAGGGAAGCGGCTACGAGATCCTTTCCATGAAGGAAGCGGGCGCCGTGGTGGACCCTGAGGAGAACGGAACCACCTTCGGCGAGAACGCCCTGATCAAGGCGAGAGCCCTGGCAGAGATCCTGCCGGATGATATCGTGATGGCGGACGATTCCGGTCTGGTGATCGATGCGCTGAACGGAGAACCCGGTATTTACTCCGCCCGTTACATGGGCAGAGAGACCCCTTACAGCGAGAAAAACGCAGAACTCATCCGCCGGGTGGATGCATTCCCCGAGGATCAGCGCACCGCCCGTTATGTCTGTGCCATCGCAGCTATTCTCCCCGGCGGGAAGGAGCTCCTGACGGAGGGCACCCTGGAAGGCGTCATCGCGCATGAGCAGCGGGGCACCCACGGATTCGGTTACGATCCCATTTTCTATGTACCGGAGCTGGGCTGCACCACCGGTGAGATCCCCGAGATCGAGAAGAACAAGATCAGCCATCGCGGCAGAGCTCTGGAGAAGATGAAAGCGGAACTGGAAAAGGAAGAAGTTTAGAAGTATGAAGATTCTGGTCGTCAGCGATACCCACGGAAGATTGGACAATTTCCGCAGGGTCATGGAAATGCATAAGCCCGATCTCCTGATCCATTGCGGAGACATTGAGGGACAGGAGACGGAGATCGCGGAGATCGCCGGCTGTCCCGTGCGTATGGTGGCAGGGAACAACGATTATTTTTCCGACCTGCCGGGCGAGGTGGAGTTTACCGCCGGCGGTCAGAAGATCTGGGTCACCCACGGCCATCATTACTATGTGTCCATGTCCCCGGAGTACATCGCCCAGGAGGCCATGGCCCGGGAAGTGGATGTGGCCATGTTCGGCCATACCCATAAGCCCTGCGTGGAAAACAGAGGGGGGCTGGTCATCCTGAATCCCGGGTCCCTGTCCTATCCCAGACAGGAGGGGAGAGAGCCTTCCTATATCATCATGGAAGACGACCGGAAGGGGGACTGGCACTATACCATCGCGTACCTTCGCAGGTAGGTTCAGTGCTTTGTGACGGCGTATTGCTGCTTGCGGTATTTGGCAGGCGTGATCCCCGTTATCTGTTTAAACTGCCTGAAAAAATGGGTCTCGCTCTTGTAACCGCACATCTCCGCGATCTGTGCCATGGACAGCTCTGTGGCCTGTAAAGCGAACTCCGCATTGGCAATCCGCATCCGGATGAGATCCTGCTGAAAAGGAATCCCGAACTGGGCCGTATAGAGATGCTGAAAATGGGATTCGCTGATCCCGAGTTCCCCGGCGTGGATCCGGATGCTTTGCTCTTCCGAGAGAAAGTGCTGCATCTGAAACCGGATATTGTTCAGAGATTCCCTGTAGGGAGCCCCTTCATCGAACTGATCCTCCCGGTTTGATGCTGCGATGAGATGGTTCAGCAGCACCGTAAAGAGTGCATTTATGTTTTGGCTTTTGTATGTTTCGTCGGTAAAGGATGCTTCCCACAACAGCATACGCATCAGACCGGTGCAGGATTCCCGGTCTGTCAGATGGATCGGCACGTTTAAGGAAAGGGACCTCGGAAGCTGTTCCCCCGGTTCCAGACCGATGTGCATCCAGTCATCAATGTATTCGCCCTGCGGATTGTGGTATTGGTAGGGCGTGTTTTCCCGGATCACAATGGCATCTCCCGGCTCCATCGGGAATTCCACTCCGCCCACTGTATAGTCTCCGTGGGTCCTGACGATGAGCAGGACAGGATTGTTCAGTCCATCCGGTCTGGACATGTGGAAGCCCGGCAACTGCCTGGTCCCGCAACCTCCCTTGATCACATACATACAGCGTACCTCCTCATATTACGTTCGTTTTATGTTTCATATCTTTTTCTACGATCTTGATCATCCTGCACAACCTCCGTGCGGATCCCGAATGTATTTTACTATTAATCACAGGATATGTCAGTTTTTTTCATCGGATTATTCATTTTCTTTTTTTCGGTATTTGATTACAATATTTTCAAGAATCATTTGTCCGGAAAGGAGCACGCATGAAGAACTGGCAGGAGATTGCAGATCGTATCATCCGCAAGGAAAGAGAAACGGCTCGCAGAAACAGGGACAGGATTCCTTATACCACGGAGCCCCCCCATCGGTTCAATGATTATTCCGCTCCCGACCGGATCGGGTGGTGGACCAACGGCTTCTGGGGCGGTATCCTCTGGCAGCTCTATGCTGCGACGGGAGAAGATACCTTCCGGGATGAAGCGGAGCACGTGCAACACCGTGTGGAATCCGTGCTGCTGGATGCGGGATCCATGGATCACGACAGCGGATTTCGATTTCTGCTGACATCCGTGGCGGATTACCGGCTCACGGGGAATGCCGATTCCGCAGGAAAGGGCATCCTGGCAGCCACCAATCTTGCAGGGCGCTTTCATCCGAAGGGGCGGTGGATCCGTGCCTGGAACGATCCCCCCGGGAATGACCGGACGGCAGGCTGGGCCATCATCGACTGCATGATGAATCTGCCGCTCCTGTTCTGGGCATCGGAATACCTGGCAGATCCACGGTTTGCGCAGATTGCGATGGCACATGCGGATACGGCGGCCCGGTATTTTATCCGGGAGGATGGATCTGCCAGGCATATCGTGGCATTTGATCCTGTGACCGGAGGCTTTCTCCGGGAGCTGGGAGGACAGGGCATGGGCGAAGGCACTTCCTGGACCAGGGGTCAGGCATGGGCACTCTACGGTTTTTCGCTTTGCTACCGGCATTCCGGAGACCCTGCCCACCTGGAGATAGCGAAGCGCATCGCCGACAGGTGGATCGACAGGATGCCTGAAGGAAAGCTGCTCCCCGTGGATTTTGATCAGCCGGAGGGGGACGCCCTCTATGATTCCTCCGCTGCGGCCATCGCATCCTGCGGACTGATCGAGCTGGCGGAGCACCTGAAGGAGGATCCTGCCTGCAGCGACAGGTATCTTGCGGCGGCCGAAGCCATGCTTACCGTGTTGGATGCGCAGGATGCAGATTACGATCCGGAACATGACGAGATCCTGCGGAACTGCAGCGTGGACTACCACGGAGAGGCTCATAACATCCCTCTGGTTTACGGAGACTATTTCTACATGGAGGCGATCCTGCGACTGACAGGGCAGGCTGCCTTTTTATGGTGATTCTCCGGTGTATGTGAACTTTTCTGATGATGTGCGTGAAAAAGGAGAACGGAAATGACATTTATTCCCAAAACGCTGGACAAAGAACTGAGTCCCTATACGGGCTTTACCAGGCAGACCTGGATCGAGGCTGCCACCTGGATGCTGGAGGGGATCTTCCGTCATATCGAAAATTTTGACGATCCTGTCATTTTGCCCAGATCGGAGCGGGAGATCACCTATCCTCATGCGGGATCCTCTCCGGTATGGCAGCAGGTGGAGCGCAGAGCGGAGATCTTTGAAGGACTCACCAGATCCCTCTTTATCGCTGCACCGCTCCTTGCCATCGATCCGGAGTTGACGGTCTGCGGGAAGAAGGTGGCGGAGTATTACCGTTCCCAGATCCTCCACAGCTGCACCCAGGGGGATCTTCTTTACGTGGGAACTTATCAGGAGCTGTATGCGGAAACCGGGTGTGACGATCCTTTTCGGTGTTTTCAGCAGACGGTGGAGACCTGTGCCCTGGTCATCGGCTTGTGGACGGCCAGAGAGGTGCTGTGGGAAAAGATGACACGGGAGGAGAAGGATACCGTTGCCCGTTTCCTGGAGGCCTATGCCTGCAGCCCTACGGTGCCGCAGAACTGGCGGCTCTTCAATATGCTGGATCTGGCTTTTCTGGATAATTGCGGCTATGAGATCGATCATGCCGTGATGATGGATCACGCCCAGGCCATTTTGAATTATTCTGTGGGAGACGGCTGGTACCGGGACGGACAGAGCTTTGACTATTATTCCTGCTGGGCTTTTAACGTATATGCGCCACTGTGGAATCTGTGGTACGGATATGAGAAGGCGCCCGGGATCGCAGCCCGCTTTGAGGAGCAGCTCCACTCCCTGATGCAGACCTATCCGGACTTCTTTGATGCAGAGGGGCGTACACAGATGTGGGGCAGGAGCAATATCTACCGCTGTGCTTCCGTCAGCCCTTTTGCTGCCTGGGCCATGCTCTGTGCACACAGAGAGATTAACGGGGAGGAGACAGATCCTGCCTTTGATTTCGGTAATCTCAGACGGATCTGTTCAGGCTCCCTGATGCAGTTTTTCTCCCGGGAGGATTTTGCAAAGGACGGCGTGCCCTCCATGGGCTTCTACGGACAGTTCGCTCCTCTGGTACAGGGCTATTCCTGCACCGAATCTCCGCTGTGGCTGGGGAAGGTTTTCTTATGCCTGGAGATTCCGGAGGATCACCCTTTTTGGACGGCACGGGAGACAAAAGGAGACTGGGGGCGTCTGTCTCCCGGTCAGACGTTGACCACGGTGCTGGACGGCCCGGCGCTGTGCTTTACGGATCATGAGGCGAACGGCAGCGTAACACTGCGGACGGGCAAGGTGCGGAAGCACAAAGATGACATCCATGGGATGTGGAACTATTCCAAACTGTCCTATCACAGCCGCCTTCCCTGGGAGGCTTCCGCACCGGGGGACGATGCGGAATCGCAGCAGTACATGCTCCTGTATCCCGGCGGCGAAAAGGAGCGGGCCAATGTGACCTTCTGGACGGGGGAGCTGGACGGAGTCCTTTACAGGAGACAGTATTTTGGATATTGCCCCGAGACGGAGACCCATTGGAACCAGGCGGTGGATCTGGCGGATTTTGCGGTGGCAAAGGGGCTTTTCCGGGCGGACCGGCTGCGCCTGTTTAAAAAGCCCGTGACCCTCACACTGGGCTCTTACGGATTCCCGGACAACGGGACGGAGGTGACCCGTCTTTCTTCCGGAGAGGCTGCCTGTGTGATCCTTAAAGGACGAGACGCACAGGGTGTGCGCCGCAGCATGGCAATGACGGTATACGGAAGGCACTTTGATCTGCAGGTGCGGCAAAAGGAAGGGACGAACCCGGATTCACCCAGGTCCCTGATGGTCGTGGCGAGCTGCGTTTTCCGCAGACTCTACGACAGCACGGAGCCTTATGTGATGTTTTCACAGGTGATCACTGCAGAAGGAGACGGTGGATTTTCGGAAGAAGAGTTGTTCCCAGTAGAAGCCGTGCGGTATGTGGATCCCATGGGAACCGGGGGAAGTGGCCCCGTGATCCTGGAAATGAAGGACGGCAGACGGATCCGGATCGACTATGACGAGATCCAGGGAAAGATGATGCTGTAGCGTTTCAACAGGCCGGATTCGGATTTCCTGGTCCGGCCTGTAAATTTTGGTTGACATCGGACAGAAGTTTCGATAAAATAATCGTTGTCGGTTTTGACGTATGTGCGTGTCCGTAGCTCAGCTGGATAGAGCAACGGCCTTCTAAGCCGTGGGTCGGGGGTTCGAATCCCTTCGGGCACATTTGTTCCAAATAAATATGGTGGGTATAGCACAGTTGGTTAGCGCGTCAGATTGTGGTTCTGAAGGTCGAGGGTTCGAGTCCCTCTACCCACCCTTTTCTCTTTTTGTCGGGACTGGCCTTATAGGGCTATCGCCAAGCGGTAAGGCACAGCACTTTGACTGCTGCATACGCTGGTTCGAATCCAGCTAGCCCTGCTTTTTTCATGGGATGACAGCGGTCATTTTTTTTGGGACACTAGCTCAGTCGGTAGAGCACTTGACTTTTAATCAAGTTGTCGCGGGTTCGATTCCCGCGTGTCTCACGCAAGTAATCAGTATCCGTTTTTGATCGGGCGATCACAGACGGGTACTTTTTTTGTATCTTTTTCCCGTTTTTCGGTTGTTTCCGCGGATTTTTTGGTATACTATAAATGTCTTTTTCTGTTTTCGCAAAAAGAGGGAAAAGGGATGGAACAATCTGAAAAATACATTCAGTGGATCAAGCGTTTTTTCTGGTGTTTTCTGACGGCAACCATGCTGCTTTTTGCGGTGTTCTGCGCATTGGATCACAGCTCGCCCATCCGGCCGGAGGGCCAGACCTATCTGGAGGACTGGACTGTGACGGACCCGGAGGGGAATGTGTTTACCGCAGGCAGCTCCTATCGCTATGATGGGAGCAGTGACGGCACCTTTGTCATGACGACCCGTCTTCCCGGGGAACTGGGAGGCAGTGACGTCCTGGTCATGGTCGTGGGCGGCGATGTGGAGATCTATGTGGGGGGAGAGCTGCGGAAGAAATTCATTTCCTCCGAGGAGTTTCCCATCCCAGGCGCCGTGGTGAAGCGCTTTTATTTTCTCACCCAGCTGAAAGCGGAAGATGCCGGGGCAGAGGTACGGGTGATCCGGGCCGGTACGAACCGCAGCGGCTATGTCTATCAGCAGACCTTTGTGGCATCCCCCAACGGTTTCTATTCCTATATGAAGGATCATTTCGGACTGTCCTTTATGCTGTCCGAGATCCTGCTGCTGTTTTCTCTGGTGACCGTGGTCGTCAGTGTGGCCATGAGCTTTATGTACAAGCGCAAGATCGAGATGCTGTACGGCTCCATGGCGATCCTCGTCATTTCCGTGTGGCTGACGACCAATTCCTACCTGTTCCCTTTTATCTATGGGCACTATCACATCGACGGGATCATGAATTATCTGTTCTGTCTGATGATGCCCTTTAATCTGGCCTTTTACATGGACGCCCTGATGAAGGGACGTTACCGGAAGATGGTCGTCATCGCGCAGAGCATCAGCACGCTGAACTGCGTCCTGTGGACCTTCCTGCATTTTACCGGACTTTTTTCCTTCCCTCACGCCCTGCTTTATATCGACACCGTTCTCGGGATCCAGGTGCTGCTCTTCCTGCTCCTGCTGATCTATGAGGCGATCCTGGGCAATGTGCGGGAGTATAAGTTTACCGCCATCGGCTTTGCCGGTTTTTTGATGCTGTGCATTTTTGAGATCATTACGCTGAATTTCCTGTCCATCATGCAGGATGATGTGCCCATGCTCATCGGTCTGGGCTTTTTGCTGATCATGGCAGTGCTGCAGCAGATCTCGGACCTGAAGAAGGTGCGGGAGGACGGTCAGAAAGCGGTGGACCTCTCCGAAGCCAAGACCCGGTTCCTGGCCAGCATGTCCCACGAGATCCGCACCCCCATCAACGCAGTCCTGGGCATGAACGAGATGATCCTCCGGGAGAACAAGGATCCCGTTATCGAGGAGTATGCGCAGAGTGTAAAGAGCTCCGGCCAGATGCTGGTGATGCTGGTGAACGACGTCCTGGATTTTTCCAAGATTGAGGCGGGAAAACTGGAGATCAACGAGGCACCTTACAGGCTGTCCGCTGTTTTGCGGAGCATTATGCCCATGCTGAAGGAGCGGGCGGATGAAAAGGATCTGTCCATCAAAACACTGGTCAAGGGCGATGTGCCCGACGGTCAGATCTCCGATGAATTCCGTATCCGCCAGATCCTCATCAACCTGGGGAACAATGCCATCAAGTACACCGACAGCGGCTATGTGGCCCTCATCGTCAGCGGGGAGTATGTGGCAAGAGACAGATTTATGCTGAAGTTCTGCGTGAAGGACACCGGTCGCGGCATCAGCGATGAGGGGCAGAAGCATCTCTTTGAGGCCTTCTCCAGAGCAGATCTGAAGAAAAACCGCAGCATCGAGGGCACCGGACTGGGCTTGGCCATTGTAAAGAGCATCCTGGACTCCATGGGAGGTGACATTGATGTCGTAAGTAAGGAAGGGGACGGCTCCGAGTTCCGCTTCCGGATCCCTGTGGGCGTGATGGACCAGGAGCCCCTGCGAGGCGACTTTATGGAGCAGGCACCGGATGTAGAGACGGGCATCGAGCGCTGCGATTACTATGCACCGGATGCGAAGGTCCTGGCGGTGGATGACAATTACGCGAACCTGAAACTGGTGAAGCTCTTCCTGAAGCGGGCCGGCATCGTGCCCGATATCTGCGACACCGGCAGGAAGGCCGTGGAAAAATGTACGATCGTGCGTTATGACCTGATCCTGCTGGATCATATGATGCCGGAGCTGGACGGCGTGGACGTGCTGCATCTCATCCGTACCGACCCCAACTCCCGCAATAAGGCGGTTCCGGTCATCGTCCTTACCGCAAATGCAGTGGCGGGCAGCAGGCAACTGTATCTGGACGAGGGATTTGCGGACTATCTGACGAAGCCTCTGGATTCCGTGCTGCTGGAGCAGACGGTGAAGAAGTACCTGCCCGAGAAGAAGGTGCTGCCGGTGCCTGAAGAAGGGGCGGAAGCGACGGCTGAAGCAGTTGCCGGCGAGAAAGGCGCAGGGGCGGATGTGTCCCGGAATGCGGGAGACAATGCGCAGAGAAGTGATGACGTAGCCGCAGCGGAGGCATCTGCCGAGAAACAGAGGGTTCTTCCGGAGAAAGAACAGGGGACGCCGGTTGCAGAAGCGCCTGCGACGCAGTCCATCAAGGAGCGCCTCACCGCCATTGATGGTTTGGACTATGAGACAGCCCTGGCTTATTCAGGAGAGGACGAAGGCCTGTTGGAAGAGGTGGTGGGAACCATCGTGGAAGGCTGTAACGAGAACGTGGAGATCATGCGCAAGGCCCTGGCGGACGGAGATCTGGAGCAATACAGGATCCAGGCCCATGCCGTGAAGGGCATGATGGCGACGGTGGGTCTTACCGCTGCCAGCGAGCATGCGAAGCAGCATGAGTTCGCCGCCAAGGAAGGAAATACGGACTTCCTGAAAGAGGACAGCGAAGCCTTCTTCGCGGAGTATCTGGAGCTTTGTGACAGACTGATCGGAAAATGATACGGAAATACCGGGACTTGTCGGAGGATTTGTTATGAGTCTTGCGAAAATGCCTGAGATCAAAGTGTTGGGGAATGGAAGGAAAGCCTGGAGTGCGGACTTCGGCAGCTTTCGTGCGAAGGTGTATGTGCCGGAGCAGCTTCCCCTGTCGAACATCGTGAATTACGGCTATCTGGCTCCCTATCTGATGGTTCTGGAGGAGCAGGAACGCTCCCTGGAAGGGGCGGCGGATTTTGCGGAAAATGCAGGCTTAGCCGATATCGCACGAAAGTATTCCGGCAGTGTTGTGTTTATCTATCCCGCGTTGGAGCATGGCTGGGAGGATGCGCCCGAGGACCTTTTTGCGGATGTCATCGCAAACTCCCGGATCCATGAGTATTTTACTGACGGATGTGTCACTGCGGTGAACCGTTTTACAGGACAGAAGGAGGGATATTACATTCGCGGTGCCATCTTCCGTACCGCCGTCTACGGCTATGGAAAATCCGCGGACTATATCGCCCGAAATCTGCTGAAGACCGTGAACGGCCAGTTCCTCTGGGGCCCCGGGGAGATCACTCCTGCCTGCGTGATCCTGGATGGGCTGAGCGTCGTTCCTGCGCCGGAGCGCAGGGACATTCCTGTGGTGTCCATCGGGAACAGCGATGAGATCAATGCGGCGTTACAGAGCACCTGCGATCATCTGCTGATCAAAGAGTCTGCCGATGTAAAGCAGGATTTCACGGATTTCGTTTGGAAGTTCAAACGCTGGGTCGGAGGTCTGCAGATCAATGATGACCTGAAGGAAATGGGCATGGTGCAGGAGTCCGGATCCGTGGACGTCCAGACATCCCCTGACAATAACGGCGATGACAGAGGTACGCCCTGCCACGACATCGGCTATGTTGCCTGGTACAACGAGGGCCTTTTAGAAAAGGGGCCGTTGCCGACACTTCTGACCTTTCACGGCGGCGGAGATTCCGCGCTCTATATCGCCTATGAGTCCGGCTGGTACCGGATCGCGCACGAGTACAGATTCCTTCTGATCTCCATTGAAAATCACCTGAACAGCACCGCCACGGAGATGATGGAACTCATTGATATCTTGAAGGAAAGATATCCCATCGATGAGCACAGGATCTACGCCAGCGGCTTTTCCATGGGAGGGTGCAAGACCTGGGATCTCTATCAGGAATATCCTGAGGTATTCGCAGCTCTGGCACCCATGGATGCAACCTTCGAAGTGGGGCTTAACACCTACGGTCAGCCCGCACCGAAGGAAATCAACCGCAGCGTGCCCGTACCTGTATTTTACGCGGGCGGAGAGGAGACGCCTCTGCCGGAGCTTCCTTTCCAGGCAGAAAAATGCCATGACCGCATCCGGTATCTCTTTGAGGTGAACCGTCTGAAGACGCCTTACACCGCAAAGTATGAGGACCGGGAGCACTGGGCGGAGCCCATCTATGGAATTTCCGGGGATAAGGAAGAGAAAGTCTACGACGAGACCAGAGACAGCTACCTGACCCTGCGGTATTTTGCGGATGAGACCGGGACCTATACCACTGTCCTAGCCAGCATCATCGGCCAGGGACATGAGTGCAGGCCACATACCTGCGAAGAGGCGTGGAAGTTTATGAGCCAGTTTAAGAGGTAAGGAAAAAAAAGGGCGACTGTCGTGCCGAAGGCACGATCGTCGTATTATATCATCGGGGCACTGTCGACGCGATGATAAACCAAGAGACTCTAACGCTTCTTCGCGAAGAGTCTCATAATATTCCATCCGGTGAGAGAGTAGGCAATGGAAAGGGCGACTGTCGTGCCGAAGGCACGATCGTCGCCCCGATTAGAAAATTAGAGCCTCTACGCGAAGAAGCCAATGCTTCGAGCGAAAGAGGCTCTTATTTTATCATCGGGGCGACAGGATTCGAACCTGCGACTTCCTGGTCCCAAACCAGGCGCTCTACCAAGCTGAGCCACGCCCCGTATGCGGATAACAGGAATCGAACCTGCACGCCTTGCGGCACAAGAACCTAAATCTTGCATGTCTACCAGTTTCATCATATCCGCTCATATATGCACACACAGGGGATTATAGAGGAAAAAAGGAAGGCTTGTCAAATAAAGGAAAACGATTTCCAAATTTTTCTTGAAAGCGCGAAAAAGTGGTGCTATATTGAAAGAGGAAGTGTGGAAATGTGCCGTTTTACGGAGATTTTATATGAGCGATTTCAAACCCGGATTAAAAATCTACCTGGGGATCATCATCGCTACGGTGATCTTTACTCTCTTTGCGGTATTCGGTTCCCATTTGAAGGTCACATCCGCCGATCCCTGTGAGGGATATACGGTGCTGAAGGATATGGTCCCTTCTGTTTTGACGGGGCGGGAATATCCTTGCGGTGTGGCGGAGAGCTATATCATCTCTCCCGGGATGCCGGAGGATCATAATGAGGTCCTGATGTTTTATACCAAGCATTCCAACGTGGCAGTTTATGCCGACGGAGAGTGCATCTACGAGATCAAGACGGATCCGAGAGGTCTCTGGGAACTGAGCCCGGGCCATGTCTGGAACAAGATCCCACTTTTGAATTATGAAGGTGCGAAGCTGGAGATTGTAATTATCCCTGTCTATAAACAGGTGATTGGCAGAAGTGTCACTTTTTACCTCGGAAACGGAGACGATATCCGTTCCGCAGCCAATAAGCAGTCCTGGGCCAGCACCTTTATCGCCCAGATCGTGATCATCACGGGTCTGTTCTTTATCCTGTTCGTTCCCATGTTCCGGGGGCAGTCCAGGAAGGGTAAGGACCTTTTGCTCCTGGGTCTCTTCTCGGTGGAAATGGGACTCTGGGGTGTCATGGAGCAGGACTCTTTCCTGCTGATGGACATCGATCCCGTCGCTGCCACCACCACCATCTTTCTGCTTTTGATGATTATGCCTTCCAGTCTTCTGTGGTATTTCCGGGAGACCCTGTCCCATCCGGATCATCCGCTGTGGAATGTTACGGTTGGATTTAACATTGTGGCGATGCTGCTGGTACTCCTTGGGGAGATCACCACGCTGGCCCATGTGCGGCAGACGATAATCCTGACCCATCTGCAGATGGTGGTGACCATCGCCTGTCTGACCTACATGTTTGTGCTGGAGAACCGGGAGCGGAAAAACGACCGTTTTATGCGGCGTATGTTCTTCGGAGTGGGTATGTCCTTTGCGGGCGCACTTATCGATGTGGCACTGTACTACATCAACGAGGACATTCCCCGCTTTGCCATGATCCTGGGATTTTTGTTCTTTATTTATTTCATGGGCACCAATATGCTGATCGAAGCCAGAAATCTGGTGGATGCGGGTTCCAAGGCTGTGTCCTACGAAAAGATCGCTTTCCACGACCAGCTTACCGGCGCCATGAACCGTGCAGCTTTTTCCTATGATACCGGGGCGCCGGAGTTCAAAAAGGAAGGCTGTATCGTGGTCATGTTTGACCTGAACAACCTGAAGGCAGTCAATGACAACCTGGGACATGACAAGGGTGACATTTATATCAAGGAAAGTGCCAGGATCCTGCAGGAGTGCTTCGGCCCCATGGGCAGTGTGTACCGCATGGGCGGAGATGAGTTTTGCAGCCTGATCCATGACAAGCCCCTGGAAGCCGTGCGCGGTGCGGTAAAAAAGATGCGGGAAGCCTGTGACAAATGGAACGCTTCCTCCAAGGATATCGTGATGCAGATCGCCTGCGGGTATCAGCTCTACGATTTCCGCATGGATTATGACATCGCCGACACGGGACGACGGGCGGACAAGCTTATGTACCACAACAAGCTGGAGCTGAAGCAGATGCTGAAGACAGCGCATTCGGATGTTGCGGATACCGAAACGAAAGAGACACCTTCCGCAGCGGAAAGCGTTTCCGAAGAGACGATTTCCCCCACGATATGATCCCAATCAAAATTTTAGTTCCGGAGGAAGATATGAAAAAACACAAGACCCACATTCGCCGGGCAGGAGTCCTGCTCCCCATTTCCAGCCTGCCGTCCCCTTACGGCATCGGCACCTTTGGCAAGGAGGCATATGCTTTTGTTGACTTTCTGTCAAAAGCGGGCCAGAGCATCTGGCAGATCCTTCCGCTGGGACCTACAGGCTACGGAGATTCCCCGTACCAGAGCTTTTCCACCTTTGCAGGGAACCCCTATTTTATCGATCTGGAGGAACTGATCTCCCAGGGACTGCTGAAGCGCGAAGAGTGTGACGAGAGAGACTGGGGCAGCGATCCCGCCAACGTGGACTATGAGAAGATTTATTTTTCCCGCTTTGAACTCCTGAAGAAGGCATATCAGCGAGCAAAGAAGAAGGGACTTCTGAACCGCTCCGAGTATCTGGCATTCCAGACGGGTGAGCAGGACTGGCTGGAGGACTACGCCCTCTATATGGCGGTGAAGAACCATTTCGGCGGCGTCAGCTATCTGGAGTGGGATGAGGACATCCGTCTCCGGAAGAAGAAGGCTATGGCAAAGTACCGGGAGAAGCTGGCGGAGGAAGTGGATTTCTACAAGTTCCAGCAGTTCCTGTTCTTTGAGCAGTGGAAGAAACTGAAGGCATATGCCAACAAGAAGGGCATTTCCATCATCGGCGACATTCCTATTTATGTGTCTCCCGACGGATCCGATACCTGGTCCCATCCCGAGCTGTTCCAGCTGGATGAGAAGGGATATCCCACCGCTGTGGCAGGATGCCCGCCCGATGTTTTTTCCGATACCGGCCAGCTCTGGGGCAATCCGCTCTATGACTGGAAGGCGCACAAGAAGACGGGGTACGAGTGGTGGCTGAAGCGCCTGGAGGCAAGCTTCAAGCTCTACGATATCGTCCGCATCGATCATTTCCGCGGATTTGATGAGTACTGGTCCATCCCTTACGGCGACGAGACCGCTGTTGGCGGCAAGTGGCGTAAGGGTCCCGGCTACGATCTATTCGGTACCGTGAAGGAGAAGTTGGGTGATCGTCCCGTCATCGCGGAGGATCTGGGTGTCATGACGGATTCCGTGGTGAAACTGGTGAAGAAGACCGGCTATCCCGGCATGAAGATCATGCAGTTCGCGTTTTCCGCTTACGGCAACAGCGAGCATATCCCTTACAACTATGATCGGAACTTCGTGGTCTACACCGGAACTCACGACAACGACACCATGGTGACGGCAGTGAAGAACATGTCTGCAGCTGACGCAAAATACGCCATGAAGTATATGGGCGTGACCAAGCGAAAAGAACTGCCCAAGGCATACATCCGCTATGCCATGGCAAGTGTGGCCGACACCTGTATCATTCCCATCCAGGATTACCTGGGACTGGACAACTCGGCCAGGATCAACCTGCCCTCCACTCTGGGCATCAACTGGAAGTGGAGACTGGTTCCCGGTCAGCTCACCAAGGAGCTGGCAAAGGAGATGAAGAGTCTGGTGAAGGTCTACGGCCGATACGGCCAGGAGAGTCCTAGATAAAGTAGATAGAAAACATAGTTTCGCTCTGCGGGGAACATCCTCGCAGAGCGTTTCTTGATTGGCGGGAACGTTCGTAGAACTTTCCCGCCAATCAAGAAAAAGGCCCGGGCGCTTAGGCGTCCGGGTCTTCTTTCATCAGATCCATCATCGACATTGTGGAATTGTGATATCTGGTGTCGTAGGTGACCTCCTCACCGAACCAGTCTGGGGGAAGGAAGGCTTCCGCCGCTTCCTTGCTGCCGAACTCTACCTCTGCCATTACCAGAGGAGCAAAGGGGTCGTTGAACACGTCCAGCTCGATGAGAAGGGTATAGCCCTTGGGAGGCTGGGGCGCTCCGGGGACCACATTGGGATCCTCCAGAGGGATGAGATAACGCTTCTTGGAAATGACATTCCCGTCAGCTTTTAACAGCAGATGGTAGTATGCTTCGCTGGTGAGAGGAAGATTGCTTTCCTCTCTCTGCATGAGTCCTGCGCCCTTGTAGGTCAGATAGAAATCATCGTCCTCTCTGCGGACGCGCACCACGGGATTGGTGCACAGATATGCCTGCTCGATCCTGTGGCAGGGGTAGGACTCCAGATCCGCGGGAAGCTCCTTGATCAAAAACTTGCGTTCTATTTCCATTTCTGTTTCGAAATACCTTTCTGTTGTGGTGCGATCAGCCGCCGAATTCGCCGGTGTAGACGATGTCGGATGCGACCTTCTGCGCAACTTCCTTTCCTGCAAAGATCTCAGCGATGGTGAGGGCGAAGGGAACGGAGTATGCCATGCTGCGGCCGGTGATGATCTTGCCGTCTCTGGTAACACCTGCGCTTGTGACATCCGCACCTTCCAGATGGCTCTCAAAGGTGGGATAGGAGGTTGCCTTTTTACCCTGTAGCAGTCCCAGATGTCCGAAGATCCTGGGGGCTGCGCAGATGGCTGCGATATATTTGTCCTTTGCCACGAAATCCTGCACCGCTTTCTTCAGGGGCTCGCAGTCCTCCAGGTTGTTGGTTCCTTTGAGGCCGCCCGGCAGGATCAGTATATCATATTCATCAAAATTCAGCTCGGAGAGCAGGAGATCCGTCGTCAGAGGGATCCCGTGAGAGGTGACCACATCCTTCGTATCCTTAATGGATACGGTGTCGATGTCCAGGCGGGCTCTTCTGCAGATGTCCACCACCGTCAGTCCTTCGATCTCTTCAAATCCGTCAGCCAGAAAAATCGCCAGTTTACTCATTATCGTTTTCCTCATTGATGGCGCCCGGATGGACGCTGATACCATTGACTTCCACTTCGCCGCTGAGGGCGATCATGAGACAGGGTCTGCCGCCGGAGACGCCCTGTTCGATCAGGTCCGTGCGGTCGGGCTTTACCTTTACCACCACGTCCGGAGTCTTCACATCGAAGGAACGGGTGTTGTACACATTGCTGATGCGGAGAGAAGGATCGGCACCTGCGGTTCCGACACTGACGTCATAATGTCTGTCGAAATCCGCCATGCGGTCGTTGGCCACACCGCTGGAAGCAAAGAGGGACTTTACCTCCGCTCTGTCCAGGATCAGGGGCGTGGGCTCCTCGCTGTGCTCTGCAATGAGCTCGGACATTTTCTCGTGGATGTTCTTTACTGCTGTGAACTCGCAGCCGTCTCCCAGAGTTTCCTCCACCAGAGCCTGGAAGGTTTCCTTCTGACTGCCTGCAGTCATGGGACGTTCGCAGCCCAGCATGAGATCGATGAAATCGTCTCCCAGAGCTTCCGCATCCTTGGAATAGTATAGCATATTATGGATGTCCGTACACCGATCGTTGAAGGCCGGGAACAGGAAACCGTGGAGAGGCATATCCACCACCCAGTCTCTGTTCCGGTTGTGGAACTCACCGGTGATGGGATCGAAGGAAAGGCCGGGATCCGAGAGCTTCACGGGACAGATGGAGGTCAGGAGATAGGAGTACACATCATCGGATGCGTCGTCCATCACCATACCGTCCTTGGACTTTCCGGGGACATCGTACACATCATGCACCACCAGGATCAGGTAGTTTCCAACGAACTCATAGCTGGAGATGATGCGATCGAAGAATTCCTCCACCAGGGCATCATCCTTCAGCCCGCTGTCCAGCAGCTTCAGCAAAAATGCCTGCTGACCGTCCTCTTTTTCCGCATCCGGCAGGAATGCCAGATCGATGGTGTTTTTGCCGGGGGTGCCGGAGAGAGGCTTGCGCAGCAGTTCGAAATACTTGAAGGTCTCTTCCTCGGGAAGGCTCAGGAAGGAATGGGCAAACTGTGCCTTTTTGTTCTTGTCACCGTCCACATAGCATCCGCAGATGCGGGTGATGTGGCAGTTTTTCTGGGTAAGGAGCTTTTTGAGCTCCGTCATTTCCGCTTTGATCATGGATGGTCTCCTTTTTGGTTCTCGTTTCGTGCGGGAGCCGTGGCTCACCGCAACCAAACCATTGTACCACATTTCAGGGATTTTTGCTCCCCTCATTTTCCCTCGGGGAGTCTTGAAATAATGGAGCGCGATTGCTACAATGAATGACGGTAAAACAGTTTACGGACGGAGGATACAATGGAAAATTATAAGGAAGAATTTATCCGTTTTATGGTGGATTGCAATGTGCTGAAATTCGGGGAGTTCACCCTGAAGAGCGGCCGGAAATCTCCTTTTTTCATGAATGCGGGCGCCTATGTCACCGGCGCACAGCTGGCAAAACTTGGAGAGTACTATGCCAAAGCCATTCACGAGACCTACGGCGATGATTTTGATGTGCTCTTCGGCCCCGCTTACAAGGGCATTCCGCTGAGCGTTGCCACCACCATCGCATACAGCAATCTCTACGGCAAGGAGATCCGCTACTGCTCCAATCGCAAGGAAGTAAAGGATCACGGCGATGTGGGCATCCTGCTGGGCAGCAAGCTGCAGGACGGCGACCGCGTGGTCATCATTGAGGATGTCACCACCTCCGGCAAGTCCATCGAGGAGACCTTCCCCATTCTGCAGTCCCAGGCAAAGGTAGAGATCGTGGGACTCATGGTTTCCCTGAACCGTATGGAGAAGGGCCTGGGGGGCAAGGTCAGCGCACTGCAGGAGATCAAGGAAACCTACGGATTCCCTACTTCCGCCATCGTTACCATGGCAGAGGTGCTGGAGTGCCTGTACAACAAGCCGGTGGATGGAAAAATCCTGATCGACGATCGCCTAAAGGCAGCCATTGACGAATATTACCGTACCTACGGCGCATAAGGATCGCACACAAAGGAGGACAGATATGGACGAGCATGTATATAAGGTCATGAGAGGGGCCGGCGGATGGAGCATCGGCCTGGGCGTGACAGCCATTGTGCTGGGCATTGCGGGAGGGATCCTGATGATCATCTCCGGCGCAAAGCTCCTGGGAGAGAAGAGCAAGCTCATGTTCTGAGCAAAATAAACAGTATCCCTGCATCGCTGACAGCGGCTGCGGGGTCAGGAGGGCAGTTTCTCACGGAATTGCCCTCTTCGTGTTGTAACATAGGAAATTTTCGGACAGGTTTTGGAAAGCAGGAGACGTTATGCCCAGAAGAAGAAAATACATGTTTACCAATAAAAAGCATCCCGGAGTGGCCATTGTTTCCACCATTCTCGGGAGCCTTTCTCTTCTGGGGCTCATCTATGCCATTTTCGGGAGCTTTCTGCGCCGCGGTGAGGTGGGAGGACGCTTCGGCGCCGGAATCGCCCTCTGTTTTTTGTATGCTCTGGGTGGCACCGTCACGGGGCTTCTGGGCCTGCGGAAAGAGGACAGTTTCCATACCTTTTCCGTTGCCGGTCTCATTCTAAACGGTCTGTCTCTGGCTATCTGCGGATTTTTGCTGTGGCTTCCCGCCTGATTTTGCTCCGGTAGTTTCCGCAGAAAAAACAACCAAAAAGTTTGTCGGATCCACCCACAATATCTAGCGTTTTTTATTACGAAAATATCTAAATATTGTTGCAAGAGGTGGCGGTTTTTAGTAAGATAACCTTGTATGGGAAGAACTCCGGAAAGGTGGATTTTTCATGAGTGACGTAAAAGTTGGGATCGTGATGGGCAGTGACTCCGATATGCCCGTAATGGCCAAGGCGGCAGACATTCTGGATCGTCTGGGCATTGGCTATGAGATGCGTATCATCAGTGCGCACCGGGAGCCGGATGTATTTTTTGATTATGCAAAGAGTGCTGAGGAGAGAGGCTTGAAGGTCATCATCGCAGGCGCAGGCATGGCAGCTCATCTGCCGGGTATGTGCGCGGCCATCTTCCCCATGCCGGTCATCGGCATCCCCATGCATACCACCAGCCTGGGAGGCAGAGATTCCCTCTACTCCATCGTGCAGATGCCCAGCGGCATCCCCGTGGCTACGGTGGCCATTAACGGCGGTGCCAACGCAGGCCTGCTGGCAGCGAAGATCCTGGCGGTCTCCGACGGAGCACTTCTGGAGAAGTTGAAGGCATACAGCGCCGAGTTGAAGGAGCAGGTAGAGGCGAAGGACGCCCGGTTGCAGGAAGTCGGATACAAGGAATACCAGTAATGCCAGGGGATAAAGGGCTAAATCCGAATTAAGCTTGCTTATAATGAGGATTTAGACCTTGAGACCCGCACACACATGAGCAAGTAGCAATTTTCCTGCGCAGCAGGGAAATTAGCGGATTGCGAATGAGTGTGGGATTGCGAGAGTTTCGAAGAAACGGAGCAATCCGAGGTATAAAATAATATGTTTAGATGTCAGGAAGAGGAAAGGAAGACTATGGGACTGGATTACAAGCAGTCCGGTGTGGACATTGAAGCCGGATACAGATCTGTGGAACTGATGAAGGAGTCCGTGAAAGGAACCATGCGCCCCGAGGTGCTGGGAGGCCTGGGCGGATTTTCCGGTGCGTTTTCCGCACAGGGACTGAAAAATATGGAAGAGCCCGTGTTACTGTCCGGAACGGACGGTGTGGGTACCAAGCTGAAGGTGGCATTCCTGATGGACCGCCACGATACCATCGGCATCGACGCAGTGGCCATGTGTGTGAACGATGTGGCCTGCGCCGGCGGCGAGCCTCTCTTTTTCCTGGATTACATTGCCTGCGGTAAGAACGTTCCCGAGAAGATCGCAGCCATCGTCAAGGGCGTTGCTGAAGGCTGTAAGATGGCCGGTTGCGCGCTGGTGGGCGGCGAGACCGCGGAGCATCCCGGCATGATGCCCGAGGATGAGTACGACATCGCAGGATTTTCCGTAGGCGTTGCAGATCGTAAGGAGCTCATTACCGGCGAAGATATCAAGCCCGGTGACACCCTCATCGGCATCGCTTCCTCCGGCGTGCACTCCAACGGATTTTCCCTGGTGCGCAAGGTCTTCGAGATGACGAAGGAAAGTATGGACACCTACTATGCGGAGCTGGGCACCACCCTGGGAGAGGCACTTCTGACTCCCACCCGCATTTATGTGAAGGGGCTGAAGGCCGTGAAGGATGCGGGGATCCGTGTCAAGGGCTGTAGCCATATCACCGGCGGCGGCTTCTATGAGAATATCCCCAGAATGCTGCCCGACGGCGTACGTGCCGTGATCCGCAGCGGAAGCTATGAGATCCCGCCTATTTTCCATCTGCTTCAGCAGGTGGGTGGCATCGAGGATCAGATGATGTACAACACCTACAACATGGGTCTCGGAATGGTGCTTGCCATCGATTCTGCAGATCAGCCCGATGCCGTGATCCGCGCCCTGGAAGAGGCCGGTGAGAAGGCATACGTGGTCGGCTATGTGGAGGCCGGCGAAAAGGGAGTGACCATATGCTGAGGATCGTAGTGCTGGTCAGCGGCGGCGGAACCAATCTTCAGGCCATCATCGATGGTATCAAGGAAGGTACCGTCACCAATACCGAGCTGGTGGGAGTGATCTCCAACAACCACGGCGTGAAGAGCCTGGACAGAGCAAAGGAAGCAGGTGTCCCCGCAAAAGTCATTTCTCCGAAGGATTTTGCGGACAGAGCCGAGTTCCATAAAGCACTGCTGGCAGGCATTGACGAATTCGTACCGGATCTGGTGGTGCTGGCGGGATTCCTGGTACGGATCCCGGAGGAACTGCTGGAGCGGTACGAGAACCGTATCATCAACATCCATCCTTCCCTGATCCCTTCCTTCTGCGGCGTGGGGGCTTACGGACTGAAGGTCCACGAGATGGCTCTTGCCAGAGGAGTGAAGGTGACGGGAGCTACGGTACATTTTGTGAACGCAGGCATGGACGAGGGCCCCATCATTGACCAGATGCCCGTTCGGGTGCAGGACGGCGATACGCCGGAGATCCTGCAGCGGCGCGTGATGGAGCAGGCCGAGTGGGTGATCCTGCCCGGTGCCATCGACGACATTGCCAACAAGCGGATCTGCCTGGAAAACGGCAAGGTGCGCAGAGTATAGTTTGGTAGCAAAACAGTTTTCTTATGAAAGGAACATGACATGAAGATTCTGATCGTAGGGGGCGGCGGAAGAGAGCATGCCATCGCGGCCCGGGTGGCGGAAAGCCCTCGCACGGAGAAGCTCTACTGTGCGCCCGGAAATGCCGGCATCGCTTCGGTTGCGGAATGTGTGCCCATCGGCGCCATGGAGTTCGACAAGCTGGTGGCATTTGCTAAGGAAAAAGAGATCGACCTGGTCATTGTGGGAATGGACGATCCTCTGGTGGGCGGCCTGGTGGACCGCATGGAGGAAGCAGGGATCCGCACCTTCGGTCCCAGAGCGAACGCAGCCATCATTGAGGGCAGCAAGGCATTCTCCAAGGACCTGATGAAGAAATACAAGATCCCCACTGCGGCGTACGAGAACTTCACCGACGCAGAGGCAGCAAGAGATTACCTGAAGACGCAGGCAAAGTTCCCCATCGTTCTTAAGGCCGACGGCCTGGCACTGGGGAAGGGCGTGCTGATCTGCAACACTTTGGAGGAAGCTCTGGAGGGTGTGGACACCATCATGACGGACCGGAAGTTCGGCGAGGCCGGCAAATGCATGGTCATCGAGGAGTTCCTTACCGGCAGAGAGGTCAGCGTACTTTCCTTCGTGGACGGCAAGACCATCAAGATCATGTCCTCCGCACAGGATCACAAGCGTGCCTACGACGGAGATCAGGGGCCCAATACCGGCGGCATGGGAAATTTCTCCCCCAGCCCCTTCTATACCAAAGAGGTAGATGATTTCTGTCAGAAATACATCTACCAGCCTACGGTGGATGCTATGGCCTCCGAGGGACGTCCCTTCAAGGGAGTCATCTTCTTCGGCCTGATGCTTACCCCCGAAGGCCCCAGAGTACTGGAGTACAACGCCAGATTCGGCGATCCCGAGGCACAGGTGGTGCTTCCCAGACTGCAGAATGACATCGTGGATGTGATGGAGGCCTGCATCGACGGAAAACTGGATGAAATCGACCTGAAGTTCGCGGATAACGCGGCGGTCTGTGTGGTCCTGGCCAGCGACGGATACCCCGTCAGCTATCAGAAGGGCTTCCCCATCGAGGGCTTCGAAGCCTTCGAAGGCAAGAAGGATGTATTTTGCTTCCATGCGGGAACGAAATTCGACGAGCAGGGCAGGATCGTGACCAATGGTGGAAGAGTTCTGGGCATCACCGCACTGGGCGCTACCCTGAAGGAAGCCAGAGCCGCAGCTTACGATGCCACCGAGTGGATCCGCTTTGAGAACAAATACATGCGTCACGACATCGGCAAGGCCATCGACGAGGCATAAGCGATTCCGAAAGGAAGATCCCGAAACAGATTCGGAAGGAAAGAGAGAAGGAACATGCAAAAGAAAAATTGGAAAATCAATCTGCTGCGTCTGACCCTGCCTCTGGCACTCTCTCTGGTAATGCTCTTCGGCATGGACCAGACCAGACTCATCAGCAAGGCTGACAGCGCGGCAACCGTTATCGCCAACAGCGCAAATGTCCGCGCCAGCGCAGACAGTAACGGCAGCATCGTTGCAAGCGTACAGAACGGCAACAAGATCACCGTCATCGGCCAGACCATCGGCAGCGACGGATACACCTGGTACAAGATCTATGTGGACGGCAACAACACCGGCTTCATCCGCAGCGATCTGGTATCCATCACCGACGGATCCACTCCTCCGGCACTGGAGGGCGCTACTCCCAGCACCGACGGCATGACCGCAGTCAATCCCGTGGGCGCTAAGGTTACCGGCGGCACCGGCGTTCGCGTGAGAGCGGATGCTTCCACCGACAGCGGCATCGTGGCAACCGTATCCAACGGACTGGATGTGACCGTCACCGGCACCAAGGCTTCCTCTGACGGAAAGGTTTGGTACTATTCCGAGTTCACCCAGGGCGGTGCAACCCTTCACGGATTTATCCGTTCCGATTTCGTTACCCTCTCCGGAGAACTGACAGAGCTGACGGAAACCGATGTGATCGAGGACGTGCCTGCCGACACCGGCGAGGTGACCGAGGAGCCTGCCGAGACCACGGAAGAGCCCGTCGCAGCTTACAAGGATTACGACACCTCTCTCCAGGGAAGCACCTGGTATCTGCTGGACAACAACAACGGTGTTCAGTACAGCATCGATCAGATCTTTGAGAACATCACCCAGAACGAGAATCTGGTAAAGACTCTGAAAACCAAGAACCGGAACCTGAAGGTGGGTATGGTCATCCTGATCATCCTCCTGGCAGCAGCCCTTGCAGGAACCGCGTACTTCTTCATGCGCTACAAGAACCTGGATGACGACAGAGCCTTCCGCGATGCGGAGAAGAGCACTGCTCATCGCAGTCCGCGCGCAGGAGGCGCACGTGATCGTGCAGCTTCCGCAGGCAAGCCTTCCGGTGCCGCAAGACCCGCCCGTGACCGTGAGGGTGCAGGCCCCGAGGGCAGACCTCAGGGACAGAGACCTGCAGGCCAGGGACAGCGTCCCGCAGGTCAGGGACAGCGCCCCGCAGGCCAGGGACAGAGACCGGCAGGTCAGGGACAGCGTCCCGCAGGCCAGGGTCAGAGACCCGCAGGTGAGCGCAGACCCGAAGGCATGCGTGACGGCAGACCTCAGGGCGCAAAGGTGCAGAGCACCAGCCGCCCCGGCGCTCCCGCAGGCGGAAGACCTCAGGCGGACCAGAGAGCCCGCGCTCAGCAGGCAGCCGCACAGCAGCAGAAGGAAGCGGCAGCAAGAAGCCGCGCAAGAAATTTTGCCGAGGATGATGATGACGATGAATTCGATGTCGGCGTATTCACATGGGACAACGATGATCCGAAATAAAGCGAATTGACACGGATAGCCCTCTGTTATACAATAGATATAACAGAGGGCTGTTTTCCTCTTGGGAGCGTGTCTATGTTGATAGAGATTGATTATAACAGCAATGAAGCTTTATATCTGCAGGTCTGTAACCAGATCATTCTGGGGATCGCCACCTCCAGACTTTCGGAAGGGGACGAGCTTCCCAGCGTGAGAGCCATGGCGGACAGCATCGGCATCAACATGCATACCGTGAACAAAGCCTACGCCCTGCTCCGGCAGGAAGGCTACGTGAAGGTAGACAGGCGCCGGGGCGCGGTGATCGCGGTGAGCAATGACCGAATCGGGGCCATGGAGGATCTGAAGGAGCATCTGCGTATCGCCCTTGCCCGCAGCAGATGCAAGAATATCTCCCGCGAGGAGGTTCACCGTCTGATCGACGAGATCTACGGGGAATATGACAGGGAACAGGAAGGATCGGTGTAGTGATCTGAGACACCGGTTTTGGAGGACAAAATGCAACCTAAGTTTACGAAGTCGGCTCAGGCGGCCCTTTACGAGGCGGCCAAGGTCGCGAAGAAATACCACAACGGCTATATCGGATCGGAGCACATCCTGGCAGGACTCCTGGCCGTTACCGATTCCGTTGCGGGGAGAGTACTGATTGAGAACGGCGTGGATGAGGGCCGTTACCTTGAGATGATCAAGGAACTCATCACTTTTGACCGGAATGTGCACATCGAGGAGCGGGGAGAGTATTCACCCAGAGCGAAGAGCATCCTGGAGGGCGCCCACAAGATGGCAGCCCGCTTCGGGCAGAGCGAGACCGGCACGGAGCATCTTCTGCTGTCTCTGATCCGGGAGGGAGAAAATGCAGCCCTCAGGATCCTTTCCTCCGTTATGGAGATCAATGTGACGAAGGTCTATGCGGATACCCTGATGGCTATCGGCCAGGATCCTTCCCTCACCAGAGAGGATCTGGCCGGCGGTAACAGCTCCCGCGGCGGCAAACAGTCCATGCTGGAGCAGTACAGCCGGGATCTGACGCAGATGGCCAGAGAAGGGAAGCTGGATCCCGTCATCGGGCGCAACGACGAGGTTCGTCGCCTGGTACAGATCCTCAGCCGCAGAACAAAGAACAATCCCTGCCTCATCGGCGAGCCCGGTGTAGGTAAGACCGCAGTGGTGGAGGGCCTGGCACAGCGCATTGTGACAGGAGAAGTGCCTCCCACCATGAAGGATAAACGCCTCATGACCCTGGATCTGTCCGGCATGGTGGCTGGCAGTAAGTACCGTGGAGAGTTCGAGGAGCGCATCAAGCGCGTGATCCGGGAAGTGATCGATGACGGCAATGTCATTTTGTTCCTGGATGAGCTCCATACCCTCATCGGCGCAGGTGGTGCAGAGGGAGCCATCGATGCCTCCAATATCATGAAGCCCTCCCTGGCAAGGGGTGAGCTGCAGCTCATCGGTGCCACCACCATCGCGGAGTACCGGAAGTACATCGAGAAGGACGCCGCACTGGAGCGCCGTTTCCAGCCCGTCACCGTAGAGGAGCCGGATCAGGAGGAAGCCATCCGCATCCTCCAGGGTATCAAGGGCAAATACGAAGAGCATCATCAGGTGAAGATTACGGATGAAGCAGTGGAAGCTGCGGTCCGTCTCTCCGCCAGATACATCAACGACCGGAACCTGCCGGACAAGGCCATTGACCTCATCGATGAGGCAGCTGCCGGCGCCAGACTCCATGCCATGGATCTGCCGGACAAGCAGAAGGCCCTTCTGGACCAGATCCACAAGATCGACCGTCAGATCGAGCTTTCCATCCGGATGGAGGCATTCCTCCAGGCACATGAGCTCCGGGAGAAGCAGAACGAGCTGATCAAGAAATACGAACGTGCCCAGAAGCGCAAGGAGGAGCAGGAGAAGGATTACCAGACCTCCATCGGCGAAAAGGAAGTGGCCAGAGTGGTGGCCATGTGGACGAAGATCCCCGTGGAGAAGCTGGCAGAGAAGGAGAGCGACAGACTCCTGAAGCTGGAGAAGATCCTCCACAAGCGGGTCATCGGCCAGGACGAAGCGGTTTCCTCCGTGGCCAAGGCCATGCGCAGAGGCCGTGTGGGTCTGAAGGATCCCAAGCGTCCCATCGGTTCCTTCCTGTTCCTGGGACCTACCGGTGTGGGTAAGACCGAGCTTTCCAAGGCATTGGCGGAGGCTATGTTCGGTTCCGAAGATGCCCTGATCCGGGTAGATATGTCGGAGTACATGGAAGGCCATTCCGTTTCGAAGATGATCGGATCCCCTCCGGGCTACGTGGGCTTTGAAGAGGGCGGCCAGCTGACGGATAAGATCCGCCGGAATCCCTATTCCGTGGTTCTGTTCGATGAGATTGAGAAGGCACATCCCGATGTGTTCAACATCCTGCTGCAGGTGCTGGACGACGGCCACATCACCGATTCCAAGGGCCGGAAGGTCAGCTTCAAAAACACGATCCTCATTATGACTTCCAATGCTGGAGCGGAGAAGATTGTGGATCCCAAGAACCTGGGATTTGCCGCAGAGAAGAACGAGGCCAAGGATTACGAACGGATGAAGAGCCAGGTCATGGAGGAGGTCAAGCGTTCCTTCAAACCCGAGTTCATCAACCGAATTGACGATATTTCCGTATTCCACCAGCTCAGCGACCAGAACATGAAGGAGATCGTGGATCTCCTGGCAAAACAGCTCTCGGATCGTTGCATGGCTCAGATGAACATTTCCCTGACCCTGACGGCGGGACTCAAAAAACATCTGGTGGAGCGGTACGCAGATCGGAAGATGGGTGCGAGACCCCTGCGGAGAGCGTTGCAGTCCGTGGTGGAGGATGCCCTGGCAGAGGAGATCCTCGCCAAGCGTGTGGCACCGGGAGATGCGGTGACCGCAGGATACGGCAAAGGAAAAGTAACCTTTCAGGTAAAGGATAAAAACAAAGCATAAACGGAGGTAAAAAAATGGCTGCGAATTTACTTTGGACTGAGGAAGACGGAAAGCTGGGATTCGGCGATTTCACGCTTCCCGAGAAGCAGAAGGCCGAGGACTATCCTCACGACGGTGATCTTCTGAAGGTGAAGACCTTTAAAGACATCACTAAGCTGGAGAAGAATGGCCTCTTCCTCTATGAGTCCGTACCGGGCACCAGAGTCGAGCATTTCGTTGAGACCGCAGACGGTGTGTCGTTTACCGTTTCCGGTGATCAGGATGCACAGATCACTCTGGGACTGCAGGATGATACTCTTTATGACATCACTGTCGACGGAGAGGATGCAGGTGCCGTGCAGACCGGTTTGGGCGGAAAGCTCTCTGTCAGCGTGGAGCTGGCAAAGGCCGAGAAGGTTTCCGTTCAGGTAAAGAAGGCGTAACCTATGGCAAAAGCAAAATCCGGGGTGGTCTTTTTCTGCCAGAGCTGCGGGTATGAGACCCCGAAGTGGATGGGCCAATGCCCCGGCTGCAAAGAATGGAATACCATGGTGGAGGAGCCCTCCGCCGGACGCACCGTGAAAGCGGGTGCGGGACTGTCCGCATCCGTCAGCCGGTCAAAACCCGAGATTCTGGCGCAGGTCAGTGTCCGGGAGGAGGACCGGGTCGGTACCGGCATGGAAGAACTGGACAGAGTCCTGGGCGGCGGCATCGTGCAGGGTTCTATGACCCTGGTGGGCGGTGATCCCGGTATCGGAAAGTCCACACTGCTCCTGCAGGTGTGTCATCACCTGGCCGCAGCGGGACATTCCGTGCTCTATGTCTCCGGCGAGGAGTCCAAGACCCAGATCAAAATGCGGGCGGACCGCATCGGCACATTTGATGAGCGGATGATGATCCTCTGCGAGACGGATCTGGGCGCCATCGAAACCTCCATCCGGGAGACGAAACCGGAAGTGGTGGTCATCGACTCCATTCAGACCATGTACAATGATTCCGTATCCTCAGCCCCCGGCAGTGTCTCTCAGGTCCGGGAGTCCACGGGAGTCCTGATGCAGATCGCCAAGGGACTGGGAATCTCCGTGTTCATCGTAGGCCATGTGACCAAGGAAGGTACGGTGGCGGGCCCCAGAGTGCTGGAGCACATGGTGGATACGGTACTGTATTTTGAGGGCGACAGACATGCATCCTACCGGATTCTCCGGGGGGTGAAGAATCGTTTCGGTTCCACCGACGAGATCGGTGTTTTTGAAATGCGGGAGGAAGGCCTGATGCAGGTGCCCAACCCTTCGGAGTTTATGCTGGAGGGGAGACCTGAGAAGGCTTCCGGTTCCGTGGTGGCCTGTTCCATGGAAGGGACGAGACCTTTGCTTCTGGAGATCCAGAGTCTGGTGTGCCGGAGCAATTTCGGAATTCCCCGCAGACAGGCAAACGGTACTGACTTCAACAGAGTCAACCTCCTGATGGCCGTTCTGGAGAAGCGCTGCGGCATGCATCTGGGAGATTGCGACGCCTATGTCAATCTGACCGGCGGTATTTCCCTGCGGGAGCCGGCGCTGGATCTGGCCATTGTCCTTGCGGTGCTGTCCAGCTTTAAGAATGCCCCCTTAGATCCCGGTATGGTAGCCTTCGGAGAGGTGGGTCTGTCCGGAGAGGTCCGGAGCGTATCCATGGCGAGAGCCAGAGCTGCGGAGGCACAGCGGCTGGGATTTACCACCTGTGTGGTACCTGCAGGCTGCGCCGAGGAGTGCAGGAAGGTGAAAGGCATTAAGATCCTGGCAGTATCCAACGTGCAGGAAGCCCTGGATCTGGCCTTTTAAAAAATCCCTTGCCAAGGGGTGAGGGGCTATGTTATAATCTCATTCGTTGACGCGACGCGAGGCAACTGGCGCCGCGATAAAGGGGAATAGTACAGCGGTAGTGCGGCGGTCTCCAAAACCGTTAACGGGGGTTCGATCCCCTCTTCCCCTGCTGATCCCGGACGATTCCCGTCCGGGATCTTTCATTTTATCCTTTAGGAGTTTTCTATGAGCTTTACATACGCAGGAAAAACCATCACCACCGTGGTCAGTGACCTGGACGGCACCATCTTTTATCCCAGAGGGATGCAGAGCCTGCCGGAGCGCAGCAGAGAAGTGATCCTGCGCCTCATTGACGGCGGCATCCGCTTCATCGTGGCCAGCGGCAGACAGTACCCCAACCTGCGGGATATCTTTGCGGGGATGGAGAGTCGCATCGGCTACATTGGAGAGAACGGCTGCGTGGGTGTCTGGCAGGACAGGGTGATCTGTGAGAAGAACCTGGACATCCCCCTGGCCATGGAAATGGTGGCGGACCTGCAGGAATATGAAGGCATCGAGATCCTTCTGTGCAAGAAGGAGGAGAGCTGTATCGTTCCCAAGGATCCGCAGTTTCTCTATCACCTGACGGATGAGGTGGGAAACCGGACGAAGGTCCTTTCTTCCTATGAAGAGTTTACCGGCAGCCTGCTGAAGATCTCTGCCCACTTCCCCGCCACCGTCCCTGCGGATGCCAACGCTTACCTCCACGAGAAGTATGCGGGACGCATGAATGTGACGGACAGCGGAAACGGCTGGTTCGACTGCATGCCTCTGGGTGTGGGCAAAGGGGAAACCCTGCTGGACATGGCACGGGACCTGGGCATCGGCACCGAGGAGATCATGGCCTTCGGCGACGGAGAAAATGACATCAGTCTGTTACAGGCTTCCGGCCTGGCAGTGTGCATGGAGTCGGGAAACGAGATCCTGAAGCCTTACGGCGATCTGTTCTGCACCGATGTCTGCAGCATTTTGGAAGAGTGCGCCTCGCAGCTTTGACCCCGGAAACGCGTTTAAAAAATTTCTGTTATTTTATACTGTACATTTTACGAAAATATGATAAAATAATTACGCTCGTGTCATATTTAGTTCTTATTTTTGTCGATTTTAGCGTTTGAAAAAGTGACAACCGTGCTGTTTTGAAAAACGGATCGCCGTTTTTCGGGGCTCGTGAGGTCCGGGAGGGTACTATGGAGCAGAATGAAGAATATCTCCGTTCCAAAATGAAAGAAAACAGAATTCTCCTGGCGCCGCTTTTTCGCTATCTTCCCTGGCTGGAAGAGGCATCGAAGAAGACCGTGGTGAACACCTATTCTGGAGACGGACTGGGTGACAGATCCGTCGCCTTCCCCGTGTACGATTCCACCCTGATGAGCTTCATCCGGGAGGCAGAGAAGTCGCCGATCCTGGACAGGAATTATCCTTACGTTTACACCCGTAAGGGACTGAAGAATCACGAGCAGGAACGGGCCCTCATTGAGAGAGCCGACTGGAGAAACTGGGACGATCTGAGAGGTATTTTGTCCAAGTATGTTATGGGGGGACGGACCAGATCCAGTCTGTGGAGCGAAGGAGTTTCGGAGCAGATCTTTTATCTGACACTGAAGCAATTTCAGTCAATCGTGGATTTCTGGGATCACCCGGAACGCAAATAGCCAAGGAGGCTGGGAGGTAACAAAGTGGGAGACAAGTCGATTAAGAAAAAGCAGTTTATCGTAGACAAGGCAAGAGAGGTATTCGTTGAGAAGGGCTACAAGCGCGTCACCATGAAGGATATCGTGGAGGCATGTGACATCAGCCGCGGCGGTCTGTATCTGTATTTTGAGAATACCAACCAGATCTTTCTGGAGGTTCTGCGCCAGGAGAGCGAGGAGACGGATGATGTCTTCTCCGGACGCATCACCGAGGATGCTACCTGCGTAGATATCCTGCTGCTGTTCCTGCAGGAGCAGAAGAAGGAGCTTCTTCGCAAGAAGAACACTCTGGTTCAGGCCAGCTACGAGTTTTATTTCGAGAACAAGCCCGCCCGCAAGGACGATGTGCTGAAGAAGCAGTTTGAATCTGCCGTGAAGATCATCGAGAAGCTGATCGAGGCAGGTGTTGAGAACGAGGAGTTCTATTGCGAGAACTGCTCCGAGGCTGCCAGAAACATCATGTTCCTGCTGGAGGGTCTCCGCATCAGCGCTCAGACCGTTGGAATCACCGCTGATACCGTAGATAAGCAGATCGATTACATCTTCTCTACCCTGGGAGTGATCCTTGAGGAAGAGTAAGTTTGATCCAATTGCATAGATTGCCGAAAAAAGCTTCAAAGGAGAACGCTTCTTTGGGGCTTTTTTTCTTGCGCAGGAAGGCCCTTCGGTTGTATCATTTAATGTGAGTTTTTGCGGACTGGAGAGTATCCTGATCCGCGCGAAAAAGCCGATTTTGGAAGGAGACTTGTAATGGCGAACGTAAGACGCATCTATGTGGAGAAAAAGAAGCCTTACGCAGTGAAGGCGCTTGAACTGCACGAGGAGCTGAAGAGCTACCTGGGGATCGACGCGAAAGAGGTTCGGATCCTGATCCGGTACGATGTGGAGAACATCTCCGACGCTGTGTTTGACAGGGCCGTGACCAGCGTATTTTCGGAGCCTCCGGTAGACGATTACTATCTGGAGAAATTTGACGTCCCCGCGGACGGCAAGGTATTTTCCGTGGAGTATCTCCCCGGACAGTTCGATCAGAGAGCGGATTCCGCCGTACAGTGCGTCCAGTTCCTGGATGAAAACGAGTCTCCCACCATTCGTACCGCAACCACTTATGTGATCTGCGGCGATATTTCCGATGAAGACATGGAGCGCATCAAGGCCTACTGCATCAACCCCGTGGACTCCCGGGAGACCGGCATGGAGAAGCCCGCAACCCTGCAGATGGACTATGCGGATCCCGCGGATGTGAAGATCTTTGACGGCTTTGCATCCATGCCCGAGGCTGAGCTGAAGGCACTTTACGATTCCCTGGGTCTTGCCATGACCTTCAAGGACTTCCTTCATATCCAGAAATACTTCCATGACGACGAGAAGCGTGATCCTTCCATGACCGAGATCCGCGTGCTGGATACCTACTGGTCCGATCACTGCCGTCATACCACCTTCTCCACGGAACTCACAGGCGTCCGCTTCGACGAGGGAGTTTACCGCGCTGCTTTTGAGAAGAGCTTTGCGGAGTATCAGAAGACCCGCGCAGAGCTTTATGCGAACCGTCCCGACAAATTCTCCTGCCTTATGGATCTGGGCACCATCGCTGCCAAGAAGATCCGCAAGGACGGGGGCCTGCAGGACGAGGAGGTTTCCGACGAGATCAATGCCTGCTCCATCGTGGTTCCCGTAGAGATGGATTACGGTGATCATAAGGAAACCGAGGAGTGGCTTGTATTTTTCAAAAACGAGACCCACAACCATCCCACGGAGATCGAGCCCTTCGGTGGTGCTGCCACCTGTCTGGGCGGCGCCATCCGTGATCCCCTTTCCGGCAGAGGCTATGTCTATCAGGCAATGCGCGTCACCGGCGCTGCAGATCCCACCGTTCCCGTGGGCGACACCCTGAAGGGCAAGCTTCCCCAGAAGAAGATCGTTCGTACCGCAGCAGCGGGCTACTCTTCTTACGGCAACCAGATCGGTCTGGCTACCGGCTACGTGAAGGAAGTCTACCACCCCGACTATGTGGCTAAGAGAATGGAGATCGGAGCCGTTATGGGCGCCGCTCCCCGGAAAAACGTGATCCGTGAGAATTCCGATCCCGGAGATATCATCATCCTCCTGGGCGGACGCACCGGAAGAGACGGCTGCGGCGGCGCAACCGGATCCTCCAAGGCACACACCGTCAGCTCCATCGAGACCTGCGGTGCAGAGGTGCAGAAGGGTAACGCTCCCACCGAGCGTAAGATCCAGCGCCTGTTCCGTCGCAGTGAAGTGACCCGCCTCATCAAGAAATGTAACGACTTTGGTGCCGGCGGCGTCTCCGTTGCCATCGGCGAGCTGGCTGATGGCCTGAAGGTGGACCTGGATAAGGTTCCCAAGAAGTACGCAGGTCTGGACGGCACCGAGCTTGCCATCTCCGAGTCCCAGGAGCGTATGGCCGTTGTGGTGGCGCCCAAGGATGTGGATGAATTTCTGAAGTATGCGGCAGAGGAGAACCTGGAAGCGGTCTGCGTGGCCGTTGTCACCGAGGAGCCCCGTCTGGTGCTGAACTGGCGCGGCAAGGACATCGTGAACATCAAGCGTTCCTTCCTGGATACCAACGGCGCTCATCAGGAGACCGAGGTTGAGGTGGAGATGCCCGATCCTGCAAAGGATTACTTCGCTTCCGTTTCCGCTTCCAACGGTGTGGCGGATGCCGTGAAGGCAGGCGACCTGAAGACTGCATGGAAAAATACCCTGAGTGACTTGAACGTCTGCTCCCAGAAGGGTCTGGTGGAGATGTTTGACTCCTCCATCGGCGCAGGCAGCGTCGTGATGCCTTACGGCGGAAAATATCAGCTCACCGAAACCCAGAGCATGATCGCAAAACTGCCCACTCTGAAGGGCAAGACCGATACCGTCACCATGATGGCTTACGGCTTTGATCCCGAGCTTTCCAGTTGGAGCCCTTACCATGGCGCCATCTATGCGGTGATCGAGTCCATGGCCCGCATTGTGGCTTCCGGCGGAGATGCATCGAAGATCCGCTTTACCTTCCAGGAGTACTTCCGCAGAATGAACGAAGAGCCCTCCCGCTGGAGCCAGCCCTTCGCAGCACTGCTGGGTGCTTACGATGCACAGATGGGCTTCGGTCTGCCTTCCATCGGCGGGAAGGATTCCATGTCCGGCACCTTCGGCGACATCGATGTACCGCCCACTCTGGTATCCTTCGCCGTGAACATCGGCAAGGGCGCAGAGATGATCACTCCCGAGCTGAAAAAAGCGGGAGATAAGCTGGTACTCTTTACCATCACCAGAAATGACCTGGAACTGCCCGATTACGAGCAGATCAAAAAGCTTTATGCGCAGATCCGTGACCTGAACAAGAAGGGCCTCATCGCTGCAGCCTATGCGCTGGACGGCAAGGGCCTGGCAGCGGCACTGCCCAAGATGGCCTTTGGTAACGGCCTGGGCGTGAAGGTGGCAGAGGGACTGATCCCCGAAGCGTTCTTCGGCAGAGGTCAGGGTAACATCGTGGCAGAGATCCCTGCAGAGCGCATTGGGGAGCTCACCGCCTCCGGCGTTCCTTTCACCGAGGTGGGTACCGTCACCGATGACGGCAGCTTCACCTACGGCAGCGCAGTGCTTTCCGGAGAGGAGGCACTCGCCGCATGGACCGGCAGACTGGAGAAAGTCTTCCCCACCAAGGCAGTGAAGGGTTGCGAGCCTGTTGAGAGCAAGCCTTACCACGAGAGCAGCGTCTATGTCTGCAAGCATAAAGTGGCTAAGCCCAGAGTCTTCATCCCCGTATTCCCCGGCTCCAACTGCGAGTACGATACCGCAGCAGCCTTTGAGAGAGCGGGAGCAGAGACTTCCGTCCGCATTTTCCGTAACCTCAGCCCCGAGGACATCCGTTCCTCCGTGGAGGAGTTTGAAGCAGAGATCGAGAAGGCACAGATCATCATGTTCCCCGGCGGATTCTCCGCAGGTGACGAGCCCGACGGCAGCGCGAAGTTCTTCGCTACCGCCTTCCGCAATGAGAAGATCCGTGAAGCGGTTGAAAAGCTCCTGAACGAGAGAGACGGTCTGGCACTGGGTATCTGCAACGGCTTCCAGGCACTGATCAAGCTGGGCCTGGTTCCTAACGGACACATCACCGGCCAGGATGCGAATTCTCCCACCCTGACCTTCAATACCATCGGACGCCATATCTCCAAGATGGCGTACATCCGTGTGGTTTCCGACAAATCGCCCTGGCTGGCAGGCGCTACCCTGGGAGATGTGTACTGCAATCCCGCATCCCACGGTGAGGGACGCTTCGTTGCACCGAAGGAGGTTCTGGCAGAGCTCTTTGCCAAGGGCCAGGTAGCAACCCAGTACTGCGATCCTGACGGAAATGTCACAATGGATGAGAACTTTAACATCAACGGATCCTACTGCTCCGTGGAGGGTATCACCTCTCCCGACGGCCGTGTGCTGGGCAAGATGGCACATTCCGAGCGTCGCGGCGACGGCGTGGCCATCAACATTTACGGTGAGCAGGATCTGAAGATCTTTGAATCCGGCGTCGCATACTTTCAGTAAGGAGTAAACCGCACTATGAAAGCTTTTTTGATCCTTGAGGACGGCACTGTTTTTGAAGGAACACGCATCGGATCTGACAGAGAAGTCATCAGCGAGATCGTGTTCAACACCAGTATGGCCGGTTACCTGGAGGTCCTGACCGATCCTTCCTATGCGGGACAGGCGGTCTGCATGACCTACCCTCTCATCGGCAACTACGGCGTCTGCCTGGACGACTGTGAGTCCCGGAAGCCCTTCCTGGACGGATTCATCGTCAGAGAACTTTCAGACACCGCCAGCAATTTCCGCTGTGATGAGTCTTTGGAGGACTTCCTGAACAAATGGGATATCCCGGGTATCTGCGGCATCGACACCAGAGCCCTGACCCGGATCCTGCGGGAAAAAGGTACCATGAACGGCTGCATCACCACCGACGAGCACTTTGATTTTGCGAAGCTGCAGCCCGCCATCAAGGCCTACACCACAGGCGATGTGGTGGATCGTGTGACCTGCACGGAAAAAACCGTGATCCCCGGTGTGAAGGACCTGTCAGAAAATCCCCCCATCTCCGGAAGCGCAGTCTTTGACAAGGCGGCGTACGAGAAGGGCGAAAGAGAACTGAAGCCCTCCCTGGTAACGGAGGTAAACGGTGCGGGATTAAACGTCGCCCTCCTGGACTTCGGTGCCAAGGGCAACATCCCCGAGTCCCTGAAGCAGCGTGGATGCACCGTGACCATCTATCCGGCCAGAACGCCCGCGTCCGAGATTCTGGCCAGCCATCCCGACGGCATCATGCTTTCCAACGGCCCCGGCGATCCTAAGGATTGCGGTACCATCATTGATGAGATCAAAAAGCTTTACGACAGTGACGTTCCCATTTTTGCCATCTGCCTCGGACATCAGCTCATGGCGCTGGCAACGGGAGCGGATACCCACAAGATGAAATACGGTCACCGCGGGGGCAATCACCCCGTGAAGGACCTGGCCACCGGAAGAGTCTACATTTCCTCCCAGAACCATGGATATGTGGTGGATACGGATCATCTGGATCCCAAGGTGGCAACCCCTGCCTTTGTCAATGTCAACGACGGAACCAATGAAGGCCTGGCCTACACCGGCAAGAAGATCTTTACGGTGCAGTTCCACCCCGAGGCCTGCCCGGGTCCCCAGGACTCCGGTTACCTCTTTGACCGCTTTATCCGTATGATGAAAGGACAGGAAGAAAATGCCTAAGAATGCCAGTGTAAAAAAAGTAATGGTCATCGGTTCCGGTCCCATCGTGATCGGACAGGCGGCCGAATTTGACTATGCGGGAACCCAGGCCTGCCGCTCCCTGAAGGAAGAGGGCGTGGAAGTGGTGCTGGTAAACTCCAACCCCGCAACCATCATGACGGACAAGGACATTGCGGATGAGGTCTACATCGAGCCCTTAACCGTGAAGGTCCTGGAGAAGATCATCGAGAAGGAAAAACCCGATTCCATCCTTCCCACCCTGGGCGGTCAGGCAGGACTGAACCTTGGCATGGAGCTGGAGGAGAGCGGCTTCCTCGCATCCCATGGCGTACGCCTCCTGGGCACCACCGCAGCCACCATCCGCAATGCGGAGGGCCGTCAGGAGTTTAAGGACCTGATGGAGCGCATCGGCGAGCCCGTGGCAGCTTCCAAAGTGGTAGAGTCCGTGGAGGAAGGTGTGGAATTCACCGATTCCATCGGCTATCCTGTCGTGCTGCGTCCCGCTTATACCCTGGGCGGCAGCGGCGGCGGTATCGCTCACAACCGGGCAGAGCTGGAGGAAATCCTGGAGAACGGATTGCGTTTGTCCCGTGTGGGCCAGGTGCTGGTAGAGCGCTGCATCGCCGGCTGGAAAGAGATCGAGTACGAGGTCATGCGCGACAGCGCCGGCAACGTGATCACCGTCTGTAACATGGAGAACATCGATCCCGTGGGTGTTCACACCGGAGACTCCATCGTGGTGGCACCTTCCCAGACCCTGTCTGACAAGGAATACCAGATGCTCCGTACCTCGGCACTGAAGATCATCTCCGAGCTGCAGATCACCGGCGGATGTAATGTGCAGTTTGCACTGCATCCCACCAGCTTTGAGTACTGCGTCATTGAGGTGAACCCCCGTGTGAGCCGTTCCTCGGCCCTGGCTTCCAAGGCCACCGGCTACCCCATCGCCAAGGTGGCTGCAAAGATCGCTCTGGGCTACACCCTGGACGAGATCCCCAATGCCATTACGAAGAAGACCTTCGCATCCTTCGAGCCTACGCTGGACTACTGCGTGCTGAAGATGCCCAGACTTCCCTTTGATAAATTCCTCACCGCAAAGCGGACTCTCACCACCCAGATGAAGGCCACCGGCGAGGTCATGAGTATCTGCTCCAATTTCGAGGGCGCCCTGATGAAGGCCATCCGCAGCCTGGAGCAGCATGTAAACAGCTTAAGAAGCGTGGACTTTTCCGGGCTGGATCAGGATGCTCTGATCGAGCGTTTGCACGTCTGTGACGATCAGCGGATCTGGGTCATCGCTGAAGCACTGCGTCGCGGTGTTTCCTACGAGCAGATCCACGACATCACCCAGTTTGACAACTGGTTCATCTCCAGACTGGATCACATCGTGAAGATGGAAGCAGCTTTGGAGCAGGGACCTCTGACTCCCGCACTGCTCTTCGAAGCAAAGCGCATGGAGTTCCCCGACAGCGTCATCGCTTCCCTTACCGGAAAGCAGGAGGGCGAGATCCTGGCAATGCGCCGGGAAAACAAGATCATCCCCGTTTACAAGATGGTGGATACCTGTGCTGCAGAGTTTGCGGCAGCCACCCCTTACTACTACTCCGTGTACGAGAAGCCCGCAGCCATTTATTCCGCTCTGGGTGAGCTTTCCTCCGAAGTGGTGATCAACGAGGCATTGGCCGAGACCGGTTCCGCATCCGCCGCCGGCAAAAAGGGCAAGGTCCTGGTGCTGGGCAGCGGTCCCATCCGCATCGGACAGGGTGTGGAGTTCGACTATTGCTCCGTTCATGCAACCTGGTCCTTTGCAAAGGCAGGGTATGAGACCATCATCGTCAACAACAACCCCGAGACCGTTTCCACGGACTTTGATATCGCAGACAAGCTGTATTTTGAGCCTCTGACGGACGAGGATGTGGAAGCCATCGTGGATCTGGAGAAGCCCGACGGCGCCGTGGTGCAGTTCGGCGGCCAGACCGCCATCAAGCTCACGGAGCATCTCATGCGCATCGGCGTTCCCATCCTGGGAACCAAGGCCGAGGACGTGGATGCTGCCGAGGACAGAGAGCTCTTTGACGAGATCCTGCAGCAGACCGGCATCCCCCGTGCAGCGGGCGGCACCGTCTTTACCGCAGAGGAAGCAAAGGAAGTGGCGAGACGCCTGGGCTATCCCGTACTGGTGCGTCCTTCCTACGTGCTGGGCGGCCAGGGCATGCAGATCGCATCCTGCGACGAGGAGATTGAGGAGTTCATGGCGATCATCAACCGCATTGCCCAGGATCACCCCATTCTCGTGGATAAGTACCTCCAGGGTAAGGAGATCGAGGTGGATGCCATTTGTGACGGCAGTGACATTTTGATCCCCGGTATCATGGAGCACATCGAGCGCACCGGCGTGCATTCGGGTGACAGTATTTCCGTCTATCCCGCACCCACCATCGGTAAGCTCATCAAGGACAAGATCGCGGAGTACACCAGACGCCTTGCTCTGGCCCTCCACGTCAAAGGCATGATCAACATCCAGTTCATCGCCATCGATGAGGATGTGTATGTCATCGAGGTGAACCCCAGATCCTCCCGTACCGTGCCTTACATCAGCAAGGTCACCGGTATCCCCATTGTGGATCTGGCCACCAGAGTCATCCTGGGTGAGACCATTCAAGGTATGGGCTACAAGCCCGGTCTGCAGCCCGAAGCAGATTATTACGCCATCAAGATGCCCGTCTTCTCCTTCGAGAAGATCCGTGGCGCAGAGATCAGCCTGGGCCCCGAAATGAAGTCCACCGGCGAGTGCCTGGGCATTGCGGCAGATTTCCACGAAGCCCTGTTCAAGGCCTTCCTGGGAGCAGGCATCGAACTTCCCAGACACAAGCAGATGATCATCACCGTAAAGGACGCCGACAAGGGCGAGGCCATCGGTGTGGCGAGACGCTTTGAGAAGCTGGGTTACACCATCTACGCAACCCGTTCCACGGCAGCAGCCCTGAACGAGGCAGGTGTGAAGGCCCGTAAGGTCAACAAGATCCATCAGGAGAGCCCTACGGTCATGGACCTGATCCTGGGTCACAAGATCGATCTGGTCATCGATACCCCTACCCAGGGACGTGACAAGAGCAGAGACGGCTTCCTGATCCGCAGAAATGCCATCGAGACCGGCGTCTACTGCATCACCGCCATGGATACCGCCAATGCCCTGGCAAACGCTCTGGAGCATCGGAATGAAGGCTTGAGTCTGGTGGATGTGGCGAAGATCTCCGGGAGATAAAGCTTTACGTCTTCCGGTGAGAATACGGAATAAGACATGAACAAGAGAAATTTCAGTGCTGAGCTGGAAAAACTACTGGAGGGGCTGGAGGCCCGGAAGGCAAACCTGACACAGGCGTCAGAACCCGCCTCCGTGCCCACCCTTCTGCTCCACAGCTGCTGTGCTCCCTGCTCCAGCTATGTGATGGAATACCTGGCACCCTATTTTTCCATCACGGTGCTCTACTACAATCCCAACATCGACGAGGAAGCGGAGTACCGCAAGCGGGCAGCGGAGGAAAAACGGCTCATTGACCGCTACAACGAGGAAAAAAAGGGATACCCCATCACCTACGTGGACGGGCGATACGATCCTCAGGAATTCTATGCGGCGGCAGCAGGATTGGAGGATGCGCCGGAAGGCGGCCCCAGATGCTTTCGCTGTTATGAACTGCGGCTCCGGGAAACGGCCCGGATGGCTGCAGAACAGGGGGCAGATTATTTCTGCACAACCTTAAGCATTTCTCCTCTCAAGAATGCAGAGAAGATCAATGAGATCGGTGAGCGCATCGCAGCAGAGACAGGAGTAAAATGGCTCCCGTCGGATTTTAAGAAAAAGGACGGCTACAAGCGGTCCATCGAACTGTCGAAGGAATACGAACTGTACCGTCAGAACTATTGCGGATGCAGTTTTTCAAAAGCCTCGTCCTCCTGCGCCAAATGCGCGGCGGGAGGAACGGACTGTATCAGCGTATGATGCAGGGCAGGATTAACATCAAAATGGAGAAGAAGTTATGAAGAGTTTGCTGGAACTATTGTCACAGGAGATGGGAAAAGCCTTTGAGGCTGCCGGATACGACGCTTCCCTGGGAAGAGTCTCCGTATCCAACCGCCCTGACCTGTGCGAATATCAGTGCAACGGCGCCATGGCGGGAGCCAAGCAGTACCACAAGGCCCCCATTCAGATCGCAGGAGAAGTGCTGGAGAAGGTAAAGGAGAGCGGCGATGCCGTTTTTTCTTCCGCGGAAGCAGTCAATCCCGGATTCCTGAATCTGAAGGTTTCTCCCGCGTATCTGGCGGCTTACCTGAAGGAGATGGAGGCTGCGGACCGTTTCGGTATGAACCTTGCCGAGAAGCCTTCCAAGGTGATCATCGATTTCGGCGGCGCCAATGTGGCAAAGCCCCTGCACGTGGGACATATGCGTTCCGCAGTCATCGGAGAAGCCATCAAGCGGATGCTGCGCTATGCGGGCAATACCGTTATCGGTGACGCGCATCTGGGGGATTGGGGACTGCAGATCGGTCTGGTGATCGAGGGACTCCGCGACCGGAAGCCGGACCTTCCCTATTTTGATCCCGATTATACCGGGGAATATCCTGCGGAGGCACCCTTCACCATCGAAGAGTTTGCCGTGATCTATCCCGAGTCCAGCGCGAGATCCAAGGAGGATCCCGACTTTAAGGCAAGGGCTATGGAGGCAACGAAGCGCCTGCAGCAGGGAGACCGCGGATTCCGTGCTCTCTGGAAGCAGATCATGGCAGTGTCCGTGCCGGATCTGAAGAAAAATTACGACGCCTTGAACGTGGAGTTTGACCTCTGGAAGGGCGAGAGCGATGCGGATGACCGTATTCCTTCCATGGTGCAGTACATGAAGGATGCAGGCTATGCCCACATCAGCGAAGGCGCCCTGGTGGTGGATGTGAAGGAAGAGACCGACACCAAGGAGATCCCGCCCTGCATGATCCTGAAGTCCGACGGTGCGTCCCTGTACAACACCACGGACCTGGCAACCATCCAGAATCGTATGGAGGAGGATCATCCCGACCAGATCATCTATGTGGTGGACAAGCGTCAGAGTCTGTACTTTGAGCAGGTCTTCCGTTGCGCTTACAAGACGAAACTGGTTCCCCCTGAGACGAAGCTGACATTGCTGGGATTCGGTACCATGAACGGTCCCGACGGCAAGCCCTTCAAGACCCGTGAGGGCGGCGTGATGCCTCTGCAGCGTCTTATTGCAGACACGAAGGAAGAAATGTATCACAAGATCCTGGAGGGACGTCCCGTCTCCGAGGAAGAAGCTCGCGAGATCGCGGATCTGGTGGCTGTGGCAGCGCTCAAGTACGGCGATCTGTCCAACCAGGCTTCCAAGGATTATGTCTTTGACATTGACCGCTTTACCTCCTTTGAGGGAGATACCGGTCCTTACATTCTGTACACCATCGTCAGGATCAAGTCCATCCTGGCAAAATACGAGCAGCAGGGAGGCACTCCCGACCGCAGCAAGCTGAGCCCTGCGCAGGGTGAGTCCGAGAAGAACCTGCAGATGATGCTTTCCGGCTTTGCTTCCATGATGGAAGGCGCCGTTGCGGAGCTGGCTCCTCATAAGGTCTGCGGTTATGTGTATGACCTGGCAAATGCGTTTAACAAGTTCTACCATGAGACCCAGATCCTGACGGAAAGTGATGAAAGAAAGGCAGTGCTCATTGCACTGCTGATGCTCACCAGGGATGTGCTGGAGACGGCGATTGGGGTGCTTGGGTTCAGTGCACCCGAGCGCATGTAATGTTTCAATTCACGTTGTGAATTGAAACGCACATTTTTGTCTGCTTCGCAGAAAAAAAGTGTGCATGTATCTAAGGTATTGTCTGCTGCGCAGAAAAAATGAGTACAGCCACGAAAGTTGTGTCTGCTTCGCAGAAAAAAAGTGTGCATGTATCTAAGGTATTGTCTGCTACGCAGAAAAAATGATTACAGTCACCAAGTCAGGTCTGCTGCGCAGAAAAAAAGTGTGCATGAGGTCATGTATGTACAGTTTCCGGGAATTGCAGAAGGCTGCGAAAAAGGAAATAGAGGGGAAGGAGATGAAGCTGGCAGTACTGGGCAACAGCGCTACCCAGTTTCTCTCCGCTTCTTTGCAGGGGTATGCCCGTTTAGAGGGGCTGAACCTCTCTGTTTTTGATGCGCCTTTTGACCAGATCGATGCGCAGCTCCTGGATCCCGCATCCGAGACCTGGAGCTTTGCTCCCGATGTGATCCTTCTGTATCTCGCTACGGAGCGGCTTTATGAGTCTTTCCTGGATCTGCCCCTTGCTGAGCGCAGCAGCTTTGCGGAAGGCGTCATGAACCGGCTGACCGGATATTATGACATCATTGCCGGAACAGGAGCCCGGATTCTGCAGTGTAATTTCACGGAAAGCGCAGATCAGGTCATCGGGCAGTATTCCGCCAAGGTGGACACCACCTTTATCTATCAGATCCGGAAGCTGAACGTGCTGTTGCAGGAGACCATGAGCGCCCGCAGAGACGTATACCCGGTAGACCTCTTAAGCATTCAGCTGCAGGTGGGCAGCAAGGCATTCTTTGATCCTGCTTACTATTTCAATGCCACCATGACCATGGCTCCTGCCGTGCTTCCTCAGGTGGCAGCCGCCGTGACAGGCGTTTTGAAAGCCATGGAGGGACGGATCCGGAAATGTGTGATCTTTGATCTGGACGGTACTGTCTGGGGCGGTATCATTGGCGATGACGGCATGGGTGGCATCGAGATCGGCAACCTGGGCAAGGGACATGCTTTTCAGGAGATTCAGCGTTACTTAAAGGAATTAAAAGAGTACGGCATCATCCTGGCAGTGTGCAGCAAGAATACGGAGGAAATCGCCAAGGAGCCCTTTGAGCGGCATCCTGAGATGATCCTGCATCTTTCCGACATCTCTGTCTTTGTGGCAAACTGGGAGGACAAGGCATCCAACATCCGCACCATCATCGATACTTTAAATATCGGTGCGGATTCCGTGGTGTTCCTGGATGACAATCCCTTCGAGCGGAACCTGATCCGGGAGATGATCCCGGAGATCACTGTGCCGGAGCTTCCCGAGGATCCGGCGGAATATACCCGTTTCTTAAGAGAACAGAACCTCTTTGACATCGCATCCTACACCGGTCCCGGCGAGGATAGGACAAAGCAATATCAGGCGGAATACGCCCGCAGGCAGATGCAGCAGAGCAGCGCTTCCCTGGATGATTACCTGGAGAGCCTTCAGATGCTCTGTACCTCCGGTCCTTTCCTGCCGGAACAGTACGCCCGCATCGCACAGCTTACCCAGCGTTCCAACCAGTTTAACCTGCGGACCGTGCGCTACACGGAAGAGGAGATTGCCCGCATTGCGGAGGATCCGAAGAAGCTGACACTTCGTTTTTCCCTGAAGGACCGTTTCGGGGATCATGGCCTGATCTCCGTCCTCATCCTGGACCAAAGGGAGAACGGGGAAGCCTTCATCGATACCTGGCTCATGAGCTGCCGCGTGTTAAAGCGGGGCATGGAAGAGTACGTCATCAATACCCTGGTCAGGGCCGCGGAGGAAACGGGGATCAAAACGATTTTCGGAGAATATCTTCCCACTCAGAAGAACGGAATGGTGAAAGATATCTACGAAAAAATGGGATTTGCCCGGAAGAACGAAGGGCAGTTTTCCTTGAAAACAGCGGATTTCCAGCCCCTTCCCACCCACATCAAAGAAGACAGATAAGCCTGATCGCAGCAAACGGTCAGGCTTTTTTCTTGAGAACTTTACGGAAACTCTTAAAGAAATCTTAAAGGTTTACCTCATAGACTCTTAATATTATCTATGTCACAATAAGCCTGTGATCACGCAAGAAAGGGAGAACGACAGATACATGAACGGAAATGCGAACGAAAAGATGACGGTTTTGGTCTGCGACGACGAGAAGGACATCGCCCATGCTATCGAACTGTTTCTGCAGTCGGAAGGGTACAGAGTCCTGACAGCGGGCAACGGACAGGAGGCGCTGGAGGTGCTGGACCGTGAGGAAGTGCATCTGGTGCTTTTGGACATCATGATGCCCGTGATGGACGGGGTGACCACCCTGGCCCGGATCCGGGAGCGCAGCAACATCCCCGTCATCATGCTGACGGCCAAGAGTGAGGAGACGGACATCATCCTGGGTCTGAACCTGGGAGCTGACGATTATGTCACAAAACCCTTCAATCCCGTGGAACTCATGGCAAGAGTTCGTTCCGGACTGCGCCGGTACATGCAGCTGGGCGGCAGCGGCGTTACGAAAAACACCGAGCTGGGCTGCGGCGGCCTGCGCATCGACGACCGCACCAAGGAAGTGTGGCTGGACGGCGAATCTGTCAGACTCACCCGTACCGAATATGATATTTTGAAATTCCTTATGGAAAATCAGGGGAAGGTTTTTTCTCCGGCGGAGATCTACCGCCAGGTCTGGAAGGACGACACTATGGGCACCGAGAGCATCGTGGCGGTTCACATCAGACACCTGCGGGAAAAGATCGAGATCGATCCCTCCAATCCCAGATATCTGAAGATGATCTGGGGCAGAGGCTACTACCTGGATGAGCATCAGGAAAGAAAGGGATGAAATGATGAAAATGCAAACGACTGAGAAGATGGAGCGTAAGCCCCACGGCGCTTTCTTCTGGCTGATACTGACTGCTATCTGCGCCACGATCGCAGGACTGGCCATGGTAGTGATCGAGTTGTTTGGAAACTATGGGATGTATGAGAGCAAGGCGGTCTTCCGGAAGAATTTTAACGACCGGATCCTGCGGAGTTACGCGGTTTACGCACTGCATGATTATCAGGATGATTTCGAACTGGCGCATCTGAAGGATTCGAATTTCCGTTACGCGATCTATCAGGCAGATCCCGATGTAACGGTGGACCTGCATCAGCGGTCTTCCTATCTGGTGTGTACCCTGTCCGATGAAGATCTGGCGGGAAATGTGGATGACCTTTTTACCTACAGTGCCTCCATCTCCGAGAATACGGTATTCGATTACAATATCACCAGCATTCTGGATTGCTACGGTTATATCCGAAACAACAGCGACCGCTATAGCGCAGCGATGAGTGGAGATGCAAGATCCATTGATGAGGTGCTGTATTGCTGGAGCAACGATTCCGCCTATGTGGTCTGCGAGGGAACCGGTTATCCCGTTCAGATGACTCTGTACGTGGACAATTGCCAGGAATGGGATAAGCAGCGTTTCGTCAATGCGGCCAGGGACGGCTGGGACGAGGAATATAACATCGATGCGGTGGTAGTGCAGCCGATGAACGGCGGGCAGGGTGTCTATGTCGATCCGCAGGATGTAACCGTATGTAAAAACGACGAGCTGAGAAACTACACGATCGCCGGATCTTCCGACGCGTATCGTGTGGATCCGGAAAAATGGGAAGTGCTGGTGGCGGAGGATTTTACCGGCACCTACACCGATTATTACCTCTATGCCAAGGTGGCGGATCCCATGACTGCCGGTTCCGATGATCTCTTCACCAGGAGTGCGGCACTTCTGGATCTGGCCTGCACCTTCCGTTTTTTGCCCTTTGTCGTTGCAGCGGTCTTTTTCGTACTGTTTTTGATCTGCTTCTGTCATTTCTGCGCGAGATTTTTCGGCAGGATGAAGAACCTCTGGAAAAAGCTTTCCTTCCAGTGGCATGAGAATCTGAGTCTGATGGTCCGCCTGGTGATCGGCGCGGTGATCCTCTGCTTTTTGGAGATCCTGATCGCCGGGACGCTGCTCTACAACGATGCGGAAGAGCTTCTGATTTTTATCTTGTTCCTGGAGGCAGTGGCGGTTGTCGTCGCAGTGATCTTCGCCGTACTGCAGCTGAATCGCCTGGCGCTGGGAGCTAAGCGGATGGCGGAGGGAAATCTGGATCATCCCATCGACACCCGGCATATGTTTTTTGATTTTAAGTCTCTGGGAGAGAGCATCAACAAGGCTTCCGTCGGCATGGAGAAGGCTGTGGATGCGCGCATGAAGAGTGAGCGGTTCAAGACGGAACTGATCTCCAACGTGTCCCATGACATCAAGACGCCTCTTACTTCCATCATCAGCTATGTGGAGCTGCTGAAAAAGCAGCCCGAGGGCGAGCCCGCAAACCGCGAGTATCTGGACACTCTGGAGAACCAGTCCGTAAAGCTGAAGAAGCTCCTGGAGTCCCTTATCGAAGCCTCCAAAGCTTCCACCGGTAATATCAAGGCGGAACTCACCCCCTGCAACCTGAACATGGTGCTGCAGCAGGTGCTGGGCGAGTATCAGGAGAAGGCCGCCGAGAAGGAACTGGATCTGCGGATCCGTATGACTGACGAGCCTGTCAATATCATGGCGGACACGAAGCTCCTGCAGAGAGTCCTGGACAACCTTTTTACCAATATTACCAAGTATTCCCAGCCCGGCACCCGTGTCTACGTGAACCTGAACGCAGGCACCACCGACGCTGTGATCGAACTGAAAAATACCTCCAGAGAGCCTCTGAACCTAACCGGTGACGAGCTGATGGAGCGTTTCACCAGAGGGGACAGTTCCCGGAATTCCGAAGGAAACGGACTGGGCCTGAACATCGCAGGAAGCCTCATGGAGATCATGCACGGCAAACTGAATCTGGTGGTGGACGGCGACCTCTTTAAGGTAGTGCTGTTATTCCCCAGATGCAGGCAGGAGGAGACTGCCGCAGTGGCAGCGCCCGCAGTCCCTGCAGCAGAGTCTGTGACGGTATCTGAACCCTCTGCACAAGTGATGGGAGAGTGATAGCATGACAGCGAAAAAGATCATTCTTTGGATCATCAAAGCTGTGCTGCTCCTGATTCTGACCTTTATCGCACTGATTGCAATGGACTTTTGCCTTTCGCCTTTCTGGCTTACCGGAAACATGGCGGTGGTCGTTTTAGTCATGGTACTGGTGTTGCATACGGCGGTGAGCATCGTGAGTTCCCAAAAGCATGGGAAAAACACCGGGAAGCAAAACGCCGGAAGGCAGAACGCAGCAAGGAATCGGAATGACAGAAATCTGAATTCCGCCCGCACTGCCGAAAGAGGTGGGGAGAGAAGACCTACGCAAGTTTCTGAGGGGAATCATGAACTGAGACTGGGATATGCATTCGTTGGGGAATGTGATGATGTATTTGCCCTGGCGGATGAGTGGCCTGAGAGTCGGAGAGTAAGAACGGCGGGGAAGAGCCCGGCTCGCTCCTCCGCGAGGAGAAGAACCCAGAAGAAGCAGATGATTGCCGGAGTAGTGGCGGTTGCTTTGATCATCGGCCTTGCCTGGAATGAGTTCTACGATCGTGACACGGCAGGCGTTCCCGATAATATCGTTTCCTTCGGTGAGAAGTACCCCGAAGCGTGGGAATATGTGGAAAACTACAACAAATATGCAAATGCGGACCTTGATATGGATGTCAGCCGGGAACTGGCAGAGTCCGATATCCCCCTCTTCATCCAGTGGGATAAGAGATGGGGTTACCGCCATTACGGCAGCAATTATGTGGGCGTCGCAGGATGCGGCCCTACCTGTCTGGCCATGGTGATCTGCGGCCTGGAACGGGATCCCGACATTAACCCTTACGTGATCTCCGAATACGCTTCGGATCAGGGGTATTACGTCTATGGTCAGGGAACCTCCTGGTCCTTCATGACGGAAGGAGCGGAGCAGTACGGCCTGGACGCAACCTGTGGCAGTGTCTCCTCCGATTACATTCTGACGAACCTGTCAAGTGACACTCCCATGATCTGCTCCATGTCCCCCGGAGACTTTACCAAGGCGGGCCACTTCATCGTCCTTACCGGCATCGATGAGGACGGCCGGATCATCGTAAACGATCCCAACAGCCCGAAGAACAGCAGCAAGCATTGGGATGTGGACACCCTCGTGTCCCAGATGAAAGGAGTCTGGAAATACAGTCATTCGTAGGATGCGCTCCCATTGCGAAGCACGATTTCCACACCGCTAATGCTGCCCGGAAAATATGTAGCCCGTCCCGCAGGCGCTTTCCTCTTCGTCTCACCTGCGGTTAACGACAGCCCCCCTGCCCCGGGGGCTGTTTTATTGTGCTTTTTTCGGCGTTATCATCCTCGGGAAAGGAGGTTGAAAATATGTCGAAAGTATATGGTTATGTCCGTGTTTCCAGCACGGATCAAAGGGAAGATCGTCAGATGATCGAAATGAAGGAGGTGGGCGTTCGGAGAGAAAATGTCTTCCTGGATAAGCAATCCGGGAAGGATTTTGATCGTCCGAATTACAAGCGGATGATGCGCCGATTGAGGGAAGGGGATACCCTCTACATCCTCAGCATCGACCGCCTCGGCAGGAACTATGAGGAAATCCAGAACCAGTGGCGTGTCCTAACCAAAGAGAAAGGAATCGACATCGTTGTCATTGACATGCCTTTGCTGGACACCAGACAGGGCAAAGACCTAATGGGCACCTTCATTGCAGACCTGGTCCTCCAGATCCTGTCCTTTGTCGCTCAAAGCGAACGTGAGAGAATCAAAGAACGCCAACGCCAGGGCATCGCCGCCGCCAAGGCCAGAGGCGTACGTTTTGGTAGGCCGAAGAAAGAACTGCCCGAGGATTTTGCGGAGCTTGTGGAGCAATGGAAGGCTGGGAAAATCATTTTTCAGGAAGTGCTGGAAAAATGCGGTATTTCCGAGGCAACTTTCTATCGCAGATTGCGTAAGATGAGCGGAGGAGAATAGTAGGAAGGCTGTCAAAAATTGTACTTTTTGACAGCCGCCTTATGCTATTAATCTACCATGATTTGTTAGATTAATCTAATAAAATAATTATAATCTCTGATTTCATGGAGTGGATATTTATCTGAAGATGATCCTCGCATAAAGTACACTTTATAAAAGGAGAGAGAAAAATATGCGAAATAAAAAGTATCTGAAAACAATATTATTGTTGGTTGTATTATGCATGTTTGCAATCGGATGTGCAGATAACAAAAACGCAGAATCTAGTACATCTGTATCGGAAGAAGATGTAAATCGACCAGCAACAGTACAAACAGTATCAGAAGAAGACATAAAAAGCGCGGTTAAAAAAATTCATACTGCATGTGAATTTATATCGGATTGTGCATCATATCAAATAGATCATTGGTCAACAAATAGTGAACTTATGAATTGGTATTTTAGTGATACAGCATATAAAGATGCTAATTCTACAGATTCAAAAATGGCTGCAAAACGGGCATACGAATCACGAGTTTCTGCTAGGGAAAATTTGACGGAAGCAAAGGTATTACTGGGTACCAATGGAGAAGGTGAATATTATAATGCGGCAAAGAATTACTATATTTCCGTGGATAAGTATTTGACATTAGTTTCAACGTTTCCAGAAGGATATTCTCTGTTAACTTATTCTGATGCGGTAAAAGACGCTAAAGATGATTGCTCATCAGCATACAGCGAAGTTTCATTTTATAATTGATAGGGATAGTTTTTGCTGAGAATAAATACTAGCAAAAACAAATCAAATTCTTATGAATATCGAAATTGACAATGATATGAAGATTAATGCTTTTTTATCTGTGTGATAATATGACTGTTTCGATATTGGAGAGAAAAAATGGATAAGGATGCTGTAAAGAAAATACTCTGTGAAAATGGATATCAGGTAATTCTTGATAAACCGTATAAATCATATGGGTATAGACTTAAGCTAAAGCAGGGATCCGCCGTTATTTGTTATCAAAATGCTGATAAGATAACGGGATTTGGAAAACTAAAAGAACCTCTTGAAAAACTACTATATTCTAGAGAAAAAGAGTGGAAATACAATAATCGTGTATTTTTGGTTTATGGACATGATAACCAGGCCAAAGAAGATATGATATCTGCTTTAACAGAGATTGGATTGGAAGTACTGACAATAGACAGGTTGCCTAGCGAGGGAAGAACAATTATTGAACAGCTCGAACATTATATTCCGAGGGCAAATTTCGGTATTATTTTAGCCACCCCTGATGATGTAGGATACGAAAGGAATGACAGAATAGAGCGGTTCAGAGCTAGGCAGAATGTCATACTAGAAATGGGTATGCTTTTTGCAAAGCTAGGCAGAAAAAGAGTAGTTGTAATATTCAAAGGTGCTAGCGAAGAACAAGAGTTGGATTTTGAAAGGCCATCCGATATAGAAGGGATTTTATATATTTCATATTCCAACTCTGTAGCGGAGACTGTTCCGCGGGTGATAAGAGAAATGAATAATTGTGGCTACAGATTGAACTAGATGGGGAAGACAAGCAGAATGCCCTTCGGATCGTTGGATCCGGAGGGCTTTTCAAATTACTTAAAGCTCAAAAGAAAACATATGTTCGAGTTCTGCTTTTTGTGCTATACTCTTTTTGAGGGTGTCACCCTTTGGCGCGCAAGCGTGGTGGACGGTTAGACTTCCGTTTTTTCGGAGGTCGTATATTTTTGTGAATATGCCCTCCGAACCGAGAAGTTCTTACTGATGCATAGCATCTAGTATTACCGGAGAGGAGGGGATGCCTATGTTGACGTTGGAAGGATTAATCGCAGTGATCAGCCTGGTGCTGACGGCGTTCGGTCTTGGCTACGCCATCGGATGCAACAAAAACGCACGAAAATAGCCGCCCCGGTCGCTCAACTTGGGCAGCTATTTCGTAGCTGTATAAGGAAAGCCTGACCGTTGCCGGTGGCATCCTTTTTTTCATAGTATCACCTGATCAGAGAATTGTCAAAAAATGAAACTATCATGAAAGGCTCTTCGGATCGTTGGATCCGGAGGGCTTCTTCAAATAATTCATTATCGAAAAGAAAACATATGTTCGAATCCTGCTTTTTGTGCTATACTCATTTTCGAGGGTGTCACCCTTTGGCGCGCAAGCGTGGTGGACGGTTAGACTTCCGATTTTTCGGAGGTCGTATATTTTTGTGAATATGCCCTCCGAACCGAGAAGTTCTTACTGATGCGAAGCATCTAGTATTACCGGAGAGGAGGGGATGCCTATGTTGACGTTAGAAGGATTAATCGCAGTGATCAGCCTGGTGCTGACGGCGTTCGGTCTCGGATACGCCATCGGATGCAGTAGAAACGCACGAAAATAGCCGCCCCGGTCTGCAAACTGAGCGGCTAATTCGTTAACCAATCGGAAAGCCTGACCGTTGCCGGTGGCATCCTTTTCTTTATAGTATCATCCGATTTTGGAATTGTCAAAATACGAACGCTTTTCTTTCTTGACAGAGGCTTTTTCTATTTCTTGCGAAGGATGCTTTGAAACGGTACAATGATAGTATCTGAAAGGATCTTCGGGTTCGTACATTTTTGGAAAGGATGGGATCGCTATGGCGAACAATCAGGCATCGGAGCATTTGTATTCTGACGCGGGTATCATCACTTCCCACAAGCGTACCAAGGTTACCATTTTCGTTTATCTGTGCAGGATCCTGAGCATCGTACTCATTGTCCTGGGCGTGATGGCACTGATCATAGGGAATATCTGATATGGACAGAGAACAATTCAAACACAGAGTCTATGAAGTGATCGAGGTATCCAACATCGGTGATGTCTCCAGCCGCGCTTACGATGTGTTGATGACAACGGTGGTCATCGTCGGTATGATTCCCCTCACTCTGAAAAAAGACAACCCTTACACCATCGCCATTGAGATCATCACTGCGATCCTTTTGCTCATTGACTATGTTGCCAGGGTTTATACCGCCGATTACAAGATGGGCTACAAGAGCGCGAAGGCGTATGTGGCCTATATCTTCACGCCGCTGGCCATCTTTGATTTCCTGTCGATCCTGCCCATTTTGTACCTCTTTTTTCCCATCTCCATCATCGGACTGTTAAAGATGTTCCGAATCTTCCGTGTGCTGAAGCTGATCCGGTACTCCAAGACCATGATCATCATCGCCAATGTGATCCGGAAGGTGAAGACCCAGCTCCTGGCGGTACTGATCCTCATCACGGTATATATCTTTGTATCCGCCATGCTGGTGTTCCAACTGGAGCCGGACCTGTTTGAGAATTTCTTTGATGCGCTCTACTGGGCCACCATTTCCATCACCACCATCGGATACGGTGATATTTCCCCGACCACGACGGTGGGACGCTTTATCACCATGATCTCGGCCCTGGTGGGAGTGGCTGTGATCGCGTTGCCCTCCGGTATGATCACCGCAGCCTACATGCACGAGATCACGAAGAAAAAAACCAAATACGAGCTGTAAAATGCAGGGGTCACCGGCCTGGGCTACGCCCTGCAATAACGGAATCCATCGGGACCTACCCCTTGCGAAAAGCTGTGGGGGAGGTCCCTTCGTATTTGCGGAAGCAGGCGGAGAGATAATCACCGCTGCCGAAGCCGGTCCGCAGAGCGATCTCAGATACCGGCAGGTCCGTTCCGAAGAGCAGCTCCTTGGCATGCCGCAGCCGGATGTTGATCAGGTATCCGGAAAAGGGGATCCCCACACTGGCGCTGAAGAGCCTGGAAAAATGCCCCTCCGAGAATCCGATGCTGCCGGCGGCATCCGCCAGTTTGATATCCTCTGCGTAGTTTTTTTCGATAAAGTACATGGCATCCATGATCTCCGGGGTCAACTCGCTCTGAAAGGGAGTCCTGTCGTGGAGGGTATTCTTCTCCCGGATGAGGATCAGCAGTCTGTAAAACATCCCCCGCAGCACCGCTTCCGCGTAGGGGGCACCGCCGTTATAGAGCTCCAGCATATCTGCCAGGAGCGCTTCCATCTTTTCCCGTGACTGCGCATCAAAGGAAAAGCGTTTCTGTTCAAAGATCCAGTCCCAGATCTCCCGGTCCACTTCCCTGCAAAATCCTTCCTCGACCTCTCTTGATACCTTGATCAGATAGTTTTCATAGGGCTCCTCGCTCAGGGAAAAAGTGCGGTGGTAGATCCCCGGCGGCATGGCTGTCACATCTCCCGCATGGGCTTCATAGCGCTCAAAGGGGGTGATCACCTGCCGGTCTCCGGACAGGATGTACCCCAGGCTGAAATGTTTTTCGGCCTGCTCCATCTGGGGCATTTTAAAGTCCGCAGGCAGCTGTCGTTTCTGTATGGTGATCTGCGCATGTTCCGGCATTTCCAGGGGCATAGCGGGCTCCTTTCTTTTCAATCGGATGCGTTTTGTTTCGCGGGTCGCAAAGTCAAAACGGCGTTTACATGAGAGGGGCTTTGGCTTTGACATGAGCCCCTTTCATCATATCATGATTTCTCGGATTCTTTTCTCTATTTAGCATAAAAATGAAGGAAAACCGTATTTTGATAACATATGATGAAAATGTAGCAGGAAGGTTACCCTGTGAAAAGGTGCGAAAGCGGGCCCCGTGCCCGGCAGGAAAGGAGCAGAGATGTCACGTAAGAATGAGAGATGGTTATTTGCGGCTGATGTCGCAGGTGAGCCCGCAGGAGAGGGCGTCACACGCTTTGTGAAAAGCTACACGGACGAGGTGATGGTGGTGGAGAACCATTTTGAGAAAGACGCAGTGGGAGCGCTGCATTCCCATCCCCACACCCAGATCACCTACGTGGTCTCCGGACGGTTTGAATTTACCATCGGCGATGAGACCAAGGTCGTGCAGGCAGGAGACACCATGCTGAAAAAGGACGGTGTGATCCATGGTTGCAAATGCCTGGAAGCAGGCGTGCTTCTGGATATCTTTTCCCCCATGAGAGAGGACTTTGTATGAGCAGACAGATCGAGATCTTCCTGGATAAGCTCTATCGCTACGACCGGAAGAACGAACAGTTAAGCATCGGGTTTCCCTTAGAGCAGGGTCTGACCCGGGAGATCGGGGGGATCCGCATCACGGATCCCGAGACGGGACGGAGACTTCCCGTGCAGGGGAAGGTGACTTCCCGCCACGCGGACGGATCGGTCCGCTTTGTTTTCCTGCGCTTTCTGGCAGATGTGCCTGCGAACCGAAAGCTCCGGTATCTCTGTGTGATCCCGGAGCAGGCAGAGAGCGGGAAGCCGGAGGAAGCGCCCGCCGAACTTTCCTTCCACCCCCTGGTGCCGGAGGAGACGGAAGACGGATTCCGGGTCTCCACCACGGATGATGTGACGGGTGCGTCATTTTCCGTGTCCGTGAAAAACGGATCTGCAGGACTTCTTTCCGCCGTGGCCTTCGGAGATCGTATTTATGACGGCAGCAGCTTTGCAGGTCCCGCGCTGCAGCGGGCAGGGGAGACAGACCCCTTTGAAATCCGGATGGGAGCATGGGAGATCGCGGAAGCAGGCCCTCTGTGCGTGATTCTGAAAGGAAAGGGCGCCCACAGGAGAAAAACGGACGGCGCGCAGTATTCCTTTGCTGCCGGGATCACCCTTTTTGCAGGCAGATCCTATGCAGAGGTTTCGTATCGCATCATCAATGACACGGAGGATCCCTTAAGGATTGGCGCTCTGTCCTACCGCGTCAGCCGGACGGATGCCGGAAAGGCAGCGCCGGAGGTGCCTGCTACGGTGCGTCAGACTTTGGACTCCACGGGCTGCGGGGATCAGCTCATCGGGAGCACTTTGGGAGACGGGCCGCTTTATCATGTAAAGAGCAGCGACGAAGCGGACAAGGTGGCGGCAGCGCTGGATCCTGCGCAGGTGCGGACGGTCACTGCTTCCTCCAATTACAAGACGGATTATTACATCGGACGGGAGGGCGCCGCATCCCGCCGGGTCATCGATGCCGAGTGGCTCATGAAGGAAGCCAATGAGCATTTTGCGGAGACTTTCTACGGGACCTTTTTTGCCGACTGCACCGATGGGGCAGGCGGAGTCTGTGCCACTGTGTACCAGGCGCATCAGAATTTCCCGAAGGCCGTTCAGGCGGATGAAGACGGTATCACGGTTTGCCTGGTGCCCGCAGAGTCCGAGACTGTCGAGCTGCAGAGCGGGATGAGCAGAGAGCAGCGTTTTCTCCTGCACTTCCACGACGCCGCAGCGCGACTGTCCGAACTAAATGACAGGAGTATCGTTTATCAGATGCCCTACAGGCCCTATGTATCTCCCGAGGTCCATGCAAAAGCCGGCGTCTGGCCGGATGTGTTCCCGCAGGCAGCGGAAGCGGATGTGGAGCAGAACCTGGTCGCCCGTGCGGATGGTCATTGCAGAGCTTACGGCATGCTGAATTTCGGCGATTCCTACGATGCCAATTACACCGCTCAGGGCAGAGGCGGCGGCAGGCTGGTCTGGTGCAACAACGAATATGATTATCCCCACGCCTGTGCCGTTTTGTACGCCAGGACCGGGATCCGGAGATTCCTGGACTACAACATCGCATCCGCTTCCCACTGGATGGATGTGGACGTGTGCCATTACCACAAGGATCCGCTCTATGTCGGCGGACAGTGGGAGCATACCGCCGGACATGTGGTGAACGGGACCATGGTCTGTTCCCACGAGTGGGTGGAAGGCCTGCTGGATTACTATCATTTCACGGGAGACGAGAGAGGCCTGGAGACCGCGCTGGGCATCGGCGAAAATGTCAGAAGGCTGCTGGATATGCCCATGTATGCCAAGGCAGGAGAGTCCAACGCCCGGGAGACCGGCTGGGCCCTGCGCACGCTGGTTGCGCTGTACGTGGAGACCCGGGATGAAAAGTGGCTGGATAAATGCGGCAAGATCCTGGATGATTTCCGCATCTGGGAGGAGCAGTACGGTCACTGGCTGGCACCCTACACGGACAATACCATCATCCGTGTCGGTTTTATGATCTCCGTGGCCATCGGCTCCCTGATGCGGTATTACAGGGAGTTCCCGGAGGAGGAGATCAAGGGCCTGATCCTGCGGGCAGTGGATGATATGATCGAAAACTGCTATGTGGAGAGTTGGGGCGTATTTTACTACAAGGAGCTCCCTTCCTTAAACCGGCTGGGCAACAATACATTGCTGCTGGAAGCCCTGACCATCGCCTACGACCTGTCGGGCGAGAAAAAATATCTGGAATATGGTCTGGAAACCTTCCGCAAGGCCATCTCGGATACCCCTGCCTATTCCGGAACCAAGCGAAAAGAAGAGGACGCCGTCCTGGTGGGAAATGCCAGCAGCAAGAATTTTGCGCAGAGCATGATCCCCATCGCAGGCTTTTACAGGGCGCTGTCCGAATCGGGTATGAAGTATGAATAACACGAAAAAGATCGATATGACCCAGGGGCCCATCATGCGGAATATCATGCTGTTTGCGTTCCCCATCGTCCTGGGAAACATCCTGCAATATCTCTACACCACGGTGGATACCCTGGTGATCGGACGGTATTGCGATTATACGGCCATCGCGGCGGTGGGCACCAGCTCCCAGCCTGTTGAGGTACTTTTGTGCATTTTTCTCGGAATCGGCACGGGTGTTAGTATTCTGGTCTCGCAGCATGCGGGAGCGGGTGATCGTAAAGGGCTTAAGGATGCTTGCAAAACGGCGGTATCCTTTGTGTATCTCTGCGGTATCCCCGTGAGCATTGCAGGCTGGTTTGCCGCCCCTCTGATCCTGCGCTTTATGGATGTGCCCGCGGATGTGTGGAGCAATGCGCTCCTCTACACCAGGATCGTGCTGTGCGGTGCCATCGGTAACATCGGCTACAACATGAATGCCGGGATCCTGCGTGGCCTGGGAGACAGCAGGGCGTCCCTGCATTTTCTCATGGTGTCCACCGTTGTGAACATCGTCCTGGATGTGCTGCTGGTGGGAAGCTTCGGACTGGGCGTGCCGGGCGTTGCGCTGGCGACGGGGATCGCCATGTTCCTTGCCTGGATCGTCAGCATTGTTTACATCTGTCGCAGGTACCCGGAGCTGGATTTTACCTTTTTCCCGCGGGGGATCGTCCGGAGTGAATTCCGCGCGATCCTGTCCGTGGGCCTGCCCATCGGTCTGAACAATTCCCTGTTTTCCTTCGGACATGTGGCGCTCCAGACACTCATCAATGCCCAGGGGTCCCTGTTCATGGCGGGCTGGTCCATCGCCGGCAGAGTCACGGGACTGGCCAATATGGCCATCACCGGGATTTCCTCAGCGGCCACCACTTTTTCCGGGCAGAATTACGGTGCAAAGCGCATCGACCGTCTGCGCTCCGGGCAAGTCATCATCCCTTTTTCCAACGGGGCCATCACCTTGGGCTTCGGCCTGCTCTTTATCCTGGTCCGCTATCCCATCCTGCGGCTTTTTACGGAGGAAGCCCAGGTCCTTGCGCTGGGCGCACGAAATGTGGTGATCATGCTGTCCTGTCAGTGGATGTATGCGGTGTTTAACGCCATTTCCTGCATCGTCAACGGCACCGGGAGAGTGCGCTACACGACGCTCATCAATCTCATGATGCTCTGGGCGGTGCGGATTCCTTCCGCATATCTCATTTCCCGGCTGATCGGCGGGAGATATCTGATGTACAGCTTTCCTATTTCCTTCGGATTTGGTATGCTGAGCATGATCGGATATTTTCTGTTCTCGCCTTCCTGGAGGGCGCTGATGGGGGAGCACCGCATCGGCTGGACCAAGAGGGCTGCAGCGGCCGGAAAGTAAGAAGGCCGGAAGGAGAGAAAAGCACTATGCGTTTGATTGATATTGATATCCCTGCGGGGAGGGAATCCACACAGCTTGCAGGGTTCCGCGGGTATCTGCAGGACGATTCGCCGAAGCTTGCGATCCATGTGCGACCCATGATATTGATCCTGCCCGGCGGGGCATATGCCTATACCAGCGACCGGGAGGGTGAGCCCATCGCTTTTGCTTTTCTGGGACAGGGATACCATGCGGCTGTCCTGCGATACTCCTGCGGGGAATACGAGGATCCCTATGCTGCCGCGGCAGAAAAAAGAGTGGACAGAAATCCGGGCTTTCGTCTTGATCCTGCAGCACGGATGCAGGTGGCGGGAGCTGTTAAATACATCAGAGATCACGCAGAGGACTGGAATGTGGATCCTGACAGGATCTATCTGTGGGGCGCATCTGCAGGGGGGCATCTGGCAGCGCACTACGCCTGCACCTGGCATGATGAACTGCCGAAACTGACGGGACTGTCAGCCGTTGACCTGAAGATCGCAGGACTGCTGCTGAATTACCCGGTCATCACCTCAGGGGAATATGCCAATCGGCATTCCATCACGAACCTTCTGCGGGAGAAGGCGGAGGATTCGGAGGAGCTGCGCAGAGTCTCTCTGGAGTATCGCGTGAACGAATATATGCCGCCCGTATTTCTCTGGGCGACCTGGACCGACGGAAGCGTGCCTGTGGAGAATTCCCTCCTTTTTGCATCGGCGCTTCGCAAGCAGGGGATCAATACGGAACTCCATATTTTCTCCGAAGGAGGACATGGCCTGGCCCTGGCGGATGAACGCACCATGGGGCCGGAAGGAAAGGAAAATGTGCCGCGCTGCAGCGTGTGGTTTGATCTGGCCTGCGCATGGCTGAAGCGGCAAGCGTGCTGAGCTGAGAAAGGAAGGTACCCGGATGATAGAGATCAAAATCTGCAAACTGTTCGATAAGCTTGGACTGGGAGCGGTGACGGAACCCATCGTGTCGGTGGCCGGCGGCTACATGCACAGAATGTACAAGGTGGTGACGGCGGAAGGCTCCTATGCCGTAAAGCATCTGAACCCCAATCTCATGAAGCGTCCCGAGGTCATGGAGAATTACCGCAGAGCGGAGAAGCTGGAAGCAAAGCTGGAGGATACGGAGATTCCCATCGTGCCTGCTTTGGTCTTTAATGGGGAGAAAATGCAGAAGCAGCGGTCGGATTATTTCTACATCTTCCGTTGGCAGACCGCGGAGCCCAGTGAGAATGTGGAGATCACGGCGAAAAAATGTAAGATTGCGGGAAAGATCCAGGGCATGATCCATGCCATCGCGCCGGAACACATGGATGAGCCGCAGCTGCAGGTCTCCTCTATCAACTGGGAGAAGGTCATCGCCAAGGCAAAAAAGAAGACGCCGGACATCGCTGATCTCCTGGAGGAAAATGTGGAGCTGCTGAAAGATGCGGAGGAACGTCTGAATGTGGCGTGGAGTGCACTCCCCTGGATCCGCTGCATCGTGGACGATGACATGGATCCTAAGAACATGATGTGGGAGGGCGACAAGCCCGTGGTCATCGATTTGGAGTGTCTGGATTACGGTAATCCCGTGGCCGGGACTATGCAGCTGGCTTTGCAGTGGGCGGGCGCAACGGACTGTGCTCTTGATTATGAGAAACTGAAGGCATACTTTGACGGCTATTTGGAAGCCTACGATAACGGCTTCCGCGACTATGGAGAAGTATACGGTCTGACCTATGCCTGGATCGACTGGCTGGCATACAATGCATCCCGTGCCAACGGAAAATGCGCCGATGATGCGGAGCGGGAGCTTGGAAAGAGCGAGGTCAGGAAGACGCTGGAAAGGATCAAGTACCTGAGAGAGATGGAGGATGAGGTGAAGGCGAAATTCGCTGAGTGGTTCGCGGAGTAGGACGGGAAGAAGTAATAAGTAGTAAAGAGTATGGAATGATATCTATAGGTTATTCTTACATTCTTATGGAGGCGTCAAGCTGTGCTTTCTTATCTGATCGTGGGTTCCGGATATCGTTCGGAATATTTTGGCAGGATCGCTGCGCGTTACCCTGAGCTGTTCCGTGCCATGTTTTTGTGCAGATCCGAGGAGAAGGTCTGCCAGGTAAAAGCCCATACCGGGATCCCTGCGACCACATCATTGCAGGAGGCGGAAGGCTTTGCTCCTGATTTTGTGGTGGTTGCCGTAGACCGGGGTCACATGGCGCAGGTGATCGAAGAATGGGTCTTGCAGGAGGCTGTGGCAGCCCCGGGAACGGTGGTGAGGAGTCCCGGGGTGCCTTGGAGGTAAGCAGGGTTTTTCCATTCCTGTTACCGATTAGACATGGAAAACGACCGTTTGCGCAATAATTGTTGTTCAAAAAAAAAAACGGATATAATATTCGCACAACAATTCATCTTCTCA